>Ga0163153_10004003_pt1 | contig 18965 bp, 20 predicted proteins | sample OliLakLV19MP6IB1_FD_148629 | JGI IMG/M metagenome (GOLD analysis project Ga0163153, IMG submission 148629) | Freshwater microbial mat bacterial communities from Lake Vanda, McMurdo Dry Valleys, Antarctica - Oligotrophic Lake LV.19.MP6.IB-1 | ecosystem: Environmental > Aquatic > Freshwater >... | reverse complement strand
ACAGTACAAAACTCCAAGGGAAGCATTAATGAAAGAGTTACAGAAACAAAAAAAACCACAGGTCGGTGGTATGATGAGAGAAAATTATTTACTTAATTAGGTGTTCGGATTCGGGGGTTTTTCTAGGGGGAAGATCTCTTTTTACATAATATCATAAAACTATATTTTTGTCAAAGCGTTTTGTCTCCTTAATCTTTTAAGGTAGAATGTCAGGAATCTATTCTCAAATGTTACAGTCTAAATTATTTACAAAAACCAAAAAGGAAGGACCGAAAGATGAGGTTTCAAAAAACGCTATTTTGTTAATCCGTGCCGGCTTTATACATAAAGAAATGGCGGGAGTTTATTCTTTCTTACCTCTTGGTTTAAAAGTGCTTCGTCGCATTGAAGAAGTTATAAGAGCAGAGATGGACAAATTGGGCAGTGAAGTTTTACTGCCAGCTCTCTCATCACCCGAGCCTTGGAAACAAACAGGGCGCTTGGAAACAGTTGATGTTTTGATGAAAACAATTGGCGCCAATGATCTCTCGCTTCAAAAAAGTGATGCCTCTTATATTTTGAATTCAACTCACGAAGAAATAATTACTCCAATTGCTAAGGAGTCAAATAGTTCCTACAAGGATTTGCCGGTAGCCTATTATCAAATTCAAACTAAGTTTAGAAATGAGGCTAGAGCTAAGTCAGGACTTTTACGCGGTCGGGAATTTCGTATGAAGGACTTATATAGTTTTCATAAGGACGAAGTCGATCTTAAAGAATATTATGACAAAGTTAAGGAGTCTTACTTTACAATCTTTAAGAAATTGGGCTTGGGAGATGACACTTTCATAACCTTAGCCTCAGGGGGAGATTTTACCCCAGATTTTTCTCATGAATTCCAAACTCTTTGTGAGTCAGGAGAAGATTTAATATATTTGGACCGAGCAAATAAAATTGCCTATAACAAGGAAGTGGTCACGCCGGAAATGTCCAAAAAACTTGGAGTTGATTTCGAGAAACTGGAACAAGTTAAAGCTTGTGAAGTGGGAAATATTTTCCCGCTTAATACTAAATTTAGTAAGGCTTTTAATTACAACTATACTGACGAGAAAGGGGAGGAGCAGTTAGTTTACATGGGATCATATGGTATTGGCCCGTCCCGCCTCATGGGCGTGATTGTAGAAAAATTTGCCGATGATATGGGTTTGGTCTGGCCGCATCAGGTTTCGCCCTTTGATGTCCACTTGGTAGTTTTGGGTGAAAAAGGAAGTCCAGCTTTTAAAGCAGCGGAAGATGTTTACCAAAAACTTACTGAAAGAGGAATAGAAGTCTTGCTTGATGATAGAAATCTCCGAGCGGGTGAGAAATTTGCGGAGGCTGACTTAATCGGTATTCCGCTTCGGGCAGTTATTTCCGAAAAGACCTTACTGCTGAAAAAAGTGGAAATAAAAGCCCGCGGTGAAAAAGAAGCCCGCCTTGTAACATCAGTCGAACTATTTTCGTATCTTGATGCCCACAAAAAACAAACTTAAAAAAATATTTCTATATGCTGAAACGACTGAAAGACAAAATATATCGAAGCCTAAGCAACGATATCGGTATTGATTTAGGTACGGCTAACACCTTGGTCTACGTTCATGGCCACGGCATTGTTATTAATGAGCCTTCAGTTGTCGCTATTAACCAAAAAACCGGACGGGTAGTAGCTGTTGGTAAGGAAGCCAAACAAATGATCGGGCGCACACCCCAACACATTGTGGCCATTCGCCCGCTTGTCGATGGAGTTATTTCAGACTTTGAAGTAACGGAGGAAATGCTGGCTTACTTAATTGGCAAGGCCGAAGGTACTAAACGTAAACTTCTAGGTCCACGAGTTGTTATAGGAGTGCCCTCTGGCATCACCAACGTCGAAACAAGAGCCGTCAGAGATGCTGCCAAAAATGCCGGAGCGCGAGAAGTTTATATTGTCGAAGAGCCAATGGCGGCAGCTATCGGGATTCGTTTGCCGGTCCGAAATCCAGTCGGGAACATGGTAGTTGATATCGGGGGAGGCACAACGGATATTGCGGTTATCTCCCTTGAGGGCATCGTCCGCTCTAAAAATCTGCGTATTGCGGGGGATAAGTTAAATAGTGACATATCTTCATACATCAGAAGTGAGTTTAAAATTTTAATTGGAGAAAAAACGGCTGAAGATTTGAAAATTCAAATTGGGGCCATATTTCCCACGGGAGATATTTTGGAATCGACAGTACGTGGCCGAGATTTGGTGACTGGTTTGCCGCGCGAAGTAGTTATAACTGATTCTGATATTAGAGAAGCTATTGCTCAATCGGTCGACAGTATTATTGAAAGTACAAGAGAGGTATTGGAAACCACTCCGCCTGAAATTCTCTCTGACATAATGCATCGCGGACTTTACCTAGTAGGGGGTGGTGCCCTTCTAATAGGCTTATCTGAACTTTTGGCGGATAGCTTAAAGATTCCAGTTTATGTCGACAATGATCCTTTGACGGCAGTGGCACGAGGAACCGGCATTATTTTAGAAAATCTTGATGAGTATAAAAATCTTTTGATTGAAAACGAAGATGAGCTACCTCTTAAAAACTAACCGCACCCGTCCGAGAGGCGGCAGAGTAATGATCTGGAGCGCCGGAGCGGTAATCTTAATTCTTTTGGTGTTGTTTGGCAGTCTTTTGCAGAAATTTTTTTCTCCGGCTGCTCACACAGTTCTCGACCCTATCTTTAAAGTTTCCCAGAATTTACTACTGAAATCTAAAAACCTGCTTTCATTTTTAAAACCAAAAAGTATTTTAATTGCCGAAAATGAGAACTTAAAAACAGAATTATTAATCAAAGGCACCACTCTTCTTGATTACGAAATTATCAAAAGGGAAAATGAAATCTTGAAGAGCTTAACAAATGGGGAAGCTACCTCAACTCGGGTCATAGCCGCTGTACTTAAAACGCCAGACCAAAGTCCGTATGACACTATTTTGATAGATAAGGGAGCAGAAGCTGGAATTAATGAAGGCGACCTGGTATATGCTGAACCTTCAATTCCAATTGGTTTAATAGAGTATCTTTATAAGAACTCAAGTTTGGTTAAACTCTATTCAACCCCGGGAGAGTCTTATGATGTATATCTGGGAGTGCAAAAGATTTCCGGCAAAGCGGTCGGGCGAGGTGGCGGAAACTTCGAAGTTATTTTGCCTCACGGTTCTAAAGTGGTAGAAGGGGATACGGTCACCCTACCGGGCATAATGACAGAAGTGTTTGGACTGGTCGAATCAGTAATGGAGACACAGGGAGGAACTTTTATTCGAGTTCTTTTTAAGAATCCGTATTCATTCGATGATCTCCGTTTGGTTAAGGTTTTAATTTAAATAATTTTTTATGAGGTCATTTTTAAGCGGGACACTAGTAGGTTCATTTCTTTTTTTACCTTTTTTTGTAACCTGTGTTCTGGCTGTCGCACTAATGTTTACCTATGAGAAATATTATTTACCTTTAATTCTGGCTTTTTTGACTGATCTCATACTGGTAAGTAAAGGAGGGGGGTTTCTTCATATATATTTCTTTGTTTTCATTTCGGCTCTTATTATTTACCTTATACGAATTGAGCTTAAAGTTCGACTTTGGGATCACAGTTACAATTAGAAATCCGCCTAAAAGCAGCGGATTTTGCCTTAAAAGAAGATAGCAGGTAAACTGGAACGTAATTGTTTGGTTCTGGTCAATGAGGCTAAATACCTAACTCATTAATTTCTGCCCTTTATGCTTAATCGTTTAAGAAAAGTTATATTCAATAGGCGCAAAAAAATGAGAAGTAAGCATGAGATTTTTCCTGATGAAATTCTGCTTGACGCTACTAATTTGCCGGACTTTGATACGGATCGTTTTGAGGGCAGACTTGAGTCACCAATAAAAAAAAGAACCCTCCTCTACGTGTTTCTTTTGTTTTTGCTTGTAGTTGTAACTTTTGGCGGCAAATTGTGGATTCTGCAAGTTCGCGAAGGGGTGGCTTACGCGGAAAAAAGTGAAAATAACAGACTTCGACATGAAGTTATTTTTGCTGAACGTGGGTTTGTGACTGATCGCAATGGACTAAGTCTAATTTGGAATGAACCGATAACGGGTGATCTGGCTTATCCAAAACGCACTTATATAAACAAAGATGGTTTTGGTCAGCTTTTAGGTTATGTCAGCTATCCTAAAAAAGATAGCGCCGGATTTTATTATCAGGATTTCTTTGAGGGAAAAGATGGGGTAGAGGCTCTTTATAATTCTGAATTAGCTGGAGTGAACGGCATAAAGCTAACTGAGACGAATGCTAAAGGGAAAGTTGAGTCAGAAAGTACGATTAAGCCGCCCAAAGAAGGACAAAAATTGTTGCTTTCGATTGATTCGCGAGTCCAAGAGCAAATGTACCGTTATATGCAAAACCTTTCTGAAGAAAAAGGTTTTACGGGGGGAGCCGGAGCCATTATGGATGTAGAAACCGGAGAATTACTGGTTCTGGTAAGTTTTCCCGGTTACTCGGCTGAAGAAATTTCAAGTGGCAACAAAGAGGCCATTCAAAGACTAAATAATGATTCTCGCAAACCATTTTTAAATAGAACAGTTTCCGGAGTTTATACTCCCGGGTCCATTGTTAAACCTTTTATGGCGCTAGGTGCTTTAACTGAAAACTTAATTGATCCTTCAAAAAAGATTTTATCAACCGGAAAAATTGAAATTCCAAATCCCTATAAGCCCGGCGAAAAATCTATTTTCGTCGACTGGAAGGCTCACGGCTGGGTTGATATGAGGCAGGCTATTGCAGTTTCTTCCAATGTTTATTTTTACGAAGTGGGAGGAGGTTTTGAAAAACAACCGGGGCTTGGCATTACTAATATTGAAAAATACTTAAGATTATTTGGCTTCGGAGCACTAACTGGCCTTGAGTTAAGTACGGAAAAAGAAGGCACGATTCCAAATCCGGTATGGAAGGCCACAAACTTTAATAATGACATTTGGCGTATTGGAGACACTTATCATACGGCCATTGGTCAATACGGCGTTCAGGTGACTCCTATTCAAGTTGTGCGAGCCTATGCGGCTATCGCAAATAATGGAAAATTATTAACACCAACAATTAAAGCCATTGAGGAAAAAGACAGAAAAAATGTCACAAGCGAGCAATTACCAATTTCCCCCAGTTATTTTCAGGTAGTGCGTGAAGGTATGCGCGAAGGAGCAATGACCGGTACGGCCAAAGCCTTAAATGTTACGAGTGTAAAAATTGCCGGTAAAACCGGCACGGCCGAACTTGGTACAGAAAAAAGGTATGTAAATTCTTGGGTGACCGGCTTCTTTCCCTACAACAAACCACGCTATGCTTTTGCAGTTTTGATGGAGAGGGGGCCACGCGGCAATACTATTGGAGCTTCCTATATCATGCGTCAAACGGTAGACTTTATGGCTTTAAACACCCCTGAATATTTTAAAGAGTCAGTCGATGACATTATCCCTGTGGTAAATACTCCAATACCAAAAGATACGGATTTACCGGAAGTGGCCAATTAAAGTAACAAAAATAAAGCTAAAAATGAGGTTTGGCGCACTTTGAGCCTTATGCTATAATCGGCCGCACTATGCCAAAGGATCAAAAAGACGGAAAAGAATATTTAACCAAAGAGAAGTTTGAGGGCTTAACCCTCGAACTCGAACAGCTTAGGACCAAAGGACGCAAAGAAGTGGCGGAAAGTTTAGAATATGCCAAGTCCTTGGGTGATTTATCGGAAAACGCTGAATATCAGGAAGCTCGAAATGCCCAAGCAGAAATCGAAGAGAGAATCCAAAAACTTGAAAATATTTTAAGCAATGTCGCGATTGTGGCCACTCATCACTCGGATGCCGTTGATGTAGGCGCTGTCGTTGTCGTTCAAAAAGATAAAAACGGAGAAAAAGTTCGCTATCAGATAGTCGGTTCTGAAGAGGCCAATACCAAAGAAGGAAAAATTTCTAACCGTTCACCACTTGGCGAAGCCATGATGGGTAAACGAAAAGGTGAAAGCTTTTCATTTAAAACCCCAAAAGGAATGAAGGAGTATAAAATCGTGGAGATTGAATAAGGAGTGTCGGAAGAGGATTTTCTTGTCAGAATTTACGTTTCAATATAAGCTGAAGCTATATGGCCCTCGAGGATATTAGAAATTTTCGCATTGAAAAAATCAATAAATTAAAGGAAGGTGGGATGTTTGCTTATCCCATTCAAAGTTTGCGCGATACAGAAATTTCCCAGGTTTTAGAAAACTGGGAAGAGTTCGAAAAAAAAGGTTCAGACTCAACTTTAGCCGGCAGAATCATGGCTTTGCGCGGCCAAGGAGCGCTTATTTTTATAGAAATTGCTGATGGGACAGGGAAAATCCAGGCTCTTTTAAAAAAGGACACCCTCGGCGAAGTTGTTATTAAGCTTTTCGAGGAAACAGCTGATCTGGGAGACTTTGTAGAAGTTGCGGGGACATTTCTAGTTACTAAAAGAGGAGAAAAAACGCTTGAAGTAAAAAAATGGCGCATGTTGGCCAAAACATTGCGACCGCTTCCAGAAAAATGGGAAGGACTAAAGGACGAGGAAGAGCAAATGCGTCGGCGCTATCTCCATACCTTGAGTGATCCTGAAGTTAAAAATAGATTTATAAAAAGAAGTAAGCTAATTTCCGAAATAAGAAAATTTTTAGATGAAGCTAATTATCTTGAAGTTGAGACCCCCATTTTACAAAGTTTGTACGGGGGAGCTTCGGCCATGCCTTTTACCACTCATTACAACGCACTCGATTCTGATTATTATTTACGTATTTCTCCGGAACTATATCTTAAGCGGCTTTTGGTTGGCGGTTATCCCAAAGTGTATGAAATAAGCCGTAATTTTAGAAATGAAGGAATTGATGTTACTCATAGCCCAGAATTTACCATGCTTGAGTTTTATGCGGCCTATGAAAGCGCTAAGGATCAACGAGAGTTCGTAGAAAAGCTCATTAAGAATCTTGTTTTTAAGGCAACCGGTGAACACAGTTTTGTGTTTAATGAGGAAAAGATTGATGTTTCTAAAAATTTTGCCGTGGTCTCTTATTTTGATTTATTCAAAAAGTACGCAGGAATAGAAAAGCCGCAAAACTTGACCGAAGAAGCTGCCAAAAAGGAAGCCGTAAGGTTGGGAATTCCTCTTGAAGCGGGGGACACTCTGCCTAAAATTCTAGATAATATTTATAAAAAAATGTGTCGAGGAAAGATTATCGAGCCAACTTTCATTATTGATTACCCAGTTTCTTACCTACCATTGGCTAAACGTAAAGAAGATGATGAGTCTTTGGTCGACGCCTTTCAACTAGTAATAGCTGGAACCGAAATTGTGAAAGCTTTTTCTGAGTTAAATGATCCATTGGATCAGCGTTCCAGATTTGAAAATCAGGAAAAGAGTAAAAAATTGGGGGATAAAGAGGCTCAAACACTAGATGAGGAGTTTTTGGAAGCCTTGGAGCATGGCATGCCTCCTTCTGCTGGCGTTGGTATCGGCATAGACCGTCTTTTTATGCTTCTATCTAACAATCACAATATTCGGGACGTTATTTTGTTCCCAACTTTAAAAAAGAGAGGATAAGGGCATGGATATTTTTTCTCATGGACTTTATGGTTCGATCGCCTTTGGCCGAAGGAATCGTCGTAGTTTCTGGTTGGCTTTTTTCTTTGGCGTAGCGCCAGACCTATTTTCTTTTGGAATATTTTTTGTTCAACGTATTTTTAATTTGGGAAATAACGAAATCCATGGATTTACTTCGGGCCCGCCAGATCCGTCCGCAATCCCTTCATATGTTAGTTCTTTTTATAATATAACTCATAGTTTAGTAATATTTTCTTTAGTGTTCTTAGTTGTTTGGCTTATTCAGAGAAAACCGGTACTTGAATTGTTAGCCTGGCCACTACATGTTCTTGTTGATATTCCGACACACTCCGCCGAATTTTTCCCGACGCCATTTCTGTGGCCAATCTCAGAATTCCATGTAAATGGAGTGAGTTGGGGGCATCCATACATATTTTTCCCGAATGTCATTTTCCTAGCCGTTATCTACATTTGGTATTTTTACTTTAGAAAAAAGGAGGTAAAAGAGGCCGAAGAATAAGGCTATTTTGCGGGAGCTATTGCAGAAAAAGCCGGCCCGTGGTCGGCTATTTTTTGTGGATAAAAAAGTAGGCAAGGTGGGAGAAAGTGGGATAAAATGACAGAGAAGTGGGAAGAAGTGGCATAAAGGAAAAATAAGGAAATTTAAAAAAATTCCCAATTTATTTTTCCTTGAAGTTAGAAAGTTAGAAAGGAAAAAAAATGCTAATAGGCGAATATACACATTCGCTCGATGCTAAGAACCGGTTGTCTCTGCCAGCCAAGTTTCGCAAAGAGCTCGGCAATAAAGTGGTTATTACAAACGGGCTTGATGCTTGCTTGTTTGTTTTTTCGCTTAAACAATGGAACACTTTTTCGCAGGAAATCTCTCAACTTTCTTTTGCTCAAGCTGACAAGCGAAAATTCACTCGCTTTATGTTGGGAGGGGCCACGGAAGCGGAAGTCGACTCTATGGGCAGAATTCTTATTCCCGATTTTCTAAAAGAATTTGGGAAACTCAAAAATAAGATTGTGGTGACTGGAGTTCATTCGCGAGTGGAAATTTGGAGTGAAAAAGCTTGGGATGATTACAAGCAGACAGTGCAAAAAGATATTGATGTTTTGGCAGAAAAATTAGGCGAAGTAGGAGCCCTAAACTAGCTTCGAGCTGCTAGCTTTCAGGTTCTAAAAAAAGTAGAAAAAATGATGCAAAAAACAATTCTACAAACTGAAAGCCGCCCGTCTCGCCAAGGACGTCAAGTCGAGGCGGGAAATCTGGAACCTGTAAGTATTCACAAGTCTGTTCTTTTAAATGAAGTTATTGAAGGTCTCAACATTGTAAAAGGTAATATCATTTTGGATGCCACCGTAAATGGCGGTGGGCATTCAAGTGAAATCAAAAGGCGTTTCAAGGATACTGTCACTCTAATTGGCATTGATGCCGACACCGAAGCCTTGAAGCGGGCGGAAAAAAATATCCCCGGGGAAAAAATTCTTCTAAATTATAATTTCCGAAATCTCGATCAGGCACTTCTTGAAGCTAAATTACCACAAGTAGATCGAATTATTTTTGATCTTGGGCTAAGTTCTGATCAGCTAGAGAGAGGTAATCGCGGTTTCAGTTTTCAAAAAGACGAACCGCTTGTTATGACCCTCACTCAAGAAACAGCTCCAAATGCTTTTACGGCCTACGATATTGCTAACAAATGGGAAGCAGAAAATATTGAAGCAGTTATCAAAGGCTACGGAGAAGAAAAGTATGCCAGACGCATTGCTAATCAAATTGTAAAAGAGCGAGCTCTAGCGCCAATAAAAACTTCTCGAGAACTGGCAGAGATTATAAAAAAGGCGATTCCTGCAAAAGACCGCTTCAAACGCCTTCATCCCGCCACTAAAACATTTCAGGCTCTCAGAATTGCTGTAAATGATGAGCTCGGAGCTTTAAAAGAAGGTCTAACTAAAAGCTTTGACTCTCTTTCAAAGGACGGCAGATTAGGAGTTATTTCCTTCCATTCTCTGGAAGACCGGATCGTCAAACATTTTATGAGGGATAAAGTGAAAGAAAGCCTAGCGACAGCCATTAACAAAAAGCCGATTACCGGAAGCGAAAGTGAAATAATGGAAAATCCTCGGTCACGAAGCGCCAAATTAAGGATCATTGAAAAGTTATGAAAAGAGTAAAAACACTAGCATTATACGAATTCCAAAGAAGATTATTTTTTATATTATCGACTTTTCTCTTTTTAACTTTAATTTCATACGCCTATTTACTCAATTTAACTATCAAAGATATTGTTTTTGTCGATGAAAATCAGAAAGAAATGGCTAATCTGCGTTCTACCTTGAGCACTCTTGAGAACGAGTATCTAAGTAAGGGTAAAAATCTGACATTGGAGAAAGCTTACGATCTTGGATTTATTGATGCGGCGACCCCTACATATTTAAGTCGGGCCACCTTGTCAACCGAGCTTTCTCTTAATACAGTGTCACAATGAAGGCTGATGCTTCGAAACGAGTCAAATTTATTTCAATCCTAATTGTTCTCCTTGGTCTAATACTTTTAGGCCGGCTTTATGATGTCCAGATTGTTAATGGAGAATTTTATAAAGATAAGGCTGACAGGCAGTATGTTAGTCGCGGTGTCACTATATTTAACCGCGGCAATATTTATTTGTCGGACAAGGAGGGAAATTTAGTCTCGGCCGCGACCTTAAAAACCGGATTTGTTTTGGCCATTAATCCAAAAATACTGATAGAGAAAGAAGATGTTTACAATAAAATTAATACTATTTTCCCAATACCTGAAGATGTTTTTATAGAAAAGGCTTTAAGAAAGACTGATCCATATGAGGAAATAGCTCGTCGGGTACCAGAGGAAATTGGGGAAAAAATAGCCGAATTAAAAATACCGGGCGTAATACTGGAAAAAGAGCGCTGGCGATACTATCCGGGAGAGAATCTAGGCTCGCATGTACTCGGGTTCGTCGGTTTTAAAGGCAATATTTTAACTGGGCGATATGGAGTTGAAAGATATTATGACGATGTTCTTGCGCGTGACAAGTCTGATGCTTATTCAAACTTTTTTGCTCAAATTTTTTCTAAAGTAAAAACAACTTTGAGCGATCGGGAGTTTAAGGGAGAGGGCGATTTAGTTTTAACTATTGAACCCTCAGTACAGGCCTATTTACAAGGTGAGTTAAAAAAAGTTCGTGATCAGTACGGCGCCTCTTCAGCGGGAGCGATCATTATGAATCCCCAAAATGGAGAAATATATGCTATGGCCGCCTTGCCTGACTTTGATCCGAATACTTATAACAAAGAATCAAGCGCGTCCGTATTTGGCAATCCCCTTATTGAATCTATTCGGGAAATGGGTTCTATCATAAAGCCACTAACGGTAGCGGCAGGGCTTGATGCCAAAGTTATAACTCCGGAAACGACTTATGATGATAAGGGAACTATTACTTTAGATAAAAAGAAGATTTCAAATTATGACGGTAAGGGAAGGGGAGTTGTCCAAATGCAGGAAGTTTTAAGTCAATCACTTAATACCGGTGTGGCTTTTATTGCTGCTCGTCTCGGCAATCAGCGTTTTGCCGAATACATGAAAAATTACGGCTTCGGTGAGGAAACTGGTATTGATTTGCCGGGTGAAATCCGCGGACATATAGAAAATTTGGAGAGTAATAAAGCCGTGGAATATGCCACCGCTTCTTTTGGACAAGGCATAGCCTTAACGCCGATTGCAACCGTCAGGGCGCTAGCCGCCCTCGGAAACGGTGGGGTGCTGGTTACTCCTCACGTGGTTAAAGAAATTCGTTATAATGTTGGCGTCTCGCGTACTCTTTCATATGGAGAAGGTAAACAGGTTTTGACGTCTGAAACTTCAAATACAATTTCCCAAATGCTGGTTAAAGTTGTCGACACAGCCTTACTAAAAGGTCAAATAAAAATGGATCATTATAGCGTGGCTGCCAAAACAGGTACGGCACAAGTAGCAAGGGAAGGTGGCGGGGGATATTACGAAGATCGCTACCTCCATTCCTTCTTTGGTTATTTCCCGGCTTATGAGCCAAAATTTATCGTTTTCTTTTATCTCTATTACCCAAAAAATGTGAAATTTGCTTCTGAAACGTTGACTATTCCCTTTGCCAATACCACTAAATTCTTGATTAACTATTACCAAGTGCCACCGGATAGGTAGTTTGTAAATATATTATTTTATCGATATTTCGGTTAATATCAACACATTGTGCGTAAAATCTTTAAGTCCATAATTATCAAAATTTTAACACTGGAGGCCCGGCTTTTGGTTTCTCGTCTTAAACCCAAAGTTTTAATGGTCACCGGCAGCGTTGGTAAGACCTCTACTAAAGATGCGGTTTATACTGCCCTCAAGCCTTTTTTTAAAGTACGTAAAAGTCAAAAAAGCTTTAATAGTGAAATAGGCGTTCCTCTGACAATGCTCGGCTTAGAAAATGCTTGGGGTAATCCTTTTAGATGGCTTATTAATATTATTGCTGGCTTTCTGAAAGCTACCTTTACCAAGGAGTACCCAGAGTGGTTAGTCCTTGAAGTTGGCGCTGATAAACCGGGGGACTTGAAAAGTTTAATTAAATGGTTAAAACCGGATGTTGTTGTTGTGACGCGATTTCCGGATGTCCCGCCCCATGTTGAATTTTATTCCACAGTTGAAAAATTGATTGAAGAAGAAAGCTTGCCGGTCTTTGCGCTGAAGCGTGAAGGAATACTTGTCTTAAATGATGATGATGAAAAAGTAACGCGTTTAGCTCAAAGCTTTCTTGGCCAGAATATTACATACGGCCTAACCCCCAGAGCGAATGTACGGGGTGAAAGTGATGAAATAATTTATGAAATGAGAAATAGTAGAAATGTACCAAGCGGCATTCGTTTTGAAGTCAGGCTGGGGGAAGAAGTTCTGCCAGTTGAGCTTAAAAATTGTTTGGGTATTCAACATATTTATCCGATTTTGGCGGCCATGGCCACAGTTGTTTCATTAAAAAAAGATTTTATAAATAGTGGCGGATTCTCAAAATTAGCTCAAGCTTTTACTCATCATAAAACTCCACCGGGCCGCATGAAAATTATTGAGGGCTTGAAGGGAACAATGATAATTGACGATACTTATAATTCTTCTCCGGCCGCGGCTGATCTCGCTCTCCGCACTTTAAAGGAACTGAAAGCTCCTGGTAGGCGAATTGCGCTTTTGGGAGATATGCGGGAATTGGGCACTTTCTCGCGGGAGGAGCATTTAAAAATAGGCGCTCTTGCGGGAAAGGTTTGTGATATTTTACTGACCGTTGGCCCGGAAGCCCGCTTAATTGCCGAAGGTGCGCTCGACACTTTAATGGATGAGAAAAACATATATCAATTTGAACAATCAAAAGAAGCCGGAAAGTTCTTGGAAAGCATAATTCGCGAAGGAGACACAATATTAATTAAAGGCTCTCAAAGTATCAGAATGGAAAAAGCGGTTGAAGAAGTAATGCTTCATTCCGAAAGAAAAGAAAAGTTACTAGTCAGGCAGGATGAGGAGTGGTCTCGACGGTAATGTCGTTTTTAACTTAAACAAAAAATCCCGACTCTGGCGGGATTTTTAATTAAACATGTTACGGAATCGCCTTTATGGATACATCTCCATTTTGATTATTTCCAATTTGGCGATTACTTCTGGATCAGTAATTATTTTGAATCGAGGGAATGTTTTGTCATCTTTAGTTACATATTCCATCCACATATCTAGGGGACGTTCGTCAGTGACCGGTACCCTCAATTTTATGCTTGCTTGATACACTGCCGCCTCCTCGAAAAGTGGTCGATAGTTAGCAAAACACTCATCATTTTCTGTCTGGAAGCCAATACCACAAAATTCATAGGCATATTCTCGAATACCTTTTTCCGGATCACGTTTGTAGTGGTAATAAAAACCAACCTCGGGGACTTTTTTAAGAAGTTTTAGCATAGCTCTCTCCTTGATGTGTTCTAAAATTAAACCTCAGCATAGCAAAGAGGAGAGGGGATGACAATTTGAAAGTGGGATTTCACAGAATGAAGTATTTATATATTTGTAAGGGTCTCCTTGCCAAGTAGTTTATTACGGTTCATTATAAAAAGAATCATGAAGGTTAAAATAAAATCTAAAAAATTTAAAGGTAAGTTTATTAGCGTAAATATTAACGAGGCAAAAGGAGCCACTTCACTGGTGGTTTTTTTGAGTGGCTTTTCAGGTAGTAAGAACCTCCCGCTCTTTGAAAAAACTACGTCAGAATTTTTAAAAAATGGTTTTAGTGTTTTGCGATTGAGTTTCTGCGGAGACGAAGATGAAACAAATAGTACAAAAAATGTACCTGATATATCTCAAATGTCATTTTCTGTTTATGTTGAAGAAATAAACAATGTTCTCGATTCTGTTGGTAGCAAGTATGTAACTATTACACTGATTGGGCATAGTTTTGGAGCTCCAATTTCAATCATGTTTTTAAGTAAGTATGAAAAATATTCCTCCAAAACTAAACTTATTCTTTGGGACTCAAGTTTATTGCCATTTAATAAAATAATGATGGATAAATCGTTTGTCTTTGATCCTGCTAAAAAATTACACTTTGAAAAAGGGAAGGGTGTTCGTATGTTTTTAACGAGAAATTCTATCAGGAGCTTTCAGAAATGAAGAGCACGGCGGATATTATAAAAGAACTTAATCGAAAGGTTTGTATCATCGGGGCAGAAAAAGGGGCCGGGAAAGATGCAAAAAAATATTTTTCCAAAATTAAAAATAAGAAATGTTCAAGTATTAGCTTTATTAAAGGCGCAAACCACATGTTTGATGGTAAACGAATTCAAAAGGAATTGTTTGAAAAAACAATGAATTTTTTAACAACAGAAATTAGATAGATTATTCTCAAATTTGTTGTATAATCCGCAAGTGTTTTAAGGCCCTATCGTCTATCGGTTAGGACACATCCTTCTCAAGGATGGAAGCCGGGTTCGATTCCCGGTAGGGTCACAAAATTGAGGTCACGAAATTTTGTGATCTAATCATATCCTTTGCGCGAACTTTTTTCGAGAGCTAATATGCGCGCCTCGTCTGCTTCCTTCGGTCGCAATGCAAAACCCAAAAATTTTCCTTCCTTTCTAATTTAATTCGGCGGGGGGTGTGGGGGGAGCCGACAAAGAATGGAAAGGAAATTTTTGGTTTTGCTTCGCCGCTACCAATTAGTATTATATGGCAGTTTGGAATAATACACAATGGAATACTATACTAGAGAAGTAATGCCTAGAGCAATTTATACAAAAGACCATAATGCAATCGTTGAACGCTTGAAAACAGCGCGTCTTGAAGCTGAGCTTGGTCAAGTAGAAGTTGCAAAGAAACTTGGTAAAACTCAATCTTATCTTTCAAAAATAGAATCAGGACAAAGACGATTTGATGTTTTGCAGTTAAAGGAATTTGCAAAACTTTACAAAAAACCCTTGGACTATTTTGTTAAATAATTTTATGAAACCTACTGAACACAAAAACATTTTTGCTTCTGCAAATAAAAAGATCAAAATTTCAGATAATGTGGTCATCGAGAAAAATGACGTGGGAATCATTGAGTTAGAAACACAAAATACTGCCTCTATATTTTTTATTAGAGTTTGGGAGAAGGTTGAATTAAATAAAAAAGATTTTAAAATATTTAATGTCAAAAAAACAGGAGATGCTTTTCCTTTAAAAATTTGTAATATTTGTCATAAACTTGTAGATAGTAATAAATTTGCAAAAAACCAAAACGGAATAAATAACAGATCTGTAAGACGACCATCTTGTGTTGATTGTAGAAAGCATCTTGAAGGTACGAACATGTCAGCTAAAACAAAAGCAGAGTGGGCTAAAAAGAAACCGCTCGGTGTACCTTTTGAGTGTCCAATTTGCGCCAAAAGAACGATAGCTGGAGTTACAAGTAAAGTCGTTCTAGACCATAATCATCGAAATGGAGAAGCTAGAGGGTGGGTTTGTGATAGTTGTAATACGGGAATAGGTAGATTTAAAGATGATATTGATTTGATAAAGAGAGCAATTAAATTTATAGAATAAATTAGTTTCCTAGTCTCTTTTTTGCAAGTTTTACATATTCTTCTGAAATATCACATCCGATATAGTGTCTATTGTTTTTTCTTGCCATTTTACAAGTAGTGCCAGAACCACACATTGGATCAAATACAATGTCGCCATCTTTAGTCCAAGAAAGTATATGATCTTCTGCTAATTTTTCGGGGAAAATTGCGGGATGGTCAAAAGCTAGTCTATCACTTGTTGAACCACCATAACCAACCGCGTATTCCCAAATATTGGTCATGGTTTTTTCTGCTTTTAGTTCTCCTAAAACTTTTCTATTTACCCCGTCAGCTCCTTTGTTAAATGGGAGCATCTCTTTTCCTTGTCTTATCGTTTTAACTTTCAACGGACTGAAAGATTTAGGTGAACCTTTACTTAAAACAAACATAAATTCAAAACAATTAGTATATGCATTTGATCTCATGAATGGTGTATTCTTTTTTCTATAAATCATGACGTCATGCATATTAAAACCAACTTGTTGAAAATATAGAGCTTGTTTAAAGCTTGTAAGACTTTTGTTTCCTTTTTTTATTTTATCTCCAACAACCCAAACTACAATACCCCCGTTTTTTGTTACTCTGAATAATTGTTTAGCAATATTTTCAAAATCAAAGCTATACCCCTTGTAATTCCTTATGTCATCATAAGGTGGCGAAGTAACAGTTAGGTCGATAGAATTTTCGTCCATTGATTTCATAAATTCGATACAATCTGAACGATAAATATTATCCAATTTTACTCCAGCATCTTTATTGTCTTGTTCTTCTACATTACGAAAAGTAGAAATAACCTTTCCTTGAATTATCACTTCCTTAACATAAAATGGTTTGAGATTAGGATTTGCTGGTTGTAGACGTATTCTATTTTTTTCTCTATAAATTTTCTTTAGAGTGACTTCGTTGTTGTTTATTAACGCGACTGCAGTTTCTCCATCTTCAACAGTATTTTGTTTACGAACAATAACTGTATCTCCGTCAAAAATTCCTTCATCAATCATACTGTCTCCTTTAACGCCTAAAGCAAAAAGCTCTCCATTTGAAAATAAACTTCTTGGAACAGGAATAGTCTCATATTCCTCAATAACTTCTATTGGTTGCCCAGCAGCTATGTAGCCTTTGAATGGAATATTCATAATACTTTCTTTTTTCCCTATTTCTACAGATCGAGCAGTATTCTTTTCACGGTTGATATAACCCTTCTCTTGAAGAATTTTCATATAATGATTGACAGTAGAAACAGAAGAAAGTTTTAGATGCTTCCTTGTTTCGTCGTGAGAGGGGCTAAACCCGTTCTTTTCAGAATATTCTTGAATATAGTCCAAAACCTTTTTTTGTTTCTTTGTAAGCATAGATGAATTGACAAATTATTTTCTAATTTATATACTTACAGTATACTAGAACAAAACTAGAAAGTCCAAATCTAGTTATCCACATTATTAGAAAATAGCATTATTAGATATGAAAATTGAACAACCACAACAAGAAACAATAGAAAAGTTAAAATCAATTGATTTTTCAGCATTAGAGCGAACAGAGGAATTAGGTAGGGACTATAGTTTTAAAGGGGCTACTTCGGTTCTAAAAGAAATATATTCGGATTTTGTAAATGTGATCGAAAATTCTGAATCACTCAGATTGCCCACTGATGCTGAGAACCAAATTTTCAGTATTGCTACTAGATTACTAAAACTCACTGAGGAAATTAGAAACTTTGTTTTAAAAGGAAATGAAGGAAGTGCTCCAAGTCAGCATACATCAATTCATGACCAAGCAAATAGTTTATACCAAGAAAATTTAAGAACACTTGTTCCACTGATTGAGAGAATAAATATCTTAAAATTAAACCCTAAAGAAGTTGAAGGGCAAGTGTCAAAAGCATTAAAATCAATTAAGGAGATTGAAGGAATAAAAGAAGAAGCGGAAAAATCAAAATCTAATATTGACATCGCTATAAAAGAAATTAGAGATGCTCTAGGAAAGGAGGGTGCTTTGATTTCAGCTAATGATTTTCAAAAACAAGCGGATGAACATAAGGAATTATCAAAAAAATGGTTTTACGGAGTTATCGGTTCAATAATTGGTACAGCTATTTTAACAATATTGATATTCGGTGGTTTTATACACTCACTAAGTGTTGATAGCACTCAAGGCGACTATCTAAAAATAATTCAGGTTTCAATATTTAAACTAGTCTTGCTTTCCATCGCTTATCTAATCGTGTATCAATCAATAAAGAGTTATAAGGTAAACCAACATTTATATGTTGTAAATAAACACAGACAGTTAGTTTTATCTGTTTATCCCCTTATGGCAAAGGCTACAAATGATCAAGAGCAATCAAATAATATTGTTACCCAAGCTTCTAAGGCAATTTTTGGACAAAACTCAACTGGATACTTAGATAACGATGGAAATCCTAACCCAATAAATTTAACTGAGGTTGTTACAAAAATTATTGATAAGAAAGTTTAATACCTTTAAAGGGAGCAGTCCCTGCCGTTTTATAATATCTCTTCAAAACGGCGGGGATTTGTGCGCGCACTGGGCGGGCGGGGCAAGCACAGTGAGAATAGATTGTGTCTGGCACAATCCGCTTTATTGAGTTACCACCGCCAGTATCGAAGCCAGAGAGTTTCAAGCTACCACTAAACGCGGAGAGGAAGCGCCTCGTCTCGCCGCAAAGACGGAGAAATGAGCGACACAATAGAACAATAAGTGATAAAATAGATATAGCTCATTTTGTAGACTGAAGCGGCGAAGCAAAACCAAAAATTTCCTTTCCATTTTTTGTCGGCTCCCCCCACACCCCCCGCCGAATTAAATTAGAAAGGAAGGAAAATTTTTGGGTTTTGCATTGCGACCGAAGGAAGCAGACGAGGCGCGCATATTAGCTCTCGAAAAAAGTTCGCGCAAAGGATATGATTAGATCACAAAATTGAGGTTACGAAATTTTGTGACCCTAAGCAAAGCAACTGCTTGCTTTGCGTCCGGGAGTCGAACAGCGGAATCATATTTTTTCAGCAGAAAAAATAGATGAGCTGGTGCCCAGACCGAGATGAGCGACGGCGAATCGAGAGTCGCGGGAGATTCCCGGTAGGGTCACAAAATTGAGGTTACGAAATTTTGTGACCCTAAGCAAAGCAACTGCTTGCTTTGCGTCCGGGAGTCGAACAGCGGAATCATATTTTTTCAGCAGAAAAAATAGATGAGCTGGTGCCCAGACCGA
>Ga0163153_10004002_pt1 | contig 18968 bp, 16 predicted proteins | sample OliLakLV19MP6IB1_FD_148629 | JGI IMG/M metagenome (GOLD analysis project Ga0163153, IMG submission 148629) | Freshwater microbial mat bacterial communities from Lake Vanda, McMurdo Dry Valleys, Antarctica - Oligotrophic Lake LV.19.MP6.IB-1 | ecosystem: Environmental > Aquatic > Freshwater >... | reverse complement strand
AACCACGACCGGCTTCATGGCCGGCATGGCCGCCGATCACGCGCGCCGCGTCCTCCTCACCGTCACCTCCCGCCGCCCCAACCTCCGCTCCCCTTCGTGAATACGCCGTGGAAACTGGAGCTGTTTCCGACTTTGCGCTTGCGACACGGTTTGACGAGGTGTTACTACTCACCCCGCATTTATGGCAGCAATTGGACGATTCCAGAAGGGTGACGAAATCTTTTACGCCAAAGTCGTGGACGGCGAGCTGTTCCGGCTGCACGGCGACGTTTTCGGCTCTCCTTCCTTTGACAAGAAACCGACTCCCTTCAAAGGCCTGCGCACGTTGACCCCGGTCAGTCCCTCCAAGGTCATCGCGGTGGGCTTGAACTACGCGGACCATGCGCGCGAGACGGGCAAGCCGCTGCCGAAGGAACCGCTTTTCTGGCTGAAGGCTCCCACGTCCTTGATCCCGGACGGCGCGAAGGTGGAAGTCCCGTTCGCCACGCACCGCACCGATTTCGAGGCGGAACTGGCGGTGGTCATCGGACGCCGCGTCCGCAACGTCACTCCAGCGGCGGCGGCGCGTTACATCTTTGGCTACACCTCGGCGCAGGACATCAGCGACCGGACCATTCAGAACGCCGAAAGCCAGTGGGCGCGCGCAAAGTCTTTCGACACGTTCACACCGCTCGGGCCTTACGTGGAGACGAAGATCGACCCGCATGATCTGACCATTCAACTGTTCCAGAACGGGCAGTTGCGCCAAAACTCGAACACGAGCCAGTTGATCTTTAACTGCTTTCACCTCGTCAGCTTCATCTCGACAAACATGACGCTGCTGCCCGGAGACGTGATTCTCACCGGCACGCCCAGCGGCATCGGCGCGATTGAAAGCGGCGACCGCCTGGAAGTCCGCATCCAAGGCCTCGCGCCGCTGGTCAATACGGTGAAGTAACTCCTGCCTTTATCACGGTGGTAAACCGGAGCGCGGAGAACCTTGATGGCTTCTTCCGCGCTTTTCAGTTTCCGCCTCATCTAAATTAATTCTATGCGCTGGTCCAAAGCTTTCATTCCCACCCTCAAAGAAACTCCCGCTGACGCGGAGATCACTTCGCACAAGCTGCTGCTGCGCGCCGGGCTGATCCGCAAGCTCGCGGGCGGACTCTACACTTTCCTGCCGCTGGGCCTGCGCGTTCTCCGCAAGGTCGAGCAGATCGTGCGCGAGGAGATGGACCGCACCGGCGCGCTCGAAGTGCTGATGCCCACGCTCCAGCCGCCGGAGATTTGGCGTCAGTCCGGCCGCTACGAGACTGCGGCGGAAGTGCTCTTCAAGGTGCGTGACCGCGCCAAGAAGGAATGGGTGATGAGCCCGACCGCCGAAGAGGTCATCACGACCGTGGCGGCGGCGGAAATTAATTCCTACCGCCAGATGCCGGTGAACTTCTATCAGGTGAGCGTGAAGTTCCGGGATGAGATTCGTCCGCGCTTCGGCCTGATGCGCGCCAAGGAATTCATCATGAAGGACGCCTACAGCTTCGACGTGAGCGACGAGGCGGCGATGGTGAGTTATCACAAGATGTACGACGCGTACAAGCGCATCTTCGACCGCTGCAGCCTGCAGAATTTCCCGGTCGAGGCGGACACCGGCGTCATCGGCGGAAACTATTCGCACGAGTTCATGGTCCCGGCGGACACCGGCGAGAACGAAGTCGTTTACTGCGAAGCCTGCGGTTACGCGGCGAACGTGGAAAAGGCGATGAGCGGCATTCCCAGGACCGCTCCTCGCGAAGCTGGCGCGGCCATCGAAAAGTTTGCCACCCCCGGAGTGGTCACCATCGAAGCCTTGAGCAAGGCGCCCTACAGCGTCCCTGCCAACCGCCAGATCAAGACGCTCGTCTTCATCGCGGACAGCAAGCCGCTGCTGGTTCTGATTCGCGGCGATGATCAGTTGAACGAAACGAAGCTGGTGGCCCGGACCGGCGCGGTGCAGGTGCGCCCGGCCACGCCGGAGGAGATTCTTCCTGTACTGGGCGCGAAGCCCGGTTCACTGGGCGCGGTTGCTGCGGTGACTGCGATGGCGGCTTCGGGCGAGATCCAGGTGCTCGCGGACGACCGTTTGCAGGGCGCGAATGACATGACCACGGGTGCGAACGAAGACGGCTTTCACTTCCGCAACGTCTCCATCGAACGCGACATCAAGGTGACGAAATGGTGCGACCTGCGCACCGTCAGCGCGGGCGAGCCGTGCGCGAAATGCACGAAGGCGCTGAAGATTCGGCGCGCGATTGAAGTCGGCCACGTCTTCAAGCTCGGCACGAAGTACAGCGAGAAACTGAACGCGACGTTCCTGGCCGAAGATGGATCGCGAAAGCCGTCGTTCATGGGCTGCTACGGCATCGGCGTCACGCGCACGCTTCAGGCCATCATCGAGCAGTGCAACGACAAGGACGGCATTCTCTGGCCGATGCTAGTCGCGCCTTACACTGTCTGCATCACGCCGCTCGTGGTCGGTGCGGACACGGCGGTGATGAAGCTGGCAGAGCAGATTTACGCGGACCTGAGCGCCAAGGGCGTGGATGTGATCATCGATGATCGCGATGACCGGCCTGGCGTGAAATTTAAGGATGCGGACCTGGTCGGGTTCCCGATCCGCGTTGGCATCGGCGAGAAATCCCTGGCCAACGGCGAAGTGGAATTGAAGCGGCGCGGCGGACAGTTGGTGCTGGTGAAAGCCGGGGAAGCCGTGACGAAAGTGCTGGAACTGATCGCGTCCGCGCGTGCCTGAGCTGGACGGAACTGACTCAATATTCAGCGCCTGTCTCAAGAGGAGCGAGCTGGAGAACACTCCCTTCTTCATCCAGCTTCGCCGTTGTTGGGATTAAATCGCCAGATGGACGACGCGTTCGCGGAGCTGGGCGATCCAGCGCGAGACGAAGCTCACCGCGCGGAAGACGTTCTCCAATTGATCGAGCGGAAGCGTCTCCGCCCTTGAGCCAGTCCCAACGGTGGGCGCTGATTCCCAGGCTTCGTTCAAGGACCGCAACTCGCCCGTCGCAGCGTCGAGCTTCGCGGTCAATGAGCTGGCCACGGCGTTCACCTTGTCCGTCCACTCCATCGCCTGCTGAAAGCGCTGCACCTTGATCAGCGGTGAGGTGACTTTCGACTGTTCGGCAAGGAACGCATCCACGGCGCGACAAAGCTGTCCGACTTCCATGAAGCCATCCATCCATTCGGCGGGCACGGACTCGATTCCCGGAGGCTTGCGCCCGCGTTCCAGCTCCAGCAGATGACCGAGACGCTCCTTCGGATCGCGGAGCGTGTTGTAGGCGGAATTCAGCGTGGAGTAACGGTCTGTGGCGGCGAGGCGCTCGGCGTCGGGAGCGTTGTGAATCCGGTCAGGGTGAAGTTCGGCGGAGCGCGAGAGAAACTTCGCCTTCAATGCCTCCAGATCGAGGGCGGGACGGCGTGGTTCGTCCAGCAGGGCGAAGCAATCGGTCATGCGCTGAAGCTCTCGCCGCAGGAACAACTGGTGGCAGCGTTGGGATTCTTCACCTTGAACCCGCCGTCCTGCAGCGCATCCACGAAGTCCAGTTCGCTGCCGGTGACGTAAAGCGCGCTCTTGGGATCGACGACCACCCGGATGCCGCCGGTCTCGACGAGGATGTCGCGGCTGGCCGGACTGTCCTGCAAATCCATCTTGTACTGCAGCCCCGAGCAGCCACCGCCTACGACGGCCACGCGGAGCACGCCATTCGCGCGGCCTTGCTTGGTCAGGAGACCGCTTACTTTCTTGGCGGCGCTGGCTGTGACCTTGATCAAACGCTCATCGCCAACGCGGAAACCGGGAGCGGCAGGATTTTTTTGGGCGGAGGCGGCAATCATAATTTCAAGTGACGTGACGTTAGTGGCTGCTTCGGAAAGCGTCAATCAGCGCAATTTCGTGGGGAGGGTGTGCCGAGATTGGAACAACGAGTTTCCGTCTTGCTCCGCCGGTTTCTCTGACTAGCCTTCGCGAGCAGTTTTAAGTTCAAGCTTCTCATGGAAACAAACAAATTGGCCAGCGCGTCGGAACAGATCAATCAGTTGAAGGGAAAAGGAATCGATTTCCTTTACGATAAAGGTCCCAACCTGCTGGGCGCGATTGTGATTTTGATCGCGGGCTTCTTGCTGGCCCGCATCCTGTGCCGGCTGCTTAACTCGGCGTTGGAGCGGCGGCATCTCGAACCTCCCGTACGCATGTTGATCACCCGCCTGGTGTGGCTGGTGATCATGGCGCTGTTCACGATGGTGGCCCTGGGCACGCTGGGGATTGCCGTCGCACCGCTGATCGCTTTGATGTCCGTCACCGGCGTAGGCGTGGGTTTTGCGATGCAGGGCGTGCTGAGCAATCTGGTGGCGGGACTGGTCATCATTTTGACGAAGCCGTTCCGGGTTGGGGAATACGTCCAGATCGCTGGCTGCTCCGGCCAGGTCAGCAACATTGATCTGTTCACCACCGTTCTGGCCCATCCGGATCGTTCGCGCGTGGTGATTCCGAACCGGAAGATTGTCGGGGAGATCCTTCACAACTACGGCACCATCCGCCAGCAGGACATCACGGTGGGCGTGGCTTACAGCACCAATCTTCCCGCCGCCATCGCGGTGATCAACCAGTTGCTGGCGGCGAATCCGCGCGTGCTGCAAGACTTGCCTCCAGTGGTTGCGGTGGGTCGTTTCGGCGATTCCTCCGTTGAGATTCAGGTGAGGCCGTGGACGTCCGTGAATGATTTCGGAAAAGCTTCAGCGGAGATCCGGCTGGCGATCATCGACGCCTTCCGCTCGCGCAACATCGAGATTCCATTCCCGCAGCAGGAAGTCCGCGTGCTCACTCCTGGTGCCTATGCTGGTGCTGGGAAGGCTTAACGGCGTCCAGGCGTTGGGGCGGGCAGTTCGTCAAACTTTCGCGAGCGGTCCGAGCGCGGCTTGAAGTTCGGCCACGGCGGCCTCGACGGCTTTGCGCTCGGATTCGCGGAAGCGGTGAAACGGTTCCGCCATGAAATCGCCCGCCAGCCCCAGGCATGACACGGCGCACTTGATGCCTTTGATCACCGATGACGAGTGTCTGCCGATCCCGTAGAGCTTGCTGACGACCGCGATGACCATCGAGTGAAGTTCCCGCGTGCGCTGGAGATCGCCCGCCTCCGCAGCGGCGTGGAGGCTGACGTAGAGACGCGGGAAAATGTTCGCCCCGCCGTTCACCCCTCCATGACCGCCGAGCAGCACGGATTCCGCGAGCAGCTCTTCCGGCCCGGTGACAATCGTCCAGTCCGGGCGCTGCCCGCGCAGTTCCAGCAGGCGGTTGAAGTAACCCATGTTGCCGGAGCTGTCCTTCAGTCCCACCACGCGCGGCTGCTGCATCGCCCACTTCACGATGTCCAGCTCGAAGGGCACCTTGGTCAGCGAAGGCATGTTGTAGAGGAAGAGGGGCAGGGGGAGCTGCGGGATGAGGCGGTCGAGATACTCGCGCAGTTCCGGCTGGCCTTCCGGCAGGTAATAGGGCGGGGCGAGCACGACGGCGTCCGCGCCGGACTCAGCGGCGCTGCGGGCAATGGCGACGGATTCCACGAAGGCCGTGTCCGTGATCCCGACCAGCACGGGCACACGTTGATGCACGATCTTGCAGCTTGCTTCGATCACTTCGTGGCGCAGGCGATAGCCGAGACTTGGACCTTCACCGGTCGTCCCCAGGATGAAGACTCCCTTTACTCCGCCGGCCAGCATGTGTTCCAGGACGCCTTCAAGTCCTGTCCTGTCGAGCGTGTCGCGATCTGACAGCGGAGTGATGACGGGCGGGATGATGCCGCGAAGCGGCTGTCGAAACAGTTCTGTGCTCATGTGTCAGGCATTCCTGATGACGCCCGGAGTTTTTATCAAGCAGGAAGAGTGTTCGCGCCAGAGATTTGGCTTTGGCCGGACCAAGGTGGTGGACATGCTCGCCGAGATCCGGAGAGTGGCAGGATGCGAAAGACCAAGCAGCCTGCACTGACCTGCAGTCCACTGCGAACAGAGACGCACCTTTACTGTGAACGAACGCGGTAGAGCGTGGAGGAGTTTGTCGGGAGCGGATCGCAAACCTGTTGAACAAGGCTGTTTCCGGCGACCAGCTTTTTAACGTTCCACAAGAGTCCGTCCTGACTTCCTTCAAGAACTGACGTCCGTGCCCGGGCAGTTGCCGCATCGATGCAGAACGAAGAAGCGGTGAGATTGGGGCTGGTCATGGTGACGCCGAGTCGATGACGCAGTTCAGGTGGGCCGATTAGTGCGGCAGCTTGGCGTTCACTTGCCGCAATGGCGACGACGTTGCTCAATCCTTCGGGAATGTCCGTCTGGCCTGTATTGTTTCGGCCCCACGCCGCCACGGTTCCATCCATTTTCAGTGCGTATGAAGTGTAATCCCCGCCCGCAATCGCCACGACATTGCTGAGCAAGGGCGGGGGAGTGCATTGGCCATAGCGATTGTCACCCCAGGCGACCACCGTTCCATCATGTTTAAGAGCCATGCTGAACAGTCCTCCAGCAGCAACCGCAGTTACGTTGCTCAAGTTTGATGGAACTACGACTTGCCCGTAGGTGTTGAAGCCGCTGGAGAATACCTGGCCTCCATTTTGCAGGCCAAGCAGATGGTTTCTACCTGCTGAAATCTGGACGATGTTACTCCAGGGCAATGTGCCAGAGGAAGTGCCCCAGCTAATTACCTGGCCTTCGGACGTCAATCCATACCTAAACCCGCCTGCGTGAGTGAGTGCGACGAGAGGCAATGCAGAAGGCGGGGGTGTGGTGCCTGCCCAGCCGTGAACGGATCCATCCGAGGTGAGAATGAGACTGCCTGCACCCCCGCTTGACCCACTGATCCAAACCACGTTGGTCGCCTCTGCTGGCACCTCGGTGCCCCCGCCATTGGTGAAGCCCCACGCGAAAACCCTGCCGTCCCCGCTCAACGCGAGGAAGTGTGCGTTGCCCGCTGAAAGGGCAATGCCGTTGGTCAAGTCAAGGGGTGGCAAGGTCACGGCATTTGTGAACGTGGTTTGGAAGGTTCCCCACATCGCCACCGGCCTTATGGTGATTGCAGCACTGGAACTAATCACTGTTCCAAAGGCATTGCTTATCACGACGGAATAAGAGGCTTCCTGCTGGGGCTGAATATGGGGAAGCAGCAGGGCCGGGTCGCGGGCGCTTGCCATGTCTTCTCCATTGAATCGCCATGTGAATGACATTGGAGTCGATCCATCTGCGCCGACTTCAAGCCGGACTGTCTCGCCAATAAACGCCCGGCGTGATCCAGGATGACGTGTGATTACAGGTGCTCCATCTATCACCACAAGAAGCGCGTTGCTGCTTGCTGCGACCCCAAACGCGTTGCTGGCGATCAGCGAATACGAGGCCGTTGCCGAAATTTGAAGATTGGTGAGGACCAATGACGCGTTCGTCTCCCCGTCCATTGGAATGCCGTCCCGCTGCCATTGGACGCTGATCGGATCGGTTCCGGCGACCCCAGCGGTCAACGTAGCGGTGCTGCTGGAGTACCTCGTTTGCCCAAGCGGGTGGGTTAGAACTATTGGTCTGACATCCGCTACCGCGAGAGTCCTGTAACCACCGCCGATTGCGACAATGTTTGAAACACCCTGTATCGTTTCGGCTGCCGGCCATTTGATCAGTGTCCCGTCAGCCGTTAATGCCAGGCTGCTTTGGTATCCTGCGGCGATGGCGACGACATTGGTCAACCCTGCTGGCACATCATCCGCAGAAGACCAGACAGTCCGGTCGTCGCGGATCGCCAGAAGTTTATCGTTTCCCCCGGTAATAGTAACGATGTTGCTTGCCGCATTTGCGGTCCCGAGTGCTGGAGCATTGTTGCCCCATGCAGTAATGGTTCGGTTGTGACGCAACGCTGCACCCCAACCGCTGCCAGCAGTGATTGCGACAGCATTGGTCAGTGATGCGGGCGAGTTTCTCTGATTGGATGAATTGTCCCCCCAGCCGACGACGGTCCCATTCTTCAACAGCGCATGACTTGTGCTGGCTCCTGCCGCCACCGCGACAATGTTGGATAGTCCTGCAGGAACGACGGTCGGCCCATTGAAAGGGTCGCCCCATGTTTGGGCATGGCCATCTGCAGTCAGAGCGATGCCGTGATGCCACACTGTTGAAACTTGAATGACGTTGGTGAGATTGGATGGAAACGATTTGTAGTTCGTGTTCATCAGGTAGGCAGGCGTTGCCCAGAACACCAAGGTTCCATCAGGTTGTATGCCTACGACGTGTTGAGGCCCCGCTGCTACTTGGACGACGTTGGTTAATCCGGTGAAGACGGTCAACGGCATCGGATCGACAACTGCCTTTCCGCCACCCTCCGCTGCTTCGATAGGCTCCATGCAGGTAACCGTCAGCGTAAGTATCACGATGCGTTTGATTAAGTTCATGGAACTTGTGGAAGTAAAAGGCTGTGGTTTGGAAATCAGGTTGGGTTTGAGTGATTGAGTGGCCACTTTGATTGATGAGACTACCATCAGTTAGGCGTTTTCCAAGTCCTTTCCCGCCAGAAGCCGTGGTCACGCGCCTGCCTTCTGATTTTCGATGGAATTCATTCATCTTCATCGGCAAAATTGATTGATGCGAGAGCCTGTGAAATGAAGGAGTGTGAGGGTCTTGAAGGGGTTGCGATGTGGACTTAGGCGTCGCACTCCTTGCCGGCAAAATGGCTATCTCTTCGAGATCGAGATCGAGTCGTCGATGAAAAGTCGGTGAAAGCTATTTTAGTTTTCCTGTCGGGTTGGAACGCTCGCGCGCTCAAGGCGGGCATCAAGGCCGCAGCCCCCTGCGACCGGGGCGGGCGTGATTCTCCATTCCTTCTGCACCGCTTCGGTCTAGCCAGCGCAGCTCAGATGCGTCTGGACAGTTCAGTGTCAGGCAAGCTCTGAGATTTGGTTTTTGCTGGGTTGTTTGCCGGGATAAATCTTGACCCGTCCTCCGTCGTGCCTAGCATCACGCGCACTTTGCTCGATTGATGAAAGCTATTCTCGCTCTTGAAGACGGTTCAGTGTTCCACGGCACAGGCTTCGGCGCAGCCACCTCGGCCTGCGGCGAAGTGTGCTTCAACACGTCCATGACGGGCTATCAGGAGATTCTCACCGACCCCTCCTACAAGGGCCAGATCGTCACGATGACGTATCCCCTCATCGGGAACTACGGCGTCAACGATCAGGACGTGGAATCATGGCGGCCTCATGCGGCGGGCTTCGTCATTCGCGAACTCTCACCGGTCGTCAGCAACTGGCGCGCGGATCGTTCGCTGGAATCGTATCTGGAACTAAACGGCATTCCTGGCATCCAAGGCATTGATACGCGCGCGCTGACGAAGAAGCTCCGGGTGCGCGGCGCGTTGAACGGGTTTATTTCCACCCAGCCCATTTCCGACGCCGAGGCGGTGGGTCGCGCGAAGAACTGGCAGGGATTGATCGGTGTCGATTACGTGAAGGAAGTCACGCACAAGGAACCGTTCCTGTGGGACGCCGAAGACAAGCAGAGCGCGGAATTCGATCTCGTGCGCGGCATCGCCCGGCTGGACGCCCGCAATGTCCGGCAGCCGCTTCCGCCGGCGGACATCCCAATTGTCGCCTACGACTTCGGGATGAAATACAACATCCTCCGTCGCCTGCGTCAGCATGGCTTCAAGGTGCAGGTGGTTCCCGCGACGACTTCTGCGGCCGAGGCGTTAAAGTACAAGCCCGCAGGAATTTTCTTGAGCAACGGTCCCGGAGATCCTGCCGCGCTGGGTTACGCCGTGAAGGCGGTCAGCGATCTGGTGGACAATGGAGTTCCGATCTTTGGGATATGTCTTGGTCACCAGATTCTGGGACAGGCCTTCGGCGGGAAAACCTTCAAGCTCAAATTCGGTCATCGCGGCGGCAATCAACCCGTGAAGGATCTTGAAAGCAGCAAGGTGGAGATCACGTCGCAAAACCACGGCTTTGCGGTGGACGCGGCTTCTCTTCCATCAGACGTCACAGTGAACCGCATCAACCTGAACGATCAGACAGTGGAAGGCATGCGTCACAAAACGAAACCAATCTTCTGCGTGCAGTATCATCCGGAGGCTTCCCCTGGGCCGCATGATTCCACTCCGTTGTTCGCAGAATTCCGTCAGATGATCGTCAAGAAATGACGGACGCCGCACACTCTTTCGGGGTGACGCCGCTCCTGTTGTCTGGTCTAAACTCACAGCGCTCCACGCTGCGAATCCTGCAAAACCGTTGACTTGAGCGGGTTGCTGAACATAATCGCAAACACGATACCTATGGCGAGATTAGTCCTCCTCAGTGAGGGTTTCAACGGACGCACGTATGAACTGAAGGTGGAAAAAACCACTGTCGGTCGAGTGTCGGACAATGCGTTTGAAATTCCTGAAGCGTCGGTCTCCAGTCATCACGCGGAGATCATCCTTCGCGGCAATGACGTGGTCATCCGCGATCTCGGATCGACGAACGGAACCTTCATCAACGGCGAAAAGATCACCGAAGCCGTCTTGAAGCCCGGTCAGGCCCTGCGCCTTGGCACCATCGATCTGCGTCTTGAGACCGGTGACGGTTTTGTGGACGCCGCCCCCGCCGGAGCAGGAGCCGCCCCCGCCGCTGCGAGGAAGCCCAAGCAGAACCTCGATCAGACTGTGATCATTCCGCAGGGAGTGAAGCTGGACGAACTCGGCAACGCTGGCGGTCCGCCGAATCTCGGCAACACCACGGGATTCGAGAAGAAGACCAATCGTGGTGGAAAGATTTTTGCGATAGCGGTCATCATTGCCATTGTCTGCCTCTTGGGCGCGCTGGCTTGGGTGCTCTTCAAGTAACGCCCGTCCTCGGCGCGTTCCCACATCACGCGTTCCCGGTCTCCCGGTCTGCGCCTGACCTCTAGCCTTTCTTCAGCCAGTTCGCCACGTCCTTGGCGGCGTAGGTGATCAAGATGTCCGCTCCCGCGCGTCGCATCGCCAGCAAGCTTTCCATCGTCACCGCGCGTTCGTCGATCCAGCCTTTCGCCGCTGCGGCCTTCACCATCGAATACTCCGCGCTGACGGCATAGGCAGCGGTGGGATAGCCGAACTCGCTCTTCACCCGGTAGAGCAGATCGAGATAGGCGAGCGCCGGCTTTACCATGACGATGTCCGCGCCTTCCTGAATATCGAGCGCCACTTCGCGCAAGGCCTCCTGGGCATTGGCGGCATCCATCTGATAACTGCGCCTGTCTCCGAACTGCGGCGTCGATTCGGCGGCTTCACGGAACGGTCCGTAAAAGGCGGAGGCGAACTTCGCCGCGTAAGACATGATGGGCGTATCGATGAACCCCGACGCGTCGAGCTTCTCGCGAATCGCGCGGACGCGTCCGTCCATCATGTCGCTGGGCGCAACGATGTCCGCGCCGGCTTCGGCGTGGCTCGCGGCAGTCTGCGCGAGAATCTTCAGCGTGGGATCATTCAGGATGCGCGCGCCCCTGGCATCGCGATGAACGATGCCGCAGTGGCCGTGCTCCATGTATTCGCACAGACAGACATCGGTGATGACGAGCAGCGATGGGAGTTCCTTCTTCAGCAGGCGAACGGTTTGCTGGACGATGCCATTGCGGGCCGAGGCTCCGCTTGCCTTCAAATCTTTCTTGTCGGGAATGCCGAAGAGCAAGACCGCTGGCACGCCGGCCTCGTGAGCCTCGGTGGCGTCGCGCAACAGTTCATCGGGCGAAAGCTGGAACACGCCGGGCATCGAGCTGACTTCGCGGCGGAGCTTGCGGCCGGGTCGCGCGAAGAACGGCAGGACTAACTGGTCTGCTGTGAGATGCGTTTCCCGGACCAGCGCGCGCAGGGCAGGGGATTGGCGGAGCCGTCGTGGACGCAGGATGGGAAAAGGAGCCGTTGCTGGCCGAGTCATGCGCGGAGCGTAACGAACGTCTGTCGTCACGGCAATCTTTGGATGATGAACGCGTGCCGGCGTCTTGGAGTGCGGGTGTGCGCGCTGCCATGCCGCTTCGGAACCGTTTGAACCTTCGGACGCCTAAACCACTAACCAAATGCTCCGCGTTCCCCGTCCGTCTTTTTCAAGCAGGCCTGCCTCTCCCCCACTCGGACTGGAGGAGAGGAGGCTCAACTCCAAACTTTCACCGGGTCCATTCCGAAATATAAGACGGAATTCAGGGAGCGATGCTCCTGCCTGGAACGAACACCTCGGCTGGCGTTCCGCGTTGAACGATCCGGCCCCGCTCCAGCGACACCACTTCGTCACATAGCAGCGCCGCTTCCTCGGCCTGATGCGTGACGTAAAGCATCGGGATGGCGAACTCATTCTTGATGCGCTGCAGGAACGGCAGGATCTGATTCTTCAACCGGGCATCAAGGCTGGAAAGCGGTTCGTCCAGGAGCAGCAACTTCGGCGACGAGAGAATGGCCCGGGCCAGCGCGACCCGCTGCTTCTCGCCGCCGGAGAGAGTGGCGATGCTTCGGTCGAGCAGACGTTCGATCTCAAACACGCGGGCAACATGGTCGAAGCGAAAGGCCGGCTCCTGCGTGGCGCCGGGCTTGTGGCCATACAGAACATTGGCGCGGACGTTGAGATGCGGGAACAACGCCAGGTCTTGCGGCACGTAGGAAATGCGTCGCAGGCGGGATGGGAGGTTGATGCCGGAACGGGTGTCGATGAGCGTCACGCCGTCCAGCTCGATGAAGGCGGACGCGGGCTTTCGCAGGCCCGCGATGAGATCGAGCAAGGACGTTTTCCCCGCGCCCGAGGGTCCGAACAGTCCGGTGACGCGGCTGCCGACCTCGAGGCTGACGTCGAGCGCGAAGTCGGCGAGCGGCAGGGAAATGTTCTGGAGCCGGAGAATCATCTGCGATGGTTGCGCCGGCGGAAAAGAAATTCGCTGGCCCAGACGGCGATGAACGCCAGCGCGGTGGAAACGGCGAGCAGCCGGAAGGCGTGCTCATCCTCGCCCATCTGCACGGACTGATAGATGGCGAGGGAAAGCGTCGAGGTCAGTCCGGGAATGTTGCCGGCCACCATGATCGTCGCGCCGAATTCTCCCAGCGCCCGGGCGAACGCGAGGAGCATTCCCGCCGCAATGCCACGCGCGGCGAGCGGAGCGGTGACGGTGACAAAGACGCGCCATTCGCTGGCTCCGAGCGTGCGCGCGATCTGTTCGAGACGCGGGTTCACCTCCTCGAACGCCACGCGGGCATTGCGGACAAGCAAGGGAAACGACATCACTCCGAGCGCGATGAGAACTCCCTTCCAAGTGAAGATGACGTCGATGCCCAGGTCGTGCAGGAATCCGCCAACGGGTCCACGTCGTCCGAGGAGTTTGAGCAGGATGAGTCCCGTGGCGACCGGGGGCATGACCATCGGCAGCGCTATGAGGGTTTCAACCAGGGATTTCCCGCGCCACTCCCACCGCGCGAGGAGCCAGGCCATGGCGAGGCCGGGCGGCAGAATGACCAGCGTGCTCAGGAACGAGACCCAGGTGGTGAACCAGACGATTTGCCATTCCTCAGCGGTCATCGCGCGGCAGGGAGAACGATGAAGCCGAAGCGCTCGAAAATATCTCCGGCCTCCGGCGAGCTGAGGAACTTCTCAAACTGTTCCGCGCCGGCAGGAGAGCGCGCGTCGCGGGTGATGGCGAGCGAGTAACGAATCGACGGCCCTTCGCCCGCCGGAATGTCGCAGGCGATGCGGACGCGCTTCGAGATGCGCGCGTCAGTCTTGTAAACAATGGCGGCCTCCACGTTGCCGGCCTCGACTGCGGCGAGCGCGGCGCGGACGTTTTCGGTGGGGACGACTTTGGATTCCAGATCACGCCAGAGGCCTTGGCTCGTCAGGTATTCACGGGCATAGATGCCGGCGGGCACGGACTTGGTCTCCGCCAGGGCGATCTTCTTGATGGCGGGCTGGGCGAGCTGTGCGGCGGAGGTGAACGTGGCCGGATTGTCAGACGGAACCACGATGACGAGCGTGTTGGAGAGGCGGGTGACGCGGCTGTTCGTTCGGATGAGCGAGAGCTCCTGAAGCTTGTCCATCTGCGCCTCATCCGCTGAGAAAAACAGGTCGGCGGGAGCGCCCGCCTCAATCTGCCGGGCGAGCGTGCTGGAAGCCCCTAAGTTTAGCCGGATGAGCTGGCCGGTCTTTTTCTGATGCAGGCCGGTCGCTTCCTTCAAGCAGTCGCCGAGGCTGGCGGCGGCGAACACCGTGACGGGCTCGGCCCCCGCCGCGCGTCTCGTCGGGAGCACGCAGATAACCACAGCGAACGCGCTGAGCAGGATGTTTCGCATCATTTCGTGGATGCGATCTATCCGCTGCCCAGCGGCGCGTCAATGAAGGAGGGCGGCGCGTGGAGCTGCCTTTTTCACGCGGCGTGTGATTTCTTGCTGCCGTCCTGCCTTCGTCATTGCAGTCTTGCGCGGTGCGGCGGGGCAATTCCATAGTTTGGTCTCATGAAAAAGATGCCCGTCATCGAAGACGAAGCCGAGATGCGGCGGAACATCACGACGATTCTACGGCTGGGAAAATTCCAGATGGTCGCGAATGCTGTTATCTTGAACGCCCTTCGTTCCCGCCTCACGCGTGAGTGATCATTCTGGTTCCAGTGGGCCGATGAATTATGACGTCATCATCATCGGTGGCGGCGCGGCGGGTTTGATGTGCGCCATCGAGGCCGGCAAACGCGGACGATCCGTGCTCGTGCTTGAACACAACGAGCGTCTTGGAAAGAAGATTCTCATCTCCGGCGGCGGGCGCTGCAACTTCACGAACTCCAACGCCGGACCGGAGAATTATCTCTCGACGAATCCGCACTTCCACAAGTCCGCGCTGGCCCGCTTCACGCCGGCGGACTTCATCGCGCTGGTCGAGCGGCACGGCATCGCCCATCACGAGAAGAAGCTCGGCCAGCTCTTTTGCGACACCAGCTCGCGCGAGATCGTCGAGCTGCTGCAACGCGAATGCGAATGCGCGGGCGTGGAGATTCACCTGAGCTGCCGGGTGGAAGAGGCCACCAAGCCCGATGCCTTTCGCGTCGCCACCAGCCGGGGCGTGTTCACGTCGCAATCGTTGGTGGTCGCGACGGGCGGGCTTTCCTTCCAGAAGATTGGCGCGACGGATTTTGGCTATCGTCTGGCGCGCCAGTTCGAGCTGAAGGTGACGACGATCAGGCCGGGACTGGTGCCCGTGATGTTTGCGTCAGTCGAGCGACAGGCGTTCGCGGAACTCAGCGGCATCTCGCTGGATGTCGAGGTGAGCGCGAACGACGCATTGTTCCGGGAGAACATTTTGTTCACGCACCGGGGTTTGAGCGGTCCGGCGATTCTACAAATCTCCAATTACTTCGCGGCTGGAGAATCCTTCGTCGCCAACCTGCTGCCGGATCTCGACGCCACCGCGCTGCTGCTCGCGCAGCGGCAGTCTGGGAAAGAATTGAAGACCGTGCTCGCGCAGCATATGCCTGCGCGTTTCACGCAGGCGTGGTGCGGGCGCTTCGCGGATTCCCGGCCCATGCACCGTTACTCGACGGAGGAGCTGACGGCCATCGCCCGGCGTCTGGAGCATTGGGAGATCCAGCCCGCCGATACCGAGGGCTACAGCAAGGCGGAGGTGACGGTGGGCGGCGTGGACACGGGTGAGCTTTCTTCGAAGACGCTGGAAGCGCGCCGGGTGCCGGGACTTTATTTCGTGGGTGAAGTCGTGGACGTGACGGGCTGGCTCGGCGGCTACAACTTCCAATGGGCGTGGGCCTCGGGACATGCGGCGGGGCAGTGTGTGTAGGCGGCGCGGGAAACGTGCAGCGTGAAACGTAAAGGTTGTGGGCTGTGATTGGTGGAGGTTGAAAGTTGAAGGTTCGCCAATGCCACGAACGTGAGCGTTGTCATTGCCACAATCTCGAAAACGAAGACCTCGGCATGATGGCCGACTACGAAATTATTCCTTGGCAACGATGCGCGCACTTCTGACCATTTTGGCGGCGTTAGCGGGCAGAACTTCCTGTTTTGTCCGAGGGTCGCCGCTGGGTGATTTGTCTCAAGCAGCGGTGGATAAAGCCGATTCGCATCCCGTATGAAGCTAGAATCGTTCACCCGAAGTGCCGCATGATCATTCCTGGAACGGCAATGAGAGTGCAGCCGGACATCCCCACTCTGCCGGCAAATGTGAGTGAAGCCCCTTTGTCTAATCCCGCCCGTTTGGTCGCTGGGTCAATTCATGCCGGGCCGGAGGCGGGAGATCCGGAGTCTGCTTCATGGCCCGCGCAAACAACGCCCCGCATTTCTTGTGGATTGAGTTTGGCCCGCGCCTGGCTGGCGATGGGATTGTTGTTCGGAATGCTGGCCGGCCCGGTCTTCGGCGCGGAAGGCGGAAAGGATTCGGGCAGCGTGTCCAACCTGTTCGACATGTCGCTGGAGCAGTTGATGAGCTTGAAGGTGGTGAGTGTTTACGGAGCGTCGAAGTATGAACAGGAACTGAGCGATGCGCCTTCGTCCGTGTCGATTGTCACGCGGGATGAAATGCAGAAGCAGGGTCATCGCACGCTGGCGGAGGTGCTGCAGGGCGTGCGCGGGATGAATGTGACGAGTGACCGCGCGTACTCCTATCTTGGCATCCGGGGCTTCGGGCGGCCGAGTGATTACAACTCCCGCGTGTTGCTGCTGGTGGACGGGCATCGCATGAATGACAACCTTTATGACGCGGCGATGCTCGGCACCGAGGGCGTGCTGGATGTGGACCTGATGGAGCGCGTGGAGGTGATTCGTGGACCGAGCTCGTCCATTTACGGAGACAATGCCTTCTTTGGCGTGGTGAATGTCATCACGCGCAGCGGGGCGAAGATCAATGGACTGGAGGTTTCAGGCGAGGCGGGCGCGTTTGAGACTTACAAGGGTCGCGTGACGTATGGGAAGCATTTCACCAACGGCCTGGATCTGGTGATTTCCGGCTCATGGTCGGACAGCGAGGGCGAGGATCGGCTGTATTACCGGGAGTTTAATCAGCCAGAATCGAACAATGGCATCGCAAGGAATTCGGACGACGACGATTCCCGCCGGGTTTTCAGCAGGATTGCCTATGGCGATTTCACGTTGTCGGGAGCATGGAGCTGGCGGGGGAAGACGATTCCCACGGCGTCCTATGAGACAATCTTCAATGACGGCGGCGAGAAAGTCACCGACCGTTATGCCTACTTGGATTTGAAGTTCGCCCGCACGTTCGCCCGCGACATCGCGGTGGAGGGGAAAGTTTATTACGACAACTACCGTTACACGGGGGACTACCCATACAACACCGCGCCGCCGGGCGATCCCCTCACGCGTTTGTTGAACAGCGACATCGCCTCGGGAGAATGGGCGGGCATGAACTGGCAGTTGACGGCGCCCATCGGGGAACGGATCAAGGTCGTCACGGGAGTGGATTTCCGAGGCGACATCCGGCGGCAGCAGGTGAACTACGACGTCGATCCGCGCGCCATCATCACCGACGTGGACAACAGCTCGTGGAACGCGGGGATCTACACGCAGGGAGAATGGGAGATCTGCTCGAACCTGGTGTTCAACGGCGGCGTGCGGCTGGATTATTACGAGACGTTTGGCAGCACGGTGAACCCACGGCTCGGGCTGATTTACCGGCCGTGGACGAAGACGAATTTCAAGCTGCTCTACGGCCAGGCCTTCCGCGCTCCCAATGCCTCGGAAACGTATTTTGGAAATCCGAACCCGGAGACCGTCCGCACCTACGAGCTAGTGTGGGATCAGGAGCTGCCGGCGAACCACATGCTCACGGTCGTCGGTTATTACTACCAGGTGCGCGACTTGATTTCCGAGAACGGCGACAACTTTGAAAACCTGGGCCACGTCAACGCCCAGGGTCTGGAGGCCGAGCTGTCCGGGAATTACGCGCATGGAATCCAGGCCCGGCTCAGCTACGCCTTGCAGGGGACGGAAGATCAGGACATGCACGCGGAGCTGAGCAATTCGCCGCGCCACCTTGTGAAGGGCAGCCTGATCGTGCCGTTGCATGAGGACAAGATTTTCGCCGGCGTCGAGCTTCAGTTTACCGGGCGGACCCTCTCCAACAGCCGGCGTCCTCTGGATGATTATCTGGTCGTGAACGCGACGCTCTTCAGCCAGAAGCTGGCTCATAACCTTGAGCTCTCGGCCTCGGTTTACAACGTGTTCGGCACCCGCTATTCCCACGCGGTCTCGGCGGCGCATCTGCAGGATTCCATTGAACAGCCGGGCCGCAGCTTTCGCGTCAAGCTCACCTTTCTCTTTTGAGCATGAACGGGACATTCATTTTGAAGACATGACTTTTCGCTACACCATTCTCTACGTTCCTGACGTGGTTCGGACCATTGGGTTTTACGAGCGCGCCTTTGGCTTTCAGCGCGGCTTCGTCCACGAGAGCGGCGAGTACGGGGAGCTGCAGACCGGGGCGACGACGCTTTCCTTTGCCAGCCTCACGCTCGCGAATTCCAACTTTGAAGGAGGGGTCGCGCCCGGCGGGCTGCATCAGCCGCCAGCCGCGTTCGAGGTGGCCTTTGCCACAGACGATGTCGCGGCGGCGTTCGGCCGGGCCACCGCTGCGGGCGCAACTCCAACCAGCCCGCCCAAGCTGAAGCCGTGGGGCCAGACCGTCGCCTACGTTCGCGATCTCAACGGAAGTCTCGTGGAGCTTTGCACGCGCGTTTCGTGAGCCATGCTCGCAGCGGACCAAGTCAGTTCGTTCTCCGTGTTCTCCGCGTCCTCTGCGTAAAAATGGTTTTGCTTCTCGCACGGAGGACACAGCGGCTTGCCTGATCGTAGTTTGAAAAATCAGCACTTCTCATTATGCAGGGTAGGATTGGGCGGTGCGGCGTCCGCAGAGGGCATGAGGAGCTGCTGTCACCGGAGCGTCACTGTTGTCACACGATTGTAACTTGTACTTTTGACCCCGTACCGG
>Ga0163153_10003999_pt1 | contig 18972 bp, 17 predicted proteins | sample OliLakLV19MP6IB1_FD_148629 | JGI IMG/M metagenome (GOLD analysis project Ga0163153, IMG submission 148629) | Freshwater microbial mat bacterial communities from Lake Vanda, McMurdo Dry Valleys, Antarctica - Oligotrophic Lake LV.19.MP6.IB-1 | ecosystem: Environmental > Aquatic > Freshwater >... | reverse complement strand
ACGTTTTTTTACCCTGAATTGCGCATCGAGCTGCCAGATGCTGGTGCCGTACTCTTCACATATCCACCAGTCGCCATTCGGTGTGCGCGCCAGCCCTTCTGCATCAAGCCCCCAGGCATCGTAAGGAATGGTTGTTCCCAGGGTATCAGACCAGGCCATATCTTCCGGATTACCCGCTGTAGGGGGCAAAGGCAATCCGCTTGCAGTTGTATTATCCGGGCGTTTGATGGAATATTTGCGCAGCACCTGCAATTTATCGCCTTCTATGGTCGCCTGCCATATTTTTGGAGCATATTTTGGGAAAGGGAATAACAGGGGCGTCTTACCTTTGGCGGCCGTACCTGCGCCCACATCGGCGTTCGGGCCGCGGTCGCTGATCAGGTAAAAGACGCCGTTCTGGTAGACAATGCCTGAAACGCCACCTTCTTTGACAATCAATCCGTTGTGTGTGCCGACAACGGGCATTTCATCAAATTTGTATTTTTTGAGTTGAAATCCGGTGGTAGGGAAAGTGGATGTTTGTTGCGAAAAAAGTGGACGAACAGCAAAGAACAGTGCAACAATGGCGAAATAGTGTAAATAAAGTTTCATGCTTCTAAGGATACAGATTAACCGAAAACGGGGGCCACGTGGGATATTACAAGCATCGAGCCAAAGTGACTTTTTAAAAAGACAATTCGGCGGAATTGTCATAGAGCTTACTTTACAGCGCGAATGAATACTCAACATTATGATTTTGTAATTATTGGCGGCGGTATCTTCGGCTGCTACGCAGCATTATACTTGGCCAGAAGAGGTGCAAAAGTAGCGCTTTTAGAGAAAGAAGCCCATCTGTTTCGAAAAGCCTCCTTAGTGAACCAGGCCAGGCTGCATAGCGGGTATCATTATCCGCGCAGCATTGCCACCGCTGCATTGAGCGACGAACACAAAGAACGTTTCACATCTGAGCATCGCCGTTTTGTACATGCCTCCTTTGAAAAATATTATGCCATTGACCGGTTTGGCTCCTTTACCGATCCGCTTCAATTCGAGCGCTTCTGTAGCAGACTGAATATTCCATTTAAGCGTATTCAGGAACATAACCTGTTTAATTTCAATCGTTTAGAAGCGCTTTATCTGACAGAGGAATATTCTTTTGACCCGGTATTGCTGGGGCATTATTACCGTGAAAAAGTGGAAAACGAACCCGGAATCACCGTTTTAAAGAATGTGCGGCTCGATACTGCAAAGGCAGAAGGGAATCATTGGGTCATTGATTTTTGTCAGCAACCTGCCCTACCCCATCCTTTGCAGCAACAAGTGATAACACCTACTGTTATCAATGCCACATATGCTGCATCCAATGCCATAAATCAACTTTTTAATGCCGGAAGCCTCGCGCTTACCCATGAATTGTCGGAAATAGCCTTTGTGACCTCCAAACAGTTTGGCGAGCGCGGATTGACCGTGATGGACGGCCCCTTTGGCTCGATCATGCCTTATGGGCTCAGCGGCTTGCTGTCGTTGTCGTCCGTTGCGTACACCCACCACAAAATATCTTATGAAGACTTGCCCCAGTTTGATTGTCAGATTCCGGAGGATCCGGCATGCCGGCCCCAGGCACCCGGTATTTGCACGGATTGCCCGCGCAGGCCTGTCAGCAATGCGAACAAAATGCTGGCCCAAATGAGGCAGTATTTTTCTGAATCGGTTCAATTTGAATACTTTTTCTCTTATTTTACTATAAAATCTAAACTAAAATCCAGCTATATTGATGATGGTCGTCCTACTGAAATTTCCCTGCTCCGCGACAACCCGCGATTTTACTGCCTCTTTTCAGGCAAAATCAATTCGATTTATGAAGTGGAAAAAATTGTCTGAACCCTTTTTGTTATTAGTTATTGGTTATTCGTGTGGTAATCCTTGGCTTTAGTATTTGATTATAGTCAACGCAAAGTGGTTTTGAACGAAGGATTGGTACAAATGCTTGAAAGCGAAGACTTCAAACCATCAAACTTTTCCAAACCACTCAAACTTGACTATAAGCCAAGGATTACCACACGAATAACCAATAACTAATAACTGATAACAAAACATGGAGACCTTGCTTGTCGGCAGTGCGCTGCTAAGTTTATTTCACGCCCTGATACCAAGTCACTGGCTGCCGGTGCTGGCTATTGGCCGACAGGATGGCTGGAGCAATTACAAAGTATTGTGGGTCACCTTTTTGGCTGGTTCGATGCATGTACTGAGCACGGTACTGGTGGGCGGGATATTTGCAGCATTGGGAGGCACGCTGGCTGGCCGGGCTGAACATTTCACGGAATGGATCGCTCCGGTAGCGCTCATCGGATTGGGCGCTTATTATATCTGGGCGCATTATTACCACCACCATTTTCATCTGCATCGTCAATCCACACGCTGGGGCGTCATTGTTTCACTGGCTGTGGCCATGTTTTTTTCTCCCTGTCTGGAAATTGAAGGTTATTTTCTGGCTGCCGGTCAGTATGGTTGGTGGTTCGTGGCTTTGCTGGCGCTCACCTACGGCGTCACGACCGTTACAGGTATGGTAGTTTGGGTTTGGCTGGCTTTGCACGGCTTGCACCGGGTCAATTGGCATGCCTGGGAGCACAATGCGGGTATTATTACGGGGCTAACACTGGTGGTGTCGGGGATTTTGAGTCTGCTAATTCATTGAAGAGGTGGATAGTTTATGGGTTTATAACCCCTCTTCCAACACCTCTTTTTCCGTCTTTTTCAGCGATTTGACCACCTGATCGTAGCTGTGGTCGATGAGATGGCGAAGCAGCCGTTCTTCCAGGGAACCTTCAAAATCGACCGTATTCCAATGCTTTTTATTCATGTGAAAACCGGGCTGTACTTCCGGGTACTGCTCGCGCAATTCCAGTGCGTAATCGGGTTCGCATTTCAGGTTTACGGAAAATTGTGCGCCATCGAGGCCTGTAATCGCAAATATTTTGCTCACCACTTTCATACAAAGCGTCATTTCACCGAATGGAAAGTCTTCGATGACGCCTTTTTGGGCTAAACAGTAATCGCGGAACTGCTCAATATCCATGGCCTGGCATATTTAGAATAATCCATGTAATTCAGCCTGTACCATTTCCAGCACCTTCCCGGAGTCCTCTTTGTTGCTGGAAAAATCTAATTGATCGACATTGATCACTAGCAATTTGCCTTCCCGGTAGTTGCCGATCCAGTTGTCGTAGCGCTCGTTGAGGCGCTTGAGGTAGTCGATGCTGATGCTTCCTTCGTAATCGCGTCCACGCATCTGAATGTGTTCTACCAGCGTTGGGATACTCGCTTTCAGGTAAATCAGCAGATCTGGCGCTTTTACTTGCGAAACGATGGACTGAAAAAGCGTCAGGTAGTTTTCAAAATCCCGGCGCTCCATCAGCCCCATATCTGCCAGATTTGGGGCAAAAATGAATGCATCTTCGTAAATCGTACGATCCTGTATGACCGTGCGATTGCCATTCAGGATGCGTAAAACCTGCTGATAGCGGCTGGAAAGGAAAAAAACCTGTAGGTTGAAAGACCAGCGTTTCATGTCCATGTAGAAATCGGACAGGTATGGATTGCTTTCAGTGTCCTCGTAGTGAACATCCCACCCAAAGTGGCGGGCCAGGATTTCACAGAGGGTCGTTTTGCCCGCCCCGATATTCCCGGCGATGGCAACATGTTTGATAATTGATTTATCGGATGGTAAGCCTTGATTCATTGCTGTACTTTTGTGCGCAGCGAAGGTAAATTGTTGACCGTTGGCTATTGCCCTTCCGGCACAATTTTTATCAACATCGTTTAAATTAAATTTCGTTCAACGAGTGACAGGCCACGTTGAACGGTCATATAGTCACAAACTTCTAACCTTTTTTTATGCAAATTGATGCAGCCCTTATTTCACGCCTTGAAAAACTGTCCCGATTGCAACTCGGTGATGCCGAACGAGAAAAACTGACTGGCGATCTTCAGCGCATTCTGGATATGGTTGATACGCTTCGCGCTTTGGACACTGAGCATGTAGAACCTCTGGTATATCTCAACGATGCGGTAAATGTGTTGAGAGTAGACGAAGTAGGCCAACAACTTACTACGTCGGAGGCCCTTCAAAACGCCCCGGAGCAAAACGGGCAATTTTTTATGGTACCTAAAATGATTGACTAACATGCGAAAACCACTTTACTGGATCATTATTTTCGGGGTTACAGCCATTTTACTCTACTTCATTGCAGATCAATGGTTTCCTTACCTGATTGGGAAATTTACCGGTTTGCTGGTCGGCTTATTTGCCGTAGTAACGGGATTGTTTTTGAGAAAAAAACGAACCTGATCACCTGCATACACCTCCTTTTCATATACATCGTACTGAAAAATGCTGATTTCAATCAAAAATCTCAACAAGACATATATTATGGGTGCCGAAATAGTCGAGGCGCTCAAAACCGTATCGCTGGATATTGCCAAAAATGAATATGTCGCGCTTATGGGACCTTCCGGTAGCGGCAAATCCACACTCATGAACCTGCTCGGCTGCTTAGACTCCCCTAGCAGTGGCGAATACTGGCTCAATGGCACGGAAGTCAGCACCATGGACGACGGCGAACTGGCAGAAGTGCGAAACAAGGAAATCGGTTTTGTATTTCAGACGTTCAACCTGATGCCCCGGCTGTCGGCGCTTGAAAATGTAGCGCTGCCCCTGGTATATGCAGGTATTGGCAGAGAAGAAAGACTCGCCAAGGCCCGTAAAGTGCTGGAATCAGTCGGTCTCGGCGACCGCGTGAACCACAAACCCAACGAACTTTCCGGCGGTCAGCGCCAGCGCGTCGCCGTGGCACGTGCTTTGGTGAACGATCCGGCGATTATTCTGGCCGACGAACCGACTGGTAACTTAGACAGTAAAACTTCGTACGAAATCATGGGCTTGTTCGAGCAAATCCATAAAGCAGGCAACACCGTTATCTTAGTTACGCACGAGCATGACATTTCGCTGCATGCCCACCGTGTGGTGCGTCTGCGCGACGGACTCATTGAAAGCGATCAGCCCAATGATAATATCGTGAGTGTAGCAACCGTCCCGGCACCTGTGGAAGAATAACAGATAACGTTTTTTGCAAGGCAAATTTCAAGATTTCCATAAAGGAACACGGATCAAATGGATGAGACGCGGATTTTTAAGTTTTGATTTACTTAAATCCGCGTCTCATCCATTTGATCCGTGTTCCTTTATGGAAAAGCGCTAATTTTGCGCGCTCCAAATCCAAATGCAGCATATTTTGAATTTTGTCCTAAGCAAAAAATACGTACAACGAATGAATTATAAGAAAAATATCCTCGAAACCATAGGCAACACCCCGCTTGTAAAACTGAACAATGTTGCTGCCGATATTCCTGCTTTAGTTCTCTCCAAAGTAGAAACATTTAATCCGGGGCACAGCATCAAAGACCGTATGGCGGTCAAAATGATTGACGACGCCGAGGCGCGCGGCGATATTAAACCAGGCGGTACCATCATCGAATGCACCTCCGGCAACACAGGAATGGGACTTGCTTTAGTGGGTTGTGTACGCGGCTATCGCTGCATTTTTACCACAACGGACAAACAAAGCAAGGAAAAAGTCGATTTATTAAAGGCTGTCGGTGCTGAAGTTATTGTCTGTCCGACCAATGTAGAACCGAATGACCCCCGCTCCTATTATTCCGTAGCGCGCCGACTCAGTATTGAAATCCCCAATTCTTACTGGTGCAACCAATACGACAACCTCTCCAATCGCCTGGCGCATTACGAAAGCACCGGCCCTGAAATCTGGGAGCAAACCGATGGCAAAATTACGCATTTGGTGGTAGGTGTAGGTACCGGCGGCACGGTCAGCGGCGTAGCAAAATTCCTGAAAGAAAAAAATCCGAACATCCAGGTATGGGGCGCCGACACGTACGGCTCTGTGTTCAAAAAATACCATGAAACGGGTATTTTTGACCCAAAAGAGATTTACCCTTACATTACAGAAGGCATCGGAGAGGATATTCTTCCTGCTAATGTCGATTTCGGCCTCATTGATTTATTTGAAAAAGTAAGTGATAAAGATGCGGCGCTCTGGGCGCGTCGACTCGCCCGGGAAGAAGGTATCCTGCTGGGTTATTCCGCCGGCAGCGCTATGGGCGCATTGTGGCAACTGCGCGGTCGCCTGAAGAAAAATGACGTGGTAGTGCTCATTTTCCATGACCATGGCAGCCGCTATGTCGGTAAAATCTACAACGACGACTGGATGCGCGAGCGTGGGTTCCTGGAAGAAGAAATGAAAGTAAGCGACCTGATTGCCCGCAAAAAAGACCGCCGTTTCTTAGCAGCACAGGTGGATGATACGGTGCGCAGCGCATTCAACCTGATGAAATCGTATGACATCAGTCAGTTGCCTGTACAGGACGGCGACAAAGTGGTCGGTTCTATCACCGAAACGCAGGTGCTGCATATTCTGTTGGAAAACCCGCTTCAAAACGCGGAAAAACAACTCAAAGCGGTTATGGGCGAGGCTTTCCCGGTGGTCAAAGACAATATGCCGATCAGTCAACTGAACCGCTATATCAGCAAGGATATTCCTGCGGTTATCGCGACCGACCGTTCCGGCGGCTTGCATATTGTGACGCAGTATGATTTGATCCAGGCGATTTAGTCGCTGGTTATCAATTATCGACTTTGTACTGGAACTTCGTTCGGAAGATCAAAGCCTGGCTTATTTGAAGGAGAAAATGGAGGAATATATCGCTGTCGGTTGTCGCATGGGCTGGCTTGTTGACCCAAAAGGTCGCAAGACATTTGTGTACACGGAGAATGGCGATATTCAGACCGTTTCATTCGATGACACCTTGTCCGGTGGCGAGGTGCTGCCGGGGTTTGAGTTGTGCTTGGCGGAATTATTCAAAACTATGTAAACTCCACCAGAAATTTATTTTTCTTCCCGTTTTCTACCATTATGAACCTACCGTGGAGCAAATCTTCCACACTCACAGTCGCAGCTATATCCATAATTTTAACCTTATTAATGGAGATTGCATTATTCAAAATGGCCTTTTTCGCTTCGCCGCGGCTGGTTAAAATACCTGTTTGATCGCTCAAAAAGTCGAGCAGATTTTGAGTTTCCTGCAACAGCGAAGCCAATACTTTGGGTGATGGAATTTCTTCTGCAACCTGCGCCAGCATTTTGGCATCGAGGCTATGCAGCGTTTCCACATCAGCTTTGGGGTCGAACAGCAATGCCGAAACCGCTAATACCGCTTCAAAAGCCACATTCCCATGCACCCTTCTGGTCATTTCCTCCGCAAAAATGCGTTTGATCGCCTGCGGTGTTTCGTTTCGTTCCAGTGCTTCTATCTCTTCCTTGCCGCGCAGTGAAAAATACCGCAGGTATTTGGGCAGATCGCGGTCGTCCGCATTCAACCAGAACTGGTAAAATTTGTAAGGGCTGGTCAGGGTCGGGTCCAGCCAGATATTTCCACGCTCGCTTTTGCCGAATTTGGTACCGTCCGCTTTGGTCAGCAGCGGCGTGGTGAGGGCAAACACCTTGGTTTCGTCGATCTTTCGGGCCAGTTCTACCCCGGCAGTGATGTTGCCGTATTGATCCGAGCCACCCATTTGTACGCTGATACTATGCTCGCGGTTCAGCAAAACAAAATCGTAGCCTTGTAGTAACTGGTAACTGAATTCGGTAAAGGAGATGCCCGTTTCTCCTTCTATGCGGCGTTTCACACTTTCCTTCGACATCATGTAATTGACAGTCAGGTACTTACCGACATCCCGCAGGAAATCGAGCACATTCATATCCTTGTAAAAGTCGTAGTTATTGAGCAGCAGGGCATGGTTGGGCAAAGCAGGATCGAAGTTCAGAAATTGCTTCATCTGCAGCATCTGGCGGGCAATGTTGGCATCTAATTCGTCGTAACTTTTCAGTTCGCGTTCCTTGTCCTTGCCGCTCGGGTCGCCGATGCGACCAGTTGCGCCGCCCATAAGTACTACCGGCTGATGCCCTGCGCGTTGCAGAAAGGTCAGCAGCATGATCTGGACGTAATTTCCAATCGTCAGCGAAGGAGCCGTCGGGTCGAAACCGATATAAGCGCGTATCGGGCCTTTTTGCATGTGCTCTTCAATACCCGGTGTTACATCGTGAATAAGTCCGCGCCAGCGGAGTTCTGAAACAAAGTCCATATCTGTGTTGCGTTGGTTGTTACCGCAAGGGAATGTAAAAACGGCATTGAAAGTTCCCAAGGGGCCGCAAAAGTAGAGCAACATTCCAATTTGTCATAATGATTCAATTCCCATCCAGCATATTACCCAGGCCGCCTAAGATACTTCCTTCTTCTTTGCGGTTAAAGGTGCCGTAGGAAATAATCTTAGCCGCCAGTCGGCTCACGGGCAGTGATTGCAGCCATACCTTGCCTGGGCCGCGCAGAACGGCAAAAAACAAACCTTCGCCGCCGAAAACCATGTTGCGCACCCCTTTTACAAACTGAATATCGTAGTCGACCCTGCTGGTAAATGCAACGATACAACCGGTATCGACGCGCAGGGTTTCACCGACCTCCAATTCGCGTTCGAGGATATAACCGCCTGCATGTACGAACGCCATGCCGTCGCCTTCTAATTTCTGCATGATAAAACCTTCCCCGCCGAACAGGCCGGTACCGAGTTTTCGCTGGAATTCAATGCCTACCTGTACGCCTTTGGCAGCGCATAGGAAAGCGTCTTTTTGGCAGATGATTTTACCGTTGTAATGCATCAAATCCAAAGGCACGATTTTGCCTGCGTAAGGCGCTGCAAAGGTTACCTTTTGTTTTCCGTGAACATGGTTGGTGAAAGTTGTCATAAACAGACTTTCGCCTGTGAGCAGGCGTTTGCCGGCAGTCATTAGTTTTCCGAAAAACCCTTCCGCGCGACCGCTGCCGTCTCCCAAAACAGTAGCCATTTCGATGCCTTCGTCCATAAACATAAAACTGCCCGACTCGGCGATGACCGTCTCCTGTGGATCAAGTTCGATTTCGACGCATTGCATCTCTTCGCCGTGGATTTTGTAGTCTATTTCGTGGTTGCTTCTCATTGTGAATTGTGAGTGGTGAATAGTGAATTGTGAATTGTGAGCGGCAAAAATGCATAGGGGGCGCCTGATGCGCGCATTAATTCCCGACCAGAGTCCCGATTTTTTCGCTGAAACCCACACTACCGGACGATTTTTCAATTTGCTGGTGTATGGTACCGCCGAACCCTGTTCTGCAACCATCGCCGAACAGGATTCGGCGGTACTTAATCCCATTTGAAATACAGACCTGCGGAATACGCGGGTTGATTAGGTACCAGGTCGCCGTTGAATGCGCCGGCAGCAGTGAGCATGCCGCCGGAAAAGCGATTGAACGCAAAAATTCCTTTCCCGCCGAATGCCCAATAGCTCTGGTCTGGCAGAAAAAGCCCCGTTTTAATATTGACCGGCGACACAAAATAGGTTTCAGAGCCAATGTTCTGCAAATAATCGCTGAACAGAATAAGCCAGTGTTTTCTAAATTTAACGCCGGCTTCCGAACCGGCATGGATAAAGTGGTTGGTGATGATGCCGCGTCCGCCCCATCCGGCATAAGCATACCAGTACATTTTTCCGTAACCCTGCCCTACGCTAAGTGTGGAATACAAGGTCAGTGCATCGTACCCGGTACTCAATCCGGTGAGTTGACTTTCTTTATCCCTGGGGAGATCAATTCTGATCTGGCCGCTAAAAGCAAGATTTCCATTCCTGAAATTTTGCCGGACAGCCACTGAAATATTGCCGAATCCACGCAGAAAGCCTGCTTGCAGTTGTGTCGGTGTATTGACTGTCACATCGCCGGAGCGTACAAAACGATAGGGAATGGCTGCCCATACGGTTGTTTTTCGTGTAATGCCGTATTCTCCGTACAGTTGAAAAGCGTTTTCAGTGATTTCTCTTTCCAAAGCCCGCTTTCCATTGTTTGCAGATTTATCGTAAATGGATTGGTAGGTCGGAATTGTTTGCCAGGCTGCCTGGGCATAGAAGCCGGCTTTTGCGCGCGTCCAGGGACTTTGCGAATAAGATGGTGCGCACAACAATAGAAGGAAACAAAAAGCAAAACAGCGTATGGTGTATGGTGTATGGTGTTTGGTGTTTGGGGGTGCTTCGCCTTTGGCAACCCTGTGCGGATCAGGCGAAGTACCCCCAAACACCAAACACCAAACACCATACACCATACACGTTATCATGCGCTTTTGAATTCGCCTTGTATGGAAGTTTTTACAACGCGGATGAAGGTTTTTTCATCCACCATGAGGCGAACAACCGGTCCATCAATTTTTGTAATGCGACCGATAAGGCCTGCGCTGGTGACTACTTCCATGCCTTCTTTGAGGCTTTCCACAAACTTTTGCTGGTCTTTCTGCCGCTTCATTTGTGGGCGGATCAGGAAAAAGTAAAAAACAATCAGTATCAGGAATGGAAATAACATACTCAGCAATGGATTACCGCCGGTTTGTGCCTGAAGAAAAACGAATTGTAACATTTCTTTCAAAATTAGGTGTGTGTAAAAAATGCGCCCTGTTGCCGGAATAGCAACAGGGCGCGCAAAAATACTCGTTTTCGTGGAAGCAATGGAATGCTTCTTTTATTTCAGGTTGAAAACTTTGTCGTCGATACCGGCATTCACCTTGATTTCGCTTACCGTTGATTTAATTGGAATAGGCATCAAACCATTGATATCCATAGTATTAGGGAACTTCACACCATTAGACTCCTTATAGTCTGCGAAATCGATTGTCATGGTAGCAGGCGATCCGTCCTGGCCGGTCGTTGCACTGACTTCCCGTACTTTCAGACTACTTTTCATGTCATAGTACTCCGTTGTTTTTTTACCGTCGGGTCTTTCCACCTCTACTACATAAGCATTGCTGCCATTTACTTCCTCGACGCCTTTCAGTTCGAGTTTGTAGCCGCCTGTGGCATAATTGGCTTCTTTACAAAAAGCAGCCTGTTCTTTCAGGTCGGCCAGTTCTTCGCCTTCCAGCGTACGGACATTACCCATGCCTGATTCGGATGCTGCATTGCCATCGTACACGCGTTTGGAGAATATCTGACCGTTCATACCCATTTCCATAGCAACTTTATTGCCGTCTTTTTGCCAGGTAACAACATTCAGGGACTGAACGCTTACCTGCATGGAGGCGGTTGTCTGAACGTCTTTGATCATGGCAATTTTAGCGGCACCGCCGATGGCATTGATATAGTCTTCCACCACTTTCTCGGCAGTCATACCATCCGGAATCCCGGTATTGTTCATTTTCACCGGATTTCCCTGCGCATCAAAGAAGTTAATTTTCCCTTCAGGAGAGAATTGCTTCAAGCGATCAGCCACATCATCTTTGTTGCCTACGACAAGGATATGCGCCTGTCCGGGTTTGATGTACTTCTGTGCCATGGTCAGCACCTCTTGGGGCGTTACACTTTGCAACACCTCCAGGTACTTTTCATAGTAGTCGGCTGGCAGGCCGTAACGGGCCGTGGAAAGGGCAAAATTGGCAACAGTACCGGGTTCTTCCAGGCTTTGGGAGAACTGGCCGGTTATCACATTTTTTACCACCTGCAATTCACTCACGGGCACCAGTTCGGTGCGCATACGGTTCATTTCCTTCAAAAACTCGATAATAGAACTATCCGATACAGCATTGCGAACAGAAGCACTTGCCGTAAAGGAGCCGATCAATTTATCTGCATTCAGGGAAGTGCGCGCGCCGTAAGTCCAGCCGTGTCCTTCGCGCAGGTTGGCATTCACCCGGCTGTTGAAATAACCGCCCAGGATCGCATTCATGACCCGGCTACGGATAACATCCGGGGTGCCGGGGCGCAATTCCACCGGATACGTAATATTGATAACCGACTGAACAGCGCCGGGTTTGTGTACAAAATCAACTTGCGCTTTTTCCGGTTGACCCGGTGACGGATAGGTATGTTTGGATACTTCTCCTTTTTTCCAGGCGCCGAAATACTGGCGGGCATACTTTTCTGCCTGCGCTTTCGTGATGTCGCCCACTACCACGAAATAGGCAATATTTGGTTTGAGGTACTTATCGTAGTGGCTTTTAAACTGTTCCACACTGATTTTAGCCAGGGTGGCTTCCGTCATCTGTTCGCCATAAGGGTGGTCTTTGCCATATCGAAGTATGGAGGCTACCTTGCCGGCAATGGCATTGGCGTCGTTTTTCTCCTGCGCAAGTCCACTTTCCACACGGCGTTTGACTTTATCCCATTCTTCTTGCGGAAAAGTCGGGTTGAGCAGTACGTCAGACATGATTTCCAGCAATTTATCGGAGTGTTTGCTGAGGCAACCGCCCGACACGCCATTGGCGCTGGAAGAGATATAAGCGCCCAAAAAGTCGATTTCCTCGTCAATTTGCGATTTGCTGCGTTTTGCAGTGCCTTTGGAAAGCATATCGCCCATCATATCCACGTAACCGGAGGCGTCTTTTTCAAGAATGGGATCGTAATCCACAAAAACCTGGAAGGATACCTTCGGGAGTTTGTGGTTTTCCATGACAATAACGGTGAGGCCATTTTCCAATTTAAAGGTTTCGGCTTTACCAATCTGGATTTTTGGTGCAGGGCCGGCCTGGGGGGCCGCTGCTCGTATGTCGCCCGACATAGCAGGCGTAGTTGATTTGGCAGCTGGTGTGCCGGTCATTTTGTCGCTGCTTTTAGGAGTGCAGGCAAAAAGAAGCAGTGCAGCAAACAGCGTGAAAAAATGCGCTTTTTTCATTTATTTGAATTTCAATAAGTTGTGAGATAAACTTCAACAGAAAATTAAAAGGCAATAAGCAAAGGGCAAGGAATAAAAAGCAAAATGGCACATTCGATCATTTCCGAATTCTTTCAGTGCCTTTTTTCCTTTACCATTTGTTTACGGTGCTACCTTAGGCATCCAATACAGGATGACGCGGGCGTTTTTGTTAAAGTACTTGTTCGCAGCGGTCCGAAGGTCTTCGCGGGTCACTTTGCGGTAACGTGCCAGTTCCGTATTGATGAGGTTGGCATCGCCGAAATACATTTCGTAGTTGGCAAGGCTTTCTGCAATACCTGCTACATTGTCGTTGGCGCTGACAAAGTCGTTTTCAATCTGATTGAGCAGTTTCTGGAATTCTTTTTCCGAAATCAGGTTTTTCTGAACGTCTTCAATCACTTCATCCATAGATTTTTCCAGTTCCGAAGGATTCACACCCATGTTGGCGATAGCATAAGCCAGGTTAGCGCCCGGGTCTTCCAGTTGAAGCGGGAACGAGCCAGCGGCAACGGCTTTCTGTTGTTCGTCGACAATTACTTTGTTCATACGGCTGCTTTCTCCCTGACTGAGCAGGGTACTTAGCATTTGTACAGCGTAAAAATCGGGGGTGCCTTGTGCTGGAATGTGGTAACCGAAAATGACTGCGGGCAATTGCACATTGTCATAAACGGTGTCGCGGTTAACGCCTTTCATAGGAGGTTCCTGCGGGAAAGTGCGCTGAATGACGCCTGTACCACGTGGGATGTCCTTAAAATAAACATTGATCAGTTCTTTCGCCTGCTCGATGTTGATATCGCCGGCGATGGAGAGAATAGCATTATCGGGGCGGTAGAAATCCTTGTAAAACTGTTTGTAATCTTCTTCCTGAGCAGCATCGAGATCATCCATAGAACCGATGACAGAACTCTTGTACGGATGCACTGCGAAAACGCGCTTCATCGTTTCTTCCAACAATGCGCCATAAGGCTGATTGTCAATACGTTGGCGGCGTTCTTCTTTCACCACCTGGCGTTGTGTTTCAATACCGATCTGTTCTACTTTTGCCTGGAGCATACGTTCGCTTTCTAACCACAGGCCGAGTGCAAGTTGGTTGCTTGGCAATACTTCATAGTAATAGGTGCGGTCATACCAAGTGTTGGCATTGTTCGTTCCGCCTGCATTGTTGATGTAATCATCAAATTCGCCGCGTTTGATGTTGGCCGAACCTTCAAAAAGCAGGTGCTCAAAGAAGTGGGCAAAGCCGCTGCGATTGGGTTTTTCATTCTTGGAACCCACATGGTACATCACCGAGACGGCAACAATGGGTGTAGAATGATCTTCGTGTAAAAGTACCTTCAAACCATTGTCCATATCGTATTCCACGAACTGGATATTCTGGCTGAAAGATGTTCCTGCTGCGAGGGAGCAAAGGAGAAAGAGCGTGATAAGTCGCTGCATAAACCCGTTATTTTTAAAGATGAAAATGAAAATCGCCGCAAAGTTCCTAAAAAAGGCCGGCTACCTGCATCTGTTATTCGATGAAAGTTTGGCTAAGTCCGGCAAAGAGCCATAAGTAGCATACGGGATGAGGGAAAAGAAAAAGGTAAATGGCAAAAAACAGAAGTTATCCCCAGTTTTTGCAGTGTCGAAAAATGAGGGGTAACTCCTGTATCTGATCAAATAACTTTATCGGCGCAGGAGGAGGAGGCGAATGCGTCCGGTTTGGCTTTGAATACAAAACCCATACTCAGGATATAACCCATTGCTTCTTTCAGCGCAGTATTGCTTTCAAATGCCGGATCGGTATTGATGTCGGCATGTACTTCGAGGGCCACATCGTGTTCGTCGAGCAAATGGCAAAGTGCATAGGCAACTTCAACCGAACGACCTACTTCCAGGATCATACGCTCGCGCAGGGTCATTTTTCGCAAACTTTTGTCATTGGAAATAAACATAAAACCTCCGCGTTTTTCGCGTAAAAACACAATAACAGTAGCAAAATGAACTTCCGTTCCTATTACTTGTGAATCGGTACCGATACAAACTTTCATTTTGTATCCTTCTGCCTTTTCCCGCCGCAAGGTTTCCTCTACCGCATTCAGCAATGGTTGCGCAATGCGCTGGCCATTGAGTCTTCTCCATTCCATGTCTTAAAAATTGAATAGTGAACGAATGATTTACCGGACGCTTTGAAATAATAGAAATAATGCCGGAAAAATAAGCCGGTTTAGCATATTAATTTTGGCATTCACCAATATTAACGATTTAGTAAACTATACATTTGCCCAAAAAGTTTCAGCCATGAAGTTATCTGCGTTTTTACAATTGGCGAATAGCCCCTGGAAGATGCGCCTGTTCCTGCTGCAAAAACTTCCGTCGGCCTGGTTTATGGGCATTGGCGTTCGGCATTGCGACACCTCGAAGGCCACTGTTTCGCTTCCATACGGCTGGCGTTCAAAAAACCCTTTCCGGTCTACTTATTTCGCTGCACAATGTGCTGCGGCGGAACTTTCCACCGGTATTCTGGCATTGGCGCATTTACAGGATAAGCCTCCGGTTTCCATGCTGGTGACGCATATTGAAGCGGAATTTTTGAAAAAAGCAGATCAAGCGCTGCTTTTTACCTGTACGGAAGGCTCCGACCTGGCGAAGGCCATCGAAATGGCCATAGAAAGCGGAGAGCCACAGGTATTCCGGGCCGCTTCCATAGGCCGGCTGCCCGATGAGACGGTCGCTGTAAAAGTCTGGATCAGCTGGTCTTTTAAATCTCGCAATGGATCGCGGAAATAGATCACTCAATCACCACCCGCCGGCAATAGGACATGCCGCTGCTTTTAACCCGGAAAAAATACATCCCTGACGGCCAGTCATTGACCTGAATGGAAGTATTGGATACACTGACTTTTTGTGAATAAAAGCATTTTCCCTGTAAATCAAGAACTTCCACCTGCGCCGGCAAAACAGGTTCGTTCAATTCCATTTGTAATAACACCCGGGCTGGATTGGGTGAAATGCGGATAACGGCAGGGTCATTCCCCGGATAATCGGCAGCACTCAAACAATCCGGCGAACCGGAGGGGCTTGTTTGAAGCACGCCATTTTCCACCCACCATTGTTGCCAAACGCCGCCGCCCGTACTGGTTTGCCAGTCGCGCAGGTTAAATGACACCTGGCCGTTGGATCGACCTTCCGCTTTAAAAACCCGTACAGCCTGCTCTCCGCGTACCCAATGCAAGGGCTGGTTAGGTGCGCATATTTCCGGTAAAAATTCGGGGCTGCAATCGACTTGTAGAAAGTAGGCGTAGTCCTGATCCTGCGGGTATCCGCCATAAACACGCCCTATCCCGGCGGAATCTACACAAACGGCTGTGTATTCTTCACAGGCGATGCCCAATGCCCTGACACCGCGGTCTTGTGTCAATCGTGCCATAAATGCCGTATGCCTGCCCCGGCGGTCGGGATCGTCATAATGGGTGTCGGTTATAACGTATTGTAAATCAGGATGATCTATAAAATCGCTGTAACTGATCGTCATTTTGGAATGATAGGGGTTTGCCAATGCTTCTGCTGTAGTGATACTGCCGTTCAGGGCAGAAAAATAAGCATCGCTTAAAATGGCCATTCCTGCGCTGGTGCCTCCCACAACTGCTTTTTTGGTGTGTATCAGGTATTTAATGGCATTTTCCACAGGCCCGTTCTTCCAGAATTGCACGTATTTACCCTGGTCGCCGCCAGCAATCCAAAGGGCTTCGGCATTGCGGATTTGCTGTGCCACATAAGGTTGTTGCGCAGCGTTAAAATTGGCGGTTACGATAGTCTCCACAGAGTTGACGGTGATGCCCAACTCGCTGAACAGGTAATCATTGTAGCCGTCCGAGCCACTGGCGCGAATGACCACCACATCGCCGCCGCCGCTCTGCTCTAAAAACCAGCGCATGGCATTGACATCCTCTGATGCACCGCCCATCAGCACCACCCCACCCCGTGTGGCGGTAGTAACATCCGTTGTGTCGCCGGTGTAAAATGATTGATAAGTCTGCCCAAAAAGGGTGTGTGACAACAAAAAAGTAACAAACAAAAGGCGCATATTCTCAAAATTTATGCGGCTAAGGTACAAACCCCACCATGTATCACTGCTTTCAAATTACATTTGCGCCAAACTTAACAAACATGAAACAATTCATCGCCCTAACCGTTTTGGCCTTCACCTTACTGAACGCCTGCCAACAGTCGAATACTAACGAAACCACTACCTCTATTTTGCAACCATCTGTTTTCCATCCCGAACAATTCAGCGGCCCACACCCGGAAAAGAAACCCAAAGAACTCGTTTCCTCTTCCGGCGATAAACGCATGGACGAATATTACTGGCTCAATGAGCGGGAAAACCCAGCAGTTAAAACCTACCTCGAAGCCGAAAACCGGCACGCCGACTCGGTGCTGGCGCCTGTCGCCGCACTACAGGCCAAACTATTTGAGGAATTGAAAGCCCGTATCAAAGAAGATGACAGCAGTGTGCCCTATTTCAAAAACGGCTACTGGTATATCAGCCGGTTCGAAAAAGGAAAAGAATACCCGATTTACAGCCGCAAAAAAGGAACACTGGAGGCTACAGAAGAAATAATGATCGATGTAAACGAACTTGCCAAAGGTCATGCCTATTGCCAGTTAGGCGGATTAACGGTGAGTCCGGATAACAAAACGGTGGCATTCGGCGTGGATTACACCGGTCGAAACCTGTTCAAATTGTTTTTCAAAGACCTGAATACCCAGCAGGTATTGGCGGATTCTTTTGACTATGCCGGAGGCGCCGAATGGGCCAATGACAGTAAAACGGTCATTTACGACACCAAAGATGCGGTCACCCTGCGCAATGACAAAATCTGGAGGCATGCCCTTGGTTCCGACCACAAATCGGATGTGTTGATGTACCATGAAAAAGATGAAACGCAGTATGCCTTTTTGTCCAAAACTAAATCCGAGCAGTATTTTCTGATCAATTGCGCCTATACGCAAACGGTAGAAGTGCTGTACCTGGATGCCAATAAACCCACGGGGTCGTTCAAATCTGTGCGCCCGCGCGAAGCCGATTTCTTTTACGAAATCAGCCATCGCGACGATAAATTTTTGATCAAAACCAACTGGAATGCGTCCAACTTCCGGCTTATGGAAGCGCCTGTCAGCGATTTGCGCCGCGAAAACTGGAAGGATGTTCTGCCGCACCGCGAAGATGTGTTGCTGGAAGGCCTGACTGTGTTTGAAGACTACCTCGTCATGGCAGAGCGCAAAGGCGGCCTCAACCAGATTCACATCATCCGCTGGGCAGACAAAGCGGATCATTACATCGAGATCGGAGAACCTACCTATGCTGCTTCGCTCGACAACAATCCAGAGTTTGACACCAAAACCCTGCGCTACAACTATGCCAGCATGAAAACGCCCACAACGGTGGTGGATTACAATATGGAAACGCGTCTGAAAGAGGTCAAAAAGGTGGCGCCGGTACTCGGCAATTTTGATAGCAACAACTATCAGACAGAATTTGTGTGGGCCACGGCCCGCGACGGTGTGAAAGTGCCTATTTCCATTATGTACAAAAAAGGACTGAAACGCGATGGTTCTGCGCCGTGTCACCTCACGGGTTATGGCAGTTACGGCTCTTCTTACGATCCGTATTTCAACCGGGACAAAATCAGTCTCGTCGACCGCGGCTTTGTGGTGGCCATTGCCCATATCCGGGGTGGTATGGAAATGGGTTACAAATGGTATGAAGATGGTAAAATGCTCAAAAAAATGAACACTTTTACCGATTTTATTGATTGTTCCGATTTTTTGGTCAAAGAAAAATATACCGGGAGCGACCGTCTTTTTGCCGAAGGAAGGTCAGCCGGCGGACTGCTGATGGGCGCCGTCACCAATATGCGCCCCGACTTGTATAAAGGCATTATCACAGGTGTACCGTTCGTGGATGTGCTGACTACCATGGGCGACCCCAGCATTCCACTTACCACGGGAGAATACAGCGAATGGGGCAATCCGGCCGTCAAAGAGCAGTATGAATATATGAAACAATACTCGCCTTACGACAACCTGAAAAAAGGCAATTACCCGAATATGCTGGTACTGACTTCTTTCAGCGATTCGCAGGTGCAGTATTTTGAACCGGCTTATGTGGCC
>Ga0163153_10003994_pt1 | contig 18984 bp, 21 predicted proteins | sample OliLakLV19MP6IB1_FD_148629 | JGI IMG/M metagenome (GOLD analysis project Ga0163153, IMG submission 148629) | Freshwater microbial mat bacterial communities from Lake Vanda, McMurdo Dry Valleys, Antarctica - Oligotrophic Lake LV.19.MP6.IB-1 | ecosystem: Environmental > Aquatic > Freshwater >... | reverse complement strand
GGTCACCTTCCACGCACGCGCCGACGTCGACGGCTTGGCCCGGCTCGGAGTACTTGATCGCGTTGTCGAGCAGGTTGACCAGTGCGCTGCGGAGTTGCCGGTGATCGCATTCGAGGTCGACGTCGGGCGGGCGGGGCGTGACGTTCAGAGGAACGCCGGCGGTCTCGGCCGCCGTACGCACGACCTCGGCGGCATCGTTGACGAGCACCGGCACCGGCAACGGTTCGCGCGTCGGCGACTCCTGGGCTTCGATGAGACTGAGATCGAGGAGGTCGTCGACAATCTGCGCCAGCCGGTCGGCTTCGCGCACCACGCGCTCGGCCAGCCGCAGCATCACGACCATGTCGTCGCTCGCAGCCATGGTTTCGGCGAGCAACGCGAGCGCTCCGATGGGTGTCTTCAACTCGTGGCTCACGTTCGCGACGAAGTCGCGCCGCACACTTTCCACCCGCCGCGACTCGGTGACATCGCGGCTGAAGCCAACCGCGCCGACGACCTCGCCTTCGCTCCGCAACGCAAACGCGCGCAAGTGCAACGACTGGCGGGGAGGACCATAGAGCTGCATCTCTCGTTCGGCCGGACCGCCATCGAGCGCGTCGCGCAACAGCTCGCGCAGCGCGTCCTCGGCGAGCACCTCGCCGTGCCGGGCACCCTCGAATCGCCGGGCTGATGCGTTGCGCACGACCTCGCGACCAAGCCTGTCGATCACGATGATCGCGTCAGATGACTCGTCGAGCGCGCCCAGCAGCCAGTGCTGCATCGATTCGGCCTGTGCGACACGGTCGTCGGCGGTCTCGAGCGCTTCGACGACCGCGACCTCGATCGGATCCTCGGCCCGCGCGTGAAGCGCGCTCCGCACCCGTAGCAGCTCTCGACTTCGCGTTTGCAGTCGCACGACACTCACGATCACGACCAGCCAACCGGCGATGGCGACGACCAACAGTGCGCCGTTCAAGCTCGGCGCGCCCGCGGTCGTCTCATCACTTGCCGGGTCGACTCCACGCTCCGCCTCGACGACACGACATCCCACCTCCATCGGACCGGCTGCGCTGTCGTCTCATCACTTGCCGGGTCGACTCCACGCTCCGCCTCGACGACACGACATCCCACCTCCATCGGACCGGCTGCGCTGTCGTCTCACCACTTGCCGGGTCGACTCCACGCTCCGCATCGACGACACGACATCCCACCTCCATCGGACCGGCTGCGCGGTCGTCTCACCCGAACCGGCCGGTGATGTAGCCCTCGGTCCGGGAGTCGGATGGATTCGTGAAAATCTTGTCGGTCGAGTCGAACTCGACGAGGTGACCGACCCGGCCGTGCTGTTCGATGTCGGTCGTCATGAATGCCGTCATGTCGGACACGCGCGCCGCCTGCTGCATGTTGTGCGTGACGATAACGATGGTGTACTCGCGCTTGAGGTCGCCCATGAGGTCTTCGATGCGCGCGGTCGCAATCGGGTCGAGCGCCGAGCACGGCTCGTCCATCAGGATGACGTCGGGCTCGACAGCGAGACACCGAGCGATGCACAACCGTTGCTGCTGGCCGCCCGAGAGCGCGAACGCCGGCTCCTTGAGCTTGTCTTTGACCTCGTCCCACAGCGCCGAGCGAGTAAGAGCCTGCTCGACGATCTCGTTGAGACCTTTGCGCCGGCCCATGATGCGCGGACCGAATGCGACGTTGTCGAAGATCGACTTCGGAAACGGGTTCGGCTTCTGGAACACCATGCCGATGCGGCGGCGCACCTCGACCGGGTCGACGTTCGGCGCGTAGAGATCCTGGCCGTGATACGCGAGATGGCCGCTCACCTTGGCGCCCGGAATGAGATCGTTCATGCGGTTGAACGACCGCAACAAGGTGCTCTTCCCGCAACCCGAGGGCCCGATCAAGGCCGTGATTCGCCGCTTGGCGACGTCGAGCGAAACGCCCTCGACCGCCGGCACTCCCGAGTAGCGAACGTCGACACCGTTGACCTCGAAGACGATTTCCTCGGGCGCTTCCGGCTCGGGTGAGGACGTACCCGTCTCCGTTCGGTTGATGGCGATCGTCGGCATTCCCTCACCTGCACTCGACACGTCGTCGGCCTTCCGGAAGCTGTGGCGATTACGTGGCTCCAGCATCGCGGCTGGCCCCGGCGGTCGCCAAGCCCGGTGGCCAGGCTAGGGATAGTGCCTGGCTATTGCGTACCCTTGGGGTAGCGAACCCATGAACGAGGGGTGAACACGGCCCGGGGCTGTCCGTGTCCCTCCGCTCGGCACGCCAAACTCTCTTCACCCGCATCGGTAGGAGGCGAAATGGCCGAGATCAGACGGTCATACCACGAGCAGCTGCACGAGATCCGCGAGGACGTCGTGAAACTCGCGGCCAAGACCTGCGAGCAAATCGGAGGCGCCACCCAGGCGCTGCTCGACGGGGACCTGGCCCTCGTCGACCGCATCTACGAGGACCACCGCGACATCGAGAACCGGGTCGTGGGGGTCGAGCAGCGGGTGTATCAGCTCTTCGCGCTACAGCAACCGATGGCCTCCGACCTGCGCGAGTTGCTCGCCGTGCTGCGCATCCTGCACGAGATCGAGCTGACCGCCGGCCTCATGCGCAACGTGGCCCGCGCCACCCGCCGCATCTACCCGCGGGCCCTTGACCCGCGCATTCGCGGCATCGTCGAGCGCATGGGCGCGCAGGCCGGCGTCCAGGTGCACCTCTCGGTCGACGCATTCAGCGAGAACGACGCCCGGGTCGCGGCCGCCCTGCCCGACATGGACGACGTCATGGACGACCTCCAGAAGGAACTGTTCCGGGCGATCTTCGCGGTCGGAGCCCCGGACGAGTCGTCGCTCCAGATGGCCGTGCAGATGGCCTTCGTCGGCCGCGACTACGAACGGGCGGCCGACCACTCGGTCATGATCGGCCGTTGGGTCGCGTTCATGGTCACGGGCGAACTCCCCGGCGAACCCGCACCCTCCGACACGATCGAACTCTGAATCCGCCGAACTCTGAATCCGCCGAACCTGCCGGCTCGCGTCATCGATCGTTCCGGTCGGGTTTACCTCTCGTTCACTCGGGCGTTGTCGCGCCTCCATCCGCCGTTCTTACGCTGAGCACGTACATCGACTACTTCCCACTGACCCATCGAAAGGGGTTCGATGTGAGTGACTCTCGGACGCGCCGGCGGGTGCTCATGGCACTCCTGGCCGTATTCGCCCTCGTGCTCGCGGCCTGCGGCGGCGACGACGACGACACCTCCGAAGGCGCCGACGGGGGTGACCTGAGCGGCGAGATCGTCGTTTCCGGCTCCTCGACCGTCGAACCCATCTCGTCGCTGGTCGGCGAGCTGTTCTCGGGTGAGAACCCCGACGTCGCCGTGCGAGTCGACGGACCGGGCACCGGCGACGGCTTCCAGCTCTTCTGCGCCGGCGAGACCGACATTTCCAACGCGTCGCGCGCAATCAAGGACGAAGAGATCGCCCTGTGCGAGGAGAACGGCATCGAGTACGTCGAACTCCAGGTCGCGATCGACGGTCTCACCGTGATCACGAACCCCGCCAACGACGCCGTCACCTGCCTCAGCTTCGAGCAGCTCTACGGTCTGGTCGGTCCTGAGTCGGAAGGCTTCGACAACTGGAGCGCCGCCAACGAGCTGGTCACCGAGATCGGCGGCGAAGGCGATCTGCCCGACGCGCCGCTCGACATCACCGCTCCCGGCGAAGAGTCCGGCACGTACGACTCCTTCATCGAACTCGCACTCGTCCCCATCGCCGAAGCGCGACTCGAGGCCGGAGCAATCACGGAGGACCAGGTCGAGACCACGCGGCCCGACTACTCGTCGCAGGCCAACGACAACGCGATCATCGAAGGGATCTCGGGCAGCGACACGTCGCTCGGGTGGGTCGGGTTCGCATTCGCCGACCTGAACTCCGACAGCGTCAAGGCGGTCGAGGTCGACGGCGGCGACGGGTGTATCGCCCCGAACGCGGAAACGATCGCCGACGGCACGTACCCGATCTCCCGGCCGCTGTTCATCTACGTCAACACGGCCAAGGCGACCGAGAACGCGGCGGTGGCGGCGTACGTCGATTTCTACCTCTCTGACGTCGGCTACGGGGCCGTGGCCGAGGCCGACTACGTCCAACTGGACGACGCGGCGTGGCAGGAGACGGTCAGCACGTGGGACGCCGCAGGCATCTCGTAGCCGCTCGGTGGGAGGCGGGTGATGCCCGCCTCCCACTACGTTGCGAGCCCAGGTCTACGACGGCGAACGACGAGTAGGTAGGGCAATGACAGCGGTGCCGATCCCGGGCGGAATCGACCTCAGCGGCAACAAGCGGCGGCGTCGTCGGGAGGCTTGGATCCGCCGGGTCTTCTTCGCCGCCGCGCTGTCGTCTGTCGTGATCAGCGGCGCGATCGTGCTGTCGCTCATTGGTGAAGCGTTCTCGTTCCTTTCCGACGTCGACCTCTCCACGCTGTGGTCGAGCGGGTGGTACCCGCGCCGCGGTTCGTTCGACGTCAAGACGCTGTTCGTCGGGTCGCTCATCGTCACGGGCATCGCAATGGCGATCGCAACACCACTCGGTCTCGGCGCCGCCATCTACCTGTCGGAATACGCGAAGCCCGGTGCCCGCAAGGTGCTGAAGCCGATCCTCGAGATCCTCGCCGGCATTCCGAGCATCGTGATCGCGTTCTTCGCGCTCCGGGTCATCGGGCCCGACTTCGTGCAGAGCATCAACCCGGAAGCGCCGGTGACCACGCTGCTGGCGGCGGGCATAGGGGTCGGCATCCTCGTGATCCCGCTCGTCGCGTCGATCACCGAGGACGCGTTGCGGGCCGTGCCGCGATCACTACGCGAAGCGTCGTACGGCATGGGCGCGAAGAAGGCGACGACGAGTCTGCGCGTCGTGTTCCCGGCCGCGATCTCGGGAGTGGTCGCGTCGATCATCCTGGCCGCGTCACGCGCGCTGGGCGAGACGATGGTGGTTGCCCTCGCGGCCGGCGGATCGGGCGGTTCGCAGTTCACGACCGACCCCTTCAGCGAAGGTCAGACGATCACCGCGGCGATGATCGCCGTCGCCCAGGGCACCGACCAGGTCGCGGGCGGCGGAGGCGGGCAGGCCGAACTGGCGTATCAGAGCCTGTTCTTCCTCGGGTTGTTGCTGTTCTTGTTCACGATGGGTCTCAACTTCATCGGCGACCGTTTCGTGCGGCGCGTGCGCGAGGCCTACTGATGACGGCCGTGACGACTCCGCTTCCCTCGACGTCGCTCGGGCGGCGCCATCTCGACTATTGGGGCCTGGCCTTCCAGGCGGCATTGGTGTTCTGCCTCGTCGCCTGCTTCGGGCTCCTGCTCATCCTCGTCGGCGGCCTCATCGGCGACGGTTGGGTCGTCTTCGACGAGCGCGGCGCCGACTTCTTGAGGAGCAACCTCTCGACGAGGCCCGCGCAGGCCGGCGTCGCGCAAGCGATCAAGGGTTCGCTGATGCTCGCGGGGTTCGTCGTGGTGATCGCGTTTCCGCTCGGCGTGGCGACGGCCGTGTACCTCGAGGAGTACGCGCCCGACACCCGCGTGACTCGCTTCATCGCGCTGAACATCCGCAATCTCGCGGGTGTGCCGTCGGTTGTGTACGGGCTGCTCGGACTGGCGGTGTTCGTCGAACTACTCGGCACCGACATGAACGAGAACGGCGGCATCACGGGCGGGCGGTCGCTCCTTGCGGGCGGCATGACGCTCGCAATCCTCGTCCTGCCGATCGTCATCATCACCGCGGCCGAGTCGATCCGCGCCGTGCCGCAGTCGCTGCGCGAGGGCGGGTACGGGCTCGGCGCGACACGATCCGAAGTCGTGCGGACACTGGTCATGCCGAACGCGGCCCCGGGCATCCTGACGGGAACGGTGCTGTCGCTTTCACGGGCCCTCGGCGAAACGGCGCCGCTCATCCTGACGGGCGCCGTGCTCTCGACGTTTTTCACGACGCCCAACTACAGCTTCGGTGACCAAATCAGGGGCGACTACACCGCGCTTCCCGTCGTGATCTACACGTGGGCGCGCCAGGCCAAGCTCGAGTTCAAGGGCGAGCTCGCGTCGGCCGCGATCCTCGTACTGCTTGCCATCACGCTGCTGTGTAACGCCGCCGCGGTGCTGCTGCGCAACCGCTACGACAAGGACCGCTGACGCGGTCTACTCGCGGTCTACTCGGGGTCGTCGCCGAGGTCCCATTCGAGGATGAGGTGCTCGCGTTCGGCGTCACGCGCCACGCGCTCACGGTTGCGCCGGAACTGTGGGTCGTAGACCGGCAGCAGTTGCAGCCGGGCCATGGCCCGCGTCCGGAACTCGTCGATGGTGCCCCCGTCGCCGAAGACGCGGTGGATTTCCCAGTGGGGCGCGACCGGGCCGGTGTACACGACCTTGACGTGCCCGCGGGGCGGGATCTCCTCTTCGAGTTCTTCGGGTTCCATCGCCATAGGGGTGACAGGCTACCGAACACGCCCGAACTAGAGGCTGTCGGGCCGTTCCCGCAGCGTGAGCGAGACTGTCTCGGTCTCGCCGTCGCGGATGACGACGACCTCGATCTCGTCACCGGGCTGATGGCGCCGGACCGCACGAGCGACATCCTCCGGCCGCGCGATCTCGGTGCCGCCGACTTCGATGATGAGGTCGCCGGCGGTGATGCCGGCATCTTCGGCGGCCGTGTCCTCGGTGACTTCGGTGACGAACGCACCGCTGTCGGTCGTGAGGTCGCGGTCGACGACCAGGGCCGGTGTCACCGGTTCGGTCAGCACGCCGAGGAACGCGACGCGCGGTGTACGGCCGGCGAGCAGTTCGTCGACGACCGGCTTGGCGTCGGAGATCGCGATGGCGAAGCCGACGTTGTTGGCCGTCTCGGGGCTGGCGATGGCGCTGTTGATGCCGACGACGCGGCCACGGGTGTCGACGAGGGGGCCGCCCGAGTTCCCCGGGTTGATCGCAGCGTCGGTCTGGATCGCGTTGACGAGCACTTCGTCTTCGACGGCGACCGTGCGGTCGAGGCCGGACACGATGCCGGTTGTCACGGTCGCGCCGCTGCCTTCGGAAAGGTCCAGCGCGTTGCCGATGGCGACGACGGCGTCGCCGACTTGCAGTTCGTCCGAGTCACCCAACTCGACGGTGGGGAGACCGGTGCGGTCGACTCGCACAACCGCGAGGTCGAACTGGGCGGCGCTGCCCACGACCTCGCCGTTGAGCTCGTCGCCGTCCGCGAGACGGACCGTGACCTTGTCTGAGCCGGCGACGACGTGCGCGTTGGTGACGATGACGCCGTCGGAGTCGGTGATGAATCCGGTACCGGTGCCTTCGCCGAAGTCACCACTAGCCTGGATGCGCACGACTGCGGGCCGAACAATGTCGACGATCTCGCGAATATCGCCCGGCGCTTCGAGCGCGGTCGCGGGGCGGGCTTCGCCGTTCTCGCTCTGCACGATCGTGTTCGTCGACGACGTCGGATCGTCGTCGAACGCGACGAGCAAGCCGCCGGCGACGAGCGCGCCGACGAGCGCGCCGACGATTCCACCGACAAACGCGCCGCGAACGGCGCCACGCGCAGGTGACACCGAAGAAGCCGTCGCGGAGGGTGAGAGTCCGACGGCAGGGGGTGTCGAGTCGGCGAGACCGCCCGGGGCCGAATCTCCGGGTGCTTGCCACGGATTCGCGGGCGGGGTCCAGCCCCACGTGGGGGCCGTCGGCGCGGGGGAGGGCGCCGCTACCGGTTCCGGACCGTCGGGTTCGGCCGGGTTCTGACCGGTTTGGGCCTCGTTATCCATCCGTTGCTCCGTAGCTCGCCGGATACATGCTGGTACGTGTCGTCAACGCCCGACGCATCCTTCAGCGTTCCTCGAACGTCTGAGAGTTTGCTGAGACTTCTGCTCGGGGACGTGATCCTGATGAAGGATGGGAACCGAGCAGCCCCGTCCGTCGTTCAACGGAGGTGAACGTGGATGACACTCCCGATGAGTACGCCTGGATGTTGCATGCCCGCTGCCGCGGCGTAACACCAGCCGAGTTCTTCCCGTCCGACGGTACCGGCGTCGAGTCCGCGCAACGCGTGTGCGACGGCTGCCCGGTACGACTCGAGTGTCTCGAGTACGCGCTCACCCACCGCATCGAACATGGCGTGTGGGGCGGAGCGTCGGAGCGCGAGCGCCGGCGCATCTTGCGGCGCCGGCGCGACATGACACCGGCACCGACCGACCCGATCGCGCCGAGCCGTGCCGTGCGGGCCGTGCGGGACGCTCCGGTCGAGCGGACGCCCATCGCGACCGACCCGGTCAAGGTCACCAACGAAACGGTTCGATCACCAGGCGTGTGAACCGATCCATCGCGCCGTCGTCCGGCGCGGATACGTCGGCGGCGACCGCCAGGAGTTCGGCGGCGGGAACGTCGCCGACACACGTATAGACGACCCCGCCCCGTTCGAACACCAGCGCGTCGCCGACCGGGAGCGCGTAGCGGCGGGCATCGTGGCCGGCGACTTCGACTTCGTCGTCGCTCGCAGGCAACCGGTCCCAGTCGAGCGAGCCGCTCTGTTCGAACACCGAGATGCTCAGCACACCGTCGGTGTAGTACAGCTGCGCAAGGTCACCGCCGTGGAGCCACCGGTTCACCAAGTGGAACCCGGACCCGGCCTCGCCCGGATCCTGCATCGGTGCGTCGAGATCGTCGACGGCCGTGGGCGCGCCCGACGCGGCGGGCAGGGTCGACGACGACGACGCGAGCCGGGGCGCGATCTCTTCGAAGTGCGTGAACCACACGGCCCGCGTGACCTGTCCGTCGGCGTCGAGCGTTTCGCGGCGCAGGACAACGCCGGTTTCGTCGTCGAGGTACACACGCGTCACGACCGTGGCACCGTTCGTCGCCTCGTACATCGTCGTCGGCCGATTCGCCCAGGCCGGGCCGGACGCTTCGGTGATGGTGTATTTGCTCGACGCCAGTTCCGGTTGCGCCGTCGCGCTCGCCTTGGCGAGCATGGTCCAGGCCGCGCCGGTGTCGAGCATCGCTTCTGAATCGGTGCCGACGAGCGTCCGCTCCGCGTCGATCTCGACGACGCCACCCGCGGCGTGCACGTCGAGTTCTTCGCGGTGGCGACCGTCGCGGTCGTGCCACTCGACTACGACGGTGCCCGAGAACGCGAGCGTCTCCACCTGGGCGCGGGCCTCCTCGAGGACACCGTCCCACTCGTCGGTCTCACCTTCTCGTGTTTGCGCCGTGGCCGTCGCACCGATTGCGAGTGCGACGGCGATCACGCCGCCGCCCACGAGGACCGACACGCGCCTCCTCATGGCTCGAGTCCGGACGGCGCCACGATCGGCGCCAACGTGCTGACGGGATCGGCTTCGAACGATGATGTCGCGCCGTGGGTGTCGACGAGCGTCGCGACCACGGGTGTCGCGTCGCCGCCGGTGTCGCGCGGTACTGCGAGCACCACGCCGACGATGACCGCCGCAATCGCGGCAAGGGCCGCGCCGGTCCGGCGCGGCCCGTTCGAACGTTCCGGCGGTGTCGCGAGCAGCCCGTCGACGAACCCGGCCGGCGGTTCCTGCGCCGACAACGACCGCAGCGACGCGCGCGTCGACTCGATCTCGAGCAGAATCGCCCGCCACTGCGGATCGGACGCGAGCCGCGCTTCGACCTCGGCGATTTCGTCGGGACTGCACTCGCCGTCGACATAGGCGGAGAGCATCTCTTCGGGAAGGCTGTTCATGCGGCTCCGACCTCCGGCCCTCGCTCACCCGTGCGAAGCCGGGACGATGACCGGGCCTGCGGATCTCCCGCCTGACTCACGTCAGTGCCTCGCGCAGCATGCGCCGCCCGCGGTGAATGCGCGAGCGGACCGTGCCCACCGGCACCTTCGTCGACACCGAGATCTCGTCGTACGAGAGCCCGACGACGTCGCAGAGCACGACCGCCACTCGAAATTCGTCGGGCAGCACCGAGAGCGCGGCCTGGACCTCCTCGGAGAAGCCCTCACCCACTTCGTCGGCGGCAGCCGAAGGAGGCAGCACGAGGTCCGGCTGCTCGGGCAGCGCGATCGTGGGTCGACGCCGGTGCTTGCGCACGTCGTCGAGAAATACGTTCGTAACGATGCGGGCCAACCAGCCCTCCAGCGAACCGGGCGTATAGGACTCCAAGCCGCGGCGCACGCGCATCAGGGCCTCTTGGACGAGGTCCTGCGCGTCTGCGTCGTTGCCGGCCAGCCGATAGGCCACGTTGTAGAGAAACCGCCCGTGGTCACGAGCGATCTCCTCCCACGTGGGCACACCGTCAGGCATGGAACCAACGACGGTGGGCCAGCCGAAGTTCCCGGCTCCGGCCGTAAATGGGGGTTGGGCTTAGGAAGTCGGGGTTTCGTCGGTCTCGGACTCGTCGGCCTTGTGGCCTTCGGTGAGTCCCTTCTTGAACTCGTGCTGCGCCTGTCCGAGCGAGCGCGCGAGCTTCGGGACCTGCGACGCACCGAAGACGAGAATGACGACGAGAAGGACGATGATCCACTCGGGGCCGGGCATTGGCATCCCTCCGAATCGCCGGGCAGGTCACAGGGTAGCAACCGTCAACGCAGCAGTGTCTCGGCCAGCAACTCGATGTCGTCGATCGCCCCCACGTGGAACGGGACCACACCCGCACCCACGATGAGCGTCTCGACTCCGAGCGAGCGCCATGTTTCGGCCTGTTCGCGCACCTGCTCGACGGTGCCCACCAGCTTCCCGGATCGCCAGGTGTCGAGATCGACCCCGTCGAGGACCCCGGGCGGCGACGCCGCTCGCATGCGCTCGAAGCGGCGGCGGAGGTCGGCCTCGTCCTCGCCGCACAGCGCGTAGAGGCCCAGCGTCTTCCACACCGACTCCGGATCGCGCCCGACCGCCTCGCACGCCCGATCGAGCACCGAGAGGCGCTCACGGTACGCGTCGGGGGTCCAGGCCCAACAGGCGTTCCACCCGTCCGCCCGCTGCGCGATGAGCTTCAACACCCGATCACCCTTGCCGCCGACGAGCACGCGCGGGCGCGGCTGCTGCACCGCCGCAGGAAGGTTCTCGGCGTCGACCGCTCGGTGGTACTCGCCCTCGTACGTGAACGGCCCGCCGTCGAGCAGGCCGTTGAGCACGTCGAGGGCTTCGGCCAGGCGCGCGACGCGCACACCGGGCGCGGGCATCTCCATGCCGATCGCGTCGTAGTCGGGTTCGTACCAGCCCGCGCCGATGCCGATGTCGAGGCGGCCGCCGCTGATGCGGTCGAGCGTCGCCAGCGACTTCGCCAGCACCGCCGCCGGGCGCAACGCCTCGCACAGGACGAGCGTGCCGAGCCGCACCCGCGGCACCGTGCGGGCCAGCGCGGCGAGCGTGACGAGCGGTTCATAGCAACCGAACCGTTCCGCCGGCCCGCCATACTTCGCCAAATCGAGGAACAGGTGGTCGGAGAGCCAGACCGAGTCGTAGCCGGTGGCTTCGGCGAGCTGCGCGTACTGCACAATCGTCTCAAACTGCAACGGATTCTCGCCCGCGACCGAGTAGTCGTACTGGGGAAGCGCGAGCCCGATCCGCACCACGCGAACCTACTGGGCGCACGCTGGTCGCACGCACCTGCGCTCCGGCGGTCGTCACCTAGGCTCGGCCGTGTGCTGGTGTGCGTCGTGAACGTGTCGGAGGGCCGCGATCCGGCCGTGCTACGTGCGATCGCCGACGCGTGCGGCACGTCGCTCGTCGATGTGCACGCCGACGCTGACCACCACCGTTCGGTGTTCACGCTCGCCGGGCCCGGGGCACGAGACGCCGAGGCCGCGGCCCGTCACCTCGCGGCCGCCGTCGCCGAGCACGTGAGCATCGTGGGCCACGCCGGGGTCCACCCTCGGTTCGGTTCGCTCGACGTCGTTCCGTTCGTCTCACTCGGCGGCACCGACTCCGAAGCCCAGATCGCGACGATGGCAGCCCGCGGCTTCGCCCGCTGGTGGGCCGAGTCGCGCGCCGTTCCGGTCTTCATGTACGACGACGCCGACCCCGGCGGCCGTGATCTGCCCCACGCGCGTCTGCACGCGTTCCGGTCGCGCGCTCCCGACTTCGGGCCCGACCAACCCCACCCCACGCTCGGTGCCACTGCGGTGGGCGCCCGGCGCCCGCTCGCGGCGGTGAACTGCCTGCTCGTCAATTCCGATGTCGTCGTCGCCCGGCGCATCGCCCGGTCGATTCGCGAGAAAGACGGCGGGTTGCCCGGGGTGCGCGCCCTCGCGTTCGAGATCGAGAGCGACGAACGCGCCCAGGTCTCGCTGAACATCTCGAACCTGGTGCGCACGAGTGTCGAGGACGCGTGCCTGACGGTGCGCGACCTCGCCCGCGAAGCCGGCACCGATGTCGCCGCGATCGAACTGGTCGGGCTGCTCCCGCGCGCGGACCTCGACCGGTGCAGCGACGACTTCTTGGCCTGGAGCCGACTCGACGTCGACTGCGCGGTCGAAGCCCGGGTCGGCCGCGGACCTCGTTGGCTCCCCGACCCCGACGCGGAGTCGCAGCCGGGCTAAGCGCTGGCGATGCCGCGTCGGGCGAGGGCGCGCTGGCGGCGGATGCGCCGGCGCTCCCGCTCGGACATGCCTCCCCAGATACCGAACTTCTCGCCGTGGCGGAGTGCGTACTCGAGGCAGTCCTGCTTCACCTCGCAGCCGTGGCACACGCCCTTGGCCTCCTTGGTGGAGGCTCCCCGTTCGGGGAAGAACAGGTCGGGATCGACGCCGAGACAGTTGGCGCGTTCCTGCCACCGCCGGTCCTCGTGGTCAACCTCGAGCTGAATCATCATTTCTCGCATCGGCTGCCCCCCTCGCTAGTAATGCCGCCGATGTAGTTACAACCTTGTCATCATGGCGCGGGGAATCGACGGCGCGCAAGGGGCGAGGGAAAAAGTGCGCCCGCGCCGAAGCAGTTTGCGTATTTGTGTCCGATTACGCGCTCTGGGTGGGAACTTTCGGCTCTTCGTAGAGCCGGGCGACGAGCGCGTCGACCGCGTCGTCGAGTTCGGGGATCGCCAGCGCCGGACCGAACCCGAGGTTCGGCTCCGAACGGCCCCAGAGCTGGGGAACGGCACCCACGATGGGCGTGCCGAGCTCGGCCTCGACCTCTTCCGGCGACATGGCCACGCAGCCCTCGTCACCGGTACAAACGATGCCGAAGCGGAGGCGCTCGTCGATCGCCCCGCGGGAGCGGGCCGTCTCGAAGTGCTCGAGGAAGTGGGCCGCGGCCCGCACCGAGCGCTGTTCGGGAGTGACGGCGAGAAGCAACCAGTCGAGGATCTCGAGGCGGGCACCGACGATGCGGCCGGGCCCGGTCGGGCCCGCGAGCAGGTCCCACACGACGAGGTCGAAGTGGGCCCGCAGGACCGGAGTTGCTCGTTCGGCCGCCAGGCGGGCTCGGCCGAGGCCGTCGGCACAGCTCCCCAAGACTGCGATCTCGGGGGTCGGGAGCAGGCCGATCCGATCGACAGAGGGCATCGCCGCCGTGGCGTAGTCCTCGAGCATTGCGCCCCGCACCGGGAGACGGGTGCTGACGTCTCGGGTCAGGGGATCACCGTCGACGACGCACACACGCGCACCGGAATTGCGAGACACGCTGGCCGCGAGATTGACCGCCAACCCCCGCTTGCACTCGGGAGCTCGCGGCGTCGTGACGCCGATGATCATCGCAGGCACGATCCATGTCTCGGCCCCCCACACCCCAGTCTGCAGGCGGCCGAGCGAGCTGTGGAAGGTGTCACGCCTCGCTTGGTCGCGCTCGACTGACCGGGCGGCTGACGCCGCGGTCGAGGTCTCGCCTGCTCCCGGCGAGCCCGTCGACGCTCGCCGCTCCTTAGGTGTCTTCCTCCAGCTTCAAGCTGGCGGAGTTGATGCAATACCGTTGACCGGTCGGATTCGGACCGTCGGGGAAGACGTGACCGAGGTGTGCGTCACAGTTCTCGCACCGAACTTCAGTTCGGACCATGCCGTAGCTGCGGTCGGTCTCCTCGCCGACGGGCGCCTGCTCGATCGGCTCCCAAAAGCTCGGCCAGCCGGAGCCCGACTCGAACTTGGTCTTGGAGCTGAACAGGGGGGCGCCGCAACACACGCACGTGTAGGTGCCGTCTTCGTGGTTGTCCCAGTACTCGCCCGTGAACGCCCGCTCGGTTCCCGCCTTGCGGGCCACCTCGAACTGTTCCGGGGTCAGCCGGGCCTTCCACTCGTCGTCGGACGTGGGGAGTTCTTCGCGTGGAATCTGTGGCATGCCCGATTCAACCACCGGATACCCCCGCTGGTTCCCGTCGTGCGTCGATAGAGGGGAATAGTTACCCCCTACCGACGCATCGGGCGTTAGAGGGGGACGGGTGCGAGCAGGCGGCTGACGGCGGGGACGACCCGGGCCCGTTCGTGCACGACTGCGTCGGCGCCGAGGGTGGCGGCACGGGAGGCGTCGGACGGGTGGGAGTACACGACGATGCGGGGGCGGGTCTCGCGGGCTCCGAGGGCGGCGAGCACGTACCAGCCGTCGAGCACGGGGAGGGTCAGGTCGCAGACCACGGCATCGGGCGCCTCGACCACGGCGTTGCGCACGGCGGTGTCACCGTCGAAGACCAGGGCGGTCTCGATCCCGGCGAAATGGAGTTGGCGGCACGTCGCCAGCGCGAGGGCTTCCCGGGGCTGCACCACCAGTACGCGTGCCATCGTGGCACCCTCCTCGTCCGTGAATTCCCCCGCCGTGCGTCCGTGCCCGGTCACAGGTTGAATCGGCCGGGAGGCCCCGAATCTGAAGATCCCGAGGTTTACCCGGCCCGGCGTTCGGAGCGCTTCTGGTCGAGGAAGTCGACCAGGACGTAGTCGCCCAGGGTCTCGGGGGTCGTGTAGAAGGCGCGGCCCCGGTTCATCTTCATCATGCGTTCGACGAATTCGCGCAGGTAGTAGTTGTCCTCGAGCATGAACGTGTTGATGCGGATGCCGTCTTTTGTGCAGCGTTGCACCTCACGCAGGGTCATCTCGATCGTGCGGGGCGAGGGCGGGTAGTCGAACCAGGCGTCGCCGTTCTCGATGTGGGCCGTCGGTTCCCCGTCGGTGATCATGATGATCTGCTTGCGGCCGCTCTGACGCGCCAGCAACTTGCGGGCGAGCATCATCGCGTGCTGCATGTTGGTGCCCCACTCGAAGTCCCACGTGGCTTCGGGGAGGCGCTCGGGCTTCACTTCGCGGGCGACGCGCCCAAAGCTGACCATGCCCAGGTAGTCGCGCGGGAACTGCGAGCTGATCAGCGCGTGCAGTGCCATCGCGACCTTCTTCGCGGCGAGGAACCGGCCCCGCATCTCCATCGAGAGTGAGACGTCGAGCATCAGCACCGTCGACGTGTTGGTGATCTGTTCGGTGCGTTCGATCTCGAAGTCTTCGGGCCGGATGTGCACCGGTGTGCCCCCGCCCTGGCGGGTGATCGCGTTGCGGATCGTGCGGCCGACGTCGAGGTGGAACGGGTCGCCGAACTCGTAGGGCTTGTGCTCGTCGGAACGTTCGTGGCCCGCGCCGCTGCGCTCGATCTCGTGCTTGCCGCTGCGGTCTTGCAGCAGGCGTTTGAACAGGTCGCCGAGCGCGCGTTGACCGATGCGGCGGATGCCCTTGGGCGTCAGCTCCATGCGGCCTTCGCGCTGCTCGATGAGGCCGGCCTCTTCGAGCATCTTTGCGAGTTCGCTGAGCTTTTCGAGCGACTTCGCCGCGTCGTCGCCGAGCAGGTCGCGCACCTGGTCGATGTCGACTTCGGCGAGCTGGCCCGGGTTCGTCGCGTTGCGGAGCATGTGTTCGAGCGAGTCGATGTCGCCGAGCTGGTCGAGCACCGAACTCATCTGGTTGAGCGGCATGGGCTCGTCGCCGCGGAACTGCTGGCGCTGGCCCCAACCCATCTGCGGGAAAGCGCTACGCAGGTTCTGGCCGAGCTGGTCTACCTGCCAGCGCAGGTCCATGTCGTCGAGGAGCGCGTTGGCCATCTCTTGGAGCTGCGCCCGCTGCTCGGGCGACATCGAGTTGAGGAGCTGCTGCATCTGCGCCATCGAGCGCGCCATCTGTTCGAGCAACTCGTCGAGCGTCTGCGGATTCTCGGGGAAGAAGTCGCCGAAACGCGCCATGAAGCCCTCGAAGTCGGGCTCTTCTCCCCGCTCGCGCTGTTCGAGCATGTGGTTGAGCTCGCCGAGCATGTCTTTCATGCGTTGCATCTGCTCGGGCGACATCTCGGAGAGGCCTTGGCTGAGCTGGTTGAACATCGAGTCGAGCAGCTGCTTCTTCAGCTCCTCCATGAGCTCTTCGAAGTTCTGGCGGGCGGTGTCGTCCATCCAGTCGTACTGCTGGAGTTCGCTGACTCGCCCGGCGAGGTCGGGCGGGAGCTGTTCGAGTTGTTCGCGGCGTTGTTGCGCGAGCTCTTCGAGGAGTTCCTCGCGGCGGTGGTCGCCGGAAGCGCGGGCTTCGTCGAGGCGACGATCGATGCCTTCGCGTTCCCGGTCGACGATCTCGTCGAGCCGCTGCGCGATTTCCTCGTAGACGCCGCCGAGGTCGTAGCGGTCGAGTTGCTCGCGGCGGCGCTCGCGGAGCTTCTCGAGCATCTCGCGCATGCCCTGGACGTCGCGGCCTTCGCGGTCCTGGAAGCCCTGTTGGAGCATCCGGCGCAGCGCCGCGTTCAGGTCGCCGTGGTAGAGGAGGTCGTCGGTCATCTCCTCGAGCAGCGCATCCGCGTCGAGGTCGAAGCCGACCTGCGTGCCATCCCAACGCGAGTAGCGGAACCGGGAGGTCATGGTGCGACGATAGCCCCGTGAGCTTTTTCTGGGGTACGGGTGCATCGTCGACTCAGGCCGAGGGCGCGGCGCCCGCGTCGGACTGGGCCCGGCGGGAGAAGTTGGGTCAGGTTCCGCCTTCGGGGCGGGGCAACGGGTTCGGCGAGCGCTACGCCGAAGACTTCGAGCTGTACGCCGCGCACGGGCTGACGCACCACCGGCTGTCGATCGAGTGGGCCCGCGTCGAACCCGAGGAGGGCCGGCGCGACTCGGCCGCGGTCGAGCACTACCTGTCGGTATTGACGGCCGCGCATGCAGCCGGCGTATCGCCGTGGGTGTGCCTGCACCACTTCACGTTGCCCGGGTGGGTAACCGAACTCGACGAACGGGAACGTTCGCACCGGTGGTCGCGCCACGTTGCGTTCTGCGCGGAGACGTTCGGCGACTTGGTGTTCGGTTGGAAACCGATCAACGAACCCGCCGCGTACGCGATGTTGTACGTGCCGAAGCCGCGGCGGTTGTTCGACGTGCTCGGCGCGGCGCTGATCGCGCAGCGCGACGCGTGGCGCGAGCTACGCGGCGGCGGCAAGCCGGTCGCGACGATTCACAACCTCTCTCCGGTGTACAAGGTGGCCGACACGATCCCGGCGCAGCGCACATACGAGATCCTCGAAGAAGCGATCTGGAACGTGTGGATGCGGGCCGATCGCGACGGCGTGCTGGAGTTACCGGGACGTGGGGCGCGGGAAATACCGGACCTGCGCGAAGCGTGCGACCTCGTCGGCTTCTCGTACTACTCGGCCACCGGTGTGGGTGCGGAGGGCGAGCAGGTGCCGTATCCGTCGTCGGCCCGTGTCGGCCCGATGGGGTACGCGCCGTGGAGCGAAGGGTTGGGCGTGGTGCTGCGGAGGTTGCACGACGAGTTGCCGGGACGCCCGCTGCTCATCTGCGAACACGGCGTCGGCACCGACGACGACGAATGGCGCTGCGACGTTCTCCGCGAGTCGCTCGCAATCGTCGACGAGGCGATCGCCGACGGCATCGACCTGCGCGGCTTCTTCCACTGGACCGGCGTCGACAACTACGAGTGGACCTCCGGCTTCGACGTCCAGTTCGGCTGCTTCACCATGGACCGCGAACCTCGCGGCAGCGCCGAGCTCCTCAAGCGGCACGTACAAGCGCGGTAGCGATACGGGCGAGTGTCTCTTCCGGGCGCAGCGTCACGTCGTCCCAGGTGACGTGGATGATGCGCCAGTGCATGGCTTCGAGGGCGGCGATGCGGCGGCGGTCGCGCTTCCAGGCGAGGCGGTAGCCGTGGTGCTCGAAGCCGTCGCACTCGACCGCGAGCAGCAGGAACGGCCACGCGAAGTCGAGGCGGTAGTCGCCGACCTTGTGCTGCACGGCCGGTATGTGGCCCGCTTGTCGAAGGAGGCGGGCGAGCTTCACTTCGAGGCGCGATTCGAGGGGTCGTTCGCCCGCGACGTCGAGCAGCTTCTTGACCCGTGCACTGCCCGGCCGCCCCCGTCCGCCGAGCGCTTCGAACCGGCGAGCCAAAGCAACGGTCGTGGTGAGACCCATGCGCCGGGCGCTCTCGAACGCCGTCTCCAACCGTTCGTCGTCGAGGTCGGCGGCGAGATCGAGAATCGTGCGAGTGCCGTTGGTGCACGGAATCCGATCGACGAACACGCGGTCAGTACGCGGGAGCGACGTACTCCAGTGGACGCTGATTCCCTTCGCCTTCTGGCCGCCGCGCTGTCCGTACGCCAGGGTGACATGCACTCCCCGTGCGCGCACTCCGTCGATTCGCAACAACGCACCCGCGGTCGTGTGGGAAACGATCGCATCCATGGAGAGGGAAGCGGCGTAGGCCCGTTGGCGTCCGGTAATCGGTGTGCCGGCAATGCGGTACACGCTTGGATGGATCACCTCCCAGCGTCCGTTCGCGATTCGGTTGTCGACCTGTTTGTCGGTCATGCCCGCCGCAACTGCTTGCGCACGGGACACGATGCCGTAGTGGTTCGCTGCAGTTGTCATGAGACGCGCTTCCGCATCGTTCATTTACCCACTCGCTCCCTGTGAGGGGGTGGATTAGGGAATGAACGGGGAAGAGCTGAGGGAAGTGGGGTTAGCCGCGGGCGCGGTAGGTCGCGCGGTTGCCCAGGGCGTCTTTGTTGAGGCGCTTGGTGAGGTGCAGACCTTCGAGGATGAACTCGATG
>Ga0163153_10003992_pt1 | contig 18989 bp, 16 predicted proteins | sample OliLakLV19MP6IB1_FD_148629 | JGI IMG/M metagenome (GOLD analysis project Ga0163153, IMG submission 148629) | Freshwater microbial mat bacterial communities from Lake Vanda, McMurdo Dry Valleys, Antarctica - Oligotrophic Lake LV.19.MP6.IB-1 | ecosystem: Environmental > Aquatic > Freshwater >... | reverse complement strand
CTACCCGCAAGAGGTCCGCCACATCATCTACACCACCAATGCCATCGAGAGCCTTCATATGCAGGTGCGCAAGATCGTGAAGACTCGCGGGCACTTCCCGAGTGACGAAGCTGCTCGCAAGCTGCTCGTCCTCGCCTTGCGCAACATCGCCAAACGCTGGACCATGCCTCATAGATTCTGGAGACCTGCTGCGAACCAGTTCACGATCATGTTCGGCGAACGATTCACAATCCCCGGCGCCGACCTGTGACCAACCCCGATCTCGCACACAAAAATACTGATAGGTCCGTCATTCGCGGTTGTGGAAATCGTCTCGAACCAGAAACAGCTGTTTTCTTTTGCTTCCCTCTTGTGTTGCCTCTGTGTTTAAAAAGCGGCGCATCAAACCAAGCCGTCGAAGCTACTGCCACCTCACCACAACTTCCACCAAGCCTTGCCGCGGTTCTGGCCGTCCGCGGCCATGCGATCGCCGGGGAAGTTCTTCGCCAGGACCTTGCGCGCGTCGTCGCGCAGTTCCGGCATGTTCATGCGGTCGTAGGATTCGACCATGATCTCGAGCGCCGTCTTGTGCAGCGAGGAATTGGGAAAGCGGACGATGGCATCCTGCGCGCGGTTGGCGGCGGCAAGGTAGGCGCCGCGGGCGAGGTAGTACTGGGCCACGTGGATCTCGTGGCGGGCGAGGGCCTCCACCAGGTAGGCCATGCGCTGGCGCGCATCGGGCGCGTAGCGGCTTTCCGGGAAGCGGGTGGCGAGGTCCTTGAAGCCTTCGAACGATTCGCGCGCGAGCTTCGGGTCGCGGTCCGCGAGGTCCTGGGCCATCCAGCGGGTGAATGGGCCCAGGTCTTCCTTGAAGTTGATGAGCGCCTTGAGGTAGAGCGCGTAGTCGAGGTTGGGATGGTTCGGGTGCAGCTTCACGAACTTGTCGAGGGCGGACAGGGCCTGCGCCGCATCGCCCTGCTTGTAGTAGGCGTACGCGACTTCGATCTGCGCCTGCTGGGCGAAGCGGCCGTAGGGGAATTTCGATTCCAGCGCCTCGAAGAGCTTGATCGCCGGCTCCCAGTTGCGGTTGTCGAATTCCTCCTTGGCGTGCTGGTAGTACTCCGCCGCGGTCCAGTCCTTGGATTTTTCCATCTTGTCGGTGAACAAGCCGCATCCCGACAGGGCGAGGGCGAGGGCGAGCGCTGCGATTGCCGTTACACTTCGATTCATGACGAATTCCGTTTCCCGAAGGGGAAATTATACCGCGCCGACAGCCACTTCCGCCCCCGCCGTGAAGCTCACCATCCCGCTGGAGATGGCGGGCCTCAGGCTGGACCAGGCGCTGGCTCGCCTGCTGCCGGCCGAATCGCGCAGCCGCCTTGCGCGGCTGATCGACGAGGGACACGTCCAGGTGCAGGGCCGCGAGGCCGGCACCAGCATCAAGATGAAGAGTGGCGAGGTGGTGGAGGTGGAACTCGCCCCCCGCGAGGTCGACAACGCCTACAAGCCCGAAGACATCGCGCTTCCGATCCTGCATGAGGATGCCGATCTCCTGGTGATCGACAAGCCCGCGGGCCTCGTGGTGCATCCGGGCAGCGGCAACTGGGACGGCACCATGCTGAACGCGCTGCTGCACCACGCGCCCGCCGTGGGCAACCTGCCGCGTGCCGGCATCGTGCACCGGCTCGACAAGGACACCAGCGGGCTGCTGGTGGTCGCGAAGACGGAGCCTGCGCAGGCCTCGCTGGTCCGCCAGCTTCAGGCACGGACGGTAAAGCGCACGTACTTCGCCCTGGCGCGCGGCCAGGTGCTGAAACCCGGCAAGGTGGATGCGCCCATCGGCCGCCACCCGGTTCATCGCACGAAGATGGCAGTTGTGCCAGGCGGCAAGCCCGCGGTCACGCATTACATCGTTCGCGAACGCTTTCCCGCGCACACGCTGCTCGAATGCCAGCTGGAGACGGGCCGCACGCACCAGATCCGCGTGCACCTGGCCTCGATCGGACATCCCCTCGAGGGCGACGCCGTGTACGCCGGCAAGGGCGCGAAGGTCTTCACCCGCCAGGCGCTGCACGCGTGGAAACTCGCCTTCGTGCACCCGGGCACCGGTGAACCCGTGGCGTTCGAATCGAAGATGCCGCCCGATTTCAGCGCCCTGCTGGAAAGCCTGCGCGCATGAGCCTGCCGCGAGAGTGGCTGGTTCCCACCTGGCCCGCGCCGGCTGGGGTGCGCGCCTTCGTGACCACGCGCGCGGGCGGCGTGAGTGAAGGTGAACACGCCGCCATGAACCTGGGCGCCAGCAGCGGCGATCGGCCCGAAAACGTGGAGGCCAACCGCGCTATCGTGCGCGCGCAGCTGCCGTCCGATCCCCATTACCTCGCACAGGTGCATGGCACGGATGTCGTCGATCTCGACCTTCCGCGCGGCCCGCAGCGCCCGCGCGCGGATGCCGCGGTGACCGCAACGCCGGGCCGCGTCGCCGTCGTGCTCACGGCGGATTGCCTGCCGGTCCTCTTCACCAACCGCACCGGCTCGCGCGTTGCGGCGGCCCACGCGGGCTGGCGCGGGCTGGCGGCCGGTGTGCTGGAGAGCACCGTGGCGGCGATGGAGGGTGATCCCGCCGACGTGCTGGCCTGGATGGGGCCGGCCATCGGTCCCACGGCTTTCGAGGTGGGGCCGGAAGTGAAGGAAGCCTTCGAGCGCGTCGATCCCGAAGCGTCCCGGGCCTTTGCCCCGCACGTGCCGGGCAAGTTCATGGCCGACCTGTATACACTCGCCCGCCGGCGCCTCGCGCGTGCCGGGGTCCGCGAGGTCCACGGCGCGGGTTTCTGCACCTACCGTGAGCGCGAGCGGTTCTTTTCGTATCGAAGGGTGAAGGAAAGTGGACGCATGGGAGCATTCATCTGGGTAGCCTAGCCGCCATACTGATCGCCTGCGTCGCGGGCAGCGCCCTTTCGCTCGCCATCGCCGCGGCGGTGGCGTTCCGCGTCCAGGCGCGCTGGATCCCGACCCTGGTGAGCTACGCGGTCGGGGCGCTGCTGGGCGCGGTGTTCCTCGACCTGCTGCCGCACATCTTTGCCGAGACCAAGAACCCGTCGCGAATCGCGGCCTTCATCCTCTTCGGCATCCTCGCCTTCTTCATCCTCGAGAAGCTGCTGCTCTGGCGCCATCACCACCACCATGGCGACGAACCCCTCGAGGCCATCGCGCCCGGCCATGGGCACGCCCCCATCCACGATTCCGGGCGCTCGGGCTGGATGATCGTGATCGGCGACTCGTTCCACAACTTCACCGACGGCATCATCATCGCCAGCGCCTTCATGGCCGACATGCGCCTGGGCGTGGTCACCGCCATCGCCATCATCGCGCACGAGATCCCGCAGGAGATCGGCGATTTCCTGGTGCTGCTGCATTCGGGATTCGGCAAGGCCAAGGCGCTGTGGATGAACGGCCTGTCGGGCCTGGCCACGGTCGCGGGCGCGCTGCTCGGTTATTTCGCGCTCTCCGCGGTGTCGCAGTGGATCGGCGAGATACTGGCGGTGGCGGCGGCCAGCATGATCTACGTGGCGGTGGCGGATCTCATCCCCGGGTTGCACAAGCGCACCGCGATTCGTGAGACTCTGGTCCAGGTGGCTTTCATCGCGCTGGGCATCGCCAGCATCTGGGCGATCCACGCGGCGCTGATCACCGATCATTGAGGTACTGATCGAGAGGCAATGACCATGACCAGATCCCCGCGGCGCAAACCCCCGACACTCGCCGACCGGATGCACAAGGCCCAGGAGGCGATGGCGCAGGGCACCGGCGGCGAGGGCGCCACCCGGCAGGTCATGGAGGGCTTCGCCGGCGCCTACCGCGCGTGGCTCGAAGCCGTGGGCGAAAAACCCAAGGAAATGATGGAGCTGCAGGGCCGCTACATGCAGGAGCAGATGCGCCTGTGGATGGTGGCGATGCAGCCGACGCCGGAGGCAGGGGCGGGCGGTGCGCCGCCGCCGCCGCCGGGCGACAAGCGCTTCAGCGCCCAGGAATGGGAGTCGCTGCCGGTTTTCCGTTACCTGCGCGATTCCTACCTGCTCACCGCGAAGACGATGATGCAGGCGGTTGATGAAACCTCGCTGGGCGACGATGACAAGCAGCGCATGCGTTTCTTCATGCGCCAGTACCTCGACGCGATGGCGCCGTCCAACTACCTCATGACCAATCCCGAGGCGCTCAAGGCGGCGCTCGAAAGCGGCGGGGAGACGCTGCAGGACGGCATGAAGAACCTGCTCGCCGACATGGAGAAGGGCCGCATCTCGATGACCGACGAGGCCGCCTTCGAGGTCGGGCGCAACATCGCGGTCTCGGAGGGCGCCGTGGTGTTCGAAAACGAGCTGCTGCAGCTGATCCAGTACGCGCCGGCGACGGCGAAGGTGCACGAGCGCCCGCTGGTGATGGTGCCGCCGTGCATCAACAAGTTCTACATCATGGACCTGCAGCCCGAAAACTCGCTGGTGCGTTACGCCGTCGAGCAGGGCCATACGGTGTTCATGGTGTCGTGGCGCAACGTGCAGCAGCAGCACGCACACGTCACCTGGGATGACTACATCCGCGACCTGGTCGAAGCCTTCGGCGTGGTCAGGCGGATGGCGGGCGTGGACAAGATCAACGCGCTCGGCTTCTGCATCGGCGGCACCCTGGTCGCGAGCGCGCTCGCGGTGATGGAAAAACAGGGCGCGGGCCCCGCCGCCAGCCTCACCCTGCTGACCACGCTGCTCGATTTCACCGATGTGGGCGAAATCCGCGTCTACATCGATCGCGATTTCGTCGCCAAGCGCGAGGAGCAGCTAAGCCATGGCGGCATCGTGCCCGGCCAGGAGCTCGCCGGCGCCTTCTCCAGCCTGCGCGCCAACGACCTGGTGTGGAATTACGTCGTCAACAATTACCTGAAAGGCAGGAGCCCGCCCGCCTTCGACCTGCTCTACTGGAACTCGGACGCCACCAACCTTCCCGGGCCCATGTACGCGTATTACCTGCGCAACACCTACCAGGACAACAACCTCGCCAAACCCGACGCGCTCACGATGTGTGGCGTGCCGGTGAGCCTGAAGCGCATCAAGGTGGCGTCCTACGTGTTCGCCGCGCGCGAGGACCACATCGTTCCATGGACCGGGGGCTACAAGAGCGCGCAGACGCTGGGCGGCAAGGTTCGCTTCGTGCTCGGCGCCTCGGGGCACATCGCCGGCACCATCAACCCGGCGGGCAAGAACAAGCGCAGCTACTGGGCCAACGACCATCTGCCCGCGGGCGCGGCGCAGTGGCTGGAGGGTGCGAAGGAGGTGCCCGGCAGCTGGTGGCACGACTGGAGCAAGTGGCTCAAGCCCCATGCCGGGAAGATGGTTCCCGCGCGCAGGAAACTGGGCGGGCCGAAGGGCAAGATCATCGAGCCCGCGCCGGGGCGTTATGCCAGGGAGCGGGCTTGAAAGAAAACCGGGGACGCACCCTACTTATTCCGAGCTGAGGTCGCTGATGGTTTTGCGGCGAAGCCGCAAAACCTCCCTTCAGCGCCCTTGTTCGGAATAAGTAGGGTGCGTCCCCGGTTTTCGCGTCCCCGGTTTTCGCAAGAATAAAACTGGTGTCAGACACCACTTTCGATTGGCGAAACTGGTGTCAGACACCAACGGAGCGAGGAGAAGAAATGACTGAAAGAATCGCGCTGGTGACCGGCGGCATGGGCGGGCTGGGTGAGGCGATCTGCATGAAGCTCGGGAAGATGGGCATCAAGGTGGTGGTCACCTATTCGCCCGGCAACACCAAGTCGAAGGAATGGCTGAAGGAAATGGAAGGGCAGGGGTTCAAGTTCCTCGCCTATCCGTGCGACGTTTCCGATTTCGACTCCTGCGCGAAGGCGGTGGAGCAGATCGTGAAGGACGTCGGCCCGATCGACATCCTGATCAACAACGCCGGCATTACCCGCGACATGACCTTCAAGAAGATGACCAAGGTCGACTGGGACGCGGTGATCAGGACCAACCTCGACAGCGTGTTCAACGTCACCAAGCCGGTGGTCGACGGCATGGTGGAGCGCGGCTGGGGCCGGGTGATCAACGTATCGAGCGTCAACGGGCAGAAGGGCGCCTTCGGCCAGACCAACTATTCGGCGGCCAAGGCCGGCATGCACGGCTTCACCAAGGCGCTCGCCTACGAGGTGGCGCGCAAGGGCGTCACGGTGAACACGATCTCGCCCGGCTACATCGGCACCAAGATGGTCCTGGCGATCCCGAAGGACGTGCTCGACACCAAGATCGTCCCGCAGATTCCGATGGGACGGCTCGGCAAGCCGGATGAAGTGGCGGGCCTGTGCGCCTACCTGGCCTCCGACGAGGCGGCGTTCCTCACCGGGGCCAACATCGCCATCAACGGCGGGCAACACATGCAGTAACGCCCGCCGCGCGGATGATTGCCCCGCGCCGCCGCGCGCCTCAGGCGGCGCGAGCGACCGGTCGGGCTGCGCACACCTCGAAGCCCGCCATCACCCAGCCACGCCCGCCTTCGCGCACGCGGTTGAGCTTCATGGAATAGTGCGAGCCGGCGGCCTCGACGCCGAGGGTCTGGGGCTGGTTGTAGAACCGCTCCGAGACCAGGAAGGCGTCCTGGTGGCCACCGCCATCGGCACCGGGAAGGAACAGCATCTTGACCGCCTGCGCCGCGTTGCCGGCCGATTCCAGCGTGGCAGCCACCGACTTCATCGCGCCGGCCAGGCGGCGCACGCCGATGATCACGCGTCCGGGCGTCTTGGCCGGGACGCTGCGCATCACCTTGCCGATGTAGAGCTCGCCGCCGGGCGAGCGCACCGCGACCAGGTCACCGGCCGCGATCGACCCGCAGTCGGTTACGGAGCCTTCGAGGCCGAGGCCGGTTTCGCTTTCGTCGACGAAACGCACCACGCGGCGCTTGACGCCGTAGATGTCGGTCAGGGCCGATTGACGTGGAGCCGGCACTTTTTCGTCCGCTTCGCGCACGATGGCGAGTGCGTTTTCGGGCCGCGGGGCGTCCAGAACGGGCGCGAGGCCGCGGGTCTCGATCTCGCCCAGGCCCACCAGCAGCTCGGCGTCGGAGCCGCGTGGGCGGCGGTGGGCACGTGTCACGATGTTTTCGCGCGAGGCCTGCAAGCCGCCGCGGACGACGGCGAGCACCGCGACATGTTCCTCGAGGCGGAAGGTGGACGCCAGGCCCGTCGTGGGCATGATGCGGCCGGCGTGGAATTCGGCCACCAGCGCGCGGTAGGCGCGTTGGATCGGGTCCTGCGGCAGGTAAAGTGACGGGCCCTCGTCGTCGCGCGGGCCGCGTTTGAGGCCTTCGGCCGAATCGAGGTCCACACGCAACGCGCTGCCCCGGGGCGCAGCGGTGACGCCGGCCAGCACCGGCACCCAAAGCCACATCCAGGCGTCGAGGATCTCGATCTGCTTGCAGTTGAGGGCGCCGCTCGCGAAGCGCGCCAGCAGCAGGAAGCGGAAGTAGAGCGACTCGACGGTGCAGGGCAGCGGGCGGCCCTCGACGCGCATGGTGCAGGGCATGCGGTGGATGTCGGCGGCCATCGCCCCTCGCATCAACAAATGGGGCTTGCGAAAATCGTGCGCGACATCGGGTGCCACCACCACTTCCCAGCGAACGGTTTCACCCATGAAAAACAACGTGCGCGCCATCATCAGGCGCACGCGGTCGTCGCGCGGGCCCAGGCGGGTGATGAAGGCCTGCGACAGGCAGTGGCCGAGCACCGCAAAGGTGTCGCACGAATCGTGCAGCCAGCGCGCCGACGCCTTCTCTTCCTGGGTCCAGTCGAGAGGGGTGGTGAGCAGCGTGCGGCGGACCTGGTCGGCGACGAGGTCGAAATCGGCGTGCAGCGTGGCGTATTGGTGCCAGGCCTCTTCCGGGGCCATGCCGCTCGCGCAGGTGAGGAGGGCATCCAGGCGGCGGGTGAGCTCGGCGTCGCCTTCGGTGGCCGAGATCGGGGTGAGGGCGAGCAGCGGGTCGGTTTTCATCAGGCCTCCTGGCGGGTGGCGATGGCGCGGTGGAAATCGGCGGCGAGAACTTCGGAGGTGAGGTCCCAGGAGGCCTGGATCCAGTTCGGCATGTCGGGCCAGGGGCCGTAGTGCTCGTGGCTGCGTTCGCCCGGGTTCGCGCCGAAGAGCTCCTCGCCGGGGGCGATCGCGTGGCCGAGCCGGCTCACGTCCGCCCATTCGGGGCTGTCGGGATGGGTGGTGCGGAAGGCGCGCGCCAGCTTCGTGAACACGGCGCCGTCGCGGCCGAGGAAGGAGATCTCGAGCTGCGCCAGACGCAGCAGCTTGGCCGACGGCGACAGGCTGATCGCCAGGTCCAGGAGCTCCTGGGCGCGTTCGATTTTCTGCTCCTCGAAATAGAGGCGCGCTACCTTGATCACCTGGTCGGTATCGCGCATTCCGGCGGTGCCGCGGAACATGCCGGGGAAACGGGCGGCGATGTAGCGGTCCCGCAGCTTGGTGCGCAACTGCTCGTTTTCACCGGCGGGCGTGGGGGACGGCGTGGCGGCGCCAACCCATTCGAGGGCGGTGGCCGCAGCCGGGGCGGTTGCCGGCGCCCTGGTGTCGATCGTGACGCCGCGGGTGGCGGCCCCGGATTTGACGGCGCTGTGCGCAGGCGGCGAGGCGGTGCGCTGGATCGGCTGGGCGCGCGTTCTGGCGGCGGTTTTTCCCACTCGGGCCTTGGCCTTGGCAGGGTGCGATCCCGGCGCGGCGGCTGCCGGGTGGCGGCGGTAGGCCACGAAGGCGGCCACCATCAAGACCAGGGTTAACAGAATCACGGTTGTCTGGGACAAGGTCCTGCTCCTTATGCGCTGTTTGGCGTAATGACAGGATGAGCCGGGCGGGGCGGCGGCGGCATCGGGGAGAACCCCGGAGGCGGGTTCGAAAACCCCGAGGCGCGGCGGCCCGGCCTGGGGGAAATAGCGGGGCCGGGGCGCCGGACCCCGTGCCATAATTCAGAAAATCCGAGAAAGATCAATGGGAACCTGCCGCATACTTCACGTCGAGGATTCACCGGACGATGCGGAGCTCGTGCAACACGCGTTGCGAAGGTCTGCCTTCGCCTTCGAGATAGAACGTGTCGACACGGAACCGGCCTACCTCGCCCAGCTCGATCGCGCGTTGCCCGACGTGATCATCTGCGACTACGACATGCCCCGCTTCAGCGCGGAGCGCGCGTTGCAGATCCTGCAGGAGCGCGGCCTCTTCCTGCCCTTCATCGTGGTCTCGCACCACATCGACCAGAGCGCCGCGGTCATCGCCATGCAGAACGGCGCGAGCGACTATCTTTCCAAGCGCGACCTGAACCGCCTGCCCAAGGCGATCGCCGGCGCGCTGGATCGCGCGCAGGTCCGTGCCGAGCGCGAAAAGGCGCTGGCGGCGCTGCGCGCGAGCGAGGCGATGAAACGCGGCATCCTGGAATCGCTCAATTCACGCATCGCCGTGCTCGACCGCGACGGGTTCATCCGCGCCGCCAACCGCAGCTGGGAGGAATTCGACGGCGTGCGCATCGAGATCGGCCTGCCGAGCACGGCGGTCGGGGACAATTACCTCGAGACGCTCGCCGCGCTGGTCAGGCACGGCAACGATGCCGCCGGGCGTGGCATCGAGGCGATCGCCTCCGTGGTCAGCGGCGAACGCGCCTTCGCATCAATCGACTACCAGTTGTCCGTCGGCGGGACCCCGCGCTGGTACCTCGCCCGCGCCGTGCGCATGGAAGGCAGCGAATACGTGGTGGTCTCGCACCAGGACATCAGCGACCAGATGATGGCGCACATGGCGCTGGCCGACGCCCACCGCCGCCTGCAGGCGCTTTCCAAGCGCGTGCTCTCGATCCAGGAGGAGGAGCGCCGCGCCATGTCGCGCGACCTCCACGACGACGTCGGACAGACGCTGGCGGCGCTCAAGATCGGGCTGCATCGCATGGCCGCGGCCCCCCCGGAGCGGGCGAACGAGCTGCTGGCCGGTTGCCTGGTGGCGGCCGATTCGTCGCTCGATCGCCTTCGCACACTCTCCCAGCAACTGCGCCCGCCCCAGCTCGACCAGCTCGGGCTGCACGACGCGCTGGCGTGGCTTGGCGACACGATCGAGCGTGCATCGGGCGCGCATATCACCATCGACGCGAAGGGGCTGCAGGAGCGCCCGCCGGCCGGCCTCGAGATCGCCTGTTACCGCATCGCGCAGGAGGCGATGAACAACGCCACCCGCCACGGCAAGGCAAAGCAGATCCAGGTGGCGGTCGAGGCCGACGACCGGCTGCTCAAGCTCACCGTGCGCGACGACGGCACCGGCTTCGACGAGGACGCGGAGCGCAGGCGCGCGCTGCAGACCGGCAGCCTGGGCATCGTGAGCATGGAGGAAAGGGCGCAGCTCGCCGGCGGGCGCCTGAAGATCCGCAGCGTGCTCGGCGCGGGCACCAGCGTCACGGCCATCTTCCCGCTCGACCAGCCGCAGGAAGAAACCCGCGCCCAGGCCGGAGCGCGCGCTTGAGCCGCATCCGCGTGCTGCTGGCCGACGACCACACGCTGGTGCGCGCGGGCATCCGCGCCCTCACCGAAGACCTCGAGGGTGTGGAGGTGGTTGCCGAGGCCGACAACGGCCGCGACGCGGTGGCGCTGGCGAAGAGCGAACGCCCCGACCTCGTGATCATGGACATCTCCATGAAGGAGCTCAACGGCATCGACGCCGCGGCGCAGATGCTGGCCGACAACCCGGATACCCGCGTGTTGATCCTGTCGATGCACACCACCGAGGATTTCGTGCGGCGCGCGTTGCGCGCGGGCGCGCGCGGCTACCTCGTCAAGGATTCGGCCCCCCTCGAGCTGCGCATGGCCGTCGAGGCCGTGATGCGAAACGAGGTGTACCTGAGCTCGCGCGTCTCGCGCGCGGTGATCTCGGGCATGGTCGAAGGTCGTCCCGCGCAGACTTCGGAAGTCGACGCCCTCACCCCGCGCCAGCGCGAGATCCTGCAGCTCATCGCCGAGGGCAATAGCACCAAGGAGATCGCCTTCCTGCTGGGAGTGAGCGTCAAGACCGTGGAGACGCACCGCGCCGCGCTGATGGAGCGCATCGGGATCCGCGATGTGGCCGGCCTCGTTGTTTTTGCCGTGCGCAACAAGCTCATCAACATCGAGCGCCCGGAGGAGTGAGCGGCGCAACCGATCCGCGCGTGGCCCGCGAGTCGGAACTCGCCGGGTTGCTCGACGAGTCGCGGCGCCTCAATGCCGAGCTCGAAGCCCGCATCGCGGTCCGCACCGCGGAACTCGAATCCGCCCACCAGGAGCTGGAGGCCTACGACTACTCCATCTCGCACGACCTGCGCGGCCCGCTCAATCGCATCGAGGGGTTCAGCGCCGCGCTGCTCGAGGACCATTCCGGACAACTCGACGAGGCCGGCCGCGACCACCTGGAGCGCGTCGCGCGCGCGGCCCGCCAGCTCGGGCAGATGGTTTCCGACATCCTGCGCCTGTCCAACTGGAACCGGATCGAGATGCATCGCTCGCGCGTCGACGTCAGCGCCATGGCGCAGGCCGCCTTGCGCGCCCTGGAGGCCGGCGACCCCGGCCGGCGCATGGAGTGTGTCGTGCAACCGGGGATGGTCACGGACGCGGATGCGGGACTGCTGCGCGCGGCGCTGGACAACCTCATTGGCAACGCGTGGAAGTTCAACGGCAAGCGCGAGGGCGCGCGCATCGAGGTCGGCAGCGCCGTTCAGGGCGGCGAACGCGTCTACTGGGTGCGCGACAACGGCTGCGGCTTCGATCCGCTCGAGGCACGCGACCTGTTCAAGCCCTTCAGGCGCCTCGCCTCCTCGGGCGATTTACCCGGCACCGGCGTGGGCCTGGCGGAGGTGCAGCGCATCGTGCGCCGCCACGGCGGGCGGCTCTGGGCAAAAGGCGCGCCCGGCGAGGGCGCAACGATGAGCTTCACGCTTGGGGAGCGCGCCTAGGGCAGGCCGTGCGCGCGAAGGAAAATACCTGCGTGCTTCGAGCGGCGTGCGGGGATAGCAGGCGTTAACGATATATAATGCGTGCTTACAGCCCCCGCTTGGAACATGAAGATCGCAGGCGCAAACGCACTCGTTCACCTCGGCTACTGGATGTTGGCGATCGTGGTGGTGGGGGTGGCGTGGAGCCTGCGTGATGCGGGGCTGCGAAATCAGGAAAACGCGCGCGCCGTCGACCGCACCCTCGCGGTGCTGGCCGGCATCGCGGGCTTCAACGAATCGGTGAATCGCGCCGAATCCTCCCACCGGGCCTTCCTCATCCATCGCGAGGAACACTTCATCGCGCAGCGCGACACGAGCCTCGCGCGCGCACGTTCGCAACTGGATGACTTGCGCGCGCTCACCGCGGACAACCCCGCCCAGCAGGATCGATTGCGTACCGTCGATCCGCTGCTCGCCGAACGAGCCGAGGTCATGCGCGAGGGCGAACGGATGCGGCGCGCCGGGTCCGCCGACTTCCTCGCCAACCCGCCTCCCACGATCCGCGGCCCGGTCCTGAGCGCCGCGATCTACTCGCTGACGCAGGCCATGCGCAGCAGCGAGATCAAGCTGCTCGATGCGCGCCGCGAGGAGCGCGAACGTGGCTACGCAACCGCGCTGCAGGTGCTGTTTGCGGTGGTGGCCGGTGTCCTGCTGCTGCTGGTGGCCGGATACGTGGGCCTGGTGCGCGCTGCGCATGCCCACGCGCGGGTGGAGCGAAACAGGGCCGACCTCGCCAACAGCCTGCCCGGCGCGGTGGTCCAGTACCGTGTCTTTCCCGACGGCAGCACGCTGTGGAGCGCGCATTGGGCCGATGTCACCGAACGCGTGGCGATGGGGCGGGCGCTGGCCGAGGCGAAGGAAGCGGCCGATGCCGCCAACCGTGCCAAGGGCACGTTTCTCGCCACCCTGAGCCACGAGATCCGCACGCCGATGAACGACGTGCTGGGCATGCTGGAACTGCTTTCGCTCACCCGCCTCGACGGCGAGCAGCGCACCACGCTGCAGGTGGCGCGCGAGTCGGTGCGATCGCTGCTGCGGATCATCGACGACATCCTCGATTTCTCGAAGATCGAGGCCGGCAAGCTCGAGCTGCGTCCCGAACCGGCCAGCCTGGCGACGGCCGTGGAACGGGTGCGCAACGTCCATTCCGGCAACGCAAGCAGCAAGGGGCTGCTGCTGCACAGCGCCATCGACAAGCGGATCTCGCCCGCGCTCCTTTTCGACCCGGTGCGCCTGCAGCAGGTGCTCTCGAACCTCGTCTCCAACGCGATCGAGTTCACCGAGGACGGCAGCGTGGAAATCTCGGTCGACCTGGTGGAAAGGCGCGCGGCCGACGAGCTGGTGCGCATCACCGTGAAGGACACGGGCGCGGACCCGGGGCGCCGCGGCACCGGGTTCGGGCTTTCGATCAGCCGGCGGCTGCTCGACCTCATGGGCGGATGGATCGAGATGCAAAGCCGGACGGGCGCGGGGACCACGATGGTGGTCACGCTGCCGCTGCCCGTGGCCGCCGCTGCCGGCGCGGAAAGCCCCGCGCCCGGCACGGGTCCCGCGGCCGAAATCGTGGCGGATCCCGGCAAGCTGTCGCAATGGTTGCCGCTGCCGCCGGCGCACGACGCGGTGAATGCCGAAGTGATGCTCGAGCTGTCGGCCGGCGATTCGGCGGTGGCGCGCGAGATCTTCAAGCGCTTTTGCGCCGTGACCGTGCTCGACGCGCAGTCGCTGAGGAAAGCGATCGGCTCGTCGACGCTGGGCGACGCGGTGCAGGCCGCCCACCGCATCAAGGGCGCGAGCCGCACGGTGGGCGCCATCGGGCTGGCACAGGCGTGTGAGCGCGTCGAGCGTTGCGCGCGCGAAGGTGATGCAACGGGGGTCGCCGCCGGCATGGGCGCCTTCGAGCGCGAGCTGACCCGCCTGGACGCGTACGCGGAGCGGTTGTGAGCAGCGAGCTCGAGGCGGAGATCGCGAAGTTGCGCTTCCTGGTGGTGGAGGACCATGACTTCCAGCGCTGGGCCCTCGGCGACCTGCTCAAGCGCATGGGCGCCAGGGATGTGAGCATGGCCGCCGATGGCGTCGCGGCCCTCGAGATCTTCGCTGCCGCGACCCCCCCGATCGACATCATCGTGAGCGACCTCGACATGCCCGGCATGGACGGCCTCGAACTCCTTCGCCACCTTTCGGGCATGGACCGCGAGGCCTCGGTCATCCTCACCACCGGCCACGACCGCGCGTTGCTCTCCTCGGTGGAATCCATGGCCCGCGCCTACGGCGTGCGACTGGTGGCCGCGGTGGAAAAACCGACCACTGCCCGGAAGCTCCTCGATGCCATCGAGCGCCACCTGGGGCGCACGCCGGCGCCCGAACCCCAGCCTGCCGGGCGCGCGTCCTTCACACTCGAGGAGATCGTCGAGGGCCTGAAGCGCGGGCAGTTCGAACCGTTCCTGCAGCCGAAGGTCGACATGCGCACTCGCGAGGTGGTCGGCGCCGAGGCGCTGGCACGCTGGCGCCACCCCGCCGAGGGCATCGTGATGCCGCGTGATTTCGTGCCGATCCTCGAGGCCGCGGGCAGGACCGAGGAGCTCACCGCAACCATGCTGCGCAAGTCGGCGATCTCCTGCCGCACATGGCGCGACCGGGGGCGCGGCGCCACGGTCTCCGTCAACCTCGCGCCGGAATCGCTGGGCGACGTGAAGCTCGCCGAGAGGATGACCGCGATCGTGGCGAGCGAGGGCCTGTCGCCGCGCCGGGTCATCTTCGAGGTGACCGAATCGGCGATGAACATGGAGCTGGGACGCACCCTGGAGAACCTTTCGAGGCTGCGAATGAAGGGGTTCGGGCTCGCCATCGACGACTACGGCACCGGCTACTCGTCGATGCAGCAGCTCACGCGCATCCCGTTCACGGAGCTGAAGATCGACCAGTCCTTCGTGCAGAACGCGGCGACGCAGCAGACCAGCCACGCGATGCTCGAATCGAGCCTGGAGATGGCGGGCAAGCTCAAGATCGCCGCGGTTGCCGAGGGCGTGGAGACGCAGGCGCAGTGGGAGCTGCTCAAGTCCCTCGGGTGTGCGTATGCCCAGGGCTTCCACATCGCGCGCCCGACCGACCACGTCTCCTACGAGGAATGGCTGCGGCGCCCCAACTGAGGCCGGGGGCGGAAAATCAGGCGGACGCCACCCGGAGCGGGCGCGAGGGCAGGGCGCGCGCGGCGGGCGCGCGCAGCGGGCGCGGGCGCTCGATGCCGAAGCCCTGCACGAAGTCGGTCTCGCAGTTCGCCAGCGCTTCACAGGTCGCGTCGTCCTCGACACATTCGGCGATGGTCCGCATGCCCGCCGCATGGGCCACCTTGTTGATGGCATCGACGCGTGCCGACCCCGCCGGATTGCGCAGCATGCCCACCACGATGCCGCCGTCGAGCTTGAGGAAGTCGACGCGCAACTGGCGCAGCAGGCGCAGCGCCAGCGGGTTGCAGCCGAAGCCGCTCACCGCGAAGCGGCAGCCGGAACCCTCGAAGCGCGCGACAAACTCGCGGTAGGCGTCGAAGTCGGCGAGGACCTCGGTTTCGGGTAGCTCGAAGCACAACATGTTGCCGTCCACCAGCCGATGGGCAAGCAGGTCGCGCACAAAAGTGGCGAAGCCGGCGTCGTGGATCGTGGGCTCCGCGAGGTTCACGAAATACAGCCGGGTGGCGGGCTCGCCGCCGGTGGCCACGAAGTCCACGAGGCTGCGCACCACCCAGCGGTCGATCTCCTTCAGCAGCCCGAGCTCCTCGGCGAGCGGCAGGAACATGCCCGGCGGGATGTGTTTGTGGTTCTCTTCCTCGAGGCGCAGCAGGATCTCGCAGCAGTCGCCGTCGGCGGCGACGCTGCCCGGCGTGCAGATCGCCTGCCGGTAAAGCGAAAATTCGTCGTTTTCCATGGCCAGGATGAGTTCGGTGCGGATGTCGACGCCGTCATCGGCCGCCAGCGGCGTCTCGCCCAGGTCGCTCGCGCTGGTGATGTCCGTCATCACGATGAAGACGCCCGCGACTTCGCCCGTCGGCGCGAAATGGGGCAGGAATTGGAGGCCGAAGCGCGTCGAGTCGCCGTTGCGGTCGCGTTGGGTGCCCTCGAACCGGACGTCGTGCCCCTGGCGCGCTTCGGCCAGGTGCGGCTCGACGTCGCCAAAGGCGGCGCGGCCGAGGACGTCTTCGAGGCGCTGGCCGTCGATCGACTTGCGCGGCAGGCGCAGCCAGCGGGCAAACGCGTGGTTGTGGTAGCGGACCCGGCCTTCGGGATCCACGTAGGCCAGCATCGCGGGCAGGGCGGAGTCGACGAGGTCGACGCTGGTGGTGATGCGCGAGAGCGCCGTCTCTGCGTGGGTGCGCAGGCTGGCTTCGGCGGCGAGTTTCTCGCGCGCTGCCGTCAGTTGCGAGGTGCGCCGGGCGATGGTCCAGCGCGCATTGGCACTGTGGCTCGCGAAAGCGATCATTCCCGAGGCGATCACCCCCATCAGGAAGATGATCCACTGCATGTGCATGCCGGTCAGGGCGATGGTGGCCACCAGCATGCCGACGAAAAGCATCATGCCGACGATGGCGTAGTACCGGTTGACCGCCCGGGTGATGCTCGGCATTTTCATGGGGGCTGGCTGGCTCCGCGATGCATCGGGAATGGTTCAGGTACCGATTATGGCAGGTGGCATGCAGCGGGGGCATCGGGAGAAACCGGAGGTTACGCCGAAGGACCCCGGCACGCCGTGGATGCGCAACCGGTCCATGAGCGCCGCGCGGTGAGTCTCCACGGTCTTCACGCTCACCTTCGTCGAGAAAGCCATCGCCTTCTTTGCGCGCGTACATGGACGAGCATAGTCATATCGTGCGCGATCACCGATCACGGTGCTCCTCGAAGATATCGCGGAAGCGCCCGACGCAGCCCTTGAAGGCTTCCAGCACCGCCGGATCGAAGTGCGTGGGCAGGGTGCGGCCGTCGCCCACGGTGATGATTTCGAGAGCGCGCTCGTGCGTGAATGCGGGCTTGTAGGGGCGCTTGGAGCGCAGCGCGTCGTACTGGTCGCAGATGTTCATGATGCGTGCAGAAAGCGAAATCGCCTCGCCCGCGAGGCCCTGCGGATAACCACCGCCGTCCCAGCGCTCATGATGTTCCAGCGCGATTTCGGCGCCCATTGCGAGGTAGGGCGATGTGCCGTCGGCGAGCAGCTTCGCGCCCAGTGCGGCATGGGTCTTCATGATCTCCCACTCGTGCGGCTCGAACCTGCCCGGCTTGCCGAGGATGGCGTCGGGGATCGCGATCTTGCCGACGTCGTGCATCGGGCTCGCGTAGTGAATGATGTCGCAAAATTCGGTGTCCTGGCCAAGCGCCTGTGCCAGTTCCACGGTGTAGAAGCTGATGCGCGCCACATGCAAGCCGGTTTCCTCGTCCTTGTAGGAGGCGGCGCGCGTCATGGTGGTGATGGTCTCGCGAAAGCTCGCGGCAAGCTGGCGCGTGCGCTCGACCACCTTCTGATCGAGGATGCGATTGTGGTTGGCGAGGAAGTCGCTGTATTCCTTGAGCTTGAGCAGGTTGCGCACACGTACCCGCAGTTCCAGCCGGTCCACCGGCTTGGTAACGAATTCCTCCGCGCCGGCTTCCAACCCGCGCAGCCGCGAATCCCTGTCGTCGAGCGCAGTCACCATGACGATCGGTATCGAACGGGTCGCCGCGTCAGCCTTCAGCCGCTGCGCTACTTCATAGCCGTCCATGCCGGGCATCATGATGTCGAGCAGCACGAGGTCGGGCAGATTGGACCGGGCGAGTTCCAGTGCGCGCTCGCCGTCGGCGGCCTCCGCCACCGTGTAGCCCTCCGCTTCGAGCATGGCGGCGAGCAGCCTGCGATTTCTTTCCTCGTCGTCGACGACGAGCACCAGCGCCGCTTTCTTGTTTTCGTTCATGTCCTCTCCCCCACTGGAAGTCGCAGCGTGCCGCGCGCTCCGCGGTATGCAACACCCAGGGGATCCCCGCCCACAGCACGATCACGGTCAGTCCGAAGAGCGTGAAATACCGGAATCGGCTGTACTGCACAATTGCGTACGCCCGCTGCACGCACCCGGCGCGCACCCGGCGCGCACCCGGCGCGCACCCTATCCATGCTCATCGCCCCCGCGCAAATTCGCACCGGGCCGCGCCGCCCCGAGCAGCGCCGCTACCTCGGCGAGAAACGCCTGGTAGCGGATCGGCTTCGTAATGTAGCCGTCGAACCCGTGCGCGACCAGCTGCTCGGCGTCGCCCGCCATTGCGAGCGCGGTGAATGCCACCACCTTGAGCCCCGCCGTGCGCGGGTCGGCGCGCAGGCGCGCAAGCGCCGTGATGCCATCGATATCCGGCATCTGCACGTCCATGAGGACGAGGTCGGGCAAGTGCGCGAGCGCGGCGTCGATGCCCTGGGCGCCGCTCTGCGCGCACAGCACCTCGTGGCCCGCCTGCTCGAGTACCGTCGCCGCGAGCCTGAGGTTCAGGCAGTCGTCGTCCACCACGAGGATGCGAGCCATTGGCGGTTCCTTCAAACCGTCCGCCGGGCGGCGGTGGCGCGGCGCAATTCGGCGAGCAAGTCGCTGCGGCTGAAGCGCCCCTTCTCCAGGATCGCGGTCACATCGCCGCTCAGGCGCGCGCGGTCCTCAGCCGTCAGATCCTTCGCCGTCAGCACCAGGATCGGGATGCGCGCGGTATCCTCGGATTCTCGCAGCACGCGCGCGACATCGAAGCCGCTCACCTCCGGCATCATCAGGTCGAGGATGACGAGGTCGGGCCGCGCCCGGCGCACCACCTCAATCGCCTTCGCCCCGCCGTAGGCGCGCATCACGCGGCAGCCTTCGGCCTTGAGAACCGAGGCGACCAACTCGACCGCATTGGGATCGTCGTCCACCACCAGCACGCGCGCCGGTTCGCCGTTCGGGCGCGCTTCGATGAGCCCGGCGAGCGCCTCGGCCAGCGCCTCGCGCTTGCAGG
>Ga0163153_10003988_pt1 | contig 18996 bp, 13 predicted proteins | sample OliLakLV19MP6IB1_FD_148629 | JGI IMG/M metagenome (GOLD analysis project Ga0163153, IMG submission 148629) | Freshwater microbial mat bacterial communities from Lake Vanda, McMurdo Dry Valleys, Antarctica - Oligotrophic Lake LV.19.MP6.IB-1 | ecosystem: Environmental > Aquatic > Freshwater >... | reverse complement strand
TTGCGATGTCCACGGACACGTTCCGGAAAACCTGCGGACAGGATTTGTGGATGCGTTTCATCATCGGCTGCTTCGCCGGCGTGTCGGTCATCGGCCTTGGCGTGGCGTGGAGAAACATCGTCAAGTCTTCGGAACTCCAGGTCCGCCTCGTGCGCGCCAGCGAGCTGACCTCGCACTTGAAGGAGATGAACCTCGCCGCCGCCGGGCTCGCGCATGAGACACGCAATCCCCTGAACATCATTCGCGGCATGGCCCAGATGATTTCGCGCCGGGCGGACACATCGCCGGAAGTCCGCGATCATTCGCGTGACATCATTTCTGAAACCGACCGGGTCACGGCGCAGTTGAACGAGTTCATCAACTACTCGCGCCCCCGTGAAGTGCGCCGTGCGCCGGTCTTGCTGCGCGCGGTCGCTGCGGAAGTGGCCCGCGCTCTGAGCCATGATCTCGACGAGAAAAACATCAGCCTGGAGATCAGCGAGGAGCCGGTGACCGTCGAGGCGGATGAACAGCTCGTGCGGCAGGCGCTGTTCAATCTGGTGCTGAACGCCATCCAGGCGGGGACGGATGGCGGAGAGATTCAGGTCGTCGTGATCGAAGGACCGGGGCCGGAGGCGACGATGGAAATTCGCGACAACGGGCCGGGTGTCGCCCCTGAAAATCGCGATGAGGTCTTCAAGCCGTACTTCACCACGCAACCGAAGGGAACGGGACTGGGCCTGGCGGTGGTGCAGCAGATCGTCCGCGCCCACGGCTGGGAAATTGAGTGCGTGCCAAACGATCCGAAGGGCGCAATCTTCCGGATCACGCGCATGAAAGTAACGTCCAAGAATCCTGAGCATGGCAGTTGAAGCACCCACGGAAAATGGCGCCGCGCCGCGCATCCTCATTGTCGATGACGACGCCGGCCAGCGCAGCCTGCTGAACGCCTTCTTGAAAAGCCAGGGGTTCGAGACGGTTCCCGTTTCCTCGGGCGAGCGCGCGTTGGATGCGCTGCGGCAGCACACCTTCGCGATGATGATCTCGGACGTGCGGATGCCGGGCATCTCCGGCTTGGAAACGCTGCGTCGGGCGCGTCGCGAACACGCCGTGCTGCCGGTGCTGCTGGTCACGGCGTACTCGGACATCCGCGACGCCGTGGACGCGATGCGCGATGGCGCGGTGAACTATCTCTCGAAGCCCATCGATCTCGACGAGCTGCTGGCAAATGTCCGGCAGGCGACCGGCCTGTCGCGCACGGCGCCGGTGAAGTTCAGCGAGGACAAGCAGCTTCCACGGTCCGTCATCTCCCGCAGTCCGCTGATGCAGTCGGTCTTTCGCGATGCGGCGCTGGTGGCGGAGTCGGAGAGCCGGGTTCTGCTCGCGGGCGAGAGCGGCGTGGGCAAAGAAGTCCTCGCGGATGTCATTCACGCGTGGAGCGGCCGCGCTTCCGGGCCGCTGGTGAAGGTGAACTGCGCGGCCATTCCCGAGACGCTGCTGGAGAGCGAGCTCTTCGGGCACGAGCGCGGTGCGTTCACGGGCGCGACGGCGCAGCGCATCGGACGCTTCGAGCAGGCGGCGGGCGGAACGATCTTTCTCGATGAGATTGGCGAGATGTCACCGAAGCTTCAGGCGAAGCTGCTGCGCGTGACACAGGACGGGCGGTTCCAGCGGCTCGGAGCGAACGCGGAGATTCACACGGACGCGCGCATCGTCGCGGCGAGCAACCGGAATCTCGAAGAGGAAGTGAAGGCCGGACGGTTCCGCGAAGATCTGTATTACCGCCTGAACGTGGTGGAGCTGAGCGTGCCGCCGCTGCGCGAGCGCCGGGAGGACATCCTGCCGCTGGCGAACCATTTCATCGCGGAGTTTTCCCAGGGCAAGGCGCGGTTCTCCTCGGCCGTGAACGAATGTCTGGAGCGCTACAATTGGCCGGGCAACGTGCGGGAGCTGCGCAACGCAATGGAGCGCGCGTCGCTGTTGTCGCGCGGTGAACTGATTCTGCCCGACCATCTGCCGAACAAGATTCGCGCCATGCCGGAAGCGGCGGCGGTGTCGATGTCGATGTCGGTGCCGGCGGGCGCGCAGTTGGAGGACGTGGAGCGGCAGACGATTTTGCAGACGCTGCAGAAGCGCGGGTTCAGCCGCACGGAAACGGCGAAGGCGCTGGGGATCAGCCGGCGCGCGTTGATCTACAAGCTGCAGCGTTACCGCGAGCTGGGCTGCGAAGTGGACGCGCGGTGAGGGGTTGCCCTGAATGCGGCAGCTGGGACTGAGGCCGAAGCTGGAAACCACGGATGGACACGGGATGGGGAATCCGTGTCTTCCTCCCGTTTCTTATCCGTGTGCATCCGTGTCCATCCGTGGTTGAACCGCTGTCTCCAGGTTCACTTCTCCGACGGGCGGCGCGACCTCAATCTTGGACGACTCCACCTTGATATAGTTGAGAATCACCGGCGCGAGGATCATTCCAGGAATGCCCATCAGCTTCTCGCCGAGGATCAGCCCGAGCAGCGTGAGCCAGATCGGGTTCTTGATGCGGTCGCCGATGATTTTGCTGTTGAGGAAGTATTCCAGCTTGTGGATGACGACGAGGAAGGAGAGCGCGCCGACGGCCAGTTTGGGCGAGATGGTGAAGCTGATGCTGACGATGACGGTGTTGCTGATGAGGTTTCCGATGACGGGGAGCAGGCCGCAGAAGAAGGTGACCCCGATGACAACGACGGCGTGCGGCAGATCCACGGCGAAGACGAAGATGGAGGTCAGCGCGGTGTTGATCGAGGAGATGATGATCTGCGCGCCCATGACGGTGACGAAGCTGTGGTAGAAGCTGCGGAAGCGCTGCGCGATCTCGTCGGCGCAGGTGGCGTAGAGGTTGTGCTTCACCTTGTGCGACGCGCGGTCGAGCACGACCTGGGCGTTGAAGAACAGGCTCACGGCGACCACGCAGCCGATGAGGAGGAAGATGGCCTGGGTGGTGAGAATCTTGGCGTAGCTGGCGAAGTTGCCGAGGTACCTGGCTTCCTTGACCATGTCCATCGCCTGCGCCTTCAGCTCCTGAAAGTCAGCGAACGGCAGCTCGATGTCATGGGATTCCGCCCACGAAATGAAGGATGGGATCGTGGTCTCGATGATCTTGGGGAGCGCGGTGATGGCCTGGTTCGCGAAGTAAGCGAGACCGGAGCTGACTCCGACAATGACGATGACAAAGAGCGAGACGGACAGCCATTTGCCGCGCGATCCAAAGCTCAGCTTGCTGAGGGTGAAGTAGGAGAACAGGGCGGCGAGCAGCGGCGTGGCGAGGTGCAGCCATCCGACGCAGACAATCGTCAGAAAGATGAACCAATACGAAATTCGGGCTGGCCTGGTCATTTGTTTTGGCAGGGCAAATCCGCGATGCCTGATGCCGAACGCTGTTTAACAGCGGCAGTTGGTTGAGGCCAGAGTTTTCGGGGAGTTCCGGAATCCGAGGGCGCGATGTTTCATCATGACGGCGGAACGCGCTGTGTTGCCTGGGAACTTCAGCCGGGGATTTGGGAGTGATTCTCCCGCAGATTCACGGCGGCCACAGATGGGGACGAGCCTCTGCGGTCGCTCTGGATTCGTCCGTCGGAGCGAAGCGGTCCGTTAGCCGCGTTTCCTGAGCAGCAGCAGGATGATCAATCCCACCACAAGCAATGCGCTGACGGCCCAGATGCCGGCGGTGGGTGCGGCGGGGAGCAGTTGCAGGGTGACGGCTCCGACGGCGGGTCCGCCGAACAGCCCGACGCCGATCAGGGCTTCGTGGAAGCCGCCGTGCTCGCCTTTCGTGTCGCCAATGTCCATCGAGTAGAACAGCGACGAGTAGTAAATCAGTCCGACGGCGAATCCGAAGACGAGTTGGGCGACGACAATGACGGCTAGATTCGGCACGAGCAGCAGCGCCGCGAAGCTTATGATCATTCCCACGTAAGCCGCCGCCAGCCAGCCGAAGCGATAGTGCCAGCCGGTCCAGAACCAAAGGCCGGCGAACGCGAAGAAGCGCGCGAACATCCAGATGGACGCGACGAAGCCCGCCTCGCCGGTGGTGAGGTTCATCTGAACCGCCAGCCCTGGAATCAGCGGGAGAATGGTGTTCATCGCGATGTAGGCGAAGGGATTCGCCAGCCACGCGAGCCGCAGGAAGGTCTTGCCGTTCACCGGAGTCTCGGAAGGAAGTTCGCCGGGCTCCGGGCTGGTTTCCGCCGGAACGTGGCGGGGCGAAGCTGTTGATTTGCGATGGAGCCAGAACGTGAGCGCGAACTGCGCCGCGTGCAGAATCGCCGGGAACCAGAACAGGCTGCGCGGCCCAAGGATTTCGAGAAGCGTGCCGCCGGAGAAATACGCCAGCGCAGCGCCACCCGCCCAGACGACGTTGTAGATGCCGAGCATCTTCACGAGTCCTTTTCGCGTTTCGCCCTCGCTGGTGAGCGCTTCGAGCGTGGGCCAGATGAAGCAGCTCCCGGCCGTCCACAGCAGCATCACGGCAATCTCACCGGAGAGCGTCCGCAGAAAGCAGCCCGCCGTCAGCGCCACGGCCATCGTGCCGAAACCCAGGTAGAGCGCGGTGAAGTAGCCGCGGCGTTGCGCGAACTTTCCAGCGAACCACGAGGCGAAGATGTAGAGGAAGCCGTTGACGGCGGCGAAGGCGAGGTTCTCGCGGCTGCCGAAACCGAACTCAGTCCGCAGATGGAAGAAAAGGTAGCTGAAGTAGTAAATGACGGCGTAAATGTTCAGCCCTTCGAGGACGAAGAAGCCTGCTTTCAGTTGGCGGGGGGACATTGGGCGGGGCGGGTTAACCGCGGATCTCTTCGATGGCTTTGCGGCAATACCATTTCACGGCGTTGCTCATCGGCGGGTCGAGCTTCTCCAGTTCCTCCGTCGCGCACCAGCGGATGTCGTGATGCTCGGCTTCAGCCAGCGCGAGCGCGCCGCCCTTGGGCCGCGCCCAGTAAATCATCCCGATGTGTTCATGAGTGTCGCTGATGCGATGGATGTCGAGGAAGCGCGGGCCGATGAGCGCGCGGGTGCCGGGCTCGGTGGTGGGCGGCCGTTCGCCGAGCAGCTCGACAGCGAAGCCGCTCTCCTCGCGGGCTTCGCGCAGCGCGGCCTGTTCGGGATCTTCGTCGAGCTCGATGTGGCCGCCGAGTGGGAGCCATTTGTTCAGCTTGCGATGATGGATGAGCAGGACTTTGCCGTCATGAACCGCAAAGATGGCCACGGTGAAATCAATCTTCTCATGAATATGCGGCATGCGCGGGAGACTGAACCACGGATGGCCGCGGATGAACACGGATTTTCAGAAGGGCTGCAGGAGAGGAGGCCACTATGACAACGTGGTGGAGAAGGGAGCCTATGAGCCGAGAGACTTGTGGCACAGGATGCCGCGAAGCGTCTTGGACTGCGCCGGTGCTCCGGCACTTTTCTTGGAGCGCTGGATTCTACAGGCGGTTCGAAAGCGGCGCAGCAGCGCGCGCAGTCCAAGACTCTGACGCGAGCGCGTCAGCAGCCATGATTGTCTGTCCGCCATTTCCGATTGCACCAAGGAGACTTCACTGGATGAATTCGTTTCTTGTCCGCGCGTCTGCTTTCAGCAAAGTGATTCCCATGATTTTTGACCGTGCCGTGATGAAGTCTCTGCTGGTTTCGGCGCTGCTGGCGCTGGTGTGTTTCCGCGCTCCGGCGGCGGATGCGGCTGCTGACGCGGAGAAGACCGCGCTGGCCGTCGAGGCGCTCGGTCGCTTGCAGGGCGTGGACATCAATGCCAACCCGAAGCTGAAGGACGCGGTGATGCGCGTGCTGGAGAAGACGCGCGGCACGGCGAACTTCGTGAAGCTCGTCCAGCAGTTCAAGCTGACGGGTCAGAACGCCGGATTGCTCCAGGTCGCCATCGCGCAGCCGTCCGGCGAGAGCGGCGTGGAAGCGATGCGGCTGCTGCTCGCCAGCGGAGACATGGCCGTCGTGCAGGCGGCGTTGGACGGCACGAATGCCGTGGCGGCGGCCAAGACGGCGGAAGCGCTCGGCAACACGGCGGAGAAGCAGGCGGTGAAGTTTCTGCTGCCCGTGCTGGCGGATGGAAAGCGCGACGTTGCGTTGCGTAAGCAGACGGTGCGGTCGCTGGCAAAAACGTCGGACGGTGCCAGCGAAGTGTTGAAGCTGGCGAAGGACGAGAAGCTGGGCGACGACGTGAAGTTCACCGCATCGACCGAGCTGAACGCGGTGCGCTGGCCGGAGATCAAGGCCGATGCGGCGAAGGTTCTGCCGCCGTTGCAAGGCCAGAACGCCGCGCCGTTGCCGCCGGTTTCCGAGCTGGTGAAGAGGAAGGGCGATGCTGCAAACGGGGCGAAGATTTATGCGCAGGCCAGTCCGGGCTGTGCGAACTGCCACGTCGTGAACGGGCGAGGCATCGAGCTGGGGCCGAACCTTTCGGAGATCGGCACGAAGCTGGGCAAGGACGCGTTGATCGAAGCGATTCTGGAGCCGAGCGCGGGAGTTTCGTTCGGCTTTGAGGCGTGGAATTTCACGCTGAAGAACGGCGACGAGGCATACGGTCTGATTGCCAGTGAGACGGCGGATGAAGTCGCAGTGAAGGCGGTGGGCGGCATCATCACGCAGCTGAAGAAGAGCGAGATCGAGTCACGCCAGCAATCGAAGCTGTCCATCATGCCGTCCGGCTTGCAGGCGGCGATGACGACACAGGAGCTGGTGGATCTGCTGGAGTATCTGGTCTCGTTGAAGAAGCAGTAACCGGAGAGTTTGCCCGCTAAACACGCGAAAGAGCGCGAAAAGGAAGAGGCGTCGGAAGTTCATTTTTAGCGTAAGCTGGAACCCTGCAGCAGGAAACCGCGAATGAACACCTATGGACAGGAATCAGATGAAGTGGAATCAAAGTGGACCGGAAATTTTTTTGTCCACTGTTTGGTGAATGCCAGGTCTTTTCCCTTGAGCCCATAAAGCACCGGTTCGTGTTCGCGTGGATGTGTGCCTGTGTATCGGTGGTTGAAACCGAGCCCGTTACAGCCCGGCGACTTCCCAGCCTTTGCGGTAGGGACGGCGGACGTATTGGTTGGCTTCCTTGACGTTCGTGAACTTCATCTTCTTCGCGTTCCATTCCAGCGTCGTCTTCGGGAAACGCGTGGCCACGCTGCCGAGCAGGACGGCTTCCGTGAGCGGCCCGGCGTAGTCGAAGTTCGCCTGCGTCTTGTCCTTGCCGAGGATGGCATCCACGAACTGATGCCAGTGATCCGCCCGTTCCGTCTTGGGCCTCTCGAAGCCGACGAATTGATCGGTGGGGAAGAGCTTGGGCCGGTCGATGTGCGGGATGAGCATCACGCCTTTGGTCCCGATGAGGATGCTGCCCTGATCGGTCAGCTTCCACGGACGTTCCGGATTGATGACCGCCGGCTTCACCAGATTTTGAATCTCCACCGGAGGAAGCTGGTCGCCATCGTACCAGGTTACGTTCACGGTCTTGCCTTCGGTGAACTGGGTGCCGGGGAAGACGTAATGAATGAGGGCATCCGTGGCCCACGAATGTTCGTTCGGAGCCGCGCCTTCGCTGCGCACGCTCAAGGGCGCGGTGAGCGCGAGGGCCTTGAACACGGGATCATAAATGTGGCAGCCCATGTCGCCGAACGTGCCGGTGCCGAAGTCGAGCCGTTTGCGCCAGTTGCCGGGATGATACCAGCCGCCGCCGATGAACGGGCGTTCCGCACAGACCCCGATCCAATGATCCCAGTTGAAGCCTGCCGGCACCGGATCGATGCGCGTCGGCTTCGCCTCGGTGTCGCCCCACTTCTTGCTGCTCCAGGTGTGGACGACCTTGATCTTGCCGATGACGCCGGCCTGCACCATCTGGACGGCCGCGCGGTATTCCGCTGATGAATGAATCTGGATGCCCATCTGGGTCACGAGCTTTTTCTTGCGCGCAAACTCGGTGAGCTTCCGAGTCTCGTAGATGTCGTGTGTCAGCGGCTTCTGTCCGTAAACATGGAGGCCGCGCTGCATCGCACCCATCGCCATCGGCGCGTGCATGTGGTCCGGCGTGGAGACGTTCACCGAGGTCAGGCCCTTTTCCTTGTCGAGCATCTCGCGCCAGTCCGCATAGACGCGGAGGTTCGGATACTTCTGCTTCAAATCATTTGCCTTGGCCGGCTCGACATCCGTCACGGCGGCGAACTCGACGTTCTTGTGGCTGATGATCGACGTGAGGTCCGCACGCGCCATGCCGCCTGCGCCAAAGCTGGCGTGGAAGACGCGTTCGGACGGCGGCGCGCTCATGAGGTTCGGGATGAAATACGGCGCGGCGAGAGTCGTGAGCGCGGCGGACTTGAGGAAGGAACGACGGGAGAACTGCGGCGATTGCTTCATGGACGAGTTGTCTAGCACGGCGCGCTTGCCTCCCGCAAAACGAAATTTGCAGGAACTCCAAATAAGTTTCAAAGGCCGGTCCTTGCGCGGCGTCCAGTTCCCCGCTAACAACGCATCGTTCATGTCCATGACCACCATTCGCCTTCTGCTCGCCCTCGCCACCGGGCTTCCGTTCGCCTCGTTGCCGCTCGTCGCGGCTCCGGTCCTCGTCGTGACCAAGGACGACACCGTCATCACCCAGTCCTGCGTCGTGGAAATTACTTCGCCGATCACCGACGCGAACCAGAACGGCATTCTCCACATCAGGGCCGACGACATCACCGTGCGTTTCAAGACGGGATCGGCGTTGCGCGGCGCAGCGGCGGGGACGCCTTGGGATGAACTTCGCGGGATCGGCATCCGCATCGACGGCCACCGCCATGTCACGTTGAACGGACTGCGGGTGCATGGGTTCAAGAACGGCCTGGTCGCCAGCAACGCGGACGGACTGGTCGTCGATGGCGGCGATTATTCGGACAATTACCGCCAGCAGCTCAAGTCCACGCCCGAGGCCGAGAACGGTGCGGACTGGCTCTTCCCGCACAACAACGACGAGACCAAATGGCGCGACCAATACGGCGGTGCGGTCTGCGTGGAGTCCTCGACGAATGTGACCATTCGCAACGTGCTGGTGCGTCGCGGCCAGAACGGCATCATCCTGGATCGCGTCAACGACTCGGCGGTTTACGACAACGACTGCTCGTTTCTCTCCGGCTGGGGACTTGCGCTCTGGCGCAGCAGCCGGAATCGCATCACGCGAAACGCCTTCGACTTCTGCGTTCGCGGCCATGTCGAGGGGGTTTACAACCGCGGCCAGGACTCCGCCGGCATCCTGGCCTTCGAGCAGTGCAACGAGAACGTCATCGCTGAGAACTCCGCGACGCACGGCGGGGACTGCTTCTTTGGCTTCGCCGGCCACGACGCCATTGGTGAGAAATGGATGGGGCGCGAGCGCGGGCGGCTGCGCAAGGAAACCGGCAGGAAGGACGTGGATGACTTGATCCAGATCCCCGCCGAACTCGCCGCCTCAATGAGCGCGCTGGGCTGCAACCGGAATCTGTTCATTGAAAATGATTTCTCCTATTCGCCGGCGCACGGCATTGAAATGACCTTCTCGGAAGGAAACCAGTTCATCAGAAACCGGCTCGTCGAGAACGCCATCTGCGGCGTGTGGGGCGGCTATTCCTCCGGCACGATCATCGCGGAGAACGAGTTCACCGGGAACGGCGGGATGGCCTACGGACTGGAACGCGGCGCGATCAACATGGAGCACGCGGCGGACAATCTCATCGTGAAGAATCATTTCCTGAACAACAAATGCGCCGTCCATCTCTGGTGGGACAACGACGGTGCGCTGCTGAAATATCCCGGCGTGATGGGGACTGAGAAAGGCATCGTCGGCAACGTGATCGCCGGGAACCGCTTCGAGATTAACGCCGACGTTCCGTTCAAGAACCTTCGCGGCGACGCGCAGCTCATCCTCCTTCAGCTTCGCGATTCCGGACAAGGCCGCGTCTCGAGCAACTTTTACTTTGGCAACGACGTGAAGCTCACGCATCCGCAGGCCGTTGAGTTCGCAGTGAAGGCGGGCAGCGAGCCGCTGGCCGTCGGCCAAACGCCGCTCGTGACGATTCCGAAATATCATGTGCGCGGCAAATCACAGCCCGTCGGCGCCCGCAAACTTCTGCGCGGACGCGAACAGATCATCATGGACGAATGGGGACCGTGGGATCACGAAAGCCCGCTGGTCCGTCCGGCGAAGTCTGGCATGGGCGAACAGGTGTTTGACGTCTTTGGCCTGCGCCGCGTGAACGAGGTCAAGGTGCTCGAAGGAGATGTCACGGCGGAGCTCGTCGTGAATGCCAACTCGCTGGCGAAGAATGCCCGGAAGCTCATCGTGCGCGCCCGTTCCGGCGTCGCCAGCTATCGCGTCCGCATCTCGGCCGCCGGGTTCGAGAAGGAAGTGAGCGGCACGATCATCGCCGCCGAGTGGCGCGTGCGGTTCTTCCCGTGGAAGATCGATCCGCGCGAAGACCTCGCCGCCTGGCGCAAGCTCGCCGATGGACCGGACGCGCAGGCCGCCGTCGTGCCCAAGATTGATTTCCCGTTCGGCATGGGCGGACCGCGTGATCTCAAGATTTCCGAGGCCGTCACCCGCAGCGGACCCGGTGGCAATCACTTTGGCGTGATGGCGCAGGCGTCGCTCAAGCTGCCGAAAGGCCGCTGGCGTTTCCGCACGAACAGCGATGACGGCGTCCGCGTGCTGGTGAACGGCAAGCCGGTGATCGAGAACTGGACCTGGCATGTGCCGACCAACAACGACGGCGTGTTCGAACAGGCCACCTCCGACGCTGCGAACATCGTCTTGGAGTATTTCGAGATCGACGGCCTCGCCGCGCTGCGCCTGGAGATTGAGCCGGAAGGCAGGTAAGCGGGCCTGGGGCGCCGAGCATTGCTCGCCTTCATTTCTGGTGGTCGCTCCGCGAGGAAAGCAGATGCGGATTCGTCTGCATGATTCCGAATCAGCGTTCATTAGCGCAGATTAGCGGTTCAACTCCGGCGCTCCCATTGCGGCCAGATCGCCCCTGAAACCAACACCCGAACAAATCCCTCCCACTTCCCTTCCGACTCAGATAGGGTAGTGAAGTCGCGACGACATTTTTAGAATGACACCAAAACTATTCTCCGAACTCGGCCTTTCCGCCGAGATGCTCAAAGCCATCGACAAACTTGGCTTTGAACAAGCCTCCCCCATTCAGGCGGAAGCCATCCCTGTGCTCCTCTCGGGAAAGGACGTCGTCGGCCAGTCCCAGACCGGCTCGGGCAAGACGGCCGCGTTCGCCGTGCCCGCGATTGAAAAGGTGGACCCGACGAACAAGGCCACGCAGATCCTGATTTTGTGCCCCACCCGCGAGCTGGCCGTCCAGGTGTCCGAGGAGGTTCACAAGCTCACGATTTTCAAGCGCGGCATCCACGCGCTGCCGATCTACGGCGGGCAGTCCTATGAGCGGCAGCTCTTCGGACTGAAGCAGGGCGCGCACATCGTCATCGGCACGCCCGGCCGCGTCATGGACCACATGCGCCGCGCCACGCTGCGGCTTGACCAGGTGAAGATGGTCATCCTCGACGAAGCCGACGTGATGCTGAACATGGGCTTCCGCGACGACATTGAACTGATTCTCCAATCGACGCCGAAGGAACGGCAGACCGTGTTCTTCTCCGCGACGTTGCCGCGCCCCATCCAGGAGCTCATCAAGAAGCACGCGCGCGATCCGCAGAGCGTGAAGATCGAGCAGAAGACCATGACCGTCTCAACGGTCGAGCAGGTCTATTACGAGGTGGACCGCCGCTACAAGATCGAGCTGCTCACGCGCCTGATCGACATCCACGACCTCAAGCTCGGCATCATCTTCTGCAATACCAAGCGCATGGTCGATGACCTCGTCGATCATCTGAACGCGCAGGGTTATTCCGCTGACCGCCTGCACGGCGACATGAACCAGGCCCAGCGTGATCGCGTGATGAACAAGTTCCGCAAGTCCGGCCTCGAATTCCTCGTCGCCACGGACGTCGCGGCGCGTGGCATCGACGTGGATGACGTGCAAGTCGTCTTCAACTACGACCTGCCGTATGACGCGGAAGATTACGTTCACCGCGTCGGCCGCACTGGTCGCGCCGGCCGCAGCGGCATGGCGATTTCCTTTGCCGCAGGACGCGAGGCGTTCCAAATCCGGCACATCGAGCGGTTCACGAACATGCGCATCCAGCGCGGCAAACCGCCGACCGCCGGCGAAGTCGAAGAGGCGCGTGGGAACGTGTTTCTTGGGAAGATCCGCACCACGCTGCAGGGCGGCGAGTTCAAGAAGCAGGAGCATCTCATCGAACGTCTGCTCGAAGAAGGCTTCACCTCGACGGACATTGCTGCGGCGTTGCTGCATCAATTGCAGACGGGCGAGGCTGCGCCGGCGGTGCGTTCGACGCGCGACGAGGAACCGTCCCGCCCGGAACGCCCCAGCTATCGCGCACGCGAGGAAGACCGCTTTGACCGTGATGTCCCGCGTGAACGCCCGGGCCGCTTTGAAGATCGTCCGCCCCGACGTGAAGAATCCTTCCAGCGCCCGCAACGGACGGAACGTCCCGTGCGCCGGGACTTCAACGAAGAACGTCCGGCGGCTCCTGCGAAACCCGTCAAGCCAGCCGTTGACGCTCCCAGCAAACCTTCGGCGCCAGCCCGCGAAGCCGGCGCCACTGAAGCTCCAGCCGCAGCGCCCGCCCCCACGAAGGCGCCATTGCGCAAGACGGAATTCAGCGAGCGATCCGAGAAGCCTGCCCGCACGGCGCGGCCTTACGAGAAGCTGGATCGCCCCCAGCGTTCCGAGCCGTGGCTCGACAAGAAGCCGAAGGCCAGCCGTGCCACCCCCGGCAATCAGACCCGGCTTTTCATCAACGTCGGATCCGAAATGGGCGTAGGCCCTGGAGATGTCGTGGGTGCGATCTTGGGCGAGACGGGGCTGCCCTCGGGCACGGTCGGCACGGTGGACATCCGGGAGCGGCATCTGTTCGTGGACGTTGCTGCGGAACACGCCAACGGCATCATCTCGAAACTCAACCGCGCGACCATCCGCAACCAGCGGCTCAAGGTCAAAATCGCGTAAGCAGGCTGTCTGCGATTTCGTAGTCGAAGCGCGCCCGTCATCGGGCGCGCTTTTTTATTTCAGGGGTCAGCGCTCCTTCCTGGCCTGCATATTTCATGGCCGAGTTGGCTGGAGCAGGGCGGCGAAGCCGGTAGCGCAGACCTCCGGTCTGCCGTATCGCCGATTTCCAATCGGCAGAGTGTTCCCGGCCCAGCGGGGGCGTCCGCAGGTTGCAAACCTGCGATACGGCAGACCGGAGGTCTGCGCTACGCCTTCGGCACGGCGGACGCCTATGAAATATCCGGGTTAGATCCGGACGCAGCTCAGCGTTTTGTGATCTGCTGGATGAAGGCGCGCGGCGTGACGCCGTAGATGCGCTTGAAGTGCGTCGAGAAATGGCTCTGGTCGCAGAAGCCGACCTGGGTCGCGATGCTTGCGATGGATTCGTTGGAGTGCAGCATCAGCCCGCGCGCCCGTTCCACGCGCACCCGGAGGAGATACTGGTGGGGTGCGAGTCCGGTGGACTGCTTGAAGAGCCGGGCGAAGTGGTAGGTGCTCAGTCCGGCGACCGTCGCCAGGGTGGTCAACGGCACATCCTTCGCGAAGTTTTCGTGGACGAAATCCAAGGCCTGCGCCAGTTGACGTCGGGTCAGGCCTCCGGTCGATTCGCGCAGGCGTGGAGCCTGTGCCGAGTATTTCGTGGCGAGATGCACCGCAAGCATCGAGGCAAGCGATTCGGCGTAAGCGTTCCCCACCGGGCATCCGCTTTCTGCCTCCTGATCCAGCCCCATCACGAGCGATGCCAGCAGCGGATCATCGGCGGCGATGGTGGGAGTCAGCTCCAGTTGGTCGAGACCGACCACTTCATGTGCTGCGCGGGCGAGAAACCTTGGCTCAATCGAGATCATGGCGAACTCCTGGCGTTGCTCGCACCGGGCCGAGATCATGGCGCGCGCCGGAATGAGGCTCACCTGCTGGGGACGAACTTCCTTTTCAAAACGAACTCCCGCCAGCGTGCCTTCCACTTTGGCCGGGGCATTGAGCTGCACCACGACGACATGATTGAGGTGATAGACATCGTCCGCTTCAAAGCCCGGGATGGCGTGACGCTCGTGATGGAAGCCCTGCCATGTCATCTTTGAACTCGAAACAATGGGATCGTGCGGCACGGCCACGCGGGACGTTCCTGTCTTCACGTCCACCAGCAATTCTCGATTCTCAGTCATGATTTCAGGCATCTGCCAACTTCTTCTCACGTTTAGATGCCGCCAGGTACAGTTGCGAAACTGTTCTGCAAAAGCATCGCCAAAGAGTAGAGACGCCAGAAAGTTAATTCCATTCGCCTCAACTCATGGGCTGACACCGGTGGAACCCCTCGGGTTACATCATCATCCTGCGTCCAGATTCGTGTTCCGAAACTAGACGCCCATGTGGGTCGCGACACTGTTCGGTGCGCGACGGCTTTCAGCAAAGCCGCATCGCGCCAGGAGCTGTTCGATGACCTCGCGGCTGACGCCAAGCTTCGGCGCGGCATCGAGCAAATCCTCGGCGAGGCACGGATACCAGTTGCGCCGGGCTGGATCACCAAGACGGGCGAGGTTGAGCGGCCCAATGGCCTGCTGGATGGCGGCGAGGCAGGCTGCCCGCTCAACGGAAGTCTTACGGGTGCGGCACGCTTTCAGGCATTCCCGCAACGCCGGACCGAACGCGGCATCGCTCTCCAGCAAAAAGCTCGGTTCAACCTTCGGCGTGCCAATTCTGCGCCGGGTTTCCGCCGTCATGGCCGCTGCGAAGTAAAGTTGGGTGATCACCGAGAACATCTCGAAGTCCTGCATGTTCGCGTAGAGCGCGCCCACCAGCTCCGCCGTGATGTCCAGCTCGCGCAACGTCTGCTGTTCATAGGAGTGCAGGCGTGCAGCGAAGCGGTCGGTGCCCCAATCCGCTTCGAGCGCGGCGGCGAGACGTTCGATGCCGAGCAAGGTCAGCGGGAAGCCATTCGAGAGCAGCGGATCAACGAAGCCCGCCGCAGAGGGCAGCAGCGCCCAGTTCGTGCCCGCCGCCACCGCGCTGCGGAAAGCCAGCGTCGGCGCGTGGATGAAAGGCAGTTGCGGCCGTGCCGACGCGAAGTGTTCCCGCACGCTGGGGAACTGATCGAGCAATCGCTGCCAGGCCGGTTCGCCCTCTTCAAAGCGAAGTCTCCGGGCAATCTCAGGCTTCGCCGCCACGCCGGCACTCGTCAGGCCGTTGTTGAAGCGCAGCACCCAGATCCAGCCGCCATCAAAGACATGATGCAGCGCAGCGTCATCCACCGGATACGGCGGAACGTCATTGGAGGACGCGAGCGAGTCCCAGCGTTCAACACTGCGGAAGTGGCTGAAGAGCGCCTCGGTGCGCGGCAAATGTTCAAAGGCCGCTTCGCCCAAACCCAGCGCACGATGCAGGAAGCCGCGCGGCCCCGTGGCATCGATGACAAACCGCGCCCGTACCGCAAGCGGTTTACCGGGCCGTTCGCCCCGGAGCGTGACGCCGTCCGGCTCCACGACCGCTGCGCTGAGCTTCACTTCATCGAGATACTCGACGCCAGTCCGCTGCGCCTCGCGCATCAGAAAGTGATCAAAGTCGGGCCGATACCAATGCGTGTCGGAGATGGCGTCGTGCGGGCTGGCGGCCACGAGCAGTTCGTTGGAACGCGCCGGTGTCGGTGCCCAAGGCTGGCCAGCCGTGTGATGAAAAAAGGTGAAGCCGCGCTTGAGCCCGCAGCCGATCTCCGGATGGCTCTGCTGCCACGTTCCCCATTTGGTCAAGGACGCGACTTCGGGCAAATCGTAGCGGAGGGCCAGCTCTTCGAGGAGCAGGTTGGCCAGCGGCGTCGAGGATTCGCCGATGGCAAAGCGCGGATGCGTGCCGCGTTCCAGCATGACCACAGAACGTCCGAGCCGACGGGCGATCATCGCGATCAAAGATCCGCCAAAGCCTGAGCCGACCACCGCGATGTCGAAGTCGGTTTTCATGAGGGAAGGCCGGCCTCCGATCCGGCGCAGTCCAGACACACGATCCTGGGCTCGAACTCCTGCGAAAGATTCATCCGCTCCAGCCGGGCCTTTCGCGCGGTGAAGCAGGTCGGGCAATCGGAAAACTTCTCCAAGTCCCAGGTGTCGGCGAAGACGCGTCCGCGTCGCTGGAGGATGCCGTAATCGAACGCGGCCTCGAACGTCGCGAGCTTCGGGGGCGTGAACTCTCCGCTGGCCTCAAGCTCTTCCAGTGCGCCATTGCCCAGCCGCGTGGGAATGAGCGACACGACGCCGGCCCCGGCATCAAACGCAAAGTCCACCGAGCGCGCCGCCCATTCGGGAGCTTCGGATTCATCGAGGAACGGCGGCTTCACGAGGATGAACACGCGCAGCGCGATGTCGTGCTCGCGGAGGAAATTTGCGGCGCGCGAGAACTGTTCGAGCGTCATGCGCTTGTTCAGCTTCGGGAGAACGTCTGGATGAACCGTCTCCAGCCCCATCGCGACTTCGAGCTTTACTGGGGCGTTGTAGCCGCCGACGTGAGGAGGCGGATGGGTGCCATTCCGAGCACGGGCAGCGTCCGCCTCCTCACGTCGGCGGCTACCATCGGTTTGGTTCAGCAGATCGCGGAAGCGCAGCACGGAGTCGCCGACGAGCGAGGGATGGCACTCCACAATGACGCGCTCGAAGTCACGGACGCGTTCCGCAATGGCCGGGCAGTCTCCCGCCGGAATCGCGCGCGGATCAAAGAAGCTGCCGCTGTTGTAGAGCTTGATCTGGCGGGCGGGCGAAAGCTGTGCGTAGGCGAAATCAATCTGGGCCGGGATGGCTCCGGCGGGAACGGTTTCGGTGAGGGTGTTCTTCCACAAGTCGCACATCAGGCAATGCCACGGGCATTCGCGATTGGTGAGGAAAATGGTGGCCACGGGAACGACTTCGCCGGACTCCGCACGCTCCTGCTCGGTGAGAAACGCATACGGCCTTGAGGACTCCACTGCGTTGCGTGGACCGCGTCGCGAGAGGATCCAACGGTCGCGTTTGGCGGGCGAGTCGGGATAACTCGCAGCGTCTGCAGTGTTGGGAATGGTCCCGCGTTGAGACATGTACGCGAAGCTTGCGAGCAATGGAACGAACCGTCAACGCACGGCTGGCTTCGCATGGCAGCGCTTGGAGTTCACGAGGGAGTGTCTTAACGTCGTTCCCGATGCGCGATGCCTCGACCCACTTGCCCCGAACTATTGCCCTCCTGGAGCAGGGACGGCATTCCATCCTGCATCCCGGCGCGCAGCTTTACGTCTCGCTGCACGGCGAACAAATCGCAGACGCGGCGCTCGGCGAAGCGCGTCCCGGCGTGCCGATGCAGCCCGAGACGCTGACGCTGTGGCTCTCCGCCGGGAAGCCCATCACCGCCGTCGCCATTGCGCAGCTTGTCGAACGCGGGCGGCTGACCTTTGATGATTTGGTGGGCCGCCATCTGCCGGAATTCGCCCAGCACGGGAAGGGTGAAATTACGATTCGCCATCTGCTCACGCACACGGCGGGCTTTCGCGATGCGGACAAGTTCGCGGAGAATCTGGCGTGGGAAGAGATGATTGCGCGCATCTGCGCCACGCCACTGGAAGCCGGATGGCAGCCCGGCGCGAAGGCGGGTTACTCGACCCTTTCGAGCTGGTTCATCTTGGGCGAACTCATCCGTCGCGTGGATGGCCGCGATCCCGGTCGATACGTTCGCGAGGACATTTTTGAACCGCTGGGGATGAGCCATTCTTGGATGGGCATTCCTGACGAACGAAGCGGGGGCTACGGCGAGCGGATGGCGATGATGCATTACTCAGGGCGCACCGAGTTTCGCGTCCATCCATTCTGGAATGCCGCAGAAGACTTCGCCGCCTGTCGTCCCGGCAGCGGCGTGCGTGGGCCGATCCGTGAGCTGGGGAAATTTTACGAGTCGCTGCTGGCTGGGGTGGGAGCGCCGAACTCCGGTTCGGCCCGCGCCGAATCAGAGATGGGCGTTACAAAGGCGTTGCTCAAGCCATCGACGCTGCACGAACTCATCACGCGTCAGCGCACCGGGATGTTCGATCACACGTTTCAGCACGCGCTGGATTTCGGCCTGGGCTTTCTCGTGAACTCGAATCGCTGCGGCGCGGAGACCGTTCCCTACGGCTATGGACGCCACGCCTCCGACGCGACCTTCGGCCACAGCGGCTCGCAAAGCTCCTGCGCCTTCGCTGATCCGGAGCATCAGCTCGTGGTCGCGTGGCATTGCAACGGCCAGCCGGGCGAGCCGCGCCACCAGAAACGAGCGCGGGAGATCAACTCGCTGATCTACGAGGAGCTCGGACTGGGGTGAAGGAACGCCTTTATTTGGCGGCTGCTCTTACCTTGGCCCACCGGGCTTTGGCTGCTGCCACGATTTTGGCACGGCCTGCTGCGGACATGCGCCGCCTTTTCTTCTTGGCCGGTGCATTCTCTTCTGCGATCGAGGCACCACCCAAAAGTTGAGACAGGTCTGCTTGGAGCGCTTCGATTTTGTCTTTGATGTTGGCAGCTTGAAGAAGTTGTTTGGCTGACAGGTTTGCTACCGTTCGTTGTTTCATTTGGGCGAGTATTTGGATCGGGCAAAGCCAAGTCAAGAGATGCACGGATTTGACGGTCGAAGGGGAAGGTCATCAGCGTTCGCTATGCTCGAAAAGCTTTCCGCGAGGAAAGGTGACTGCTCACGTTGAAGTTTTGGCTTTTAATCCGTGTTTGCCATCTCCGGCCCGGCGGCTTAACTGAGGTGAAAACAAAAACCTGTTATGAACATCAAACCCATCATCGCTGGCCTGCTCATGGTCATCACCCTCGGCCTCACGGCGGGCTGCAAGGACAAGTCCGCCACCGAGAACTTGACCGAGAAAACCAAGGATGAGGCCCACTCCGTCGCCGACGCCGTGAAGGAT
>Ga0163153_10003985_pt1 | contig 19025 bp, 15 predicted proteins | sample OliLakLV19MP6IB1_FD_148629 | JGI IMG/M metagenome (GOLD analysis project Ga0163153, IMG submission 148629) | Freshwater microbial mat bacterial communities from Lake Vanda, McMurdo Dry Valleys, Antarctica - Oligotrophic Lake LV.19.MP6.IB-1 | ecosystem: Environmental > Aquatic > Freshwater >... | reverse complement strand
GTGGTAGGTCATGGTCACGGCGGTGGTACCGAAGACGTCGGGGCGGAAGGCAGCGACATGTTGGGCGAGACGCTCGCGGGTGAGCGGGTGGGTGACCATGTCGACGACCTGAACCTCGGCGCCGGCGCCTTCGAGGGCGGCAGCGACGAACGCGAGGCCGAGGGGCGGGTTGGGTCTTTCTTCCAACGGGGTGGGTGGATTCACCAGAAGAACGCGCATCGAGTTTCCCTTCAATCTCGAGTGGCGCGCCGATCGGCGGCGCACCGAACTGCGAGGTCGGAAACATGTTCCGGATGGGTCGCCCCTGTCAACGGGACCTCGGCAAGCCGCAGACGGCGCGCGCAGCGGCCGACGACGACGCGCGGAGGCGTCGGATCGACGCTGCTGTTGGCAAAGCGGAGAGCGGATTCGCGGTCCGCCGCTGTGGAGCCCGGGCCTTGAGCCTTTCGCCGCACGACCTATGATGCCTGGCGATGTGTGAGCTCCTCGGCATGAACTGCAACGTCCCGACCGACATCCAGTTCTCATTCCGCGGCTTCCGCCAGCGCGGCGGCTCGACCGGGCCGCATTCCGACGGCTGGGGCATCGCGTTCTACGAGGGCAAGGGCTGCCGCCTCTTTCACGACGACTCGCCTTCCGCCGACAGCCCGTTCGCGCACTTCGTCGAGCAGCTACCGATCAAGAGCAAGAACGTCGTCGCCCACATTCGCCGGGCGCGAACCGGCCGGGTCTGTATCGCCAACACCCACCCGTTTCATCGCGAACTCTGGGGACGAACCTGGGTATTCGCCCACAACGGCCAGCTCCGGGGCATCAAGCGCAAGCCGCTCACCGGCTTCCACCCGATCGGCACGACCGACTCCGAACACGCCTTCTGCTACATCCTCGACCGCGTCCGCGCCGAGCTCGGCGGCGCGCGGCGTTCATCGATTGGCCGCCTGGTGCACCAGCTCGGCGTTGAACTCGCCCAACTCGGCGAGTTCAACTTCCTGCTCAGCGACGCGCGCAGCCTGTTCGCGTTCTGCTCGAAGAAGCTGGTCTACATCGAGCGCAAAGCGCCCTTCACCAAAGCAGCCCTGAGCGACGACGACTTCGACATCGACTTCAGCCAGGTGACCACCCCCGACGATCGCGTGGTCGTCGTCGCGACCCGACCCCTCACCAACAATGAGGTCTGGATGCCATTCCGTGTCGGCGAGCTACGCGTATTCGCAGACGGCGCATCGGTGGCCAGCTACGGCTGAGCCGTCTGTGGGAGATACGACAGTCTCCCCTTCCGGGGGGAACGCTGTCAGGGCAGTCGCGGAGAATCGCCGTCGCCCGACAACCAATAGAGCGTCGTGAAGCCGATGCGTCCCGCGATCGTCAGCGGCTTGCCCCAGCGCCCGAAGCCGAGCCGATCGACGGCACCGCGCGCCGCGAGCTGCAAGCGCTCGTTCGGCGCGATCTCGTTGACGTAGGCGAGCGCCGGATAGAAACGCGGGTCTTCCGGCCGGGCCTCGAGGATCGCAGCAGCGTACGCCTCCAACCAGGCGCGCAGCTTCGGATCACCGGTCGCGGAATGGGTGTACGCCAGTCCCTCGGCGAGAATCCCCGCTTTCCAATCGCGTGGGTTCGGCTGCGCGTGGGCGAGGATGCCGCGCTCGGCGTACCACAGCGCCGCATCACGGTAGCGTGGATCGCCGGTATTCTCCCAGGCGGCGACGAGTGCGATTTGCGGCCAGCCCCATTGCCGCGGATTGCCGCGAAAGCCGACGCCCGAGCTACTGCGCCGTTCGAGATAGTCGGCAATCTCGCGCGCCGCGGTGAACGCGCGCTCGTCGCCGGTCAGCAGCGCGTAGGTGAACAGCCCTTCGTTCCAGGTATGCCCGAGATCGATGCCGCCGAGTTCATAGCTGAAGTGCAGCGGGTTCTTCGGATGGTTCATCCCGACCCAGGCGGGATGTTGCGCGCTGTAATGGATTCGATCGACGTCGGCGAAGTGCCGCGCCGCCGCCGTCAGCGTCTCGAGATATTGCGGATTTCCGGTTGCGGCATATGCCAGCGCCAACACCTGGGCGGTGTCGTACTCGAGGTTGCCCCAGGCATCACATCCCTTGATGTCGTCGCGGTAGCCGCGGAAGTTCCAATCGCCCCAATTCAACATTCCGTAAGCGCCAATCCGGCGGTTGCTGGTGTCCGCACTGCAGGCGATCGTGCCGCTGTCGTCCCACTCCTCGCGAGTCTGGGCAACCTCGTACCGCGCGATCGAATCCGCGAGGCGATCGAGAAACGACTTCGTCTGCGCCGCCGGTGCCAAGCTGTTGCGCAGCGCTCCCGTGCCGACGATGTGCTCGGCATCGGCCACTGCCGCAACGCCACCCACACGCGCGGCGAGACCCTCCGCCTCGGCCCGTGTACCGCCGAGGAGCAGCCACATCTCGTGCGTCTTGGCCGCACCACTTCCGACCGGCAGTGAGCGCCCGCTCGGCGCGCGCAGGAGATAGGTCAGCGCCTTCTCTTCGAAACGCGCTCCCTGCGGATACTCCTGCCAGAAAAAGCGCGCCGCGACCGCATTCTGACGCGTCTCCGTGCCGGCGCGGAACCACCCCGATGCGCGCCCGCGGCGCTGCTGCTTGCCGTTGCGCAGGGTATCGGCATCGCTCTGCACGATCGAGACCCCTGCCGCCGGAACCGGCCCCTGCATCGGTTCTCCGGCAACCGATCCCATCGTGTACGTCGTTGCGACCACCGGCGAAGTCAGGGTGAGTCCGAGTTCGTCGAGCGACGCGGAGGCCGCCGCGCCGTGATTCGCGAACGAGTGGAACACGCGCACCGCAGCGAGTCCGGCGAAGAAGTCGATGCGCAGTTCGTAGGGAAACGAGCCGTAGGTGCCGCGAACGCGCACCCGCGCGCGCCACGGTCCGGATTCGAGTACCTCGATCCGACGCTTGTCAGCGCCAGCGAAGCGGTCGCCATCAACGACGGCAAACGCGTGTAGTTCCGCCGGGTCGGTTCCTTCCGGTTCGACCGTCGACAGCAGCGATCGACCCGAAGCGGGCACGGTGAAGCGTCGGGTGCCGGTATCGACATCGATTCGATCCGCCTTGGCTTCGACCTTCAAGGTTGCGCCGGTGCTCGCTACCGAAGTACCGACCTCCAGGCGCGCCCGGCGTGATCCGCGGGCCGCAACCGATGATTGCCAATCACACAGGAGCCAGCGTGCGCTCTTGTCGGGCCAACGACTCAGAACCCGCGTTTGCACGGCAGCAGTTCGCTCGCCGTCGACGACCGCCACGGGCGTGCCATCGCGCCAGACTCCTTGCGCCAAGGGAACGCCGAACGTGACAGTCGCGTCACCCAGGGGCGCCGTAGCGGTCGTGCGCAGGGTGATCGGGATGGTCGCAGCGGCTGCGGGCGTCGCAGCCATGACGCAGCACAACAGGACGATAACCTTGATCCGGACCGTCGCACCCACGGGCGAAGGGCGCCGGTGTCCGAGTCGATGATGATCCATGGGCTTAGGTTAGCCGGCCGAAGAGTCGCAGCAAAGGTGTTGGATTCCGTCTGTCGGATTCACTCCTGGAGCAAGGGCTCCTCCGCGAGTGGCACCAGGCCCGTGGCAGTGCGCGGCGCGGCTGGATCAACCAGTTGCAGCGCCGGCAGTTCGTTGCCGACGAGGCCCTCGAACTGCCGCCGAAACTCCTCGAGGCTGATGCCTGCCGTGGCAGCGAACCTGGCCAACTCGTGCGGATCGTCGAAATCGTCGCGGCGCAAGCGGATCATGTAGCGGCGAGCGATTGCGTAGCGGGTCGAGTGGACGTCGACGAGGCGGATCTTTGCGCGACCGGTGACCGGGTCGAGGAGATCCTTGAACGGCACGGGTACGAAATGGCCGCCCTGCATCGAGATCATCGCCGCGTTGCCGCCTTCGATGAGGTACTTCGTGGCGCAGTAGCCGAGGTCGCGGGTGTACTCCATGTCGAGCGGGATCGGGTCGGCGCAGCGCAGTTCGTAGCCGAGGTTCTTTTCGACCAGCGTCGCCTTGATACCGAAGCTGCGCAGGCGTTGTTGCACCGCCTTCTTCAGCAACTCGCCGATGTTGACCTCGGCGATGCGCACGTTGCCGTGCGCGTCGCGCTCGGCATCGGCAACCTGCGCGAGATCGTCGGGGTCGATGCTGAGGACCACTCCCTCGGCGATCATGGCGACACCGTCGCGGCGGTCGTAGCTGAGACGCTTGATGATCGCGCCGACGAGGATGTCGACGATGGTCTTGAGCGGAATCTTCTCCGCGTGAAACTCCTCGGGAATCAGGGTGAGGGTCGCGCCGGCCGCCTTGCCGATGCCGAGGGCGAGGTGTCCGGCCTTACGCCCCATCGAGATGACGAAGTACCAGCGCGAGGTCGTGCGCGCGTCGACCATGAGGTTCTTGACGATCTCGACGCCGAGATGGCGGGCTGTCTGGAAGCCGAAGGTGTCGATGTCGGGCGGCAGGTCGAGGTCGTTGTCGATCGTCTTCGGCACGTGGACGACGTGGATGCGGCCGGCGGATTTCTGCTCGAGCTTCATCGCCGAGAAGGCAGTGTCGTCGCCGCCGATGGTGATCAGCCGCGAGATATTGAGTCGCAGCAGCGAGACGACGGTGTTCTCGAGATGGCTCGGATCGAGCGTCGGGTTGGCGCGCGAGATTCCGATGTAGGATCCGCCGCGAAAGTGGATGCGGCTGACAGCTTCGATGCTGAGCGGCTGGATGTGGTCGATGTCGCCGCGCATGATCCACTCGAACCCGTCTTGCAGGCCGATCACCTCGACGCCGTCAAGCACGCCGCGGATCGTGGCTGCGCTGATCACACTGTTGATGCCGGGCGCAGGGCCGCCGCCCACCAGAATTCCAAGCCGCTTTCGTTGCGACATTTCGGGTAACCTCCTCTTCGCGCGCGCAACGCCGCGCGGCTCGGCCGCGGTGCGGTGCGTCGACTCCACCGCCGCCGCTGCCGCCGCGCGCGGGCGCGTCGCTGCTTTCACCTCCTTTGGTAGGGTCTTCGTCGCTACAGAGCAAGGTCTCGATCTCGCCGATGCGGCGATTGGCGATACGCGCCGCGAGCGCCGCCCGCCGTCAAAACCAAACCGAGCATTCCACCGCCTCCTCCTGCTGCAGCCTACCGATGCAATCGTGGCGCCAGCAGGCGGCAATGCCGTGGTGCGGCCGCCGGCGAGGCGCAGCGACGAGCGGTTGCCCGCGAACGCAGCACTTGCGCGCCAACTGCCGAAAATTCCAGCCCAATCCGGGTGGATTCGCGCCTGAGCTGGGTGGACAGTCCGTGAAAACGCGTGCTAGTCAGCCCGCTTTACGCCACCGGAACGAGGAGTAATGAGAATGAATGACGACGAGCTTTTGGAAAAACTGAAGGAGTTCAAGTTCTGGACCGGGAAGAGCGAACTGACGATCGAAGACATCGCCATGCTGCAGCCCGGCCTGGCGCGCATCATGCCGGAAGTCGGGCAGCGGACGTGGAAGCTCTACTACGCCGCCAAGGCTGGCAACTGGCCGCTGGCGAAGTTTCAGTTCAAAGAAGTGCGCGGGCTGATGGAGATGGGCGCGATCACCCGGCCGAAGCACGCCGACGCGCTCAACGAGTTCATGGAGCAGGGCTGGAAGGAAGTCGGCGACGCGGTCGACCGCAAGGACTTCGAGGCCTTCGACGCCGCCTTCGGCAAAGCGATCGAGGCGGCCAACGCCTACCACGAACTGAAGGAGAAGCCGTACCTGATCTGGAAGCTTCCGGACACCCCGCCGCCCGACCTGCAAATGGAGCCGCGCGGCGTCAAGAAGTAGCGCGCGCCACACCGCGCACCGTGTCCCGCTAGTGACCTTTTGATCGTGGGAATTCGTTCGCGATGAGTCGAATTCCCAGGTGGACAATCACGCAGTTTCGCACAACCCCGAGGAATCCCCTCTCCCACGATTTCGTGGGAGAGGGTGCAGGGTGAGGGATCCTTCTGGTCCACGATTGGTAGGGGATTCTGGGCCCCGGCGTCCGCGCGAGCGACGGACGCTCGAAAAGTTCAACCCGCGGCGGACGCCCGATTGCATTCGTTCGCCGGTGAGGTGCTACAACCGGCGCGATGATGAACCGGATCTGGTTCGGCCTCGTCGCTGGGGCCGTTCTCGTCGGCGCCTTCTCCGGCAAGATGGACGGCGTCACCGCTGCCTCGATCGAGTCGGCGAAAGGCGCGGTCACCCTGGCGCTCGGGCTGGTCGGCATGATGGCCTTCTGGCTCGGGATGATGCGCATCCTCCAGGAGGCTGGCCTGCTGCGGACGATCGCGCGCGCCCTCGAACCGGTGATGGTGCGCTTGTTTCCCGACGTCCCGCGCGAGCATCCGGCCATGAGCGCGATGGTGATGAACATCGCCTCCAACATGCTCGGCCTGGGCAATGCCGCGACCCCGTTCGGCGTCAAGGCGATGGTCGAACTCGACCGCCTCAATCCGCACCCAGGCGTCGCCACCAACGCAATGGCGCTCTTCCTGGCGATCAATACCTCCAACGTCGCCCTGGCGCCCCTGGGCGTCATCGCCCTGCGCGCCTCGATCGGCTCCGAGAACGCCGCCGCGATCTGGCTGCCGACCCTGTTCGCGACCGCATTCTCGACTTCCGTCGCCATCGTCGCCGCGAAGGCATTGCAGCGGCGGTTCCCCCCACCGGCGCAGGCCGCCGCGAGCGCCGCGACACCACGCGATCATGCTGCGGCGGACGTGCCCGACGATGCGCCATCAGCCCCGCTCCAGACGTCAACGAGCGGTTGCCTGGTCGCGCTTGTCGTCGTCGCTCTGCTGATCGTCGCACTCGCGCTCGAGTTGTACCGCGGCATCGGCGCGGGCACCGCCGGCGGCGAACTCACCCGCAGCGTCATGCAGGGCTGGTTGCTGCCGGTTCTGATCGTGCTCATCTGCGCCTACGGGCTCGCACGTCGCGTCGACGTCTACGACGCCGTCGTCGCCGGCGGCAAGGAAGGCTTCGACGTCGCGCTCCGCATCATCCCGTTTCTCGTCGCGATCCTGGTCGCGGTGGGCATGTTCCGCGCCTCGGGTGCGCTCGACCTGGTGATCGCCGCGCTGCGCCCGCTCACTGAACCCCTCGGTTTCCCCGCCGAGGCGCTGCCGATGGCGCTCCTCCGACCGCTTTCGGGCTCGGGAGCCTACGGCGTCATGGCCGAGGCCATGCAGGTACACGGACCCGACTCGCAGATCGGCTACCTCGTCTCGACGCTACAGGGCAGCACCGAAACGACCTTCTACGTGGTTGCGGTCTACTTCGGCGCAGTCGGCGTCACCCGCGTGCGCCACGCGGTCGTAGCCGGTCTGATCGCCGACGTCGCCGGCGTAGTCGGTGCGACTTTGGCGGTGAAGTGGATGTTGTGAGACCCGGGGCGCATCGTGCGACGGGGCGAGCGCCGGGTGGAGGAAAGCGAAAAGCGGAGGAAGGCTGAGTGCGAAAAGCGGAAATCGGAAGGTTGAAGGCTGGTGAGCCCTTCGACAGGCTCAGGGCGAACGGAACGGGCGAGGTTTACTCCTCCCGCATTTCGCTTTCAGCCTTCCGCTTTCCGCCTTCCGCCCATCTCGGTTCAACACGTCGGCCCGAAGCATTCCTCAGACGATTCCTCGAGTTGCACCGTGACGTGACCGACGCCGACGCTCTCCAGGATCACCCGTTCGATCTCGCGCCGGACGGCGAGCCGATCGCACTCGGCGGTGACCCGCACGTGGACGCTCGCACTATCCATTCCCGATGTCAGCGTCCAACAGTGGAAGTCGTGGATCTCTACGACTCCCGTCAGGTCGGCCAGGTCACGGCGGACGGCGCCCAGATCCACGTGTCGCGGCGCGCCCTCGAGCAGCACGTGCCCAGCCTGGCGTAGGATCGACACCGCCCGAGGTACGATGAAGAGCGCGATACCGACCGAGGCGGCCAGGTCCGCCCAGAGCCAACCCCACAGCGCGATGACCACGGCGGCGACGATGACGGCGACGGAGCCGAGGGCGTCGGTGAGCACCTCGAGGTAGGCGGCCCGTATATTGAGGCTGTCGTGCTGGTGGCCGTGGAGGAAGCGGATCGCGACGAGGTTGGCGGCAAGCCCGATCACCGCGACGACGAACATGAGTTCCGGGTGAATCTCCGTCGGGCTGCGAAAGCGGGCGAAAGCCTCGTAGAGGATGTATGCGCTGATGAAAAGCAGGAGCTGCGCGTTGATGAACGCGGCGAGAATCTCGGCGCGGTGCAAGCCGAAGGTGTAGCGCTGGGTCGGGCGGCGTTCGGCCAGCGTCATCGCCGAATACGCCAGCAACAGGGCGGCGACGTCGGTGAACATGTGCCCGGCGTCGGCAAGCAGCGCGAGGCTGCCGGAGAGCAGGCCGCCGACCACTTCGAGAACGAGGACGACGGCGGTCACCAGCAACGCAGCGCCGATGCGCTGGCGCTGCTCGGAGCGCGCGCCTTGTGCATGCTCCGCACGTGGCAAGCTGGTTTCGTTGCGGTGACCGTTCATGGCTACGTCTCGCCGCGCAGGCGACGAACGCGAGATCGTAGCCCAATGGCGCCCCCGGGGGGAACCGGCCGGCCACGCTCAGGGTGCGCATGGCCGGCCGGCTCGGGGCGGCGTCATGGGGACGAGCACCACCTCGCCGTCGAGTCTACGCGAGAAGTGTGACGAGGAAGTGAACCAGCGATGAAACGTCGCCGACACGCGCCGCGCTTGCTCTTCGCCGCGCTGCTCGGTTTAACGTCCACTGCAGCCAGCAACGGGAGAAAACCGATGGCCAGAAAAGCCACGCCCATACGGCGCGTGCGCAAGAGTGAACGTGGCGCACCGATCGAGATGAAGACGACGCGTCCGCCCGTGTACAGCGGAACGGCGAGCGGCGTCGGCGGCGTGCCGCTGCACTTCGACGTGTACGGGTCGGGCGAGCCGACGATCGTCTGCTGCAACGGCGTGGGCGTATCCACCTTCTTTTGGAAGTACGTCACCGAGTACTTCTCCGCTCGCCACCGGGTCGTCGCCTGGGACTACCGCGGCCACAACCGCAGCGGCAAGCCCGCCGACATGTCGCCCGCGAACTTCACGATGGAGATCAACGCGGAGGACTGCATCGCCGTCCTCGATGCCGCCAAGGTCGAACGCGCCGTCTTCCTCGGCCATTCGATGGGCTGCCAGGTGATTTTCGAGATCTGGCACCAGTTCCCCGAACGCGTCGCCGGACTCGTGCCGATCTGCGGCCCCTACGGGCATCCGTTCGACACCGCACTCGGCATGCCGGAGTTCTCGCGCGCGCTGTTCGCAGCGTTCTACGCGGCGATCAACGCGTACCCGGCGGAGTTGCAGTCGGTCCTGCGCCCGCTGCTGCGCTCGCCGCTGCCGATGCAGATCGCCCGCTTCGGCGCGATCAACGCGCACCTCGCCGCAGCCGAAGACATGCAGCCCTATTTCGACCATCTCTCGCAGATGGAGTTGCAAGTCTTCTTTCTGATGGCCGGCGAGATGCAGCGCCACGACGCCGGGCCGTGGCTCGAGCGCATCGCCGTGCCCACACTCGTCGTCGCCGGCGAGCACGATCTGATGACGCCGCTGACGCTCGCCCACGAGATGGCCGATCGCATTGCCGATGCGGAGCTGCTCGTGCTGCCGAAAGGCAGCCACGCCGGATTGATCGAACATCCCGCCCTGCTCAACCTGCGGCTGGAGAAGTTCCTGCGCGAGCGCGTCGCCATCGCCAAGCAGCCGGCCAAACGCAAGCGCGCCGCGCGCAAGAAGAAGTCGGCTCCGGCGGCCGCGGATTGAGCTGCGCGAGCGCATGACAGAAGCGTTGGACAACCGCGGCACCGAGGTCGAACTCAGCGGCTGGGGCCACTACCCGGTGTGCCGCGGCCGCGAGATCCTCGGCGAGGACCTCGAGCGAATCACCGAGGACGTGACGCTGACGCGCGGGCTCGGCCGCTCGTACGGCGACGCGTCGCTGCCCGCCGCCGCCAACCGGATCGTCGCCGGTTCGCCGTTGGCCGACCGCATTCTGTCGTTCGACCCCGAGACAGGCGTACTGCGCGCGGAAGCCGGACTACCGCTGTGGCGGCTCAACCGCCTGTTCCTGGCGCGCAACTGGTTCACCCCGGTGAGCCCGGGCACGCACTTCGTCACCCTCGGCGGCATGGTCGCCGCCGACGTGCACGGCAAGATGCACCACGTCGACGGCTGCTTCGGCGAGCACGTGCTCGCGCTGCGCCTGCGTGTCGCCGACGGCCAAATCATCGAGTGCTCCGACGAGAACGAGCCGGAGCTATTTCGCGCGACCATCGGCGGCATGGGACTCACCGGCCACATTCTCGAAGTCGAGTTCCGTATGAAGCGCATCCCGTCGCCGTGGATCTGGCAGGAGAATCGCGTCTGCCCGTCGCTCGAAGATCTGCTGGTGACGCTCCAAGAAGACGGCAAGCGCTGGCCGCTCACGGTCACGTGGGCGGACTTCCTGAACCGCGGCCCGACGATGGGACGCGGCGTGGTGATGAGCGGACGTTGGGCCGAAGCCGCGGAGGCGCCGGACGCGCCGCCGAAGTTTCGCAGTCCGATCGCGGTGCCACCGGTGTTCCCGAGCTGGCTCATCCAGCCGTGGATGATGGCGGTCCTCAACCAGCTCAACTACTTCGCGAACCGCCACCGCGCGGCGAGCGGTATCATCCATCCCGAGACCTTCTTCTACCCGCTCGACACACTGCGCGACTGGAATCGCGTCTACGGGCGACGCGGTTTTACCCAGTACCAGTGCGTCCTGCCGACCGCGACCGGCTTCGCCGGGCACCAGCGCTTCGTCGAGGTGTTGCGGTGCATGAAGGCGCCCGTGTTTCTCTGCGTCATCAAGGACTGTGGTCCCGAGGGCAAGGGCATGTTGTCGTTTCCGAAGGCGGGCATGTCCTACGCACTCGATCTCCCCGTCGACGGCCGCACCCAAGCGATCGTCGATGCGCTCAACGAAGTCGTGATCGCCGAGGGCGGTCGTGTGTACCTGGCGAAGGACGCGTTCACGCGCGCCGAGCACTTTCGGGCGATGGAGCCGCGGCTCGACGCCTGGCTCGCGGTGCGGCGGCGCTGGGACCCCGAGGGCCGACTGCGCAGTGCGCAATCGGTCCGGATATTTGGAGATCAGCCGTGAAAGTCGTGTTTCTCGGAGCAACCAAGGGAATGGGGCGCGCGCTCGCTCGGGCGATGGCGGCGAAGGGCGCCGAGATCGTGCTGCTCGGGCGTGACCTCGAGGATCTGCAGCGCAGCGCCGCCGACATAGAGGCGCACGGCGCGCGTCGGGTCGCGGTCGCGCCGTGCGACCTGCTCGAGCCGGCCGGGTTCGCGGCCGCATTCACGGCGGCGCAGGAAGCGCTCGGCCACTTCGACACGGTCGTCGTCACCGCCGGGATGTTCGGCACCCAGGAGGAACTCGAAGCCGATCCAGAGCGGACGCGGCTGCTGCTCACCGCGAACATGACGAACACGATCCTGTTCTGCGAGCAAGCGCGGCGGCGCCTGCTCGCGGCCGGCGGCGGCACGTTGTGCGTCTTCAGCTCGGTTGCCGGCGACCGCGCCCGCAAGCCGGTGATCCTCTACGGCGCGAGCAAGGCTGGCCTTTCCTACTACTTGAACGGCCTCGACCACCGCTACCGCAGCGAGGGGCTGCGCACGGTTCTCGTCAAGCCGGGCTTCGTCAAGACAGCCATGACCGCGGGCTTGAAGCCGCCGCCGTTCGCCGGCGAGCCGGACGCCGTCGCACAAACGGTGCTGCGCGCGATCGAGCGCGGCACGCCCGTCGTCTACGCGCCGCCGATCTGGGCGCTGATCATGCTGGTGATCCGCTTGCTTCCGCGCTTCGTCATGCGCCGCATCGGCTTCTAGGCAAACCGCTTCTCCATCTCGCGCTCCACGTCACGGCAGACGCGAGCGACATCGCCGCCCATATCGATGCGTAGCAGTCCTGCCGCTTCGTCCTCCGCATAGGGTTGATAGGCCGCGCGCTGCGCGCGGTAGACGATCTCGTCGGCATCCGAAGCATCGTCGTTGGCGCGCGCGCGCTCCCGGAGGCGACGGACCACGGTCGCTTCATCGGTGCTGCATTCGACGAAGAGAACCGTGCGCCCGGCGTCGCGCGCCAGGTCGCGCGCGGCGTCGCGATCGACGCGACGCTGGAAGGTCGCGTCGACAATGACGCCGCCGCCCCGTGCCAACTCGGCGGCGGCCAGGGCATACATTTTCGCGTACGTCCGCGCGCTCATCTCACCGGAATAGAGCCATGCTTCGTCCCGGGCACCGACGCGGCTCGTCGCCGTGAGCCCGGCGATCTGTTTGCGGATCTCGTCCGACGCCAGATGCGCGAATCCGGTGCGCGCCGCAAGTGCCCGCGCCAGCGTCGACTTGCCGGTACCACTGAGCCCGTTGATGACGATCAGGCCGGGTCGCTCGCTCCACGTGTAACGATGGGCCAGTGCGAAGTGACGGCGAGCGCTCGCGCGAGCCTCTTCGCGGGCATCGGCACCGACCTCGTCGGCTGCGCTCTTCAAGCTATCGACCTTGCCGCGGATGTACGCACGGTGGCAGGCGAACAGGGGAACGAGAGTAGGCAATTCCGGATCGCCGGAGCATTCCGCGTAGCGCCCGACCAGAGACCGGGCCAGGTCTGGACGGCCGCGAAACTCGAGGTCCATCGCCAGGAAGGCGATCTCGGCGGCGACGTCGCGGCAGCGCAGGGCCGGGTCGAACTCGATGCAGTCGAAGATCGCGATGCCGCCGTCTTGCTCGGTGCGCAAACAGATGTGCTCGGCGTGCAAGTCGCCGTGGCCATCACGAACGCGCCCCGCCGCGCTGCGAGCACGCAGCAACTCCGCCCGCCGCTCCACCCCGGCGATGCAAAACGACCGGATGCGGTCGTCGTCGCCCGGGTCGACGGTGACACCGCGAAAGCGGTTCATCTCGGCGAAGTCGTCTCGCATCTGCGCAACCACCCGTGCCGGCTCGGCGGCGGCGCGCACGGCAGGACCGTGATCGGCTTGGGAATGGAACTCGACCAGCCGCGCGACGATCGCGTCGATCGTGCTCGCATCGACCGCGCGGCGCGCGAGCAGCTGCGGCAGCAATCGCTCGTGTGGTAGGCGGCGCATCCGCACCGCATATTCGCACGCCGCGGCGTCGTCTTCGGCGCAGAACGCGAACGCTCCGTCTTGGCAACAGAGGCCGACAACACCGACGTAGACGTCCGGCGCCAGGCGGCGATTGAGGCGAACCTCTTCGTGGCAGAAATGGCGGCGACGTTCGAGTGCGGAGAAGTCGAGAAAGGAAAAGTGAACCGGCTTCTTGAGCTTGAAAACCTCGTCGCCAGCCAGGAAGACCCAGGAAATGTGGGTTTGGACGACGTCGACGGAAGCCGGAGGCGCGGCGAGCGATGCGTAGAACGACGGCGACGACATCGCCCGCACGAGACTGTCGAGCTGCTGCGCCACCTCCGCTCGAATCGCGCTCAAGGCAGATGGAAGGTAAAGGCGTCGGGACGTACGGTCAGCACATTGCACGCCACGTTGCGGGTAACGCCTTCGGCAACGCTACCGAGAAGAGCATGCGGCAGTGCGGACCTGCCGTGGGTGCCCATGACGACGAGATCGGCGTCCTCCTCGCGTGCGACGTCGCACAGTGTCTGCACCGCGTAGCCGCGACGCGTGCGCTGCTCCCAGCGCACGTTGGCGAGATCCAACTTAGCCAACAGGGTCTGCCACTCGGGATCGAGCGCTTCGGGTTCTACGAGGTAGACGTCGCCCCCGGCGAGTTCGGCGCCCCAGCCATAGACCTCAGCTGCCGGCTCGATCGCGTGAACGAGGACGAGCTTGGCGCCCCATTGCCGCGCGAGGTCGACCGCCTGGCCGATGGCCGGCATACCGGCGGCGGAGAAGTCGACGGGCGCGACGATGACGGTCGGCGTCGCGCGCAGCGGTTTCTTCGCCACGAGCACCGGCACCGGCGACTTGCGCAGCACGCGTTCCGCCGTATGACCGAGCAGAAATCCTTCGAGTCCGGTGCGCGATTTCGCGCCGACGACGACCAGTTCGTCGTGGCGCTCGCGCGCGTGGGCGATGATCTCGGCAAACGGCGACCCGATGCGAACCTGGGCGACGACGGGGAGGTGCTCGAGGGGCGGTTGTTGGCCGACCTCCACGAGACGCTGGCGCACCCGTTCGACGACCGCGTCGATATCGGTGATGCGGCTCTGGATCGGACTGAGGACCTTGGCATACAAGGGCGGAGGTTCGACCACGGTAACCAAATCGATGTGCGCCTCATACGTGCGTGCGAGGGAGGAAGCGGTCGCGACGGCTGCGTCCGATTCGGGGTTGAAGTTCGTCGCGACACAAATTCGCCGGAGGATGGTTGTGCTCATGGATTATACGCTCTTCAATTCCGGTGCCAGGGTTTCCCCGTACTTGGTGGACTACACGTCGGCCTGCGAGTTCTCAATCCGGAGAATGGCACGATCCGCCTACGCGCTGCCAGGGGCACCGGTTGCAAAGGAACGCAACGCACCCCTCGGGGCGAATCGCTACTGCCGCGACGATCGAATGGATCTGCGGCCATGACCAAGAAGAACGCTGCGCCTGGCGGCGGCGTGCGCCACCAACAGGCCGTCGACGGAGCGCGCTGGCAGGCGGTGCTCAAGAGCGCCCGCGATGCGATCATCAGCATCGACACGAACGCGCGAATCACCCTATTCAATCCGGCCGCCGAAGAGATGTTCGGCTACACCAGCGACGAAGTATCCGGCGCGAACGTAGCGATCCTGATGCCGGAGCCCTATCGCTCGGAACACGACCGCTACATTGAAAAATACCAACAAACCGGCGAAGCGCGCGCAATCGGCCGTATCCGTCATGTCGAAGGGCGCCGCAAGAATGGCCAACGCTTCCCGATCGAGCTGTCCGTTTCGGCCACTCCCGTAAACGGCGCAACCCTCTACACCGCGATCATCCGCGACGTCAGCGCCCAGGAGGCGCTCAAGCAGGAACTGCAGCGCGAGCGCGACTTCGCGCGTGCGCTCGTCGATACCGCCCAAACCATTCTCTTGCTCGTCGCAAAGGACGGGAGGATCGCGATGTACAACCCCTACCTAGCCAGGCTTTCCGGGTACGAACTCCGCGCCGTGATGGGAATGGACTGGTTCGAAACCTTCGTCGTGCCCAGCGAGCGATTGCGGGCGCGCGAAAGCTTTTCTCGGACGTTGGCCGGGCAACCCGCCGCAGGAGCGGTGATTCCGATCGTCATCGAGAACGGCGAGCAGCGCGACATCGAATGGCACGGCGATAACCTGCTCGACGACACGGGCGGCATCACTGGGGTGCTCTACTCGGGAATCGACATCACCCAGCATCTCCGCACACAGGACGCCATCCGCACCCGCGAGGCGCAGCAGACGGCGGTAGCGACCCTGGGCCGCCTCGGTCTCGCGTCGTCCAACATCGCCCAACTCACCGAAGAGGCAGCAGAACTGGTCCGCCAGACACTCGACACCGACTTCGCCAAGATCCTCGAGTTCGTCCCGGAGCATCGCATCCTGCGGGTAGTCGCGGGCGAAGGCTGGCCGCAATCGATCGTCGGCCGAACCACCAAGATCGACGACGAGATCTCGCATTCGGTCGTCGTGCTCGAGACGAACGCCCCGGCGTTCCTCGACGATCTCGAACTCCCGCACTACCGACACGGGTCCTTGGTGACGCAGCACGGGATCGTCAGCGGCGTCGGCGTGACGATCCCCGGGCGCAACTCGCGACCGTTCGGGGTGATCGCTACATACTCGACTGAGCAGCGCCGCTTTTCCGAGGACGACGTCACATTTCTGCAGTCCATCGGCAACATTCTCGCCGAGGCGATTGCACGCGACCGGGCCGAGAAGGATCTGCTCGCCGCACGCAACGAGGCACAGCGACGCGAGCGACTCGCCGACATCGGCGCCATCACCGCGAAGGTGGTGCACGATCTCGGCAATCCGCTCGCGGCATTGTCGATGCAAGCGCAACTCCTGATGCGGCGCGCCAGGCGCGGCGAGTTCACGCCGATCGAGCCGGTCATCGTCCCTGTCGAGCACTGCCTCACAACGCTGAAGCGGCTCCAGGATTTGATCAAGGAGTTCAACGATTTCGCCCGCGACCAAAGGCTCCAACGCAAACCGATCAAGGTGCGGCTGCTACTGGAGAACCTGGCCGAATTGTGGAAGCCGCTCGCCGAGACGCGGCAAATCGAGATCGCCGTCGTCTTCAGCGACGACCTGCCGACACTGCACGCGGACGAGGACAAGCTGCGGCGCCTGCTCGACAATCTCGTCAAGAACGCCATCGATGCGATCGAGGACGCGACCGGCAACATCGAGATCGCGGCGTGCGCCGCGGCCGACGACTACATTCGCATTTCCATCGCTGACACTGGTTCCGGAGTTCCAGAAGGAATCGACGTCTTCCGCCTGTTCGAAACCACCAAGCGAGAAGGGACGGGCATTGGCCTCGCAGTTGCTAAACAGGTTGTCCAAGCACACGGAGGAAGGATCGAGCATCGCCCGCGCACGCCCCATGGAACTGTCTTTGAGATCGAACTCCCGTGCTCGGGGGTCCCGGATTCCGCCGTCCAGCCTCTTACTCCTTGATGGCGACGGCGATTTCCGCACCGCTCTCGCAGCCAACCTGCGCGACGACGGCTTCCACGTGCTGGAGTTTCGTGCACCAGAGAGCCTCCCCGCGCTCGTCGATCTCGAAGTTCTTCGCGCGCTGATCATCGCCGACGACATCGCCGGCGAAGGCGCGTTGACGTTCGCCGACCGCTTCCACCAGGTTCACCCGAAAGTCCCGGTGGTGATGCTGACGGCCTTTCTAACGGATTACCTCGAGGTTCAGCTCGCCATTCGCAGGTTCATGCGCGTCTTGCGAAAACCCTTTGATTACGAAGTACTGGTGGATCTGCTAAAAGCGGTCCGATGGTCCGCGTTGTAGGTTCGCATGTGAAGAAGGTCGCCGTCCTAACCAGCGGCGGCGACGCGCCCGGCATGAACGCCGCTGTGCGTGCCGTGGTGCGCCGCGGCGCCAACCTCGGCCTCGAGGTCTTCGGTGTGCGCGACGGCTACCGTGGGCTGATTTTCGGCAATCTCACCCCCTACTCGGCGAACGACGTCGGCAACATCATCCAGCGCGGCGGCACCGTTCTCGGCACCTCGCGCTGCCCCGAGATGCATACCGAGCCTGGCCGCGCCCAAGCGGCCGCTGTGCTCCACCAACACGGCATCCACGCCCTCGTCGTGATCGGCGGCGACGGCAGCTTCCGCGGCGCCGAAGCGCTCGCCAAAGAGCACGGCCTGCTCGTGGTAGGCCTGCCCGGGACGATCGACAACGACATTGTCGGCACCGACTACACCATCGGCTTCGACACCGCGGTCAACACCGCCATGGATGCGATCGACCGCCTGCGCGACACCGCAGAGTCGCACCAGCGCCTGTTCTTCGTCGAGGTCATGGGCCGCACCACCGGCCACATCGCCGCGCACGTCGCCATCGCCGGCGGCGCCGAGTTCGTCCTCGTGCCCGAGACCGAGAGCCACCTCAACGAACTCGTCGAAGACCTCCAGCAGGGCATCGAGGGCGGCCGGCGCTCGACCATCGTCATCGTCGCCGAGGGCGACGACGCCGGCGGTGCGATAGCGATCGCCAAACAAGTTCAGGAAAAAACCGGATTCGATTCACGCGTCACCATCCTCGGCCACATCCAACGTGGCGGCCGGCCGACCGCATTCGATCGCGTCCTCGCAACCCGCCTCGGCGCGCACGCGGTCGAGACGCTCGCCAGCGGCCAGTCCGGCTGCGCACTCGGCGAGCAGGGCGGCCGGATCGTGGCGACCCCGTTCAACCAGGCATGTGCCGGACACCGCGGGCTCAATCTCGAGCTGATCGAACTCGCGCGCGACGTCGCCGGCTGATTGCGAAGAGCGAAGGGAGGCTACTCATGGCGACCGTATTCACCAAGATCATCAGCGGCGAATGGCCCGGCCGTTTCGTTTGGCGCGACGAGCAGTGCGTGGCCTTCCTGTCGATCCATCCGGTGCGCCCCGGGCACACCCTGGTCGTGCCGCGCCTCGAAGTGGACCACTGGATCGAACTCGACCCGCGCCTCAACCTCCACCTCGTCGGCGTCGCGCAGTCTCTCGGCCGCGCGCTCCAGCAGGCGTTCTCACCGCGCCGCGTGGCCCTGGCCGTACTCGGCCTCGAGGTGCCGCACGTTCACTACCATCTGGTGCCGATCAATCACGAGGGCGACTTGAACTTCGCCAACGCGGACATCGACGCCAAGGCGGAGGATCTAGACCGGGCCGCGGCGTCGATCCGTGCCGCGCTCGAAGCGCTCGGCTACGCGCACGGCAGCGCCGCCTAGCGACCCGCGACGGAATACTCGGCCCGCGGTAGGCGCCCCGTGCACACCGCGCTCCCAGCCAAGCTCCCGTCGCCCTCGCGGACGCGGGGCCCAGGGGTTGGAATCGGATTCTTCGCGACGAAGATGGGCTGGGAAGGAGACCGCCACCTATGCGCGGACGACCCGCTTCGACCGCCGCGTTGGTCCCGGCTGCGTGGGTCGGTGCTGAAGGCGGCGGGGTTGGGTTCCCGCCTGCGCGGGAAAGACGGAGGGGTTGGCGGCGGGAGCACGGATCCTGCCGGCGCGACGAACGGATGCGGCATAGCCTCGTCCTGCGCTCGGGGTAGGCGCCCCGTGCACACCGCGCTCCCAGCCAAGCTCCCGTCGCCCTCGCGGACGCGGGGGCCCAGGGGTTGGAATCGGATTCTTCGCGACGAAGATGGGCTGGAAAGGAGACCGCCACCTATGCGCGACGACCCGCTTCGACCGCCGCGTTGGTCCCGGCTGCGTGGGGTCGGTGCTGAAGGCGGCGGGGTTGGGTTCCCGCCTGCGCGGGAAAGACGAAGGGTTTGGGGGCGGGAG
>Ga0163153_10003981_pt1 | contig 19044 bp, 14 predicted proteins | sample OliLakLV19MP6IB1_FD_148629 | JGI IMG/M metagenome (GOLD analysis project Ga0163153, IMG submission 148629) | Freshwater microbial mat bacterial communities from Lake Vanda, McMurdo Dry Valleys, Antarctica - Oligotrophic Lake LV.19.MP6.IB-1 | ecosystem: Environmental > Aquatic > Freshwater >... | reverse complement strand
GCCACCGCGTGCTTCTGAACATACCTTGGTCAACGCCGCCGTCAGCGTCGTCTTGCCGTGGTCAACATGGCCAATCGTTCCCACGTTTACATGGGGCTTGTTACGTTCGAATTTTGCTTTTGACATGAATCAAACCTCGTCAATTATTCTGTTTACTGGTATTCAATCCGCCTGAAATCAGGCGGTCTTCTTGATTATTTCTTCAGAAATGCTGTTCGGTGCTTCAGCGTAATGGCCAAATTCCATCGAATAGGTTGCGCGACCTTGGGTTTGTGAGCGCAAATCTGTGGAATAACCAAACATTTCCGAAAGTGGAACATGTGCATTAACCAGTTTTCCAGAAGGGCTGTCTTCCATACCCTGCACGATACCGCGCCGACGGTTCAGGTCACCCATGACGTCACCCATGTAATCTTCAGGGGTAACCACTTCGACCTTCATGATGGGCTCCAGCAATACCGGTGAAGCCGAATTGGCCGCGCTCTTGAATGCCATGGAGCCGGCAATCTTGAAGGCCATTTCGCTGGAATCAACCTCATGATACGAACCGTCATACAGCGTAGCCTTACAATCAACCATCGGGTAGCCGGCTATAACACCGTTGCCCATGGCTTCCCGAATGCCTTTGTCCACGGCACCAATGTATTCCTTGGGAACCGCACCACCTACGATGGCATTGGTGAATGAATAACCCTCGCCCTTCTCAGTAGGCTCCAGGCGAATTTTCACGTGACCATATTGACCACGACCACCTGACTGGCGAACAAACTTGCCGTCGGCTTCAACCGACTTGCGAATCGTTTCGCGATAGGCAACCTGCGGCTTGCCCACATTGGCTTCGACTTTGAACTCACGACGCATGCGGTCAACAATAATGTCCAGATGCAACTCACCCATGCCTGAAATAATGGTCTGGCCGGATTCTTCATCTGTATGCACACGGAAAGAAGGATCTTCCTGCGCCAGCTTGGACAGGGCAATGCCCATCTTTTCCTGATCCGCTTTGGTCTTGGGTTCAACCGCAACCGAAATTACCGGCTCCGGGAATTCCATACGTTCCAGCGTAATAACCTGGTTCATGGCGCAAAGCGTATCGCCGGTGGTCACGTCTTTCAGACCAACAGCTGCAGCGATGTCACCTGCACGCACTTCCTTAATTTCTTCGCGAGAATTAGCATGCATCTGCAAAATTCGGCCAATACGCTCTTTCTTGCTTTTTACCGGGTTGTACAGGAAATCACCTGAGTTCAGTACGCCGGAATAAACCCGGAAGAAAGTCAAAGTACCCACGAACGGGTCAGTGGCAATCTTGAATGCCAGAGCCGCAAAAGGCTCCTCATCAGAACTCTTGCGAGCTCCGGGTGTTTCATCTTCATTGATGCCAGTAATAGGAGGAACATCAATCGGCGAAGGCATCAATTCAACCACAGAATCCAGCAGTGCCTGCACACCTTTGTTCTTGAAGGCGGAGCCGCACAGAACGGGAACCAGTACATTAGCGATGGTGCCCGCACGCATTCCTGCAAGAATCTGTTCATTGCTGAGCACGCCGGTTTCCAGATAGGCTTCCATCAACTCGTCGTTGGCTTCAGCAGCACTCTCAATCAAGAACTCACGAGCCGCGTCACACTCGTCTTTCAACTCAGCCGGAATTTCGCGCGTCTCGAACGTCATTCCCTGATTTTCAGTATCCCAGTAAACAGCTTTCATTCGGACCAGGTCAACCACACCCTCGAAACCTTCTTCGGCGCCGATTGGAATCTGCATGGGTATAGCACGGGCTCCCAGGCGTTCGCGGATCTGCTTGACGACGCGGGAGAAATTAGCGCCGGTACGATCCATCTTGTTGACGAAAGCAACGCGAGGCACATTGTAGCGGGTGGCTTGGCGCCACACGGTCTCAGACTGTGGCTGAACGCCACCGACCGCGCAGAACAAACACACAGCACCATCCAGCACACGCAATGAACGTTCTACTTCAATCGTGAAGTCAACGTGTCCAGGCGTATCAATGATATTGATGCGATGCTCGGAAAACTGCTTGTCCATGCCAGACCAGAAACAGGTAGTAGCGGCTGAGGTGATCGTAATACCACGCTCTTGCTCCTGCTCCATCCAATCCATCGTAGCGTTACCGTCATGCACTTCACCGATCTTGTGTGAAACCCCGGTGTAGAACAGGACACGCTCAGTCGTGGTGGTTTTGCCAGCATCAATATGGGCCATAATGCCGATATTGCGATAGCGTTCTATGGGCGTCTTTCGTGACACAGTCTTTTCCTCAAAATTCCTGATAACCAGCGCTGGGACTTACCAACGATAGTGTGCAAATGCCTTGTTGGCTTCTGCCATACGATGTACTTCTTCGCGCTTCTTGACGGCAGCGCCGCGTTGTTCAACAGCGTCGAGCAATTCTCCAGCGAGACGCGCCGGCATATTTTTCTCACCACGCTTGCGTGCAGCATCAATTACCCAGCGCATTGCCAGGGTCTGGCGACGTTTGGGGCGCACTTCAACAGGTACCTGATATGTAGCACCGCCTACACGACGGGACTTAACTTCAACCATCGGGCTCACGTTATCCAATGCTTTCTCAACCAGATCTACTGCATCGGCACTTTTGTTCTTGTCAGTGATCGTATCGATAGCACCGTAGACAATTTTTTCCGCAACTGATTTTTTGCCACTTTCCATCACCATATTGATGAAGCGCGCAATCATCTCGTTGTGAAACTTGGGATCCGGAAGGATCTCTCTGGTGAAATTGGTATGCTTTCTGGACATCGATATTGTTCCGTAATTATTCGGTCAAATGTGCTTTGATCAATTCTTGGGACGCTTGGCACCGTACTTTGAACGCGCCTGGCGACGGTCACTTACACCAGCGGTATCAAGACTGCCGCGTACGGTGTGGTAACGCACACCAGGCAAGTCCTTCACCCGACCGCCACGAATCAAAACCACGCTATGTTCTTGCAGGTTGTGACCTTCACCGCCAATGTAGCTGGTAACTTCAAAACCATTCGTCAAACGCACACGAGCAACTTTGCGCAACGCAGAGTTAGGCTTTTTCGGTGTGGTCGTGTACACACGCGTACAGACGCCACGTTTTTGCGGGCAGCCTTCAAGCGCTGGAACTCCGCTTTTGTAAACCTTGTCCTTACGAGGTTTTCGTACGAGTTGGTTGATCGTTGCCATAATTTTCCCTGGTTCAATCTGGCCGAAAAGTCTCGACCTTTAAAATTTGGTTTTAAATTGATTCATTGGGCTAAGCCCACCTCGCGATGCGTACATTTCCAGTGCACCAATCGCAAAAAAAACCAAACGCCCAACCCCTTTTAAAATTCAGGATTGGGCGCCTATGAGTCCGGCCCACGCGCCGGCGACATCGGCTTTACGCACAGAGTTTTTTTCCGCACGCTCCTCTTTTGGAGGAGTTTCTCAAGTAGTTAGCCGGAGGATTATGACAGCATTAAATAACTCGTGCAAGCCCGAAATCCAAGGTTTTTTTGAATCAAATAAAAATGCCGGCCTTTAGCCGGCATTTTTACTCAGACCCCGAACAATGGGCCTGTTACTCTTTATCTAATCCGGCATCCAGATTAGCCAACTCTTCTGCTGCAACAGCCGTTTGCATTGCAAACAGGTCGATACCCGGCTCCTCTTTTGCCGGCCGCTTGCGGGAATTGTGATAAGCCATGCCAGTACCAGCTGGTATCAACCGACCCACGATTACGTTTTCTTTCAAACCACGCAAATGATCAATTGTTCCACGAACTGCCGCTTCGGTAAGTACGCGGGTGGTTTCCTGGAATGAAGCTGCGGATATAAACGACTCAGTAGCCAGCGATGCCTTGGTGATGCCCAGCAATACTCGCAAGTATTCAGCCGGACGCCGATCGTCCTTGATGGCCAACTGGTTTTCGTCCAATACCCGGGCAACATCCAGCTGCTCGCCACGCAACAGACGTGTGTCACCAACATCGGTAATTTCAGCCTTACGCAGCATCTGCCGGACGATGACTTCAATGTGTTTGTCGTTAATCTTTACACCTTGCAGGCGGTAAACATCCTGGATTTCCTTTACCAGATAAGCATCCAAAGCTTCGACACCCAACAAACGCAGAATGTCGTGTGGATTAGGCTCACCGTCTACGATAGTTTCCCCCTTCTCTACATGCTCACCCTCAAATACAATGACATGTCGCCACTTCGGAATCAGCTCCTCATGGGTTTCACCGTCTGACATGGTGATCACCAGACGCTGCTTGCCCTTGGTGTCCTTACCAAAACTGACGATACCGGAGACCTCTGCCAGAATGGCTGGCTCTTTTGGCTTGCGCGCTTCGAACAAGTCAGCAACACGCGGCAGACCGCCCGTGATATCACGGGTTTTGGAAGACTCCTGCGGAATACGTGCTACCACATCACCCACCAGCACATTCTGCCCATCGTGCATTTGCACAATGGAGCCGGACTGCAGGAAGTAATGGGCGGGAATGTCGGTACCCACCAGGCACAGATCCTTGCCTTTCTTGTCCACCAAACTGATCATTGGACGCAGATCCTTACCCAGGCTGCCACGCTGCTTGGGATCAGAAACCACCAGACTGGTAAGACCGGTAATGTCATCCACTTGCTCGTTGACAGTCACACCATCAGTGAATTCGTGGAATTTAACCCGGCCAGCTACCTCGGTAACAATTGGGTGGGTATGCGGATCCCAATTGGCCACGATATCGCCAGCCGCGACCGCATCCCTGTCGCGCTTGGAAATAATGGCACCGTATGGGACCTTGTAACGCTCACGCTCACGCCCGTGTTCATCAATAACCGAAATTTCACCGGAACGCGATACAGCCACCAGTTTTTCGTTGGCGTTTTCGACTGTCTTCATATTGTGCAGACGGATTGTACCGGTTGATTTCGTCTGAATATGATCAACTGCAGCAGCTCGGGATGCCGCACCGCCGATATGGAAAGTACGCATGGTCAACTGGGTACCCGGCTCACCAATGGACTGGGCAGCAATAACACCCACTGCCTCACCAATGTTAACCAAGTGGCCACGAGCCAAGTCGCGCCCATAGCATGAAGCACAAACGCCATGACGTGTTTCACAGGTAATGGTAGAGCGCACAAATATACGGTCCACGCCTGCTTCTTCCATCTCTTCTACCATTTCCTCATCCAGCAACGTATTGCGAGGAATCAGAACCTTCTCAGTTCCCGGTATGAGGATATCTTCTGCGGTAGTACGACCCAGAACACGTTCACTCAAGGGCTCAACTACATCACCACCTTCAACGATAGGCTGTAAGGTAACGCCACCAGAAGTTTTGCAATCTGTTTCGGTAATAACCAGATCCTGGGCTACGTCTACCAGACGGCGCGTCAAATAACCCGAGTTGGCGGTCTTCAACGCGGTATCGGCCAGACCCTTACGCGCACCATGCGTAGAGATGAAGTACTGCAGAACGTCCAACCCTTCACGGAAGTTGGCGGTAATCGGAGTTTCGATGATGGATCCATCAGGCTTGGCCATCAAGCCACGCATACCGGCCAGCTGCCTGATCTGCGCAGCAGAGCCACGCGCACCAGAATCAGCCATGATGAACACTGAGTTCATTGAGTCCTGCTCAACCATCTTGCCAGCGGCATTTTTGACAATGGTTTTACCCATGCCTTTCATCATTGCGCGGGCTACCTGCTCGTTGGTACGTGACCATATATCCACAACTTTGTTATAACGCTCGCCAGCGGTTACCAGACCGGATATGTACTGATTCTGGATTTCAACTACTTCGGCATCAGCGTCTTTAAGGATGGCCTTTTTCTCATCAGGCACAACCAGATCGTCAATACCAATGGATACACCCGCCTTGGTGGCATATTGGAATCCGGTGTACATCAACTTATCCGCGAATACCACAGTCTTTTTCAAGCCCAGGCGGCGATAACAGGAGTTGATCAAACCGGAAATCTGGCGTTTTTTGAGAGTCATGTTCAACAGGTGGAAAGGCAATCCTGCAGGACGGATCTCAGCCAGCAATGCGCGACCAACCGTGGTTTCAACCAGGTTGGTTTCGTTACGTTCTTCACCATGTTCGGAAATGATGATTTCCTGGATGCGTACTTTGATCCGCGCATGCAGGCCAATTGCCTTGTTTTCAAAAGCGCGATGAACTTCAGCCAGATCGCTGAAAATCATGCCTTCGCCTTTGGCGTCTTCAAGCTGCCGGGTCATATAGTACAGACCCAACACCACGTCCTGCGTTGGCACAATAATGGGTTCGCCATTGGCCGGTGACAGGATGTTGTTGGAAGACATCATCAAAGCACGCGCTTCCAACTGGGCTTCTACCGACAAAGGAACATGCACTGCCATCTGGTCACCGTCAAAGTCGGCGTTGAAAGCAGTACAAACCAGTGGATGCAATTGAATGGCCTTGCCTTCGATCAGGACTGGCTCGAAAGCCTGAATGCCCAAGCGATGCAGGGTTGGAGCCCGGTTCAGCATCACCGGATGCTCACGGATGACTTCTGAGAGAATATCCCAGACTTCAGCGCGTTCGGTTTCTACCAGTTTCTTGGCAGCCTTGATAGTGGCAGCCATACCACGTCGTTGCAGCTTGCTGAAAATAAAGGGCTTGAACAGCTCCAAAGCCATTTTCTTGGGCAGACCGCATTCATGCAGCTTCAGGGTAGGACCAACCACAATGACCGAACGTCCAGAGTAATCAACACGTTTACCCAGCAGGTTCTGGCGGAAACGACCTTGCTTACCCTTGATCATGTCAGCCAGGGATTTCAACGGGCGCTTGTTGGTACCGGTAATGGCACGACCACGGCGACCATTGTCCAACAAGGCGTCCACTGCTTCCTGCAGCATGCGCTTTTCGTTGCGCACGATAATATCCGGCGCATTCAACTCCAACAGTCGCTTCAAGCGATTGTTGCGATTAATGGTGCGTCGGTACAGGTCATTCAGGTCGGAAGTCGCGAAACGGCCACCATCCAGCGGAACCAAAGGACGCAGATCCGGCGGCAACACCGGCAGAACCGTCATTATCATGTATTCTGGGCGATTGCCGGACTCGATAAATGCTTCAACCAGCTTGAGACGTTTGCCCAGGCGTTTCAGCTTGGTCTCCGAACGGGTTGCATCGATGTCATCACGAAGAGTCAGCACGGACTGGTTCAGATCGATCTGACGCAGCAATTCGTAAATTGCTTCAGCACCCATCTTGGCCACGAATTCATCACCCCATTCTTCCAGGGTGTCGAGATATTGCTCATCATTCAGCAATTGACCTTTTTCCAGTGTGGTCATGCCGGAATCCAATACCACATAGGATTCGAAGTACAGGATGCGCTCGATATCACGCAGTGTCATATCCAGCATGAGACCAATGCGAGAAGGCAATGACTTCAGGAACCAGATATGGGCGACTGGACTTGCCAGCTCGATATGCGCCATGCGCTCGCGGCGCACTTTGGTCTGCGTAACTTCTGTTCCGCACTTTTCACAAACCACGCCACGATGCTTCATGCGCTTGTACTTACCGCACAGGCATTCGTAGTCCTTTACCGGTCCAAAAATTGCAGCACAGAACAGCCCATCACGCTCCGGCTTAAAAGTGCGGTAATTAATGGTTTCCGGCTTTTTAACTTCGCCAAACGACCAGGAACGAATCAGGTCAGGTGGTGCGAGGCCGATGCGAATTGCGTCGAACTCCAGCGGTTGCCGCTGACGATTATAGAGATTTAAAAAGTCTCTCATGGCTCATTCCTTCCTGATCAGGTTTCTACTAGTTCGATGTTGATGCCCAGTGAGCGGATTTCCTTCACCAATACGTTGAACGATTCCGGCATACCTGCTGACATCTCATGGTTGCCGTCTACGATGTTTTTGTACATCTGGTTTCGGCCAGCCACGTCATCGGATTTCACAGTCAACATTTCCTGCAGGGTATAGGCAGCACCGTACGCTTCCAGCGCCCAGACCTCCATTTCACCGAAACGTTGACCACCAAACTGGGCTTTGCCACCCAGCGGTTGTTGCGTAACCAGACTGTATGGGCCGGTTGACCGTGCATGCATTTTGTCATCCACCAGATGGTTGAGCTTCAGCATGTACATGTAACCAACAGTTACCAAGCGTTCAAAAGGATCGCCGGTTCGACCGTCATACAACTGGGTCTGACCCGATTCAGGGAGGTTAGCCAAACTGAGAAGCTGCTTGATTTCTGCTTCACTTGCACCATCAAATACTGGTGTCGCCATGGGCACACCGCCTTTGAGATTGTTGGCCATGATCAGAACTTCCTCATCGGAAAACTCTGCCATATCCACCCGACCTTTGCGGTCACTGTTGTAAACCTGGTCGAGGAATTTGCGCAAGGTGGGTACTGCATTTTTGGCCTCCAGCATATCGCCTATGCGATGACCCAGACCCTTGGCAGCCCATCCCAAGTGAGTTTCCAACACCTGGCCAATGTTCATACGCGAAGGAACACCCAGAGGGTTCAACACGATGTCTACCGGTGTACCATCTTCCATAAAGGGCATGTCTTCCTGTGGAACAATCATGGAAATAACACCCTTGTTACCATGACGACCGGCCATCTTGTCGCCCGGCTGTATACGGCGTTTGACCGCCATGTATACCTTGACCATTTTCAAAACGCCGGGAGCCAAGTCGTCACCCTGGGTGATTTTGCCTTTTTTCTCGTCGAAGCGGGCATCAAAGGTCTTGCGCTGTGCCTTGAGCTGGTCGGCCATTTGCTCCAGCAGATCATTGGCCTCATCACTGCGCATGGTGATCTTGAACCACTCTTCATGGCTCACGCTGTCCAGGTATGCTGCCGTGACCTTGGTGCCTTTTTTCAGGCCCTTCGGGCCCTTGTCAGCAATCTTGCCACTCAGCATATTGTGCAAACGCTGGTAAATTGCGCCTTCAACAATGCGTAATTGGTCATCAAGATCCTTGCGAACCTGGCGCAACTGTTCCTTTTCAATGGAAACAGCCCGGGCATCTTTGTCCACACCGTCGCGGGTGAAAACCTGTACGTCGATCACTGTTCCATCCATGCCGGAGGGTACGCGCAAGGACGTGTCTTTTACGTCCGAGGCTTTCTCGCCGAAAATGGCACGCAGCAGTTTCTCTTCCGGAGTCAACTGGGTTTCGCCCTTAGGCGTTACCTTGCCGACCAGGATGTCACCAGCGGATACTTCAGCACCGATATATACAATGCCGGATTGATCCAGCTTGTTCAGATTGTGCTCACCCACGTTGGGGATATCGGCGGTAATTTCTTCCGAGCCCAGCTTGGTATCACGGGCCACACAGGTCAATTCTTCGATGTGAATGGTGGTGAACCGGTCTTCTGTTACGACTCGTTCCGAAATCAGGATCGAATCTTCGAAGTTGTAGCCGTTCCAGGGCATGAACGCGACCAGCATGTTCTGGCCCAGTGCCAGCTCGCCCAGATCGGTTGAGGGGCCGTCCGCCAATACGTCACCGGCCGCAACCTTATCCCCCACATTGACCAGAGGACGTTGATTGATACAAGTATTCTGGTTGGAACGCTGGTACTTGGTGAGGTTGTAAATGTCCACACCTGGGTCACCCACTTTCACTTCAACTTCGTTCGCACGGACCACGATACGGCCCGCATCGACCTGGTCAACGATACCGCCACGCTTGGCGACCGCAGTTACACCCGAATCGGTTGCAACTGAGCGCTCCATACCGGTGCCTACCAATGGCTTTTCAGCCCTGAGCGTAGGTACAGCCTGACGCTGCATGTTGGAACCCATCAATGCGCGGTTGGCGTCATCATGCTCCAGAAATGGAACCAGCGATGCAGCAACCGAAACGATCTGTTTGGGTGAAACGTCCATGAAGCTGATATCGGACGGCTCTTTCAAGGTGAATTCACCCTGGTAACGACAAGGAATGAACTCATCGACAAACTTGCCATTCTTGTCCAGTTCAGCGTTAGCCTGGGCAATTACGAAATCGCCTTCTTCAATGGCAGACAGGTATTCAACTTCGTTTTGCACTTTACTGTTTGCGACCTTGCGATAAGGTGTTTCCAGGAAGCCGTAATCATTGGTCCGGGCGTAAACCGACAGAGAATTGATCAGGCCGATGTTCGGACCTTCAGGTGTTTCAATCGGGCAAACACGACCGTAGTGAGTCGGATGCACATCACGCACTTCGAAACCAGCGCGCTCACGGGTCAAACCACCTGGCCCCAACGCAGACACGCGACGTTTATGCGTTACTTCAGACAACGGGTTGTTCTGATCCATAAACTGGCTCAACTGCGAAGACCCGAAGAACTCCTTGACTGCAGCTGCAACAGGTTTGGCATTGATCAGTTCCTGCGGCGACAAGCCCTCGCTTTCAGCCACGGACAAACGTTCACGCACAGCACGTTCAACACGCACCAAGCCCACGCGGAACACGTTCTCGGCCATTTCTCCAACACTACGAACACGACGGTTGCCCAAATGATCGATGTCATCCACGCCGCCCTTGCCGTTGCGAATATCGATCAGTACACGCAGTACTTCCAGAATATCTTCGCGATCCAGAACACCGGATCCTTCAACTTCCTTGCGGCCAACGCGACGGTTGAATTTCATGCGGCCAACAGCAGACAGGTCGTATCGGTCTTCTGAGAAGAACAGATTCTTGAACAGGTTTTGAGCGGCATCCTTGGTAGGTGGCTCACCCGGGCGCATCATGCGATAGATCTCAACCAGCGCTTCCAGTTCATTGCTGGTGGGGTCGATACCCAGAGTGCTGGAAATATAGGGGCCCTGGTCCAGATCGTTGATGTACAACACTGCAATAGCTTTTACTCCGGCTTCACGCAGTACTTCGAGTAACTCTTCAGTGATCTCGGCGTTGGCTTTGGCGAGCAATTCACCGGACTCTTTCTCAACGATGTCAGTGGCAATAACTTTGCCAATCATATATTCATCTGGAACATCCAGTGACTTGATGCCCGCTTCTTCAATCAGCTTCACTTGACGAGCGGTAATACGCTTACCTGCTGGCACGATGATGTCTTTCTTTTTACCGACGATGTCGGACAGCGCGGTATCGCCACGCAGACGACTGGGAATCAGGTCCAGCTTGGCACCTTCTTTCTTCAGCGTCAGAAAGCTCTTGTCAAAGAAACGATCCAGAATTTCTTCGTCGCCCATGCCCAGAGCGCGCAACAGGATAGTCACTGGCAGCTTACGGCGGCGATCTATGCGCGTAAAAATGCAGTCCTTGGGATCGAATTCGAAATCCAGCCAGGAGCCGCGGTAAGGAATGACGCGTGCAGAAAACAACAGTTTTCCGCTCGAGTGTGTTTTGCCCTTGTCGTGGTCGAAAAACACACCTGGCGAACGGTGTAGCTGAGACACGATAACGCGCTCGGTACCATTCACGATAAATGTTCCGGTGTCCGTCATGAGCGGCAAATCGCCCATGTAGACTTCCTGTTCTTTCACAAACTTGACCGGCTTGACCTTGGCCGAGCTGTCCTTGTCGTAGATCACCAAGCGTACTTTAACGCGCAGTGGTGCACCATAGGACATGCCGCGGAGTTTGCACTCCTTGACATCAAACGCGGGATCACCCAGCTTGTAGCTAACATACTCAAGCGCTGCGTTCCCTGAATAAGATACGATCGGAAAAACCGATTTCAGTGCACCGTGCAAACCACGGTCCCTGCGGTCATCTTCAGGCACTTCTTCTTGCAGGAATTCCTGATAGGAACGGATCTGCGTCTCGAGCAGGAAAGGCACGTCTAGAACGGATTTCCTTTTACCGAAATCCTTACGAATGCGCTTTTTTTCCGTGAAAGAATAACTCATGTTTGAACCCGCCTCGTTTGCGATCATTGGTCACTCTGGTTACTAAACCAGCTCCGTCCCTGTGTTCTGTTTGGCCGGGACGAATTCGTGCTGCTATACAATCAACTATTCTGGAACCAAATCCGGAACAGCTCAGCACCTGGCCATTTGCGCTTTAGCGCAAACAGGAACGGACCGGAGACTTTCGTCCCCAGCCCACTCCGTTTTTAACCCTGATTAAGAGGGTGGATATTACTTGATCTCGACAGAAGCGCCTGCTTCTTCGAGTTTCTTCTTAAGCGTATCTGCTTCAGCTTTTGAAACTGCTTCCTTGACAACAGAAGGGGCACTTTCAACCAGATCTTTGGCTTCTTTCAGACCAAGGCCAGTAATCTCGCGAACTACCTTGATCACTGAGACCTTGTTGGCTCCGAATGAGGCCAGAACTACGTTGAACTCGGTCTGCTCTTCAGCAGCGACAGCTTCAGCTGCCGGGCCTGCTGCAACGGCAACTGCCGCAGCCGCAGAAACACCAAACTTCTCTTCCATTGCGCTGATGAGGTCTACAACCTCCATTACGCTCATATTTGAAATGGTTTCCAAAATATCATCTTTTGAAACGGCCATTGTCGTCTCCCAGTTAAATGTCGGGGGTCGTTAAACCCTTAAAATAGTTAAAAAATTAAGCAGCTTGCTTTACATCTCGCACTGCAGCCACGGTACGTACCAGCTTGGCGTGAGGTTCTGCCAGGGTGCGAACAAACTTTTCGATCGGCGCTTTCATTACGCCCATCAATATCGCCAGTGCCTGGTCGCGTGTAGGCAGCTTGGACAGACGATCCAGTTCGGATGCGTCATACAGCTGACCACCTACGGCCACTAAACGGGCTATCAGTTTGTCGTGATCCTTGGCATAGTCTTTAACCAGCCTGGCCGCCGCACCGGGATCTTCCATACTGAAAGCGAACAGGAGTGGTCCTGTCAGCGCTTCAGATATGCATTCGAACTCGGTGCCTGCTACGGCCCTACGTACCAGAGTGTTCTTGGCGACTTTAAGAAAAACTCCGTCTTGACGCGCTTTAACACGTAAGTCGGTCATTTCCGTAACGGTCAGACCACGATACTCTGCGGCAACAGCGGCAAGTGCGGAACTGGCCACTTGGGACACTTCTGCAACTACTGCCTTCTTTTGCTCAAGATTGAGCGCCATTGGTTACCTCCTGGAGTCTTTTGACCGGAACATCCGGCTTTGTTGACTCGATCCTCCATCTACGCAGGCCGCGGCCGGTTACCCGGTTCGCAGTTACCCGAAGCCACCCTGGGGTTGCTTCAAACCTGCGGTCTCTGACGGTCTCGCCCCACAAGAGGTCGACCCGCCCATCTACACCGCGCGCCGACGAAGGCCCGCGATACAAAACTTCAAATCAATAACTAACGCTGGACTGATCAACCACGATGCCAGGGCCCATGGTCGTTGACAGCGATATCTTCTGCAGGTAAGCGCCTTTGGCCGCAGCGGGTTTCAGCTTGACCAGATCTTTCAGCAGGGCTGACAGATTGCCTTTAAGCGCATCGACTTCGAAACTGGCCTTGCCAATAGTTGAATGAATGATGCCGGCTTTATCGGTGCGATAACGTACCTGACCTGCCTTGGCATTCTTTACGGCTGTCTCAACATCGGTAGTAACCGTTCCAACCTTTGGATTCGGCATCAATCCACGCGGGCCCAGAACCTGGCCTAGTTTGCCGACTACGCGCATGGCGTCCGGCGTAGCAATCACTACGTCGTAGTTCAGATCGCCCGCCTTCATACTGTCATGCAGGTCGTCCATACCGACCACGTCTGCGCCAGCTGCTAAAGCCTTCTCTGCATTTTCACTCTGGGCGAACACCGCCACACGCACTTTTTTGCCAGTGCCGTTAGGCAGTACTGTAGAACCTCGTACATTTTGCTCCGATTTGCGCGGATCAACTCCAAGTCGCACAGCCACGTCAACAGATTCCACAAACTTGATTTTGCTGGCCTGCTTAAGCATTTCCAGAGCTTCGTCCAGCGTATATGCCTTTCCTGTTTCAACCTGACTGCGGATGGCTTTCATTCTTTTACTAATCCTGGCCATTATTCGACTCCCGTCACATTCAAGCCCATGCTGCGAGCTGAACCGGCGATGGTCCGTACTGCGGCATCCATGCTGGCAGCCGTAATATCAGGTTGTTTGACCTTGGCAATTTCTTCCAGTTGCTCGCGGGAAACGGTGCCCACTTTCTTGGTGTTGGGTTCACCACTACCTTTGGGAATTCCGACGGCTTTCATCAACAAAACAGCCGCAGGCGGCGTCTTGGTGATAAAGGTGAAACTGCGATCTGAATAAACCGTGATAACCACAGGTGTAGGCAGACCTGGTTCCAGGCCCTGTGTCTTGGCGTTGAATGCCTTACAGAATTCCATAATGTTCACACCGTGTTGCCCCAAAGCAGGACCTACCGGTGGGCTGGGGTTGGCTTGACCAGCCTTTACTTGCAGCTTGATATAGGCTGTGACCTTCTTGGCCATTTTTCATCTCCCCGGGTTCAACCGCTGTTCAACTTATGAACCAGCTCCCCGTCGTTGTTTGCGCCATTGGCGCGTTTACAAACCCGACCGCACGCAGCCAGGGATTACAATTTGATCTTCAGGACTTCTCAACCTGGTGAAACTCAAGTTCCACTGGCGTTGAACGACCAAAAATCAGTACAGCAACTTTCAGCCTGCTCTTGTCGTAGTCTACGCCTTCAACAACGCCATTGAAGTCGTTGAACGGACCATCGACAACACGAACCATTTCACCTGGCTCGAACAAAACTTTGGGACGCGGTTTGTCCACACCTTCTTTTACGCGGTTGAGAATAGTCTCCGCTTCTTTTTTGCTTATGGGCGCGGGCCTGTCCGCGGTGCCACCGATGAAACCCATCACTTTGGGTACATCCTTGACCAGATGCCAGGATTCATCGGTCATTTCCATTTCTACCAGCACATAGCCAGGGAAAAACTTACGATCTGAACGACGCTTCTGGCCGCCTTTCATTTCCACCACTTCTTCGGTTGGAACCAGGATTTCGCCAAACTGCTCTTCCATTTCAGCCCGCATAATGCGGTCTTCCATAGAACGTTTTACCTGCTTTTCAAAACCTGAATAAGCATGAACGACATACCAGCGCTTTGCCATTACTCAGGAACCTCCGACCAGGCTACGAACCAAGGCGCCCAGCCCCCAGTCAACCGCAGCCAGAAACAAAGAAATCAACACGGTCACAATAATGACCATTAAAGAAGTCTGTAAAGTCTCCTGATGAGTCGGCCAAACTACTTTGCGCCGCTCAATATCCGATTCCTTGATGAAGCGAAAAAACGTTGCACCCGATACCGATTGCGCAGCGATTAACGACGCAACAAAAACAATAACAATCAGGCTGACCACCCGAACCGGGGTAATCCAGGCGTCTTGAAAGTAATAGTATCCAGCTACTCCACCCAACAGCAGAATCGCGGACAAGGCCAACAACAATGTGTTGGCAACCTGGGACTTTTCAGTTATTTCTGCTTTCGTACTCATGTTCTGTAGATTGCACGCCTTTTTTGACCGGCTCAGTGGCAGGCCAGGAGGGAATCGAACCCCCAACCTGCGGTTTTGGAGACCGCCGCTCTGCCAATTGAGCTACTGGCCTGTCGTTTCAAACCTTAAAAGTACTCGCTATTCATAAATCGCCATGTCTCGGGCGCTCGTAAATCGCGCGGATAGCTCTCGCACATCCCGTGTGCTTCGCTATCTAAGTGCATCCCTCGGCAACTGCTCCTGCGTTGCTCTACCTCCTGCATCCATGCAGTCGTGCACAAAAAAACGCGCTCCTACAAATTACTCGAAGATCTTGGCGACGACGCCAGCACCAACCGTGCGGCCGCCTTCACGAATTGCAAAACGCAATCCATCTTCCATCGCGATCGGTGCAATCAAAGTCACAACCATCTGGATGTTGTCGCCCGGCATCACCATCTCAACGCCTTCCGGCAGCTCGCATGCGCCCGTTACGTCCGTGGTACGGAAGTAAAACTGCGGACGATAGCCCTTGAAAAATGGCGTGTGACGACCACCCTCTTCCTTCGACAGAATGTACACCTCAGCTTCAAACTTGGTGTGCGGGGTTATTGATCCTGGCTTCGCCAGTACCTGTCCACGTTCCACGTCATCACGCTTGGTGCCACGCAGCAATACGCCCACATTGTCACCTGCCTGCCCCTGATCCAGCAGCTTGCGGAACATCTCAACACCCGTGCAGGTGGTCTTGGTGGTCGCGTGGATGCCCACGATCTCTACTTCATCACCCACGTGGACGATGCCGCGCTCAATTCGCCCGGTAACCACTGTGCCACGGCCTGAAATCGAGAACACGTCTTCGATCGGCAGCAGGAATGGCTTGTCCAATGCACGTACCGGCTGCGGCACATAGGCATCCAGTGCGTCCAGCAACCTGTTAATGGAAGGCACACCAATTTCCGAAACATCGCCTTCCAGCGCTTTGAGCGCTGAACCCGTTACGACCGGGGTGTCATCGCCAGGGAAGTCATAAGATGACAACAACTCGCGTACTTCCATCTCAACCAGTTCCAGCAACTCAGCGTCATCCACCATATCCGCCTTGTTCATGTAAACCAGGATATAAGGTACACCCACCTGACGCGCCAGCAGGATGTGCTCACGGGTCTGGGGCATAGGACCATCAGCGGCCGATACCACCAGAATGGCACCGTCCATCTGCGCTGCACCCGTGATCATGTTCTTCACATAATCTGCGTGTCCCGGGCAATCCACATGGGCGTAATGACGCGCATCCGTTTCATACTCAACGTGAGCCGTTGCAATCGTAATACCACGGGCACGCTCTTCCGGTGCATTATCAATCTGGTCGTAAGCTTTGTACTCGCCACCGCGTGCTTCTGAACATACCTTGGTCAACGCCGCCGTCAGCGTCGTCTTGCCGTGGTCAACATGGCCAATCGTTCCCACGTTTACATGGGGCTTGTTACGTTCGAATTTTGCTTTTGACATGCCTATCTCCAGAAAAACTAACGGACAAAGTCCTTGCTGCCTTAAATAATGGTGCCTACAACTGGATTCGAACCAGTGACCTCTCCCTTACCAAGGGAGTGCTCTACCACCTGAGCTATGCAGGCAATCTCAAATGTAACCCAATCTCAAATATAACTTTCTTCACTTGACCACGATTGGAGCGGGTGATGGGAATCGAACCCACACCATCAGCTTGGAAGGCTGAGGTTCTACCGTTGAACTACACCCGCCTTATCATCGCAGTCGGTTGGCTCAAAATCCCGGCCGATCAGGCCACGCGCCTGCCAACCCTGCTCAAATCAGTCCAGTCATAACAATAACGGAGCACACTCATGCACTATGTTTGTGCTCCGCTTCTTAAATTTTTCAAAACCATCCTTAAAGATGGTGGAGGGGGGAGGATTCGAACCTCCGAAGGCATAGCCAGCAGATTTACAGTCTGCCCTCGTTGACCGCTTGAGTACCCCTCCGGTACTTGTTCCTGAAAAACAAGCGCTTGGAATCATTCATCGCGCCCAACACTGGATTGATCCAACTGTTGAATCTCTGGATGAGAGCCAAATTGTGACGAAATATCACCGCGCCAAGCATAATCAGGCAAGCCGCGTATTCTCGCTTACTGTTATGCAAGTGTCAACACAGATAAACAGCTTTCGCCCTAAGAACCTTTGTAATCCAGGGCGTTAAGATTCTGAACAGGCAGATCGGTGGGTTTCTAAGGGGAAAGATCAGTCTTCGACTTCTTCAAACTCTTCCCACTCTTCATCTTTCTCGACTTCCACTTCAATTTCTTCTTCTTTGTCTGTGTAATAGCCTGAGAAATGATCGGCTTCACCAAAAATATCTGAATCCAGATCGATATCCTCATGCCATATATCAGATAACAGGTTTTTCAACCTGGCTCGTTCGGTTAAGGCTTCGATGTCTCGCCATCCACGTTTTTTCTGCCCCTGCTTGGCCAAACCCTGACTGACGGAGTCCGCCCGTCCGGTTTCTTTCTTCCTGGGATTTACTGAATTTGAACCCACAGCAACCGCATCAGCTTCGGTTTTCTGCGATTTCTGCGATTTCCTGGCAGTTTGATCCTGGTTTGAAGAACTGACATTTACCTCGCCCGCCTTGGGCGTCTGATTCTTGTTTATCTTTTTGGTTTCCTTGGATTTTTCTAGCGGATCTTGCTCTGCCGCCTGCTTGCCTGCTGAGCATTTGATGGCGGAATTTTTGGTTGCTGTGACTTTTTCACCGCTTTCATTGGCGACAGCATCTTTCGCGCGCAACTTTTTGCTTGCTGAAGCTCCTGAAGCCGTCGTTTTACTGACGGCAGTCGTCTTGAGCTTCAGGCTGGTCGTTTTGCTGACCGTCTTTTTGCTCACGGTTGATTTATTAACAGCAACCTTAGCTGCACCAGGCTTGGCAACGTGTGCTTTTCCGGAGACTGCAGACTCAGACTTTGCTTTTTTGGCAGTGGCTTTTTTCTTCGATTGCGGCACAACGGAACCCCCCGTCCCCTCACTCGTTGAATTTATGCCCTGCCTTATAACGCAAAAGTGAAGTTATGCAAAGTACTTGGTGAAATTTTGAGCCAACAATCAGACCCGATGATCTGACCCGATGATCAGACATTGAATCTGAAATGCATCACATCGCCCTCATTAACAAGATAAGTCTTGCCTTCTACCCTCAACTTGCCGGATTCTTTTGCACCCTGCTCGCCGCCACAACGAATAAAGTCATCGAAAGCGGTCACTTCTGCACGGATAAAGCCCTTTTCAAAATCCGTGTGGATTCTGCCCGCAGCTTGGGGCGCCGTTGCGCCACCCCAAACTGTCCAGGCCCGGACTTCCTTCTTGCCCGCGGTAAAAAATGTCAGAAGATTCAGCAAACGATAACCCGCTTGAATCAACTGATCCAGACCAGACTCTTCAAGGCCCAACTCGTGTAAGAATTCCTTTCTGTCTTCATCATTGAGCTGAGAGATTTCTGCTTCAATTCCGGCACAAACCGGAATCACTTCAGCCGATTCGGCTTCAGCATACTCGCGCAATTTTTCCAGCCAGGGGTTATTACCGGTCTCTCC
>Ga0163153_10003980_pt1 | contig 19055 bp, 18 predicted proteins | sample OliLakLV19MP6IB1_FD_148629 | JGI IMG/M metagenome (GOLD analysis project Ga0163153, IMG submission 148629) | Freshwater microbial mat bacterial communities from Lake Vanda, McMurdo Dry Valleys, Antarctica - Oligotrophic Lake LV.19.MP6.IB-1 | ecosystem: Environmental > Aquatic > Freshwater >... | reverse complement strand
ATCCCCTTTGTGGCGCGCATGACGGCAGGAACGTCGGCAGATTTCGCTGAAGTCGCCGCCTTTCTCGCCAGCGGACAGGCCGATGCCGATGCCGAGGTCGAGTTCACCTACCGTGACCCCGACTGCACGCCCGCCCTTGTCGAACGCCTCCGCCTGGTGCGCGACATGGATGAGGACGGTCACGACTGCGTGCTGGTCACCAGTCTGATGGATCGCCGTCAATTCCCGGTGAGCGACCTAGTTCAGGTCTAATACCAGCGCTGGGGCATCGAGGTCGCTTTCCGCGACATGAAAATCCGCTACCGCATCGAAAGCTTCCACGGCACCACCCCGCAGATGGTCGAACAAGAAATCATCGCTCTCATGTTCCTCCTCCTCATCGAAGGCCTCGTTGAGGAAGCCGCACTCGCGTCCATCCCTGCCAGCGAACGCGGGCATGGTGACGAGGAACGACCCAAACGCTGCAACCGGGCAGCAATCGGAGATCGCATCATGAACCTCCTCACCCTCGCCGGCCAAGCCTCCACGTGCCGAAGCCGATGGCGCGAATACCACGGAGGCCTCGCCGCAACCGCTCACGGCAGAGCACGGGTCCGACGAAATGACCGCGAAAGAGACCGTCAATGCCTCTCTCAATTCGGACGATGGAGATTCAGACGATCACCCGCGAAAGCGGCGTGAGCGAGTGTATCAGGGCTTAAGGAAACGGCGTTGGGCTGCGCGGGAAGGATCTCTGAGCACGAACACGGCCCGAGGCGTTCGTCCGATATTGCGTGTCCGACGACACCTCCTCCGATTTGCGTATGTCCTTTCCTTTCCTTTGCCCTTGCACTCTCAAGGTGCGCCGTCACCGCGAGTGAGAAGCGTTGCGCGATGTGGTGCAGGCGACCTGCCGGGTGTGCGCCAGGCACGGCTGCCTGGACTGCACCTTCAGGTAGGGTTTGCCGCCACGATGAGCGCAGTGATCGTGTCAGGCGGATTGATGCCGGCGAGCTTGGCGCGCTGGAGCAGCCGTCGCGTCCGTCGCCGCAGTCTATCCACAGCAGCCGCCGGGCTTGCCTTGCGGCTTGGTCCCGACTGGCGCGGAGAGAAACTGCTTTCGGCAGTGCTCGCCGCAAAAGTAGAATTGCGTTCCATCGCGTTCGGCGTGAAGCGCGGTATTAGGATCCACGGTCATTCCGCAGATCGGGTCCTTGGTCACGGTTGTCGAGGTAGTCATGGTTGGTGTCCTTTCCAGAACGTTCAGGTCGTTGTCATTGCGGGCTTCGGAGGTCGAGTTCCCTTTTGAGCGGTCGATGGTTTACGTTGCTCTGCTTCAGCGCGTGGCGAGGTCTTGAGCCTCAGCAGTCGGGCGTTGATGGCGACGATGACCGTGCTCGCCGACATCAGCACGGCGCCCAGGGCAGGCGTCAGCAGTACGCCCCAGGCGTAGAGCGCTCCAGCCGCCAGCGGGATCGCGACGACGTTGTAGCCGGTGGCCCAGACGAGATTCTGAATCATCTTCCGATACGTGGCGCGGGAGAGCTTCAGAATGGCGACGACATCCAGCGGATTGCTTCGCACTAGAATCACGTCGGCAGTTTCGACCGCCACGTCAGAACCGGCGCCGATGGCGATGCCCAGATCGGCCTGAGCGAGCGCCGGGGCATCGTTCACGCCGTCGCCTGTCATCGCCACGAGCACGCCGCGCGCTTGGACCTCTTTGACTTTGGCGGCCTTATCCTGGGGGAGAACCTCGGCGAAGTACTCGTCCAGTCCGACCTGGTCCGAGACCCACTTGGCCGTCGCTTTATTGTCGCCGGTGAGCATCAGGCAGCGGATATCGAGTGCCTTGAGCGCTTCGATTGCAAGCTTGGCCTCAGGTCGAATGATGTCGGCCAGTGCTATCGCTCCCTTCAACTTGCCGTCCACGAGAACGAACACGACCGTCTTGCCTTGAGCCTGCAGGGGCTCTACGCGCGGGTCGGTGAGCGCGATGTTCTGGTCGCGTAGGTAGCCAGGGCTCACCACCTTCACGTCTTTGCCCTCCACCCGCCCTTCGGCTCCCTTGCCCGTGATGCTCTTGAAGCCTTCGACGGGAAGTTTGTCCTTCGAAGCGGAAGCGATGGCCTTGGCGATGGGGTGTTCGGAATTGGCATCCACGGAGGCGGCGTACGTCCGCAGGGTTTCTTCGCTGATGTCCTCGCCCAGCAGCAAGGTGTCGGTCACTCCGAATCGGCCCTCCGTGAGCGTGCCGGTCTTGTCGAAGATGATGGCCTCCAGCTTTCGGGCGTCCTCGAAAGCGACTCGGTTGCGAATGAGTAGGCCATTCTTCGCGGCCAAGGCTGTGGAGACTGCCACCACCAGGGGCACGGCGAGACCCAGCGCATGTGGACAGGCGATGACCATCACGGTCACGGTGCGCTCGATGGCGAACGCGAACTCCTTGCCCATGAGGAATTGCCAAATCAAGAAGGTGAGGACGCCGCCACCCAGCGCAACGATGGTCAGCCACATCGCTGCGGAATTGGCGATATTCTGGGTTTTCGATTTGCTCTGCTGTGCCTGTTTGACCAGGTCGATGACCTGCGAGAGGAACGAATCCTTGCCGGTGCCCTTGACCTCGATGGTGAGTGAGCCTTCCCCGTTGATGGCCCCCCCGATTACCTTGCCGCCGGTCTTCTTGGCGACCGGGGTCGATTCACCGGTCAGCATCGCTTCATCGACGGAGCTCTCGCCGTCGACGATGACACCGTCGGCCGGAATCTTCTCGCCGGGCTTGATCAAGACCTTGTCGTTGAGCGCAAGCTCGCCGAGCGGCACGTCTTTCACGTTACCGTCGGGCATGAGCTTGTGCGCATCGGAGGGCATGAGCTTGGCAAGCGCCTCCAACGCCCGCGAAGCGCCCATCACGGACCTCATCTCGATCCAGTGCCCGAGCAGCATGATGTCGATGAGGGAGGCGAGCTCCCAGAAGAACATCTTGCCGGCCAGGCCGAACACGACGGCGCTGCTGTAGATATACGCCGTCGCGATGGCGACGGTGATGAGCACCCTCATCCCGGGCTGGCGGGCCTTGACCTCCTCGACGAATCCCTTGAGAAACGGCCAGCCGCCGTACCAGAAGACCGCTGAAGAAAGTCCGAACAGTACGTAAACGTCGCCACTGAAACGTATGGCTTCGCGCAGTCCCACCAGTGATTGGAGCATTGGCGACAGCGCAAGAATCGGCAGGGTCACAACCAGGGAGATCCAGAACCGCTTGCGGAAATCAGCCGCCATGTGGGCGTGATGGTCGGGTGCGGCGGACGGTATTTTATCATCGGCCTCGACGGCCTTGTCGTCCGCCTGGTGCTCGTTTTTACTCATCGGGGACCTCATTGGGCCAACCGGACCGTTTCGATACGCGAAGCTGCGTAGGAGAAGACGATATAATTAGACGATCCGAATTTTTCGGTGCTGCGGCGCGCCTATGTAAAATATAAGTATAACCACAAGATGCCTGGATCACCCCGACATCGCCTCAAGTTGAAACGTGTCAGAGCAGCCCGTGCAGGGCCGACAGCACCAGGCTACGATCCCTGCGTTCCTGCACCGCCAAGCCGACCGCGCAGCGAGAGAACAGGTCGTACCGGTACATGGTAGGCGTCTTAGCCAAGCTGCACTGGGTCGGATGGACTATGACTGCGGCCGAATGCGTGGCCGCAGCGGTCAAGACTTCCACGATGAACGCAGTCGCAATTGAGTCTTACATTCCCCGTCGATGGCCACATCGCCCCCGTTCTGAGACGGACCCCATGATCGACCTTCCATCCTCTGCGGGCTTGGCCCTGGCGATCAATGCCGGTTCATCGAGCATAAAATTCGCCATATTCTCACCCGGCGATCCGCTCACACGGATGTCCGACGGCATCATCGAGCGGATCGGGACGGATGCCGCTCGCCTGACGATCCGCGACGTCACCGGGCAACATGCCGAAGCTCGGCCGGTCGACGCGACCACGCATCAGGAAGCCGGCGCAGCAGTGATCGAGTCGCTGCGCGAACGCCTGTATGGACGGCGGATCGATGTCATCGGCCACCGCATCGTCCATGGCGGAGCCGGCATGTGCGATCATCGCCTGATCGATGCGGGGGTGATCGACGCCTTGCGACGCGCGCGATCCCTGGATCCAACCCACTTGCCCCAAACCATCGATCTCATCGCCGCGTTCGGCACGGCCTTCGGCGCCGTCCCGCAGGCAGCATGCTTCGACACGGCATTCCACACCGCGATGCCGCGCGTAGCGCATATGCTGCCGATACCGCGCGAATACGAGCTGGCCGGTATGCGCCGATTTGGATTTCATGGGCTGTCCTACGCCTACTTGATGGACGCATTGCGCCGACAGGGTCATGCCGGGGGACGAGTGCTCTTGGCACATCTCGGTTCCGGAGCCAGCATGGCTGCGGTCCGCGATGGACGACCAATCGAAACCACCATGGGTTTCACGCCTGCATCCGGCTTGATGATGGGCAGCCGTCCAGGCGATATCGACCCCGGGGTCCTCATTCATCTCATGCGCGAGGGTAGGATGACCGCCAAGCAGGCCGATGCGTTGATCAACAAGCGCTGTGGATTGCTCGGTGTGTCGCAGACCAGCGCCGACATCCGAGACCTGCTCGCCATCCGCGCAACCGATGTGAGGGCGGCCGAAGCCATCGACCTCTTCTGCTACCAGGCACGCAAAGGGATCGGCGCCCTTGCCGCGACGATGGAGGGCCTCGACACCCTGGTCTTCAGCGGCGGCATCGGCGAGCAAGCCGCGGAGATCCGGGCTGAAATCTGTGCGGGGCTGGCCTTTCTTGGCATCGTTGTAGATGCCGAGGCGAATTCCGATTCTTTGCCGGTGGTCTCAGCGGAAACTAGCGGCGTGGCGGTACGTGTGATCCCGACCGATGAGGAGGCGATGATCGCCAGCATCGGATTGAGCCTGATTGCGAATGCTTCCGGGGGTCCTGATGATCGATGAACCGGATTCGGAAGTGCTTGCGCGCATCGACGCCTATTGGCGCGCGGCCAATTATCTGTCGGTCGGCCAGATCTACCTGTACGACAACCCGCTGCTCAAGCGACCGCTCGTGCAGTCGGACATCAAGCACATGCTGCTCGGCCATTGGGGAACGACTCCCGGCCAAAACTTCATCTACGCGCACCTGAACCGGGTGATCAAGCGATACGATCTCGATATGATCTACGTCTGCGGTCCCGGACACGGTGGACCGGCAGTGGTCGGCAATACCTATCTCGAAGGAACCTACAGCGAAATCTATCCGGCTATCACCCAGGACGAGGCCGGACTGCGCAAGCTCTTCCTCCAGTTCTCGTTCCCTGGCGGAATTCCCAGCCACGCCTCGCCGGAATGCCCGGGGTCGATCCATGAAGGCGGTGAACTGGGCTATTCGCTCAGCCATTCGTTCGGCGCGGTGTTCGACAATCCCGACCTCGTCGTCGCCTGCGTCGTCGGCGATGGCGAAGCGGAAACCGGACCGCTCGCCACGGCGTGGCACTCCAACAAGTTCCTCGATCCAGTCAACGACGGCGCGGTGCTGCCGATCCTGCATCTCAATGGCTACAAGATATCCAACCCCACGCTGCTCGCCCGCATCACGCGCGAGGAATTAGACCAGCTGCTGCGCGGCTACGGCTGGACACCCTACTACGTCGAGGGACATGAGCCGGCGCTGATGCATAAGGCCATGGCGGCGGCGCTCGATCTGGCGGTGGAGCAGATCAGGACGATCCAGGAGAACGCCCGCACCCGCGGCGACCGCGCCCGCCCACGCTGGCCGATGATCGTGCTCAATTCGCCGAAAGGCTGGACGGGTCCGAAGGTGGTCGATGGCCTGCAGGTAGAGGGAACCTTCCGCGCCCATCAGGTGCCGCTCTCCGATGCGGCCGCCCACCCCCATCATCTCAAGCTGCTAGAGGACTGGCTGAGGAGCTACCGACCGGAGGAGCTGTTCGATGCGCGAGGCCGCCTGCGGCCGGAACTGGCCGAACTGGCGCCCCACGGCGATCGGCGCATGGGCGCGAACCCCCATGCCAACGGCGGCACCTTGCTGCGCGACCTGCATCTACCCGATTTTCGCGACTATGCCCAGCTGGTGCCATTGCCCGGAGTGCGCGGCATCGGCGACACGCGCGTGCTTGGACCGTTCCTACGCGATGTCATGAAGCTGAATCAAGAGCAACGGAACTTCCGCGTCTTCGGTCCGGACGAGACGCTGTCCAACGGCCTAGGCGCGCTGTTCGAAGCGACCCAACGCCAGTGGGACGCGGCGACGGTGCCGAACGACGAATTCCTCGCCCCCACCGGACGGGTGCTGGACTCCATGCTCAGCGAGCACCAATGCGAAGGTTGGCTCGAAGGCTACCTGCTCACCGGGCGGCATGGGCTTTTCAACTGCTACGAGGCCTTCATCCACATCATCGATTCGATGTTCAACCAGCACGCCAAATGGCTGAAGGTCACCTCGCACCTGCCCTGGCGAAAGAAGATCGCCTCGCTCAATTACCTGCTGGCCTCGCATGTCTGGCGTCAGGACCACAACGGCTTCACCCATCAGGACCCCGGTTTCATCGATCACGTGGTGAACAAGAAGGCCGAGGTGGTGCGGGTCTACCTGCCGCCGGATGCCAACTGCCTGCTCTCGGTCATGGACCATTGCCTGCGCAGCCGGCACTACGTCAACGTGGTGATCGCCGGCAAGCATCCGGCACCGCAATGGCTGACCATGGACGCCGCCGTCACGCATTGCCGCGAAGGCATCGGCATCTGGCAGTGGGCCAGCAATGATCAGGACGCGGCTCCGGATGTGGTCATGGCCTGCTGTGGCGATGTACCGACGCTGGAGACGCTGGCAGCGGTCTCGATCCTCCGCGAGCATCTGCCGGCACTGCGGATCAGGGTCGTCAATGTCGTCAACCTGATGAAGCTCCAGCCGGAACCCGAGCACCCACACGGATTGAACGACGTGGATTTCGACGCGATATTCACCAAGGACAAACCGGTCATCTTTGCCTTCCACGCCTATCCCTGGCTGATCCATCGGCTGACCTACCGTCGCACCAACCACGACAACATCCACGTGCGCGGCTACAAGGAGGAAGGGACCATCACCACGCCGTTCGACATGACGGTGCTCAACGAATTGGACCGCTTCCACCTGGTGATGGACGCCATCGACCGGCTGCCGCAGACCGGCGACCAGGGCGTCTCCCTCACGCTGCGACTCAGGGACAAACTCGTCGAACACCGTCGATATATCGGCATCCACGGCCGGGATCTGCCGGAAGTCCGCAACTGGGAATGGAGTGCCCGCGCATGAATATCCAGGCCCTGGTCGACACCGCCGCTGCCCTGGTCGCCGATGACAAAGGGTTGTTGGCGATGGATGAAAGCACGCCGACCTGCAACAAACGGTTCTCCCCGCTCGGGATCCCCCAGAACGAGAATTTCCGACGCGCCTACCGCGAATTGCTGGCGACCACACCTGGTCTCGGCGGCTCCATCAGCGGAGCGATCCTCTACGACGAGACCATCCGCCAGCACACCCAGGACGGGACGTCGATGATAGCCGCGCTCATCGCGGCAGGCATCATTCCCGGCATCAAGGTCGATGCCGGCACCCATAGCCTTGCCGGGCATCCCGGTGAGTTCATCACCGATGGTCTTGATGGATTGCGGGAGCGGCTCGGCGACTATGCACGTCTCGGCGCCCGGTTCGCCAAGTGGCGGGCGGTGTTCGTCGTCAGCGATGATCTGCCCAGTCGTGGGTGCATCGAGGCCAATGCCCACGCCCTGGCACGCTTTGCCGCATTGTCCCAGGAAGAGGGCCTGGTGCCGATCATTGAGCCGGAAGTGCTGATGGACGGCGATCATTCCCTCGCGCGCTGTCGCGTGGTCACCGAAGCCGTACAGCATGCGGTGTTCGCCCAGCTGCATAGCCAACGCGTATTGCTCGAAGGCATCATTCTGAAACCCAGCATGATTCTACCCGGAACAAGATCGACCGAATCCGCCTCCGGATCTGTCACTGCGGAGATGATCGCCGAGGCTACAGTCGGCTGCCTGTTGCGCACTGTTCCTGCTGCCGTTCCCGGGGTGGCCTTCCTCTCGGGGGGACAGACGCCCGAACGCGCCACGGAGCGGCTCAATGCCATGCATGTCCGCTTCAAGACGCGCCTTCCTTGGGCCGTGACGTTCTCTTTCTCCCGCGCGCTGCAGCAGCCCGTGCTGGCGATCTGGCATGGCGCCGCCGCCAATGCGCAGGCAGCACAACGGGCCCTGCTGCAGCGAGCGCAATGCGCCCGCGCGGCACGACGTGGCACCTATGCGCCCAGCATGGAAACAACATGAACTACATCAATTCGTTCCGCATAGATCCTGGGAGCAAATTCCGGCTCAAGGAGCACGATCCCGGATTCTCGGGCAAGCACGGCGGAAAAAAGTCCGCGGCCAAAAGGCTCGTCTCGTTGCAAAAGCGCATGGACGAATTGCAGTACCGCCTCTATGCCGAGCACCAGCGATCGGTGTTGATCTGCTTGCAAGCTCTCGATGCCGGCGGAAAGGATGGCGTCCTGCGCCATGTCATCAGCTCGATGAACCCGCAGGGCTGCCACGTGGTCGGCTTCAAGCAACCGTCGGCCGAAGAACTTGCCCACGACTTCCTCTGGCGCATCGAGCATGCCACCCCGCGAAGCGGTGAAGTGGCAGTTTTAAATCGCTCACACTACGAGGACGTGCTGATCGTACGCGTCCATGATCTTGTTCCCAAGAATGTCTGGTCGGCGCGTTACGATCAGATCAACGACTTCGAGCGACGTCTGAACAAAAATGGAACGCACATCCTTAAATTTTTCCTCCATATCAGCAAGGAGGAACAGTTGCAGCGCTTCGCGAAGCGCCTCGGTGATCCTGCCAAGCATTGGAAGATCAGCGAGGCGGATTACTCGGAGCGGCATTACTGGTCCGAATACCAGGCGGCCTACGAAGATGCGATCGGTAAGTGCAATACTGAGCACGCACCCTGGTTCGTGATCCCAGCGGACCACAAATGGTTCCGCAACCTCGCCGTTGCCGAGATCATCGTCGAAACCATGGAAAACCTCGACTTCACGTTGCCGAAGGCGAGCGTGGACATCGCCGCCATCCGCGCGAAGTACCACGAAGCGGTCGGTCGTTCGGTGACCAAGCAGCGCAAGGACACGCGATGAGTCCAGGAAAGACTGCGAATATCGGCGTCGTCGTCGCAGTGCGGGGCAGCGTGGTGGACGTGCGCTTCGACGGACGACTGCCGTCGATCTACTCGGTGCTGCATGCCGGCAAGTCCGGAGGCGTCGTCATCGAGGTGCTGGCGCAACGCGATGCCAGGCATGTGCGCGGCATCGCCTTGACCCCCACCCAGGGTCTCGCCCGAGGCATGCCGGTGGAAGATACCGGCTCCCCCTTGCAAGCGCCGGTCGGCAAGGCGATCCGTTCGCGGATGTTCGACGTGTTCGGCCATACCATCGATCGCGGTGAGGCGCTGACCGACATCCAATGGCGTTCGGTCCACCGGGCTCCGCCACCGCTGGCCAGCCGTTCCACCAAGTCGGAGATCTTCGAGACCGGGATCAAGGCCATCGATGTGCTTGTGCCGTTGGAGCGCGGCGGCAAGGCCGGACTGTTCGGCGGCGCCGGTGTGGGCAAGACGGTGCTGCTCACCGAAATCATCAACAACATGGTCGGACACCAGGACGGAGTCAGCATCTTCTGTGGGATTGGTGAGCGCTGCCGCGAGGGCGAGGAGCTTTATCGCGAGATGCGGAAGGCCGGCGTCCTGACGAACATGGTGATGCTATTCGGCCAGATGAACGAACCGCCTGGCGCCCGATTCCGCGTTGGTCATGCGGCCATGACCATGGCCGAGTATTTCCGCGACGATGAGCATCGCGATGTGCTGCTGTTGATCGACAACATCTTCCGTTTTATCCAGGCCGGCATGGAGGTGTCGGGGTTGATGGGCCAGATGCCGTCGCGCCTGGGCTATCAACCCACCATGGGGACCGAACTGTCGGGACTCGAGGAACGCATCGCCAATACCGATGCCGGCGCAATCACGTCGATCCAGGCGGTGTATGTCCCGGCTGACGACTTCACCGATCCGGCCGCGGTGCATACCTTCTCGCATCTCTCGGCCTCCATCGTTCTTTCGCGCAAACGCGCAAGCGAAGGCCTGTTCCCGGCCATCGACCCGCTCCAGTCCAATTCCAAGATGGCGACTCCTGGAGTCGTTGGCGAACGGCACTACCGCCTGGCGCAGGAGATCCGGCGGACCCTCGCCCAGTATGCTGATCTGAAGGACATCATCGCCATGCTCGGGCTGGAGCAGTTGTCATCGGAGGATCGCAGGGTGGTCGCCCGCGCGCGCAGGATCGAGCGCTTCCTAACCCAACCATTCTTCACCACCGAACAGTTCACCGGCCACCAGGGGAAGCTAATCGGACTCAAGGACGCGCTGGATGGCTGTGAGCGGATCCTGCGCGATGAATTCAAGGACTACCCGGAGAGCGCCTTCTACATGATCGGCACGATCGACGAAGCCAAGGCGAAGGCTGAGTCGAAATCGGATCAATCCTCCAAGGCCGCCGCCAAGCCAGTTCCGCAGTGATGCCTGTGGCAAAGCCGCATCCAGAATCCGACCAGGCCGCCACCGGCATGAGGCTCAAGATCCTCTTGCCCTCCCAGATCTTCACCGAGAAACCCGGAGTAACACGCATCGTGGTGGAAACCATGGCCGGGTCGATCGGACTGCTGCCCCATCGCCGCGATTGCATCGCGGCGATGGTTCCCGGTATCCTGTGTTACGAGACGACGACTGATGGCGAAGTCTACTTGGCCGTAGACGAAGGGGTGTTGGTCAAGTCCGGATCCGAAGTGCTGGTATCGGTGCGTCGGGCGCTCGGCGGAGTCGACCTCGAACATTTGAATGAACTGGTGCAGCGCGAGTTCCTGACACTGGACGAACAGGAGCAAGATATGCGCGCCGCCATGGCCAAATTGGAAAGCGGATTCATCAGTCGATTCGCGAGTTTCCACCATGAGTGATCTTCCGCCCGGACGACGTCCGGATAAATCGTCCATGGCTGGGCAGATCGGCAGCAAGGCTGCGCGCAAACTCAAGTCTCGGCGCGATAGCGGCCACGGGGTCTGGTTCGGCCTGGGCATGATGGGGATCATCGGCTGGTCGGTCGCCGTGCCGACCGTGCTTGGCGCGGCGTTCGGCCTGTGGCTGGACGCTCACCAGACTGGTAATCGTTCCTGGACCTTGGCGCTACTTGTGGCTGGCCTGATGATCGGCTGCCTGAATGCGTGGCATTGGGTTGCGAAGGAAGACCAGTCAATTCACGAGGAGCGCGACGATGACCATGACTGAAGCACTGATGCTGGCGTTGGCATGGGTGGCGGGAGGAGCGCTGGGCGGGATCTTCTTCGGCGGCCTGTGGTGGACGATCCGTCATGGCGCCTCATCCCCTCGCCCGGCCCTGTGGTTCCTGCTCAGTGGGCTGCTGCGAATGGGCATCGCCCTGGGAGGATTTTACGTCGTCTCAGCCGGCCACTGGCAGCGGCTGCTGACCTGCCTGTTGGGCTTCGTCATGGCCCGCTTGGCGGTGACGCGACTCACCCGGCGGTCAGCAGATCCCCGGATCGATTCCGAAACTGAAAGAGCCCGTGCAGCTCAGTCCTGATGCGCTCATTTTCTGGGAATACGGCTTCATCAAGCTGAATGCCACCATCGTGTACACCTGGGGTCTGATGCTGGCGCTGGTGATCGGTTCGGCGCTGATCACGCGCGGGCTCTCCACGGAACTGACACGTTCCCGTTGGCAGAACTTCCTGGAAATAATCGTCGCCGCCATGGCCAAGCAGATCGGCGAAATCGGGATCAGCCACCCAGAGAAGTATCTGGGGTTCCTGGGAACGCTTTTCCTGTTCGTCGCCGCGGCGAGTCTGTGCACGGTCATACCCGGTTACGATCCCCCGACGGGTTCGCTTTCAACCACCGCGGCGCTCGCGTTGTGTGTCTTCGTGGCCGTGCCGCTGTTCGGCATCAAGGGCCAGGGCTTGCGCGGCTATCTCAAGTCCTACGTCGAGCCAACGATCATCATGCTGCCATTCAACATCATCAGCGAGTTCTCGCGTACGCTCGCCCTCGCCGTTCGCCTGTTCGGGAACATGATGAGCGGGGCGATGATCGTGGGCATACTGCTGACCATCACCCCCTTCATCTTTCCGATCGTCATGACCGTCCTCGGCATCCTCACCGGCATGGTGCAGGCGTACATCTTCAGCATCCTCGCCGCGGTCTACATCGCGGCAGCCATGCGTACGAAAATACCTAAGCCCGAAGCGGCACCCACTCCCTGAATCGCCAACGAGCCTGCCAAAGGACGCACCATGGACAGCATGACCCTCATCGCCACAGCCTCGATCATCACTGCCGGCATCACCACCACTTTAGGATGCATGATGCCGGCGCTGGGCGAAGGGCGAGCGGTCTCGTCCGCGCTGAGCGCCCTGGCGCAGCAGCCAGACGCCTCGGCTACCATCACCCGCACCTTGTTCGTCGGCCTGGCAATGATCGAGTCCACGGCCATCTATTGTTTCGTGGTCTCGATGATCCTGATCTTCGCCAACCCGTTCTGGACTCATGTCATCGCCCAGGCCGCGGGGAAATAATCCGTGCCCATCGATTGGTTCACCGTCGCCGCGCAGGCGCTCAACTTCATCATCCTGGTATGGCTGATGAAGCGCTTCCTCTACAAACCGATCCTCAACGCCATCGACACGCGAGAGAAGCGGATTGCGGCGGAACTCGCCAACGCCGATGCGAAAAAGTCTGAAGCCCGGGACGAGCGCGATGAGTTCCAGCGCAAGAACCAGGAGTTCGACCAGCAACGCGCCACGCTCTTGAGTCAGGCGACGGATCAGGCGAACGCCGAGGGTGAGCGGCTGCTCGATTCGGCACGGACGGCTGCCGACGCCCTGAGCGCCAAGCGCCTGGATGGATTGCAGAGCGAAGTGAAGACGCTGCAGCAAGCCCTCCGTCAACGGACCCAGGAAGAGGTTTTCGCCATCACGCGCAAGGCCCTCACCGATCTCGCCACCACCAGCCTGGAAGAACGCATCGGTGAGGTGTTCACCCGCCGTTTGCGTGCGATGGATGGCCAGACGAAGGAGGGTCTGGCCGAGGCGCTCACCACCTCTTCTGAACCAGCCGTCGTGCGCAGCGCCCTTGAACTGTCCGCGGATCAGCGGGCGGCGATCAAGGCTGCGCTCAACGAAACATTTTCCGCTGATCTGCAGGTCACATTCGAGACCGCACCGAGTCTGGTCAGCGGGATCGAACTCAGCGCCAATGGGCACAAGCTCGCTTGGAGCATCGCTGGCTACCTCGACGCGCTGGCGAAAGACATCGGCCAAATGGTGGACCAGCACACCGCCCCCAGGCCATCGACGAATTCCAGGATCGATTCCAAGCCGGGCGTTAACAGCCAATGACCACTGATCCGGATGACCTGGGGAGATCCTTCGACCGTGCATTTGCCGACATGGCCAAGGCGCGCGAAGACTTCAATCCGGGCCTGACCCTGCACGAGGTCGGTTCGATCACCAGCGTCGCTACCGGTATCGCCATGGTCGCCGGCCTTCCCAATGTCGGGTTCGAGGAATTGATCCGGTTTCCCGGGGGCATATTCGGCATCGCCTTCAACGTGGATGTGGACGAGGTCGGCGTCGTCCTGCTCGGTGACTCCTGGCATCTGCATGCTGGCGATGAAGTCGAGCGCACCGGCCGGGTGATGGACGTGGCGGTGGGCGACGGCCTACTCGGCCGCGTCATCGACCCGCTCGGCCGGCCTCTCGATGGCGATGCGCCGGTGGTGTCGAGCCGGCGCCTGCCGATCGAGCGCCCTGCCGCGCCGATCATGGACCGCGCGCCGGTGGTGGTGCCGCTGCAGACCGGGCTCACCGTCATCGATGCACTTATTCCCATCGGCCGTGGTCAGCGGGAGTTGATTCTGGGCGACCGACAGACCGGCAAGACGGCGATCGCCATCGACACCATTCTCAATCAACGTGGAAAAGATGTGGTGTGCGTCTATTGCGCCATCGGCCAGCGGTCTTCTGCCGTTGCCAAGACCGTGGCCGTCCTTCGCGAGCACGGGGCGATGGACTATACCGTGGTGGTTGTGACCGAGGGCAATGATCCTCCCGGGCTCGCCTACATCGCTCCCTATGCGGCGACCAGCATCGCCGAGCATTTTATGGAAGCAGGTCGCGATGTGCTGATCGTCTATGACGATCTCACCCAGCATGCCCGCTCCTACCGCGAGTTGTCGCTCTTGCTGCGGCGGCCGCCCGGCCGCGAAGCCTTCCCTGGCGACATCTTCTACATCCATTCGCGACTGCTCGAACGGTCGACGCATCTGCGCAAGGAACGTGGCGGCGGTTCGCTCACCGCCCTGCCCATCATCGAGACTGAGGCGCAGAATATTTCCGCCTACATTCCGACCAACTTGATCTCCATCACCGATGGACAGATTTACCTGTCGCCATCGCTGTTCGAATTGGGGGTGCTGCCGGCAGTGGATGTCGGCAAATCGGTGTCGCGTGTCGGCGGCAAGGCCCAGCGAGCGACCTACCGCGCGGTTGCTGGCGACCTCAAGCTCGCCTATGCGCAGTTCGAGGAACTCGAGAACTTCGCCCGATTTGGGGCCCGCCTCGATGCCGATTCGCTTCAGATCATCGAGCACGGCAAGCGTATCCGGGCCTGCCTCAAGCAACCGGAATCGGCTCCGGTATCTGTGCCAGCGCAGATCGCCACCCTGATGGCGCTGACTGCCCGGGCCTTCGACCCGGTTCCGATCGATCAGATGAAGGACGCCAAGCATGCCGTCCACGAGGTCGCGACGAGGATTCCCGCCGAGGTCTGCGCGCGCTTCGAAACCGCCACCACGTTGTCCGACGCGGATCGCAAGACGATCCTCGACCTCGGCCGCTCGGCCCTCGCAAGGTTCCCGGCAGATCCCGCGGCGGCGACAACGCCCACGACCGAGCCGGAACCCAGGTCGGCGCCCAAGCCAGCAGTCAACGCGCAGGCCCCGCCCAACCCCGACGCGGCGCCTCAGGAGGAGTCGTGAGCGACTCCATGACCAGCCTACAGCGGAAGCTCGCCAGCGCCGGCGATCTGCACTCCGTGGTCCGCAGCATGAAAGCGGTAGCCGCTTCAAGCATCGGACAATACGAGAAGTCCGTCCAGGCCGTGGCCGATTACTATCGGACCGTGGAGATGGGGTTGGGTGCCTGCTCTCGCGCGAGCGGACCTGCCTCTACGCGGGAGGTTGGGAATGGACGAACCGACCTGCTGCCGATCGCCGCCATCGTGTTCGGCTCTGATCAGGGGTTGGTTGGCCAATTCAATGAGGTGGTGGCCGATCATACGATCACGACGTTGGCCACTTTGCCCGGAAAGCCCGAACTCTGGGTTGTCGGCGAGCGGGTTCGTGCGCGCCTGGTCGAGGCCGGCCTACCCGTGATGGGGCTCTTTCCCGTGCCGAATTCCGTCAAGGCCATCGCCCCATTGGTGGGGCGGATCCAGATCGCCAGCGAGGCTGCGCGGTCCGGGGACGCGTATGCCGAAGTTCATGTTTTTCATAATCGCCCTCGGTCAAGCGCGGCTTACGAACCCGTCAGCCAACGACTGCTGCCTTTCGATGCGGCCTGGCGACAGGCTCTCGAAGACGTTCCTTGGCCGACGAGGATCCCGCCTGAAATCATCGGCGACGGCATGACGACGCTGCGTGCGCTCATCCGCGATTATCTGTTCATTTCCATTTTCCGTTCGTGTTCGGAATCACTCGCCAGTGAAAATTCCAGCCGTCTGGCGGCCATGGAACGCGCCGACAAAAATATCAAGGAGACGCGCAACGACCTGCAAAGGTCCTTCAACCGGTTGCGTCAGGGTTCGATAGACGAGGAACTTTTCGACGTCATCGCCGGATTTGAATCGTTCGGGAAATAAGCCGACTCCGCGGATGCGCCGCAATCTGAGCGATCCGCTCGCGGTGAGGGAAGATCCGATGAAGCTGGCAGGTGCGGCTAAGCTGAACCGGGCTTGAAGGTTCAGGCGCCGACCCATGTCTCATCCTTCCCTGCCGATGAATCCTTCACCTCTGTGGTGCGACGGCCGACCATCCATCGATTCGCACATGTCATCGCCCGCCTGGACGAGACCCCGCTGACCCACGCTCCATGCCACCGCGCACGAGGCCATGCGCCGCCTGGAATCCGAAAAGCGTCGCCACGGCCCGCTCCTGCGCGGCATCGAGCGGATCACTTCCGTGCGACATCACCCACCCGGCTCTGCGATGCCTCGATGCGCAGCTCGCCTTCGAGGAAGTAATTGAGGCCGGTCCTGATCGCAGCGATGGCGGCCAGCTTGCCGATCTCATCGTAGTGGGGGCGACGGCCGTGGCGAGGATGTCCGCGGCCAGGAGGAACTCTCGAGGCCGAGGCCGAGATGTTCCCACCGACAGGCGGATGGTCGTCGCTGGAACCTCCACGCCAGACCGGAACAGCGCACTCACATACATCCAGGCGCCGCGGACGATGCCGCTGACGATGACAAGTGCAGCTACCGCTTCAGCGCCTTCGGATATGTGCGTCGAGGCCGTGCGGACGATATCCTGGATCAGCATGCAGCTGCCCCCTCAGCACCCGTAGACATGTGGCCAACCGGGGCGGCTGGCGAACGTGCTAGGTTTCACATGAGGAGGAGTTCGCATCGCTTCTCGCGCCGTTATGTCCGTCGGGGCGTCAAGATCCTCGGCTTCGGGCTCGGTAAAATCGGATCCGCTGGCGGGCGCCCAGCGATTCCAGGCCCTACCGACCAGCACCGCGATGGCGAATGCGGTGATGCCGACCGTCAGCGAGGCAGCCGCGTGTTCGTGAAAGGCGGGTTCACGACGCCGTACCGCAGCAGTCGGCTGACCAATGCAGAGCGGATGGTTCTCGTTTCGGCTGCGATCACCGTCACTGTCGCGGGAATTCCACAGCGAAGAGGTCATCTCCGGTACGGGCCACCTATCGGGGTGAGCGCATCGGTACAACGAGGGCAACCATGGGCACCCGGCGCCTTATCATCGTTCTCCTTATCGCCGCTGTGAGCGGCTGCGGCGAGCCGACACGCGTCGACGTGCCGAACACCCATCCGGCGAGCCCGGATGCGGCGGCGGCGCCGACTCCTCGCCCGTCGTCCGTCCTGGCCATCGACTCGACGCCGCCAGCGCCCCCGGTGCAGACCTCGGCGGATCGCGCGTCGCACGCCGGTCAAACGGCTGCGCAACCTGTCCCAGCGAAGGACGACCACGCGCCGGCGCAAGCGGCGGCGTACAGCTGTCCCATGCATCCCGAGGTGACCTCGGACCAGCCAGGCCGGTGCCCGAAGTGCGAGATGCAGCTCACGCCGACTTCGGCTGCGAAGGCTCCGTGATGCGGCCGGTCCACATCTTCGCCATCGCTGGCACACTGGTGCTCGCCGGGTGCGGGCGGGCGCCGCGCGACGGCGGATTCTCAGAGGTTCAGAAGATGGTCGATGAACGCGCGGGATTGACGGTTCGCTGGGATCAGGGGTCTGCTGACGATGCCGAGGCACGTCGTTCGGTCGAAACCCTCCTGGCGAAGGAACTGTCCGCTGAGAGCGCCGTCCAGATCGCATTGTTCAACAACCAGCAACTCCAGGCCACCTTCGAGGATCTCGGCATCGCCCAGGCCGACCTGGTCCGTGCCGGTGCGCTGCGCAATCCCATGCTCAGCGCGGACGTCCTGTTCTTCGCCAAGGGACCGGCGACCTTGGAATTCTCGCTGGTCCAGAACCTGATCGACCTCATCACCCTGCCCAAGCGAAAACGGCTCGCCGCCAGCGCGCTCGCCGCGGCGAAGCTGCGCGTCGCCGACGCCGTTCTGGGCCTCGCGCAGGATGTACGCGTCACGTTCTACCGCCTGCAGATGGCGACCCAGACCCTGGAGATGCGTCGCACGGTGGTCCAGGCGAGCGCCGCCGCCTATGAGCTGGCCAAGCGATTGCGCGACGCCGGCAACACCACCGCGCTCGACCTCGCCCAGGAGCAGGATCTGCTGGAGCAGGCGAAGCTCGACCTAGCCAGCGCCGAGGTCGAGGTCGCCGACCAACGCGAGCGCGTGAACATCCTGCTTGGCCTGTGGGGGCCGCAGAGCGCAGCTTGGCAGTCGGCGGCGCGTCTGCCGGATCTCCCCGCGGACGAACTGCCGCTTGAGGATCTTGAGCGGCGGGCGATCAGCGCGAATCTCGGGCTGGCGATCACCCGCGAGGAGATCACCTACAACGCGCAGCGGCTTGGCGTCAGCCGGCCGTTCGCCCTCGCCGACGAGACCATGGTCGGAGCCGCTGCTTCGCGCGAGCGTGAAGGCGATTGGGGTGTCGGACCCGCCATCGCGCTGCCGGTGCCGATCCTGAACCAGGGCCAGGGAGCCGTCGCCGCCGCACGCTCAGACCTGCGACGCAGCCAGCAGCGTTACGCTGCCGAGGCAGTCGCCGTCCGGGCCGGGGTACGGATGGCGCGAGCGCGGCTCGTCGCCGCGCGCGCGCGCGTGGTCTACCTGCGCCAAGTCGTGCTGCCGCTACGCCAACACATCCTCGACGAGACCCAGAAGCACTACAACGGTATGCTCGCCTCGCCCTTCCAGTTGATCCTGGCCAAGCAGAAGGCGATCGAGGCCGGAGCCACCTATGTCCAGGCCGCCGGTGACTACTGGATCGCCAGGTCAGGGCTGCTGCAGATTCTCAACGGCGGGTCAGCGCCGGTGTCGATGGACCATGCAGTCAGCACGACACTCATCCGCTCAGGCGATCAAGGAGGCCACTGATGTTCGCCGACGTGGACACCGCGGCTCGCCGCCTATCGCTGCTGACGCTGCTCATCCTGCTCGGCAGCCAACTTCCCGCGGAGGATG
>Ga0163153_10003976_pt1 | contig 19071 bp, 10 predicted proteins | sample OliLakLV19MP6IB1_FD_148629 | JGI IMG/M metagenome (GOLD analysis project Ga0163153, IMG submission 148629) | Freshwater microbial mat bacterial communities from Lake Vanda, McMurdo Dry Valleys, Antarctica - Oligotrophic Lake LV.19.MP6.IB-1 | ecosystem: Environmental > Aquatic > Freshwater >... | reverse complement strand
AGCGCCAGGTAGCCGGCCTGGGCCGCCGCCTGCGCCACGCCGGCCCAACTGTCCTGGTGCGCGTCGCTGGTGGTGGCAAAGATCACGGCCGTGCGGCCCGCGCCGTACTGCGTGCCGGTCAGAACGCGGCCGGGCGTGACAGACTCAGGCTGAACGGGTAGACTGCGACGCACAATATCAACGCGCTGCGGGGTTGGGCACGGGAGGCGGCATGGCGGGCAAACGCAGAAGCAAGACCTACACCCAAGAAGAACTTAACGAGGCGCTGCAAGCGCAGCGGGCCGAGCTGGAAGCCGCCAAGAACACCGGCTACTCCGAACGCAATCAACTGGTGTTGGCGTTGAGCAAGTTGTTTCCGGCCTGGCTCGAACGACACCCCATCGAAGAAACGGATTGGGACGACGACTGGCGCTGGATCGTGTTCATCGAGATTCCGGTGGACGCGCCGGCCGGCACCCTAACAGAACTAGGGCAGGCTGAGCAACTCACCTGGCACATTAACGACCGCGAGCAGCCGCTGTTCGAGCACTTGCAAGTCCGCGACGGCAATTCCTGGGACGGGCATACGACGGCAGAGAAGTACGCGCGGCTGGCGCGGCTGCACAAGCGCTAGGCCGTGCCCGGTGGTGACAAATAAAAAGCGGCTGCGTCTGGGTCTTAGCCCAGGCGCAGCCGCTGTCAGTTACGGTGAAGGTTACGCCTGCATCGGCAGCGCGTACACGACTTCGGCCAACTCGACCGGGATGGGGCGGGACGGCATCGCGCCTTCCTTGGGCACCACGCGCACACACCCGGCGGCGTAAGTGGCCCAATCGTTCAACAGTTGCGCGGCGCGTGGGCTGCCGGTCAGCGCCAGGTGTTGCGCCAGCCAGCCGCGCAGGCAGGCCTCGTCGTCGGCGTCCAGCGCCTCCACCCGCACCATTTGGCGGTTCACGCACGTCTCGGCGGCGGCGCCGTCGAACAGGTAGGCAATGCCGCCCGACATGCCGGCGGCGAAGTTGTGGCCCATCGGCCCCAGGTTGATGACCAGCCCGCCGGTCATGTACTCGCAGCCATGTTGGCCCACGCCTTCGACCACGGCCACCGCGCCGCTGTTGCGCACCGCAAAGCGCTCGCCGGCGCGCCCGGCGATGAACACCGCGCCGCCCGTCGCGCCATACAGCACGGTGTTGCCGGCCAGCACCGGCGCGTTGGCGTCGTCGCCCACGGCGGCTTCCAGGGTGCCGCGCAGTTGGCTGCCGGGGCGCGGGTGAATCACCAGCCGTCCGCCGGCCAGGCCCTTGCCCACGTAGTCGTTGGCCTCGCCGCTCAGGGTCAAGTTCATCCCGGGCACGCCGAACGCGCCAAACGATTGCCCGGCGGTGCCGTTCAGGCGCACGTCGAGGTTGGCGTTCACCAGCCCGGCGTCGCCGTGGCGGCGGGCCACCTCGCCCGCCAGCCGCGCCCCAAAGGTGCGGTCGCGATTGGCGATGTCGTAATCCAGCCGGCAGGTCGCGCCGGGGCCGAGCAGCACGCCGCTGAGCCACAGCCGTTCGTTCAGGGGCGAGGCGGCCGGCACGCGGTTGGGGTCGCCCAGGTGGCGGCGGGCATAGCCGGGCGGCGGCGGGGTGAGCAGGCGGCTCAGATCCACGTCGTCCAGCCCGCGCACCTGCTGCAACAGTTCCACGCGGCCGATGGCCTTTTCAAGCGAGCTAAGGCCCAGGCGGGCCAGCGTCTCACGCACTTCTTGGGCCACGTAGAGCATGAAGGCCATCACCATCTCGGGCGTGCCGTCGAACTTGGCGCGCAGGTCGGGGCGCTGGGTGGCGATGCCGGCCGGGCAGGTGTTCAGGTGACAGGCGCGGGCCATTACGCAGCCCTCGGCCACCACGGCCGAGGTGCCAAACGAGAACTCGTCCGCGCCGAGCAGGGCGGCCACCACCACATCGCGGCCGGTGCGCAAGCCGCCGTCCACGCGCAGGCGCACGCGCCCACGCAGGCCAGTTTCGCTGAGCACGTATTGGGCCTCGGCCAGCCCCAGCTCCCACGGGATGCCGGCGTACTTGATGCTGCTGAGGGGCGAGGCGCCCGTGCCGCCGGCGCTGCCGCTGATCAGGATCACATCCGCGCCGGCCTTGGCAACCCCGGCGGCGATGGTGCCCACGCCCGACTGCGCCACCAGCTTGACCGAGATCACGGCGCGCGGGTTCTGGTGGCGCAGGTCGTACACCAGTTGGGCCAGGTCTTCGATGCTGTAGATGTCGTGGTGCGGCGGCGGCGAGATGAGCGTGACGCCGCTGGTGGCGTGGCGCAGCGCGGCGATCTCGGCCGTCACCTTGTGGCCGGGCAGTTGGCCGCCCTCGCCCGGCTTGGAGCCTTGGGCCATCTTGATTTGCAGTTCGTCGGCCGACACCAGGTAGGCGGGCGTCACGCCGAAGCGGGCCGAGGCCACCTGCTTGATGCGGTCGTTGCGGTCGGTGTCGTAGCGGTTCGGGTCTTCGCCGCCCTCGCCCGAATTGCTCATGGCGTCCAGCCGGTTCATGGCGACGGCCAGCGTGCTGTGGGCCTCGGCCGACAGCGCCCCGTGGCTCATGGCGGCGGTGGAGAAGCGCCACAGGATGGCGTGCAGCGACTCGACCGCCGCCAGAGGAATGACATCCGGCGGAGGGTTGAAGTCGAGCAGGTCCGACAAGTCAATCGGCGCGATGGAATGCTGCAAGCGGCTGTAGCGCAGGAAGGCGGCATAGCCCTCGTGCCAGTGGCCGTTCAGGGCGTCGGGCGTGCGCACCGCCTCGTGCAGCGCATGGACGATGGCCGGGCTGTAGGCGTGCAGCTCGCCGCTGCGCTTGAATTTGTAGAAGCCGGGGCTGGGCAAGACGCAGGCCTGAGAGGTATCGAAGGCCGCCGCGTGCCAGCGCAGCACGATGTCGGCGATGCGCGCCAGCGACAGCCCTTCCAGGTGACAGGTGGTGCCGCTGAAATACTTGTCCACCACCGCGCTGCTCAGGCCGACGATCTCAAAGATTTGCGCGCCGCAATAGGCATCGACGGTGCTGATGCCCATCTTCGACATGATCTTCAACAGGCCGTGCTCGCTGGCGTGCAGGAAGCGGGCCACGGCCTCGGCCGGGGCCACGTCGCCGCGCGCCACGTCAATGCCGGTCGCCAGCGCCAGATAGGGGTTGACGGCCGCCGCGCCGTAGCCGACCAGCACCGCAAAGTGATGCACCTCGCGCGGCTCGCCGCTCTCGACCACCAAATCTACGCCCACGCGCTGATCGGTGCGCAGCAGGTGATGATGCACCGCGCCCAGCGCCAGCACGGCCGGCAGGAAGCTGTGCGCCGCGTCCACGCCGCGGTCGCTGAGGATGATGGTTTCAGCGCCGCCGCGGGCCGCCGCTTCGGCCTCGGCTTGCAGCCGGTTGAGCGTGCGCTCCAGGCCTGCCAGCCCCTCAGCCGCCGGGAACAGGGTGGAGAGGGTGACGGCCTTGAGCAGCGGGTCGGCCCGCAGCGCGGCCAGGCCGTCGTCGCTCAGCATCGGGCTATCCAATTCCAGCAGTTGGGCCTGGGCCGGCGTCTCGGCCAGGAAGTTGCCGCGCGCACCCAGCCGCATCCGCAGCGACATCACCAAGTCTTCGCGCAGCGGGTCAATCGGCGGGTTGGTCACCTCCGCGAAGCGCTGGCGGAAGTAGCTGAACAGCGGGCGCGGCTTCTCCGACAAGATGGCGGGCGAGGTGTCGTCGCCCATCGAGCCGATAGCCTCGGCCTGGTTCTCCACCATCGGGCGCAGCACCATAATCAATTCTTCGGCGGTGTAGCCGAAGGCGGCTTGCAGCGCGGTGGGGGTGTCTTTCACCGGTTCGTCGCCCGCGGGTATGGGTTCAATGGTGTCGGGCAGAGCCGGCGCGGTCGGGGCCGGGAGGTGGCGCACAGCGTTTTTGAGCCAGGCGCCATAGGGCTGGCGCGCGGCCAACTCTCGCTTGATCTGGCCATCTTCCTGGATCAGATGCCGCACGGTGTCTACCGCCAGCATCTGGCCCGGCCCCAGCCGGCCTTGCACGCGGATGCGCTCCGGCTCAATCGGCACCGCCCCGGCTTCGGAGGCGGCGGCCACAAAGCCGTCGTCGGTCACAAGGTAGCGCAGCGGGCGCAGGCCATTACGGTCGAGCGTGGCCCCGACGGTGGCGCCGTCGGTGAAGACCAGCGCGGCCGGGCCGTCCCACGGCTCGCTCAGCCCGGCGTGGTAGGCGTAGAAGTCGCGCACTTCCGGCGCGAGGTGCGGCTGCTTTTCCCAGGCCGGCGGCACCAGCATGGTCAGCGCGTGGCGAATATCGCGCCCGCCGTGTACCAGCAGCTCCAAGGCGTTGTCGAGCATGGCCGAATCGCTGCCCGTGGTATCCACCACCGGGCGCAGCGCCGCGCCGTTGGTACAGAACTCGGCCGACAGGCGCGGCTCGCGCGACTTCATCCAGGCCAGGTTGCCTTGCAGCGTGTTGATCTCGCCGTTGTGGCAGACCATGCGGAAGGGCTGGGCGAGCTGCCAGGTGGGCATGGTGTTGGTGCTGTAGCGTTGGTGGAAGACCGCCAGCGGCACTTCGTACAGCGGGTCGAGCAGGTCGGTGTAGAAGGCGGCCATCTGCGGAGCCAGCAGCAGCCCCTTGTAGACTATCGTGCGCGTCGAGAGCGAGGCCACATAGGCCCCCAGCGGGCGCGCGCCGCGCTCGAAGTCTTTGCGGGCCAGGTACAGCCGGTGCTCGAAGCTCGCGCCGCTCTGGGTCTCGGCGGCGGGTGTCACCAGCGCGTGCCACAGGTGCGGCATGGTCGCCAGCGCCCGCGCGCCCAGCACCTCGGCATCGGTCGGCACGGCGCGCCAGGCTAGCAGGCGCACATCGTGGCGCACCAGCGCGGCCTCGGCCATGCTCAACAGCTCGGCCTCGCCCTCAGCCGGCAGGAACAACACGCCCACACCCAGGCGGGCCGGGTCTACAGTGCGGCCGGTCAGGCGCTCAGCCTCGCGCGCGAAGAAGGGCAGCGGCAGCGGCGTGAGCAGGCCCGCGCCGTCACCGGTGCGGGCGTCGGCGGCCAGCGCGCCGCGATGTTGTAGATTGGTGAGGGAATCCAGGGCCAAACGCAGCAAACTGTGGCTGGCGCGACCATATTGGTCGGCCACGAAACCGATGCCACAGCCACCGCGCTCGTAGCGGGGTGTATAAGGAGATGAGCTAGAGGACACGGATACCTCGCGGGCAAGACTCAGTTAATGGAGAAAGCCGTGCCGAATAGTTTAGAGCACGGTGTCCAAACTGTCGTCCTGCCTGCGGGCCATTTCCGGCAGCAAACAGCACATGGCCCGAACGGGTCATGTGCGCTTCGCCCATAGGCGGGGGATAGCTTTTGTAGAGTTAATCCGAGGGGCGCCGGTTCTCCTCAAAACCGGCGCCCCTCGACGAACAGCGCCAGATGTTGCCAGCGTTGCAGGTCAGCCTCTTCTCCTCAGCCTGTGGCCCGTTACTGCTTTCGTTGCGATTGGGCTAGTCACCTCCAGATCAAAAAACGCCCCTGGCAGCTTCCGCTGCCAGGGGCGTCTTGGCCCATGACCCAGGTGTGGGTCGCATATTTACTTGGTGATGGTCTAACTCCAACTCAGTGTACGCTGTCGCGGCCGGTCCGGCCATACCTGTTCAGGCCATCTTGGTGGCGACCAGCCGGGCGCGTTCCGGCCTAGTCGCCCGGCGCGGTCGCCATGCCGACGGCCGGCTTGGCCACTGGGGCGGACGCTGCTGCGTGCGCTTCCTTCGCCATCTGATATTCGGGATAGGCGTGCGCGCCGTGCTCGTGCCAGTCCAGGCCTTCCAGCTCGCCGGCCTTCGAGACCCGCAGCGTGCCGGTGGCCTTGACCGCCGCGAATAGGGCGAAGGCCGCACCCAGCGTGACGGCCGTGACGCTCAGGCTGCCGATCAACTGTGCGATCAACTGCGCCACGCCGCCGCCATAGAACAGGCCGGTGACGACCGAGGCCGTATCCGCACCGTCGGGTGTGGGCAGACCATACGCGCCCGAGGCGAACAAGCCAATGGCGAGCGTGCCAAAGATGCCGTTCGCCAAGTGCACCGGCACTGCGCCGATGGGGTCATCCACCCGGAAGTATTCCAGCGCATCGGTGGCGGCGATCATGACGCCGGCGCCGATAATGCCAATGAAGAACGCGCCCACTGGCTCAACCCAGTAGCAGGGCGCGGTGATCGCCACCAGCCCGGCCAGGAAGCCGTTGGTCATCGTCCCCAAGTCCCACTTCTTGCCGCGGAAATAAGCGATGAAGAGCGCAGTCAAGCCGGCCGAGCAGGCCGCCAGGGTGGTGTTGAACGACACGCGCCCGATGCCCTGCATATCCATGGCCGAGAGCGTGCTGCCCGGGTTGAAGCCGTACCAGCCGAACCACAGGATCAGGCCGCCGGTCGCGGCGATGATTAGGTCGTGAGCGGGGGGTGGGCCGCCACCGTCGCGCTTGAAGATGCGGCCCAGGCGCGGGCCAAGCATGATCGCGCCCGCGAGCGAGATCGCGCCGCCGATGGTGTGTACCACGGTCGAGCCGGCGAAGTCGCGGAAGGGGACGGCCATGACGGCCAGCCAGCCATCGGGGCCCCAGGCCCAGTGGCCGATGATGGGATAGATGAAGCCGGTGACGCCAAAACTGTAGAGCAGGTCGCCGACGAAGCCGGTGCGGCCGACCATCGCGCCCGAGGTGATGGTGGAGGTAGTGTCGGCGAAGGCGAACTGGAAGACCCAAAAGGCCAGCAGCGGTATGCCGGTGGAGCCGTAGGTAGCCGGCAGCCCCTGCAGGAAGAAGCCCGTGGTGCCGATGAAGGGCGTGCCCGACCCGAACATGAAGGCAAAGCCCCAGGCCCAGAAGGTCAGGCCGCACAGGCAGGTGTCGGCGATGCCCTCCACCAGGATGTTGACCGACTCGCGGGCGCGGGCGAACCCGGCCTCGAGCATGACAAACCCGACCTGCATACAGAACACCAGGAAGGCGGCCAGCAAGACCCACACGGTGTTCAGGGCGTTGATCTCGGGCGTGGCTCCGTCGGCGCCGCCGGAGGCATGCACGATCTGTGGCAAGAACGTGGTGATGACGAGCATTAGGATGCCCAGCCCGATGGCCTTGCCGGCCATCAGCACCGCTACATTCTTCCTAAAAACTGGGTTACGCGCGTTCTTCATAAACTTGGCGCGTGCTTGGCTCACAAGTGCAAGCATAGCTTCTTCTCCTTGAACAGGCGCGGGTGCGCCGCCGCCAAAAACAAAGACGCCCTGGCAATCAATGCCAGGGCGTCGTGGCCCACAAACCCCAAGAGCGGGGACAGTTATTTAGTTGACCGACGTCAAGAATTTGTCAATCTCAGCCACAGTGTAAGGAGTCTGCCGGTGAGGGGCAATACCCATTCGGGCCATATTAGCGGAGAACGCCGCCTCCCCCGGCTGGCTGCGCGCCTAAGCGCCGTTGCCGGCGATGTGATTGCCCCCCAGCGCCAGGGCCACCGCCCCGGCCCGCGTGCTGGCCCCCAGCTTTTGCAGGATGTGGTCTACGTGCTTCTTGGTGGTGTTGGCCGAGATCAGTAGCGCCTCGGCGATCTGGCGGTTGGTGAGGCCCTGGGTCAGCAGCGCCAGCACTTCGCGCTCACGCGGCGTGAGCTTCTCGATCAGCGTGGGGGCTTGTTCGTCGCCCTCGGCTGCGGCCGGCGGCGGGGTGCGCGAGCGCCAGGCCGCCTCCAGCAGCCGCCCAAAGTTGCGGCGGTCGAAGCCCTCCTTCTCGACAAAGGTGAAGATGCTGAACTCGTCATAGGCCCGGTCAATGTCGTCGGGGTCGCCCAGCGCGCTCACCACCAGGGCCGGCACGCCGCGCTGCTTGGCCGCCCGCAGCAAGAAGAAGCCGTCACGGTTGCCGGACGGCGCGGCCGAGCTGGCGAGGTTGAGGTCCACAATCGCCAAATCAAACGTCTCGTTCTGCAGCCAGCCGCGCGCCTCGCCGTAGCTGACGGCGAAGTAGGGGGCATAGCCCACCTCGGTCAGCAGCTCGGCGTAGATCGCGCGCCAGTTGGCGTCGTCTTCGACCACCAGCACTTTGGGGCCGCCGGCCGCCACGGCCGGGGGCGGGTCGGCCGGCTCGGCGGCCTGGGCCGCTTGGGCCGTGACCGCCAGCAGCGCGGCGGCGCTCCACTGACTCTTGTCAAGCACGCCCAGCACGGCGGTGTGCGCGCGCAGCGCCGGCCCGGCCTCGCCCAGCGGGCGGGGGGTCAGCAGCACCCACTGCGTGCGGCGGCTGTCGGGCGCTTCCAGGTAGGCGCGCAGCCCGGCCTCGCTGGCGGCGTCGGGCGCCCACTCTAGCACGGCCAGGTCATGCCCGCCGGCTTCGCTCTCGGGCAAGGCGGCGGCGGTCGTTACGGCCCAGCCTTGCTCGCGCAGGGCGTCGGCCACCAGGCCGCGCCAACGCGGGCTTTCGTCTACCACTAAGGCGGTCTTCATGCGGACACCTCACTTTGCGCCAGCGGCAGCCGAAACACGAAGGCGCAGCCCGGCCGCGAGCCGCTGGGTACAGCGGTGCTGCCGGGGCCGGCGGGCGCAGCCAGCGCAATGCTGCCACCGCAGCGCTGAACCCACGATTTCACCCACCATAACCCAAAGCCGAGCTTCTTGGCCGAATGCTTGGTCGAGAAGTCGGGATCAAAAATCTGGTCACGCACCTCCGGCGGCACGCCGGGTCCGTCGTCAGCCACCGTCACCTCCACCCACTCGCGCTCGGCATCCACGGCATCGGTCGTCACCCGGCCGCTGACGGTCACGTGGCCGGGCAGGTCGCCCAGGGCATCCAGGGCATTTTCCAGTAGATTGAAGAACACCAGCCGCAGCGCCTCGGCCCCGGCCAACACCGGCGGCAGCGCCTCTAGCCCTTCCTCGGCCAGCGCAATGTGGGCCGGCAGCGCCAGCCGCGCCGCCACGCCCGCAAAACACTCGGCCACCCGCGTGCGCTGGAGCTTCACCGGCCGCAGGTAAGACACCGTTTCGCGGGCCACGTCCATCGCGCCGCGCGCGCCGGCCTCGATCTCGGCCAGGCGGTCGGCCACGTAGCGGTCTTCGAGCAGGGCCGGGCGTTTGCTGGTCAGGCTCTGCACCTTCACCGGGATGGTGCCGATCAGGTTGTTCACCCGGTGCAGCAGGTTGGCCGAGATGTCGCCCAGCACCGCAAAGGTCTCGGCCACGGCCTGACGTTCCTCGGCCACGCGCGCCTGGTCGAGCGCCTCGCCTAGTTGCAGCGTCATGGCGGCGTGGTTGGCGAGCAGGGTCAGCAGGCGCGTGTCCCAGTCCGAGAAGGTGCGCGGCTTGGGGGCATACACGCCCAGCGCGCCGCGCGGCCGGCCGTCACGCATCATCAGCGGCACAATCAGCGCCGCGTCCCAGCCCATGCGGTGGGCCAGGTCGCGGCGGCCCAGGCGCGGGTCGCCGGCCAGGTCTATGCTGACCACCGGCTGCCTGGTGAGCACGGCCCGGCCCAGCAGGCTGCCGACCACCGGCACGCGGTAACCCGGCGGAAAGTTGCCGTGGAAGGCCCGCAGGCGCAGGCTGTCGGCCTCGCTGCTTTCCAGCTCCCAGACGGCGGCGTGCGCCAGGTTGAGCAGGTCACAGGCACGTTCGAGCACCAGGGCGAACACGGCGTCGGGCGGGTGGCCGACCATGCGCTCGGTCACTTCCTCAATCGTGTCGAGCAGCCGCGCCTCTTGCAGAGCGATGGTGGCCTGGGTCGCCAGGCTTTCGAGCACGTTTTGGGCCTCGGCGTCGAAGTGGGCCAGGTGCGGGCTTTCGACGTTGACCACGCCCTCCAGCCCGTCGCCGGGGCCGAGCAGCGGCACCGCCAACTCGGAGCGCATCACGCGCCGTTCGGTCAGCGGTTTGTAGATTTCAGACCAGGGCGGCTGGTGCAGATCGGCGATGCACACCGGCCGGCGATGGCGGGCCACCCAGCCCACCACGCCGCCCGTCTCTTCCGGCGGCAGGTTGTCGCGGCGCTGGTCAGGGTCGGCTCCCACCAGCGCCACCAGCCGCAGCCGGCCGGTGGTCTTTTCCAGCAGGCGGAACGAGCCTAAGTCGGCGCCGGTGAGATTGAGCGCGGTGTTGAGGATTTCGCGCAGCGTGTCGTCCAGGTTGCGGCGCGAGCTAATCAGGCGGTCGGCGCGCTGCAAGCGCTCGAGCGTTTCGACCTTGCGCTGTAGGGCGCGGTTCATGCCCTCGAACTGGCGCGTGTTGTAGATGGCGACCGCCGCCAGGTGTACAAACGCATCGAGCAGCAGCAGTTCTTCCGTGGCGAAGCGTCGGGCGGAGTGGAGTGAGATATAGAGCGCCCCGACGGCGTGCCGGCCCGCCAGTAGCGGGTAGCAGGCGGAGGTACGCATGCCGGCCTCATACTTGAGCGGGTGAAAGCTCAGGGCCTGCTCTTCATAGGACAGCACACGCGCCCGCCGGATGAGGGCGGTGGCGCCCATGCCGTCGGGGCGGGGCAGGTCGCCGCCCAGCGGGGCTAAACCTTCGCCGGCCGACACGCGGCTCTCCGGGTCGAAGCGAGCGCGCCCGGCGTCGTAGGTGTAGATCACCGCGCTGGCCCGGTCGGCTGGGTCGGCCCCCAACAGGCGCAGGGCCGTCTCGGCGATCAATTGCAGCGCCTCCGGCAGCGACGTTTCCGGCCCGAGCTGGTTGATGCGGGAGCCGGCGTCGCGCAGGATGCCTAAAGCCGTCGGCCAATCAACGGCGGGCGGCGCGTTAGCGGGGGGCGGGGTGAGCATGAATGGTGTGAGAATGAAGCGAAGCCCCTCTGCCCGGGCCGGCGGCAGTGAGGGGCTTCGCGGCCCAATGGGTGTTTGCTTGTCGGCGGCGGGAGCATTTCCCAGCCGGCGCGTATTACGTCTGGCACCAGAAGGGTAACAATTAACTAGAAAGGTGTCAAGAAAACCCGCCTGAGCACTTTATACGAATTTGGCGGGGCGATTTTTGGCTGGCGGTGAAAATTCTACGCCAGGGCAGCCAACAGCTTGGTCAGAGTAACGCCGGCTAGGCTGGGGAAAATCACTTCGGCGTCGCCTACGCGCTCCGGCGGCCCGAGCCCCACCGAGCGAAAACCGCCCGCGATGGCGGCTGTCACCCCGGCGGCGGCGTCTTCGACCACAGCGCAAGCGGCCGGTAGCAGGCCCAACTGCTCGGCGGCGTACAAGAACAGGTCTGGGGCGGGCTTAGGTTGGGCTACGCTGTGGCCGTCGGCGATCACGTCCAGCAGGGGGCGGAGGCCAAGCCGGTCAATCACCTCGGCGGCGTTCTTGCTGGCTGAACCGAGCGCGGCCTTCAGCCCGGCGGCCTTGATCTCCTCCAGCAGCGGGCGCGCGCCGGGCAGCAGATCGGCCGGGCGGATGTCCTGAATGGCGTCGAGATAATACTGGTTCTTGCGCGCCATCATGGCCTGGAGCTGGTCTTCGGCATAGGCCCGGTCCTGCACGATGAGCATGAGCGACTCGCGCCGCGAGACGCCGCGCAGATGCTCGTTAACGGCGCGGCTGAAGGGCAGCCCCTCCTCATCCGCCAGCCGCTGCCAGGCGCGATAGTGGAACTCGGCGGTGTCGGTCAGCACGCCGTCGAGGTCGAAGATGAAGCCGCGCACGGCGGGCGGCGGCTCAGTCGGCGGGGGCCGGTTCATTCTTTAGCTCCACCGTGACGGGCTGGCCGTGGTAGATGAAGCGGAAGGTCAGGCGCTGCCAGTGGCGCGGCAGGCGTGGCTGGGTGCGCCAGCCGTGGGCGTCAAACGTGAGGCCGCCGAAGCCAAACACCACCGTCTGCCAGGTGCCGGCGGCCGACGCGCCGTGGATGCCGTCGCCGGCGTTGCCGCGCACATCGCGCAGGTCGGCCCGCGCCCCACGGATGAAGTGGATGTAGGCCTCGTCTGGGTCGCCGACCTCGCAGGCCATGATGGCCTGGATGGCCGGCCCGAGCGACGAGCCGAAGGTGTGGTCGGTGCGCGGGGTGTAATAGGCGTAGTTGCGGCGCACCACCTCGTCGCTGAAGTGCTTGCGCAGCAGGTATTGCAGCATCAGCACATCGGGCTGCTTGAGCACCTGGGTGGCGTTGGCGCCCTCGATGCCGAACAGCTCCTGCACCGACTTGGTGCGTGGCTCCAGCGCCGCCAGGTCCACCTCCGTTCGCTGAAAGTAGCCCTCGAACTGCTCCAGCACGCCCTCGGGCGTGGCGGGCAGGTAGATTTTGTCAATCACGTCTTGCCAGTGGGACAGCCGCGTGGGCGTGAGGTCAAGGCTGCTGGTCAGCTCGGCGGCGCGCTCGGGGGCGTGGGCGCGCAGCCAGGGCAGCACCGCCTGCGCCGTTTGCAGGTTCCATTGCGCCAGGTGGTTGGTGTAGACGTTGTTGTCCACGTGGTCGTGGTACTCATCTGGGCCGATGACGTCGTTGTACTCGTAGCGCCCGGCCTCGGCCTGCCACTCGGCCCGCGAGGCCCAGAAGCGCGCCGTGTCCAGGATCAGCTCAGCGCCCTGGGCGGCAAACCAGGCGTCGTCGCCGGTAGCCTGCCAAAACTGGTAGGCGGCGTAGGCGATGTCGGCCGAGATGTGAATCTCGATGTCGCCGGTCCAGATGCGCACCAGCCGCGTGCGGTCGTGGGAGTCCGGCACCCAGGTCGGCGTCACCTCTTCGCCGGTGTCGGCGCTTTCCCACGGGAATTGCGCGCCCTCGAAGCCGTTGGCGGCGGCCTTGGCGCGGGCGGCGGGCAGCAGGCGGTAGCGGTAGTTGAGCAGGTTGCGGGCGATGTGCGGCGCGGTGTAGGTGAACAGCGGCAGCATGAAGATTTCGGTGTCCCAGAAGCTGTGCCCGCGATAACCGAAGCCGGAGAGCGTCTTCGCGCCGATGTTCACCCGGTCGTCGTGGCGGGGCGCGGCGATGAGCATTTGGAACAGATTGAAGCGCAGCGCGATCTGCGCCTCCGGGTCGCCGTCGATCTCGACATCGGTGCGCCCCCACTCCACCGCCCAGGCGGCCCGGTTGGCGGCGGTGGCGGCGTCCCAGCCGGGCACGGCGACTACCGCTGCCAGCGCGTGGGCGGCCACCTCGGCGGCGGGCACGTCGCGCGAGGTGTAGACCGCCACGAACTTATCCAGCACGATCTCCTCGGCCGGCCGGCCGGTGACGGTCACTGCCAGGGCGGGGCGGTTGTCCACGTCCCAATACTGGCGGCTCAGTTCGGCCCCGGTGGCGGTCACCAGCCGCATGGCGGTGGCGCAGTCAATGCCCGATGACCGGGTGCGGTTGAGCAGTACTACCGCGCCGGTGGCCGGGTCGGCCCGCTGCTCGAGGTGCCGCCAGTGCAGCAGGCCGTCGTTGTGCGTGTCGCCGTTCAGCCCGGCCCGAAACTCAATCGGCCCCGCGAAATTGGGTCGGACGCGGCAGCGCAGCAGCAGCGTGTGCGGCTCCGCCAGCGAGGCAAAGCGCTCAAAAGTCAGGTGCAGTTGCCGGCCGCTGGGCGCGGTCCAGCGCACCGTGCGGGTCAGCAGCCCCTGCCGCAAGTCCAGCGTCTGCGCGTAGTCCGCCGTCCGCCCGCTGTGGAGGCTGAAGCGCTCGCCCGCGGCATAGACCGTCAGCGGCAGCCAGTCGGGGGCGTTAGCCAATTCGGTCACGACGATGGGCGCAGCATCGAACACGCCGTGGATAAAGGTAGCGCGCCGGTCGTTCGGGTCGCCCTCTTCAAAGGCCCCGCGCGTACACAAATAGCCGTTGCCAATGGTGAAGATGGTCTCCTGGTGATGGCGGTGGCGGGGCGCGAAGTCGGTTTCAGTAATGGTCCACATAACGATCACGATCAGTTGAGGCCGGCGCCGGCTAACCCGCTGCGCCGGTCTCGCTAGGCGCGCTTAGCGCGTAATCCAACAGCTCATCTAAGGCGCAGGTGGCGAGGCCGATGACGTGGTCGGCGCCGCCGTAGTAGACGTACACCTGCCCGTCCACGACCGGATTGGTGCAGGAGAAAACCACGTTGGGCACGTCGCCGCGCAGCTCCCACATTTCCTCCGGCTCGAAGATCGGGGCCAGCGGCCGGCGCAGCACGCGGCCGGGGTCGTCCCGGTCGAGCAGCACCACGCCCAGCCGATAGACGTGCTGGTGGTTGTAGGCGTGATAGAGCATCAGCCAGCCGGCCTCGGTTTCAATCGGCGCGCCGTTGCCGCCCACTCTCTTCTCATCCCAGCCGTTGTCGGGCCGCGGGCCGAAGACCGGCCGCATAAGAGTCTCGGGCCAGGTCAGCAGGTCGTCGCTCTCGGCCAGCCACACTTGCGGCGGGCGGCGGTGCAGCGCCATATAGCGCTCGCCCACGCGGCGGGGGAACAGCCCGTGGTCTTTGTTGTCTTCATTGGTCACCAGCGGGCCTAGCCGCTCCCAGGTCAGCAGGTTGCGGCTGCGGGCGAACATCGGCTTGACCTGAAGGCTGCCGATCGGGCTGCGGCTATAGGCGGTGTAGGCCATGTAAAACACGCCGTCCAGCTCGATGACGCGCGGGTCTTCGATGCCGCGCGCATCGTCGTCGCCGGTCGGCCCCAACACCGGCTCGCGCAGCCGGTTCCAGTGTATGCCGTCCGCGCTGGCGGCGTAGCCAATGCGGCTGATCCAATCGAGCCCCTGGGCGCGGTAGAACATGTGGAACAAGCCTGCGTGGTGGATGACCGACGGGTTGAAGACATTATACGCTTCCCAGGCCGAGGCCGGGTCGGGCAGCAGAATGGGGTTAGCCGGGTGACGCCTCAGTTTCATGATAACTCGCTCTCCACGCCCTGATCGGGCACAACAGGCTGCGCCGGTTTCGCGCTCAGTGCCAGGTCAACGGCCAACGTGCCCACCAGGGCCAGCCACGCCATCAGCGCCGCCGCCAGCGGCAGGGTGAGCAGCACGCTGGCGGTTACCAGCCCGGCGCACACCCCGAGCAGCGTCAGGCTCAGGCCGGGCGATTTGGCGACCACCAGCAGCCCGTTGCGCAGCGTGGTGGTCAGGCGCTGGTCGGCCTGCGCCAGCCAGAACGGCCAAAAGAACAGGTTGACCGCCAGCCACAAGACGCCGATCGCGCCCCACACCAGCCGCAGCGCCACCCAGACCCAGCCGGTGAAGCCCTGGTAGGCGTAGAAGTTGCCGACCAGGGCGGCCAACACCACCAGGTTCACCAAGCCCCAGCGCCAGGCCGGCCACCACATTTGCCGCAGCGCCTGCCAGCCGTCGCGCAGGTCGAGCAGCTCGTTGTCGGCCACGCGCCGCGCGATCACGTACATGGCGGCGGTCGCCGGCGGGCCGGTGACGATGGGCACTTGCAGCGCCAGCCAGGCCACATTGAACAGTGTGAGCTGCCCCAGGTGCCGCCACCACAACCGCAGCGCGCGGCCGACCACGCCGAGCGCCCTAAACATGGCGGCCCTCTGAGCGCGGATTACGGCCGCACCGCATAGGTGGCGCCTCCCTCGGCCGTGAAGCACAGCCCCGCGCCGCACGCCGTCGTGGTCACGGCCTCCCCGGTCGCGGTGTCCACGCCGCCCGCGCCGAACACCGTCACCGGCACAAACGTGCCCGGCACGCCGGTGAGCGTAAACTCGGTGGCGGTGTGCGCGGCCAGTGGGTAGCCGCTGTAGACCGTCACCTCGGCCGACAATGCCACATAGGCCAGCGCGGCGAAGGTGGGCGCCATGCCCGCGCCGTACACCTCCTGCCCGATCACGCCCCAGGCGCTGCCGCTGGCGCGCAGGTCTTCGAGCGGGATGTACAGGTCGAGCCGGTTGCTCGCGACCGTGCTGTAAGCGCTGGGGTGTTCGGTGGCCACGCCGGCCGGCAGGCGGGGCGGCAGGCTGGCGGCCATGACCACCAGCGTGCGATAGCAGAACTCGGTCACCAGTTTTTCCAGGCCGGCGTCAATGCGGCCATGCGCCCGGCGCAGGAACTCGCTCAGGTAAATCCAGGCCTCGTACTGCTCCTTGGGCGTAATGGCCCCGGCGCGCTGCGTTGGCGCCAGGCCGAAGAAGGTGGTGGCCGCCGCCCCGGCCCCATAGTCGCCCTCGTAAATCCAGCTCAGGCGCAACAGGTTGGCAATTGGCCCCTCGGCCGCGCGCAGCCAGGCGTCGTCGCCGGTGCGGTCGGCCAGTTCCACGGCCGCCAGCGCCGCCATCGCGGTCATGTGCGTCTCGTAGGCGAAGTTGAAACCCGAGCCAGGGTAGGCCCGCACGGCCGCCTCGGCCTGCGCCACGCATGGGTCGCCGCAGCCCAGGTCGGCCAGCCGCAGCATGTAGAGCGCATAGCCGCCGCCGGCATCCGGCTCGCGCTCGGTGCCCTGCCAGGTGTTGAAGCTGTAAAAGCGCGGGAAGCGATGGTCCACCGTCTCGGCAAACTCGGTCCAGGCCGCCTTGCTGTCGAGCGCCAACTGCTCGCCTACCGGGTGGCCCAGCCCGCCCAACTCGGCGGCCTTGAGGGCGTGGCCCAACTCGTACCAGGTGTCGCCCCGCCCCTGGTCGCCAGAGAGGGCGAGCGGCCCGCTGTTCTGCAGCAGGCCAAATGCCGGGTTGAAGAAGTGCGGCAGCGTCGCCAGCGCGTCAGCCAGCAGCGGCGCAGTCTCGGCGTCCGCGCCGTAGCGGTCTACGTAGCGGGCCAGTCCCAGCGCCACGTCAAACTGCGTGATCGCCTCGGCCGACTGGCGCGTGTCGCTGACGTAGGCGCGCCAATAGCGCTGGCCGTTCAGCTCCACCCAGGTGTCTGGGTCGTCTAGGTCGTGGATGGTCTCGCGGGCCAGGGCCCGCCAGTCGGGCAGATCGCCGGCCGGATGCGCGATCAGGTCGTAAATATCCGCCACCTGGTCGAGGTAGCGCGTGAACTGCCCGGCCTCGTCGGCGGGCGCGCCGGGGGCCAGATACAGGTAGCTGTCATACACCGCGACGGCCTCCCCCACGGGCAGGCGCTGCAAGTCGGCCCGCTCCAGGTTGTGGCCGAACAGCCGCCCCTGCCGCACGGGCACTGAGCCGGGGTCATAGTTGGTCGCACGAATCAACACATTCAGCTCGGTTAGGTCTACCCACTGCAGCACTGTGGCGTCGAGCGCAGCGGCATAGCCATAACTGGCGGGCGCCGCCTCGCTGGCGCGTTCGGCATACACCTCAAAATTGGCGGGCGCCTCCGCGCCGGTGGCCGGGTCTGCATAGCGCCACTCGGGCTGCACCTGCCCCGGCGGCGGCGCGCCGGCGGCGGTCACCTCCAGCCGGTAGTGCAGCAGGCCGGGGGTGTAGGCGTAGACCCACACCCACAGGTTGAACGTGCCCCACGGCAGTGCGCCGCTGAGCACCACGCCGGGCCGGTCTGCCTTGCCCAGCGCGGCCACGCTCGTCACATAGGGCAGCACGTTGAAGTTGTCGCCGAGCGGCCGCAGCGCCAGGGCGGTGGTCTGCCCCGGCCGGTTGAGCCACAGGGTGCCGCTGTCGGCGGCGGGGTCAAAGATAAGATGAAATGGGCCGGAGATCAGCGTGAACCCATTGCCCGCGCTACGGGTGAGGCTGGCCTGCGCCTCGGCCGCGCGCCGGATGAGCGGCACGGCCAGCCGCGTGTAGTCTTCCGCGGGCGCGCTGGTGGCGGCCGCCACCAGCGCGCCCGCGTTCTCGGTCGCCGGCGCCGTTGGGCTGGGCGTCGGCGAGCCGGCGCACGCTGCCAACGCGATCAGCAGCGCCGGCGCTATGGCCGTGGACCAGCAGCGCGGCGTCATGGCCGGCCGCCGGCCGCCGCCCTCGTCATCCCTTCACGCCCGCGTAGCTCACGCCTTCGATGTAGTACTTGCTGAAGAAGAAGAACAGCGTCAGCGGCACCACGGCGTTGATCATCGCGCCGACCAGCGTCAGGTTCCATTGGGCCTTGTAGTTCTGCTGGAAGACGCTCAAGGCCACGTTGAGCACCCACATGTCGGGCGTGTTCAAGTACAGCAGCGGCGCGAGAAAGTCGTTCCACATGCCCTGGAATTGCAGGATGAAAAGCGTCAGGAGCGCCGGGCGGGCCAGCGGCAGCACCACGTCCTTGTAAATCTGGAAGTGCGACGCGCCGTCAATGAAGGCGGCCTCTTCCAGCTCGCGCGGCACGGCCTTCAGGAACTGCGTGAGCATGAAGATGCCGAAGGCGTTGACGATGCTCGGGAAGATCAGGCTCTGCGCCTGGTTAATCCACCCCAGTTTGGCGATGACGACGTAGGTCGGCACCAGCGTCACCGCGCCGGGGATCATCATCGAGAGCAGCATGAAGTTAAAGATCAGATCGCGGCCGGGAAAGCGCAGCCGGGCGAAGGCATAGGCCGCCATGGAGCAGAAGACCACCAGCGTCAGCGCCCGCACCACCGACAGCAGCGCGGTGTTGAACAGCCAGCGCAAGAAGCGCCCGCCCCCCGCCGCCACCGCCAACTGCTCAAACACCAGCGCGACGACCGCGCCCACCACCAGCGCGGCCAGCATGGCCAGCAGCACCCGACCCCAGTCCGGCCGCGACATGCTGAGGATGCCCATCCCAATCAGCGCGAACAGCCCGACGGCAATGCCGGTGCTCACGGTCAGCACCGTCGAGCCGCCCAGGCGCGGGCCGATATACCAGGCCGCGGCGGCGGCCACCACCACCGCCAGCCCCAGCCCCAGCGGCAGGCCGAGCGAGCGCTTGATACCCTTGCCTTCCTCTTCGCTCGACAGCCCGGCGAGCAGGAAGACCCAAAAGAACGAGAACACGCCTGCCGCCAGCCCGAGCGAGGCCGCGCCCTCCGGCCGGGGCAGGCCGCCCACGTCGGTGTTCCATAGGCGCGGCCAGTTTTCCACGCGCCACACGGTCGGGAAGAACGAGGGCGGCCAGGCAATGATCTCGGCGTCGGTCTTGAACGTGCCGAGGAAGGCCAGGATGAAGGGTGTGAACAGGATCAGGCCGATCACGATCAATGCGGCGTAAATGGCCACGCGCCCAAGCACCTGCGCGGGGGTAGCGGGCGTAGGAGCGACCACGGGAGGGGCTTTGAGG
>Ga0163153_10003975_pt1 | contig 19072 bp, 27 predicted proteins | sample OliLakLV19MP6IB1_FD_148629 | JGI IMG/M metagenome (GOLD analysis project Ga0163153, IMG submission 148629) | Freshwater microbial mat bacterial communities from Lake Vanda, McMurdo Dry Valleys, Antarctica - Oligotrophic Lake LV.19.MP6.IB-1 | ecosystem: Environmental > Aquatic > Freshwater >... | reverse complement strand
TATTTTTATGCTTGACAAATTGAAAGTATATGTGATATAATTAAAGGTGATATAGTACCTTGTAATTTTGCACAATTGCCCTGTTATGAAGGGACTGTAGTATAGCTACAAAAAAATGAGTAAAGATCGTATACCCTATTCTGTACGATCTGAATTTTACTGAATTTAATTTCCTTAACAGGGCTTGCTCGCGCTTTCATGGGTGCGAGGAGTAGGCAAGTTTTCCGAAAGGAGAACTACATGGGACTCTGGCATTCAGAAATACTGGCAGGGATAAATATGTGGGCACCCACGTATGTGACCTGCCAGAAGTGCGGGACGACCGACAATCTGTCGCTCGTCCACAAAAGCGGAAAACCGTGGGAGTGCACCTCCTGCGGTAAAGACCCACGAATCCCGCCAGAGGAATGGCTGGGCAAACATCTCGCCGAGAAGCTTCGGCAGATGGACGGCCCGCTGTTTCAAGGACTTTACTGGCGCAAGAAGCGCCAGGAACTTCTAGCGTTCGCGGGGTTTGGGTTTGAGCTTCGTGAGAAGAAAAGTGGGGAGATTGTCCTGCTTTCCGACGACTGGAGCGAAATTACACATGCTCGGCAACCGCACGACTATGAGGCCGATAGTACCGGGTGGTGGCGTGAAGTAAACCCACGATATGGTACTAAGCATGAACGAGCCGGAGACGCAGAACGTAAGCAATCGCGTTAAGGATTCGTCGCGCTTTGTTCTTCACTTTGGCCCGTGCGCTTGGCGCAAGGGCCTTTTTTTTTTGATAAAAATTGTTAAGGACTTATCCCGCTAGAAACCTGCCTGCGCAGGCAGTTCAATGACAGGAATATGGTATTATAAAAAGGATTTTAATAAAAAAATTATAAGAAATTTAACTTACAATAGGCATAATTAGTCGTTGTTTATTTCTAACAGAATGAAAATTGCAATTTGGGGAATGAAAGAGTGGGAGCAAGAATATGTCAAAGGGGCCTTGAGTAAAGGGGCGTCTGACTCTGAAATTGTTTTTTACGACGGGATATTGAATCCAGACACCCTTCCGCCTAAAAATGATTTCGACATTATTTCTGTTTTCGTCGATTCGACAGTGAACAAGGCGACCCTTGATCACTTTCCAAACTTAAAAGGCGTAGTCACTCGCTCCACAGGCTATGACCATGTTGATGTTAAAGAGTGTGCGGCGAGAAATATTGTCGCTTCTTCCGTTCCTTCGTATGGCGAAAATACTGTGGCCGAGTTTGCTTTTGCTCTTATTCTGGCCCTTTCTAGAAAAGTTTATGCCGCGGTTGATAATTTTCGCGAAACGGGAAAATATTCTTTTGAAGGTTTAATGGGCTTTGATTTGAAAGGAAAAACAATCGGGGTTATCGGGACTGGGCGCATCGGAAAATATGCTATCAAAATTGCCAAAGGCTTTGATATGAAAATCGTGGCCTATGACGCCTTTCCAAATGAAGCTATGAGCCAGGAATTAGGATTTAGCTACATGCCTTTTGAAGAAGTTTTAAAGGTGAGCGATGTCGTCACCATCCACGTGCCATTTTTGCCGGAAACTGAACATATGTTCAATGAAAAAACTCTGCCTTTAATGAAAAAAGGATCGATTTTGATTAATACTTCGCGTGGTGCGGTTATAAAAACTGAAGCTTTAGTTGCGGCACTTGATTCGGGACAACTAGCAGGCGCTGGACTTGATGTTATTGAAGAAGAAGGAGTTTTGAAAGATGAAATGGGCTTTGTTCTTCATGGAACGCCAGAGGGGCATAATCTGAAAACTATGATTGCAAACCATGTTCTTTCTGATATGCCAAATGTACTCCTTACACCTCATGCCGCTTTTAACACCAAAGAAGCTCTGATTCGAATTCTTGATACGTCAATAGAAGATATACAAGGAATCGTAAACGGATCCCCAGTCAACGTCATAAAAGTCAAGAATTGATAGTTTTTTCTATGAATGAAAAAAACCAAATAAAAAAAAGAGATAAATCAATTTTGATTCGAAATTTTGTATTTGGTGTTGAAGATAGTCTGGTTTCAACGGCCGGCTTACTTTCTGGTATTGCTGCCACAGGCGTTCCTCGCGAAACTATTCTATTAACAGGATTTGTATTAGTGGCAGTTGAAGCTTTTTCGATGGCGGTCGGCAGTTTTCTTTCTGAAGAATCCGCCGAAGAATACATGGAAGGGGGAGCAGTTTCTTCCGCGGCTTCAGTTAAAGGGGGTATGGTCATGTTTGGTTCTTACATAGTGGCTGGCATGATACCACTTTTACCCTACGTCTTTTTGTTAGGGCAAAAAGCCTTTGCAACTTCAATCGCTCTTTCACTTATCGCTCTATTTCTATTGGGCGCCGTAAATGAGAATGCTAAAAAAAGAGGAGTTATGAGAAGAGGGCTTCGCACAGTCTTTATCGGTGGCGCGGCGATTTTGATTGGAGTTATGGTTGGAAGCTTGGTGCCTGGAATATAATAAGATTAGGTCACGAGAGCTCTGATTTGTCTTTAATTTTTCTAATTTTTAAAATCTGATACAATTGCCTTTCATTATTGCTAAATCATTCTAATTTCTATGAACAAAAGCTTATATTTAATTATCGGAGTCATCGTACTTTTTGTGGTCTTTTTAGGGGCCGCTGCCTATTATAAGAACTCAAGTTCAAATGATTTACCAATTCCAGGACCGGAAATTGTAGCGAGTGATTGGACCCGCGGAACTGGGAAAGTAATTTTAATGGAATTCAGCGATTTCCAATGTCCGGCTTGTAGAGCCTATTTTCCAATCGTTGAACAATTAATGGCAGAGGAGGGGAATAATGTAACTTTTGTCTACCGTCATTTTCCATTGCCACAACATGGAAATGCTTTACCTGCGGCAAGGGCAGCAGAAGCGGCCGGTAAGCAAGGAAAGTTTTGGCCAATGTATGAAAAAATATTTTCCACTCAAGATACTTGGGCTGAAGCCTCGGACTCACCTTCAATTTTTAGAGGCTATGCCGAAGAGTTTGCACTCGACCTTTCTAAGTATGATTTAGATGCTAATGATTCGAACACCAAGGCTAAGGTCTTAAATGACTATAAGAGCGGTATAAATATGAAAGTTGAAGGCACTCCGACCTTCTTTCTCAATGGTCAAAAAATAAAGAATCCGGAAAATTTGGAAGAATTTAAGCTTGCTATAATGGCAGCCGCGGCTAGCCTGAACATGGCCACTTCAACTCCATAAGGGGGAAGAGTGTGTATTCTAATTAATGATTGAACATCTTCTGTCCGTTATTGAGCGAATCGTCATCGAGTATGGCGCTTTCGGGATTTTTATCGGTGCTTTTATTGAAGAAGTTATTTCTTTTATTCCTTCTGCAGCGGTAATGATGTTTGCCAGTTTTTTTGTCATGGGAGATAGTCCTCTTAGCGCAAATTCTTTTATTCATTTTTTCTGGCAGGTTTCGCTACCAATAGCCTTCGGTATTACTTTGGGTTCACTTTTTGTTTATGGCTTTGTTTACTATTTAGGCAAGCCTGCGATTGATCGCTTTGGTAAATGGTTCGGGCTTTCCTGGAAGGATGTGGAAAAAATTAGAAGTTATATTAAAGGTAGTAGACGAGATGATGTGGCCCTTTTTTTAGTTCGTTCGATTCCCCTCATCCCTTTCGTAGTTGTTAGCGCCGTTTGTGGACTTTTGCGCTGGCCTTTCATTAATTATCTTTTGATAACTTTTTTTGGCGGTTTTATCAGAGCCTCGATTGTAGGATTTTTCGGTTGGCAATTGGGACGGATTTATAAAGATCATTTACCATTATTCAATAAATTAGAGGATATCGCTTTGATTGTACTGGTATTAATGATAGTGGGCTTTCTGCTTTATAGATATATGAAAGGGAAGAAGGAGCTAAACTCTGAAATAACTTGAAAACTTTTAGCAAAATCATTTTATGCTATAGTTCAGAGTGGGAAACTACCATCTAAAATGAAAAAAATTGTTCGCTTTTTTGATCGTCTAGAAGATAAAGTGCGAGCGCGCTTGTCTCACTATCCGATTATTTATTCAATGGTTGCTGGCTTTGCCATTGTTATTTTTTGGCGTTCAGTCTGGCATTTAGCTGATGAATTCCAGCTAGCATCATTTCCAAGCCTGATTATAAGTGTGGTTGTTTTGTTAATGACAGGAGTTTTCACCTCTTTTTTTGTGGGGGACGCTATTTTAATGTCTGGCATTAAACGGGAGAAAAAATTGATTGAAAAAACCGAAGAAGAACTGACGATTGAAGCGGGCGTTTTGAAGCGTTTACAAAGCGAAGTTTCGAGAGAGGAAAGTTTGCTTTCGGAGATCAGAAGCGAATTAATAGACTTAAGGAAAATGGTTGATAAGTTAAACACTGTTGAAAAAAAGTAAACGTAACTTTAATTCATGATGAGTAAATCTTTCAAAATTACATTAGGAATAATGGTTGTCGCTGTTATTGTGGGATTTATAGATTCCAGTTATTTATTTTATAAATATTTAACGGCCAGTCCCATTGATTGTCTTCTTTTTGACGGCTGTAATACGGTGGCCAAAAGTCCGTATTCGCATGTTTTTGGCATCCCCTTGCCACTTTTTGGCATGATTTTTTATACCCTGATGCTAGGGGCGGTTATTTTCCTAGCCAAACACCAAAATTTGCTTTTAGCCCGCCTGACCTTAGTTTTAGGATTTATTGGTTTTGCCTTCTCTCTTTATTTTATTTATCTTCAAGGTTTTATTATTCAAGCTTTCTGTATTTATTGCTTAATTTCCGCTCTTACTTCAACTATTCTCTTTTGTGCCGCCATTTATACTTATCAGTCGATAAAAAGTAATATCCCTAAAGAAGGCGCTATAATATAAATTATATGGAACCAAAGAAAATATTACTTCACCTCTTACTAACGACAGCGACAATTTATATTTTGGCTAAGTATGACTTAATACCTGGTCTCATGATAAGTGGCGTGTATAGCGCCATAGTTGTCGCCAGCTTAATGGGACTTCTAAGTATTGCTGCGAGAACTATCCTGGTCACTCTTCGGGTTCCGGTAATCCTTCTGACGTTGTGGCTTTCTACACTCGTTCTTAATGCAATAAGTTTATTATTCATAAATAAGTACATGGACCACGATCAGTTTGCAATTGAAGGGTGGCTTTCCGTCTTTTTGGCGGCTATCGTAATTTCGATAGCGCAGTTCATTGCTCATAAGATTCTTGCTTAATTATTTATATGAAAACCATCCTTAAATTTATACTTATCGCGGCAGCAATTTTTGCCGTTTCTCATTATTCCTTGATTCCCGGTATTGAAGTTGCTGACTTTACTACAGCGGTAGTCGTGGCTTTAGTTCTGGCTATTTTGAATATTTTTATTCGGCCACTTTTGCTTATTCTGACCCTTCCAGTAAATGTTCTAACTTTAGGGCTTTTTACTTTTGTAATTAACGGCTTACTTTTCTGGCTAGTATCTTTCTTCGTCAAAGGATTTATGGTCTCTGGCTTTGTAGCCGCTTTCTTAGGAGCGCTACTCATCACCGTGGTTAAGTGGATTTTGGATATGGTCTTAGATTAGGATGCTAAATTTTCTATCTTCTTTGGTAAAAATAACTAAAGAGCACCCCACATTTTTTTTAGTTATTTTGCTTTTTGTCGTAGTACCATTTTTCATACCTATAGAATGGGACAAGATTACTATTGTTTTAGCCAAAATGCCTGTCTACGAGAGCGCTTTTTTCTATGTATTGCTTTTAATTATTTCCTGCATTATCGCCCCCTTAAATACCCTAATTATTATTCCATTTGCGGCTTCTGTCTTTGGTTGGTTTCCCGCAGCATTACTCTCAATTACTGGTTGGGTAATTGGGGCTCTAATCGCTTTTATTATCGCCCGATATTTAGGGGGTGTTTTGAATTCCAACTTTTTAGAGAAAATTAAAGAGAAAACTAAAGATGTTCCAGAAATGTCTACATTTTGGGGATTGGTTTTACTTAGAATAATCATCCCCATTGATTTACTAAGTTATGCTGTTGGTTTTTTTACTAACATGAAAGTAGTGCCTTACACAATCGCGACCTTAATCGGCGTTACCCCTTTTGCTTTTATTTTTACTTACGCGGCCGCGGCAGCCTTTGATCGGCAATATATGACTTTATTGATATCTGCTGGAATTGGGGTTATCTTTTTTGTCTTTATTTTCCTTTTCTACAAACAGTATAAAAAATTATAATAATAAGGTTTTGTATGTTATTCTCTTTTCTTATTATCACTTATTTTTACTCGCATGCTTCTTCCCCTAAATTTCTATAATCTAACCCTTATTTTCTAAATTTTCTAATAAAATGGCTTTTGTCGATGAACTTCAAATACATTTAAAAGCCGGTCGCGGGGGCGATGGGGTTGTACGTTGGCGCCATGAAAAGGGAATAGATAAAGGTGGGCCAAATGGGGGAGATGGAGGACGCGGAGCGGATGTTTACGCCAGAGGGGTTCGCGACTTAAGTATTCTCGCTAAATATAAAAATATAAAAGAGTACGAAGCCGAAAATGGCGGCGATGGTGCGGGCAGTTCAATGCATGGAAAAAATGGAGATGACTTGGTTATTGATCTGCCAATCGGGGCAATTGTTAAAAACGAAGAGACTGGCCGCAGAGTTGAACTCGTAGAAGAAGGAGTTAAAGAATTACTGCTTCATGGGGGACGCGGAGGACTTGGGAACGAGCATTTTAAAAGTTCAACAAACAGAAGTCCCAAAGAAACTACCGAAGGCACAATCGGAGAAGAAGGTATGTTTTCAATCGAGCTTCAGCTTATCGCTGACGCGGGGTTCATCGGACTTCCCAATGCCGGAAAATCTAGCCTACTAAACTCTTTAACTAGGGCACGGGCCAAAGTGGCAAGTTATCAATTTACGACACTCGAGCCAAACTTGGGAGAAATGTACGGCTATATTTTGGCAGATATCCCGGGTCTTATTGAGGGGGCGGCTGAAGGCAAGGGCTTGGGTCACAAATTTTTAAGACATATTAAACGCACTAAAGTTTTGCTTCATTGTATTTCGCTTGAAGATGATGATATTAAAGCTAATTATGAAATTGTAAGAAATGAATTAACGAAGTATTCTCCAGAACTTATTGAAAAAGAAGAAATTATAATACTTACCAAAACAGATATGGTAACGGAAGATGTTTTGAAAGATAAAGTAAAAATTGCAAGTTTATTAGCCAGCAAAGTTTTGACCGCCTCGATCCTCGATGATACTTCTATAAAAAAACTTTCTGAAGAAATCACGACTTTACTCGGAGGCAAGTAATTGACAGAGTATGTTTGGCGTGGTAAAAAGAATAAAGAATAAAGAATTAAGTAATTTCGTAATTAAGGATTTTTTGAATAGGAGTCAATTATAATGTCACTCTCGACGAAGTGCCGGGCATGTGTAGCTTGGGATATAAATCCAATAAGCGGCAAAAGAACCGACCCTCAAACGAAGGAACCGTGTGATATTTGTGGTGGTAGTGGAGTATTAAAATTTGATCCGATTTCAGAGATCCAACCTCCTGCTGGGATTGATGATCCATTAAGTCTCGACTACACTAAACCTGGCGCAATATCAAAATCATGATCATGATGGATCAGAACCAAAGCCGGCGAGAATCAATCTCGCCGGCCGTTTCATTTTTCGATGTGTTATAATCCGCTTCATGACGAAATATACTCCTACTGTCAGCCTCAAAATTTCCACCTTCGTTTCTCGCCGCGCCCGAGCTTCGGCGGACGGGCATGCCCTGATTTAAATTATGACAAAATATATTCCAACTATCGGCCTTGAAATACATGCGGAGTTAAATACAGAGACTAAAATGTTCTGTAACAGCAAAAATGACGCCGATGAAAAAAAGCCGAATGTAAATATTTGTCCTATATGCATGGCACACCCAGGAACGCTTCCTGTCATAAACAAACAGGCTGTCAAGAATGTTTTAAAAGTAGGAGTTGCTTTAGGTGGGGATCAGCCAGACTTTACCGAATTTGATCGTAAAAACTTTTTTTACCCTGATATTCCTAAGGGTTATCAAATCAGTCAATATAAATATCCTTTAGTTTCTGGCGGGGAATTGATTGGTGTGAAAATTACCAGAGTGCACTTAGAAGAAGATACGGCTCGCTCAAGCCATGATCAGGGGGATTTTAGTTTGATTGATTTTAATCGAGCCGGAGTGCCTCTGATGGAGCTTGTGACGGAACCCGTCATTCATGATGCTGAAACGGCGGTACGTTTTGCCAAAGAATTACAACTACTACTTCGAACAATCGGTGTTGCTGGGGCAAACATGGAAAAAGGGCAAATGCGATGCGATGTTAATATTTCCATTGCAAAAAAAGGAGAAAAATTTGGAACTCGTGCCGAAATAAAAAACATTAATTCATTTCGTTCAATTGAAAGAGCTATTCAATATGAAATAAAACGCCAAACAGAAATGTTAGACAAGGGCGAAAAAGTTATTCAGGAAACTCGTGGTTGGGATGAAGATAAACAGAAAACAATAAGTCAGAGAGTAAAAGAAAATTCTGACGACTACCGCTATTTTCCTGATCCTGATCTACCAAAGCTTTACCTATCTCAAATACCCGAGTTTTCGGTAGAAAACTTAACAAAAGAATTACCAGAACTACCATTACAAAAAAGAGACAGATATGTTAAAAATTTAGGAATAAAAGAGGAGGATGCCGAAATGTATGTCGGGGATGAGATTTTCGGTAAATTTTTTGATGAAGTCTCCAAAGAATTTAGAGAGGAAAAGAGACTAATTCAACTTGCTTCAAATTATATAAGTTCTGACTTAGCCGGATTAGTAAAAAGTACCGGCTCGCTTCGGGAAGATTCGAGCGAGGAGGGCAAGTCTTTTGCCGTATCTGCTAAAAACTTTGCTTCACTCATACGAATGATCAATGAAAACAAAGTTTCTTCCCGTGGCGCCAAAGATCTCTTAGGAATTTTATTCGAAAAAGATGTCGATCCAGAAAAATTAGCCCGTGACAATAATCTGCTTCAGAAAAGTGACCGAGATACGCTGAAAAAAATAATCGAAGATGTTATTCGCGAAAATGAAAAAGTGGTTACCGAATATAAAGCCGGTAAAGAATCCTCACTTCAATTCTTGGTAGGCCAAGGTATGAAAAAATCTAAAGGTTCGGCCAATCCGCAGGTTCTTGGTGAATTGCTCAAATCTCTTTTGTAAAAAAGAATTGCCGCCCCCACGGGCGGCAAAGGAAGACACTACTGCTTTATCCCGAGGACTTCAAAGGGGGTTTTTGTTCTGGTTACCCACGGGATAGTCATACTAATCCAACGCAAAATTTTATTTGTATGCACCGCCCATTCGGCCTTTTGCCGGAGTGGAACATTAATTATACCGAGAGATATAGCTTCTATGCATTTATCAACCCGCTTTTGTTCCTTATAATGAAAAAGTCCAATAATGGGTCCGCTTTCAAAATCCGAAAGAGTGTTTGCTTCCGGATAATAATTTGTGGCAGTATCTGAGATTTCCTCAGTTATAGGTATAGGAGTCGAGCTATTACTTCTAATCTCCAGGGATAAATTAAAGGTGCTGAGGTATGGAAAGAAAACAATGCAAGGAGGGATCTTTCCTTCGATTCGAATGAACCACACTCTCTCAGTTTTGTTATCGTAGTGGGCATTTGATGTTTTATACTGGGCCATATGAATCAAGAATCCACCATGGTGCTCTATTACGGCCCAGAAACTATAGTCATGTGGGGATTTGATCATAGATCCTCCATTTATGTGACGAAATGATACTCCAACTGCTATAATATGCCTGTTATTTAATTTTTCAAGATACCTGTCCCGCTCGCCTTGCCGTCCCGCTTCGCTGGAGTTTGAGCGAGGCGAGCAAAGCAGGTTAGAAAAAACGATACAGATAATATATTTAAAGATGATAACTAGTAAGTTAATGTTAAAATAGAGAAGACATTTACAAATTTAATTTTCTAATGGGATGGCAACAAAAGTAGCAATAAACGGATTTGGCAGAATTGGCCGCGCTTTTTTTAAAGTAGCGAGTAAGCGTCCTGAACTTGAAGTAGTAGCAATAAACGATTTGGGAGACATTGATAATTTAGCCTATCTTTTAAAATACGATACGGTCTATGGCCGAAGCGGCTTTGAAGTAACAACCGAAAAAGCAAAGGAGGGCGGGGAGAATTTTTTAATTGTAAACGGTAGAAAAGTGGCCTTTGTGAGTCATAAAGATCCTGCCGAACTGCCTTGGGGGAAATTAGGCGTGGATGTGGTCATTGAATCAACAGGGCTTTTTACCAGTTATGAAAAGTCTCGGGTGCACTTAGATGCCGGAGCCAAAAAAGTTGTCATCACCGCTCCGGTAAAAGACGAAGAGGGCGGTGGGGGAGCTACAGTCTTAATGGGAATTAATGAGGGAAAATTAAAAGATGTCAAAATAAGTTCAAATGCATCCTGTACCACGAACGCCGGGTCTCCTTTAATGCAGATTTTGCATGAAGCAATTGGAATTGAAAAAGCCTTGCTTAGTACTACGCACGGCTACACCGCCAGCCAATCAATTGTAGATGGGCCGGGTAAAAAAGATTGGAAAGAAGGAAGAGCCGGAGCGCAGAACATTGTGCCCACTTCGACCGGCGCTGCTATTGCGGTAACTCTGGTCATTCCAGAATTGATTGGAAAATTTGATGGGATCTCAATGCGGGTACCAGTACCCGCCGGATCAATAGTGGATGTTACTTTTCTAGCTAAAAGAAATACCACCGTTGAAGAAATAAATGAGGCGCTTAAAAAAGCGGCTGCCGATTCTCGCTGGGAGAAAGTTTTTTCAGTAACTGATGAGCCTTTGGTATCATCAGATATTTTAGGCAGTAAATATGCGTCAATTGCTGATCTAAATCTCACAAGAGTTGTCGATGGTAACTTAGTTAAGGTGTGTGCATGGTACGACAACGAAATGGGCTACACTCATGCGCTGGTTGAACATGTGATTGAAACAGCGAGGTACTTGTAACACTTAACAAGTAACAATTAACAGATGACGAAATCAAATTATTTTAGATTTCTTGAGTAGCCTGTATATCAAGATGCTAAAAAGTTTTCTCATTTAAGTTCTAAAGTTGTAAGGGACCTACCAAAAGAATATAGGTATGAAATTGGCAGTCAGATAATAAGATCAAGTATGTCCATTGCTTTAAATATTGCTGAAGGATCTGGTAAAAGTTCGGATAAGGATTTTAACCATTTCTTAAATATCGCGGTGGGCTCATTATTTGAGACAATAGCTTCATTTGATATTTTAAGGGATAATCACCTTATCTCTGAGAGTGAATTTTGTTCATTGGTCGATTTTGGTAATACAATATCGAGTCAATTGGGAGGCTTTAAAAAGAAGTTAGTTAAAAGTTAACTGTTAAATGTAAATTGTCTCCTATGAACATCTACTTAGCCTCAGACCACGCCGGATTTGAATTAAAAAATCACTTATCGGAATACATAAAAACTTTAGGCTTTACCGTAGCTGACAAAGGGCCTTTTTCTTTGGATCCAAATGATGATTATCCGGATTACATAAGGCTGGTAGCAGAAGAGATTCTAAAAAATCCTGATAGTTCTCGGGGAATTGTAATAGGTGGTTCTGGTCAAGGGGAAGCAATTGCTGCGAATAGATTTAAAGGAGTTAGAGCGGCAGTTTATTATGGGGGTCCGGATGAAATCGTAAAACTTTCTCGTGAGCATAATAACTCCAATGTTCTTTCTCTCGGCGCCCGCTTTCTTTCAAATGACGAAGCGGAAAAAGCTGCTAAAATTTGGCTAGAAACAGATTTTTCAGGGGAGGAGAGGCATATTAGGAGATTAGCCAAATTAGATCAATTAGACGATTAGCTAAGATGTCACAATCGTATAAAGATTTAATCGTCTGGCAGGAAGTAATGGATTTGGTGATTAAAGTTTATAAAGTCACCACCAAATTACCAAGAGAGGATTGTACGCGCTGTCTTCCCAGAGCAGACGCTCTGTGGTATCAATTCCATCTAATATAGCTGAAGGCAAGTTGCGTTATGGTAATAAAGAATTTAAGCATTTTTTACAAATTGCCTTAGCCTCCGGAGGAGAATTAGAAACTCAAATTGAACTTTCGAAAAGATTGTTCAAAAGCTTGTCTTTAGATTACACTAAGGTTGATACATTGCTGTTAGAAGTTATGAAGATTCTAGTAACTCTGATTTCCACTATTGCTAAAAAGTCCTAATTTATCTAATGAAGCTAATATGACTAATTTACCCACTCCAGAAATCATTCCCGCTATAATGCCGCAAAGTTTTGCCGACTTAGAAGAAAAAGTTGCGCGGGTAGTTTCTCATGTAAAAAATGTACAACTTGATATTATGGATGGAGACTTTGTGCCAGAAAAAACCTGGCCCTACCTTGGAGATATTCTGGATTTCCAGAAGCTGATTAAGGAAGATATGGGGCTTCCAGAGTGGGAAAAAATTAATTATGAGATTGATCTCATGGTCTCGGTGCCAGACCGAGATGCTTTTGAATGGATTACCGCGGGCGCCTCACGCATCATTATTCATCTTGAGAGTCATCCGGATGTGGCTGGGATAATAAATCGGATAAGACAAGAGTACGGACGACCTCTAGAGTCGCCAACTGCTCCTGAAATTGGTGTTGCTCTAAATTTGGACACGCCGATTGAGCAAATTTATGAATTTATTCCATTGGTAGATTTTGTACAGCTTATGGGGATAGCGGAAATTGGTTATCAAAGTCAGCCTTTTGATAATAGGGTGCTGGAGAGAATTAAAATTTTGAGAAAGAAGTACCCCGAGCTTATAATGTCTGTTGACGGAGCAGTCAACGCTGAGACGGCTCCCTTACTGATTGAGGCGGGAGTTAACCGTTTAGTTTCCGGATCATACATTTTTAATTCTGGCGATATAAAAGAAGCAATAGAAAATTTAAAACAAATGTAATGGAGCATTTAACCGACGAAAAAATAAAAGAATTAGAAATTAAAGCCAACGATATTCGCCAGTCGATTATTGAAATGCTTTTGGAGGCAAAGTCAGGGCACACGGCAGGGCCACTAGGCATGGCGGATGTTTTTACGGCTCTTTATTTTCATTTGCTTGAGCACGATCCGAAGAATCCTTCCTGGGAAGGCAGGGATCGAACAATTCTTTCAAATGGTCATATTTGCCCGGTTCTTTATGCCACGATGGCGCACGCCGGCTATTTCCCCGTTGAAGAATTAAAAACTTTAAGGAAGTTCGGTAGTCGTTTACAAGGACATCCTCATCGAGAATGGCTACCAATGCTTGAAACTTCAAGTGGCCCACTTGGTTCTGGCCTTTCTCAAGCAGTTGGTATGGCGCTCGCGGAGCGGATTGATAAAGGTAGAACAACAAATAAATTCTTTTATTGTTTAATGGGCGATGGAGAACTTGATTGTGGCCAAATCTGGGAAGCGGCCATGCTTTCCGGTAAAGAAAAATTACATAATGTCATTGGCATAGTTGATAGAAATAATATTCAGATAGATGGCTTTACCGAAGACATCATGCCCCTTGAGAATTTACGTGCCAAATGGGAATCATTTAACTGGCATGTGCAGGAAGTTGATGGACACAATTTTGCGGAAATTGTGAACGCTGTAAATGAAGCTAAAGCTATTTTTGAAAAACCTTCTATTATTATTGCTCACACCATCGCAAGTAAAGGCGTGCCAGAATTTGAAAGAATGTTTGAATGGCACGGCAAGCCGCCAAACAAAGAAGAAGGAGCCATGGCTTTAAAAGAGTTACGGACATGGGGGGGTAAAATAAGAAGCGAACACGAATAGTTAATGCGCCCGCCTTGCCGTCGAGGCAGGGACTAGACGCGGAATATCGCAGACTTCACGCAGAAAGAAAAAAATGATAAACGAAAATTTAAAATTAAAATGAAACTCACGGATTCCTTTAGGCCTCTCACAATGTACAAGCTCTTTATTGGGTTTATGATTTTTGTATCGGGGGTATTACTTTTCGATGTTTTTTTAGAACAGCCTCAAGGCCAAGGAGTAGCAGGATTTGGGCTAATAGCCGTATTGTTCTTTTTTATTCCACTTACAGCTGCGGCCTCAATAAAATATATTGTCGTATATTATAAAAATAAAAATGTGACTGAGCGCACACTAAGCGACAAGGTATTTTTCTACATTTCTATAATTATTTTAATTCTTACCGCTATACTTTTGGGTATTTGGTTTTATTTTGCTAAAATAGCAATATTGTAATGTTATGCTTAACGAAAACTCAAAACTAAATCCGAAAATATTTGACGCTGATGTAGAGCGGTTACCCGTTCGTAAGGGATTCGGGGAAGGTCTGTTAGCCGCCGGGGAAATGAATGAAAAAGTTGTTGGGCTTTGTGCGGACTTGACCGAGTCAACGACGATGCATTTATTTAGAAATAAATTTCCAAATCGATTTGTGGAAATGGGGATTGGGGAACAAAGTATGGCCTCGGTCGCTTCCGGCATGGCGGCTATGGGCAAAATTCCTTTTATCAGTTCTTACGCTATGTTTTCACCTGGTAGAAATTGGGAGCAGATCCGTACGACGATTTGCTATAACAATGTAAACGTAAAAATTGTCGGCTCTCATGCTGGCGTTTCTGTAGGGCCGGACGGCGGTACTCATCAAGCGGTGGAAGATATGGCCATCACGCGTGTTATTCCTCGTATGACCGTGATTTCACCATGCGATATGATCGAAGCTAAGAAAGCGACGTTAGCTATGGCTAAGGTAGAAGGACCAACGTACCTTCGTTTAGCTCGCGAACCTACTCCTATCATTACAACCATAGACACTCCTTTTGAAATTGGCCGCGCGCAAGTTTTCTGGGAAAATGCACAGCCTGAAGCGACAATTATTGCTACAGGGGCTTTAGTACATAAAGCACTAGTTGCTGCCAAAGACTTAGAAAGTGAAGGAGTACAAGTCACAGTCATCAATCTCGCTATTATTAAGCCACTCGATACTGAAACAATTTTAAACATGACAAAACTGGCCGGGGCAGTCGTAACGGTAGAAGAACATCAGGCGGCCGGTGGCATGGGAAGTGCAGTTTCGGAATTCTTATCGCAAAATTATCCTGTGCCGATTGAGTTTATTGGTGTTAAAGATATTTTCGGTCAAACTGGAACTCAAGATGAACTTATTGAATATTATGGAATGGGGGTCTCTTCTATTAAAGAAGCGGTCAAAAAAGTAATTTCTCGCAAATAACCACTTTTAAATAACAAATCAATAGTTGACTCAATCATTAATTCGATTTATACCCCGTGTTTCTACCACAGGGAGTTTCATTTGTTTAAACCTCCGCGATCGCGGAGGTTTAAACAAATGCTGATATACTTACTTTATAGTATTATATTTATATTACTCGTAAATATGTATGGCAAATTCGTACGGAAAAGTTCAAAAGAAAATCTTATTGCTTTTGCTCGCGGGAGTAGCGTTAGGACTCACTCGATCTCCGACGCGGCAATGGGGGATTATTAAAGAGTTAGGTCGTGAATGGAATAAGATTGACAGAATAGCTCTCAGACAATCAATCAAGGCTTTATATAGATCAAATCTTATTAGCCGTAAAAATAATGATGATGGAACAACATCACTGGTTTTAAATAAAAAAGGGAAAGAACTAGCACTGACTTATAATCTAGAAACATTTTTTTTGGCACCGCAGAAAAGATGGGATGGCACCTGGTGGATGGTTATGTTTGATGTGCCAGAAAAGCATAAGAAATCCAGAGACGCCTTTCGATTTCACCTGAAGCGCTTAGGTTTTTTTGAATATCAGAAATCAGTTTTCATTACTCCATATCCTTGTGCAAAAGAAATAGAGTATCTCCGAGAGTTCTGGCGCATCAAGCCTTTTGTTAGGATTGTTTTAGTTGATAAGCTAGACAACGAGACTCATCTTAAAAGTCACTTTAAACTTAATAATTAATTTTGTTTAAACTGTCGCGATCGCGACAGTTTAAACAATTATTTGCTAAGGGGCTTATTTATGGAAATATTTTATTCTACTAATTTGTGTGGTTTGTAATCTTTTGGAGCGTGATTTAAAAAATTTTCAAGCTCAGCTCGTTTTAAAAGTCCTTTTTGAGCGCCTACGTACTGTACAACAGACATTGAATTAATCGGTCCCCACATCATTGCTTCCGGTAAGCTTTTTCCAAGTACTAGGGCAGCTGTGAAGGTTGAGGCAAAAGAATCCCCAGCGCCGGTTCTTTCATAAGGAGGCTTTGGATCCGGATAGGGCGGCATAAACCAAGCTTCTTTACCATCATAAGAATAAGCTCCGCGAGGTCCGTCGGTAATAACCACAGTCTTTGGTCCTTCGTCGTGCATTAAGCGGAGCAATCGTCCGATAGATTTTTCCTCCTTACCTAAAATTCTCTCTGCTTCCTGCACATTACAGAAGAAAAGGTCCGTTCGCTGATATATTTCGCGCATTTTGGAAATACCAAACTTCATTTGGTAAGTGCCGGGTTGAAAGGCTACTTTTATTTGCGGATTCTTTTTCAAATGCTCGACAATTTCCCGATGATATGGAAGTGAATTGTCGCCAATCGAACTTAAATATATCCATTTTGGATTGCCAATATCGGGGAATTTATAAGGATACTCAAAATGTTTTACTAAAATAGTGCGATCATCCTCAAACCACAAAACGTAGTGATAATTACTGGCAATACCGTCGTGTAAATGAACAAAGGATGTATCAATATTGTTTCCTCGCAGTGCGGTAATAGTTTCCTCCCCAATAGTGTCATCCCCTAAGTCAGTGACTAGAGCCGTTTTGAGGCCCAAGCGCGCTGCTGCGGTCGCCGCATTTGGGCTATTACCGACGCCGCGCAAAATGTCGACTGACTCAAAGGGAATTTTATCGCCAAAACGCATGCAAAGTTCACATTTATCCTTATCGACATTGCAATGAACTGATGCATCCTTAATTCGGATGAATGCATCAGTTACGATGTCTCCAATAGCAATAAAATCAAAGTCCTTATTCATTGCTTAGTATTCTAACATGAGAAAATCCTCCAATAATATTTAAATTGACGAATATCATGAAAGTGCTAGGTTTGTATTAGCTACTTTTGTCTTTCAACGATTTGGACTCGACAGGAGATCACGATGATCAAGTTCTTCAAGAAGGTTTTAGCGGTTAATATTCTGCTAGTTATGGCGGGGTGTATGGTAATGCCGATCCCGTCTTCACGCATTGGCCATCATACTGCCTATGCGGACGGGGCTTATAGTCCCGGCCTTTACTATCCACCAGGGTACTTTAAGCAGCGCGAATTCTGCCCGCATGACTACTACTGTCACGTAACCGGGTACTATCCACACGCGCATCTGAATTTTGGTTATTTTCGGCATCACCGAGGCTATTGGGTTAATCACCGAGGGGTCGAAGTTCATCCAGATGTTGTTCGCCACCATTCCAGCAGATTTCGCGGTCCGACGCATTCGAATCCTTACCGGTACCATCGTCAACATCCTTGATTTTATTTTCGAGTAGTTATTTTGGGTTTATAGCCGCGACCTCACGAAGGCCGGCTATTTTTTTATCTAATATTTTTATAATTTTCTCATGGTAAGATTAAGTAATGAAAACTTACCGAGAATGTATTTTAGATGCAGAAGCACGAGGCGTGGCTATCGGGCATTTTAATATTTCAAACATCGAAGCTCTTTGGGGAGTGTTTAATGCCGCCAAAAAATTAAATTTACCAATCATTATCGGCGTATCTGAAGGCGAGCGAGACTTTATTGGCGTAAAGGCGGCGCGTGCCTTAATAACCAGCATTAAAGGGGAGTTTAATTACCCAATTTTTCTTAATGCCGATCACACCTATTCCTTTGAACGAGTGAAAGAAGTGATTGATGCAGGCTATGATTCGGTTATTTTTGACGGAGCCAAACTTCCGTTTGAAGAAAATGTAAAAATTGCCAAGCAATGTGTGGATTATGCCAGATCCGTTAATCCTGAAATTCTGGTTGAAGCCGAACTTGGTTACATTGGCCAATCTTCCAAAGTTTTGGACGAAATTCCAGAAGGAGTGTCGCTCGAAAATCTGACGACGGCAGAAGATGCTAAAAGATTTGTAGACGAAAGCGGAGTTGATCTATTTGCACCCTCTGTCGGCAATATTCATGGCATGCTTCGGAATGTTAAAGATCCACGATTAAATATTGACCGCGTTAAGGAAATAAGTCAGGCCACAGGAAGGCCACTCGTTCTTCATGGCGGCTCTGGCACAGTGGATGAAGATTTTGTCTCGGCTATTAAAGCGGGTGTGGCTATTGTGCACATTAGTACAGAAATAAGGGTGGCTTATCGAGACGCGACTAAAAAATTCTTGGATGAACATACCGATGAAGTGGCGCCTTATAAAATTATGAAAGGAACCGTTGAGGCCATAAGTGAAGTGGTGGAAAAACGTCTAAGACTTTTTAATGGACTTTAGATTTAACAGTATGGGTCCAAAATTTGATCAACCTAATAACACTAGCCCAGAATCCCGCCCTTTGTCGCTCCAACAAATTAAGGAAGCGGCTATGGCGATTGGTGAGGTTGTTGTAGCGAATACTATAGATCTCAGGGAAAATGGAGTATTAAGAATTGAATTATTAAATTTTAAAGATGGTCCATTAGCAACATTTGCTAATGGCATAAAAGGTTATCCGGGTGGAGTAGATAGTCTAATCTCTCTTTTAGAAGAAGGAGGCTTAATTGCCGCCGCGGTTTATAAAGAGAATAGTACGACGGAGATAGAGGGCTTTAACGTAACGCCTATTTTTGAGGAGAAGGTTTAAACATGCATAAGGTCAGATACATATTGCACTCTTTGGTAAATCAAAGAGATGAGGATATTCAATAAGTTTAGGGGCACCAAAGGATTTGTGTCCGGCTGGGAGCGTCTGATACGTTTTCGGTATATGATCA
>Ga0163153_10003974_pt1 | contig 19074 bp, 18 predicted proteins | sample OliLakLV19MP6IB1_FD_148629 | JGI IMG/M metagenome (GOLD analysis project Ga0163153, IMG submission 148629) | Freshwater microbial mat bacterial communities from Lake Vanda, McMurdo Dry Valleys, Antarctica - Oligotrophic Lake LV.19.MP6.IB-1 | ecosystem: Environmental > Aquatic > Freshwater >... | reverse complement strand
GTTCTTCAAGGGCCCGAAGGACGAGGACGCGCCGGCGACCTAGGTGTCATGCGCACGCGCGTAGCGCGGTCGCGCGGAAGCTGACCCGCTTCGCTGCGCCTTTTTTCGTTTTCACCTGCAACCGTTCGGGCCCTGGCGCGGTCCAGCGGGATGCGGGGGTGTTCTCCCGCTCGGAGAAAACGCCATGGATCTGCCTGGATTCCAGATTCCTCGACCCGTGCTGCACCGGGTCGATGCCGACTACACGCCGCTGCACTGTCCGCGGGAGCAGTGTCCCTCGCGCAGCCAAGTGCCCTTCGCCTACCAGTGCAAGGGGCGCTTCGACCGCAAGGTCGATGGACGCACGGTGCAGCGCTACAAGTGCCTCGTCTGCCGCAAGGGATTCTCGTCGCAGACGTTCCGGCTCGACTACCGCCTCAAGAAGCCCTGGCTGCCGCTGGCCATCCTCCAGGCGCTCATCTCGAAGTGCTCGGTCAGGCAGGCGGGCCGCAACCTGGCCTCCAAGCCCGACACGGTCCTCCATCACCTCGAGCTCCTGGGCGAGCAGGCTCTACAGGTCCACGCGCTGTTCATGGAGCGGCACAAGCGCGAGGGGCCGGGACTGTCGGGCACCTTTCAGCTCGACGAGCTCGAGACCTTCGAGACGGACCGCCGCCTTCAGCCGCTGACCGTGCCGATCCTGATCGAGAAGAAGACGTGGTTCGTCGTGCACGGGGAGGTCGGCTCGCTGCCCGCGCGCGCCAACCTGCGCGAGCACGACGTGCAGCGCAAGAAGGCCTGGGAAAAGGCCGCGGGAGGCAAGCGCGTCAGCCAGTCGAAGCAAGCGACCACGGCCTGCTTCGACGTGCTGCGCGAGCACCTGGGCAAGGACGCGAGCTTCGACGTGCAGACCGACGAGAAGAAGTCGTACCGGACCGTGCTGCGCAAGGTGTTCGGGAAGCAGATCCGTCACCAGTGGGTGAACTCGAAGGCCGTGCGCAACCGAGCGAACCTGCTCTTTCCGGTCAACAACACGTTGGCGCAGATGCGCGACAACCTCTCGAGGCTCGTGCGGCGCAGCTGGTGCCACTCCAAGCGCGCACGCAACCTGCGGTTGCACCTGTGGGTCTGGATCCTCTACCGCAACTACGTGCGCGAGATCACGAACGGCAACAAGAAGGAGTCATCCGCCTCGGCCGTGGGCATCGCGCGCAGGCGGCTCACAGCGCGCGAGCTGCTGCAGTGGAAGGCGGTGATCCCGAGAGCGGCCTGACCAGGCTCGCAGCGCGGATGCCCAAGTGCCCGGCCCGCGCTACGTTCCGCGAAAAGGAACAACCGACAGGGACAGCTTCCGGGGTTCGTCTAGTATTGGCTGCGATCGATCGCCTTCTGCACTTCGGGATCCGACAAGAGCTCGCGCAACCGCGCCATCTTCATGTCGACGGCGCCGCGCGCCGCGATCCCGGTGTCCAGCTCACCCAGCAAGCCCATCGTGCGCGACGGGCTGGAGCTGGGCGACTTCTTCCCGTGGCTCAGCGGCCCCGGCAGGTCGTCGAGCTGGTCGAGCACGCCCAGGCCGCGCGGCCAGCCCGCTTCGTCCTCGAGCGTGACCTCCACGTGCATGTCGCCTTCGGACGCGACGAAGCCCTGGTCCAAGTCGATCTCGTGCATCGGCCCGTCGAAGCCGGTCGCGTACGGATCGGAGCCGGACGCGTCCGACCCGGACTGTCCGTGACCGTTCGACATCGACGCCGTGCCGCGCTGCTCCAGGGCGGCGGCGATCCACGAACGTTGCGCGTGGAGCTCGTGCTCGACGCGGCCTCCGAGCTGGTCCAGGCTGGCCGCCAGGCGGAAGATCGCGGCCTCGGTCTCGGCGCTCGCGTTGTCATCGGCGTGCGACGAGCTCTGCTGCAGGCGCGCGAGGGCGTCCTTCATGTAGACGAACTCGACGCGCATGTCGTGCAGGCCGCCGCGCACGCGCCCCAGCTCGGCCGCGATCTCGCGCGTCATCGGGTCCGGAACGGGCGCCTTGGCCTCGGGCTCCGGCAGCGGCAGGGGCTCTGGCTTGGGCGTCTTCTTGATCGCCGTCGCGGCAATCGCGCCCAGCACGAGGCCGACGCAGAAGAGGAGCGGCCAGGTCAGGCCGTGCTTCGCCAGGCGCGCCACGATCGCCGTCTCGGAGGGCAGGACGCGCGGCACGACGGCCAGGGCGACGGAGGCCAGGATCACGGCCACGCTGGCCATGGCCGTCCAGACGACGCCGGACCGGGTGGGTTCCTGCTCGTCCGTCGCGCGTCCGTCCGCGTACATGCTGTCGATCGTTGCCATGGGTCCTTCGGCCAGGGCCCGGACGCCACGCCGGGCTCCGCCGCCAGGCATGCCACGGCCGGGGCCGGTGGGCTCCCGGCTGGATCGGGAGCGGGGCCCGCGCGTCTTGAGGTCATCCCGGAACCTGCGCCGGTGCGTCCCGCCCCTGGGTCGCGGGCGATTTCGCGCAAAGGAGTCGGCTAGCCTCCTTCCGGTGGACCCCGTCGCTCGCTACATTGAGACTTCCTAATCCGGGTGAGGAAGACAAGGCCCGGGCGAGCGCGCCCCCCCCGCCGCGGAATTGCGCTCTGCCCGTGCCCTGGCCTTTCCACCCGGCAGGATCCGTCCCAGTTACCGGCCGATGGCGAAGCACAGAATCGTGAAGGGGGTGTCCGTGGCCCCCGGTCTGGCATTGGGACCCACTCACGTGGTCCACGCCCGGCCTCACGTCGTGCCGACGTGGTGTGTGGCGGAGGAGGATCTCGCGCGCGAGGTCGGTCGCCTGCGCGAAGCCGTCGACCAGACCGCCGAGGAGTTGCGCCAGCGGCAGAAGACGGTCGCGGGCCAGATCGGTGAGCGCGACGCCGGGATCTTCTCGCTGCACCGCATGATCCTCACGGACCCGGCGACGCTGAAGGAGGTCGAGTCGACGATCCGCGACCAGCGCATCAACGCCGAGGCGGCGGTGCAGGCCTTGATCGACCGCGTGACGAAGCGCCTGGGCGCGACGGAGAACGACGGCACGCGCGGCTGGGCGGCCGACTTCAGCGATCCGTGGCGCGCCGTGCTGAGCGTGCTGATGCAGCACGACCGCGAGACGATCGAGCAGGGCGAGGGCCAGGTGATCCTGGCCGCAGCCGAGCTGACGCCGCAGGTCGTCACGTTCCTCGAGCGCGACCGCATCCTGGCCGTGATCACCGAAGCCGGCGGGCGTTTCTCGCACGGCGCCGTGCTGGCGCGCTCGTTCGGGATCCCGTGCGTCGTCGGGCTGCCGAACCTCTTGTCGCGGCTCGAGCAGGGCATGCGCGTGCTCGTCGACGGCGACACGGGCTCCGTGCAGTTGCGGCCCGACCAGGACGACGTCGACCAGTTCCTGGCGCGGCTCGAGCGGCGCAAGGCGCGCGAGAAGAAGCTCGGGCTGCACGCTGCGCTCGAGCCGATGACGACGGACGGCAAGCGCTTCGGCGTGTTCGTCAACGTCGAGAGCCTGCGCGACCTGGACACGTTCCCGCCGGCGTACGCCGACGGCGTCGGGCTCTTGCGCACCGAGTTCATGTACATGGAGCGGCAGCACTTCCCGTCCGAGGAGGAGCAGTACCGCCTGTACCGCCGCGTGCTCGAGAAGCTGGGCGGACGTCCGGTCACGCTGCGCACGCTCGACATCGGGAACGACAAGCAGCTGCCGTACTTCAAGACGCCGCGCGAGGCGAATCCGGCCCTGGGCTGGCGCGGTTTGCGCATTTCCCTCGAGTGGCAGGACCTCCTGCGCGTGCAATTGCGCGCCGCCCTGCGCGCCAGCACGCACGGATCGCTGCGGATCCTGCTGCCCATGGTCAGCTCGATCGAGGAGGTGCGCGCCGTCCACCGCATCTACGACGAGGTCCACCGCCAACTGGTCGACCAGGGCTACGAGATCCCGGCCCACGTCCCCTTCGGGATCATGGTCGAGGTGCCGTCGGTGCTGTTCGTGCTGCCGTCGATCCTGCCCGAGATCGATTTCGTCAGCGTCGGGACGAACGACCTGGTGCAGTACCTGCTGGCCGTCGACCGCGACAACCCGCTGGTCTCGAAGCTCTACGACGTGCACCACCCGGCCGTCGTGTCGGCGCTGGCGCAGGTCGCGAAGGACGCGCGCGCCGCCGGCAAGCCCGCGTCGGTGTGCGGCGAGATGGCCGGCGACTACGCCACGGCCCTGATGCTCCTGGGCCAGGGCTACGACGCGGTCAGCGTCGTGCCGATGCTCGTCCCCGAGGTGAAGTACGCGATCCGCGAGACGAGCTCGGACGAGGCGCGCGAGATCGCGGTGCAGGCCGCGCAGCAGACGACGTCCGAGGGCGTGCGATCCGTGCTGGCGAAGTGCCGCGAGCGTTTGCACCTGCGCCAGGTCGCCGACGCGGCCGAAGCCGGCGCCGACACCGGGAAAAGGGCCGCTCGATGAGCCGGCGCATCACCTGGGGCAACGACACGTCGGGCAGCCCGCGCCGCGGGCGCTGGACGTCGGCCGAGATCGCGCGCCTCAAGGAGCTCTACGGCCTGCGCGACGAGGAGACGATCGCGAAGCTCCTCAACCGCCCCGAGCCGAGCGTGCGCAAGATGGCGGAGAAGATCTTCCGCCTCGCGCTGCGCACGGGCCCTTGGAGTGCGCGCGAGGTGGTCGAGCTGCGCCGCTACCTGGGCGGCACGAAGCCCGAGACGATCGCGCGCATCCTGGGCCGCACGCCCGAGGAGGTGCTGCAGCAGATCGAGGAGCTGCGCCGCGTCCAGCAGACCGGACGCTGGACGCCGGAGGAGATCGGCGAGTTCAAGCGCTTGTATGGCACGCGCACGGACGACGACCTGGCTCTGATCTTCGGGCGCTCGATCGAAGCGGTGAAACGGCTCGGCGCGCGCTACTGCCTGGCCAAGGACAAGGCTTTCGTGCGGCGTTTGACCGGGTCGGCGGCGACGCGCATGCCGCGCTGGAGCCCGGGGGAGATCGACCTGCTCCAGAAGCTCTATCCGGCCGAGGCCAACCTGGACATCGCGCAGCGCTTGAACCGCTCCGTGAAGAGCATCGTGTCGAAGGCCCACAATCTGGCGCTCAAGAAGGACGACGAGCGCTTGAAGGAGATGGGCCGCGAGAACGTGAGTATGCGCTACCAGTCCAAGAAGGGCGCGAGCTCCGGGGCGTCGGCGACGTGAGAGCACGCATGGCGCTGCTGGCGCTCGCTTTCGTGCCCGTCGCGTGCTCGAGCGCGTGCACGAGCCCGGGCTCGACGGCCAGCGACGCCCCCGCATTCACGGTGCCGCCGCAGTCCGTGCAGGACCTGGCCTGGATGTCGGGCGACTGGCGCTCGATCGAGGGAAGCACCGTGCAGGAGGAACGCTGGAGCGAGCCGCTGGGCGGACTGCTCCTCGGCACCGCGCGCACCGTGATCGACGGCAAGGCGCGCTTCTTCGAGTACCTGCGCATCGAGGAACGTCCCGACGGGCTCGTGTACGTCGCCAGCCCGCTGGGCCGCGGCATGACGGAGTTCGCGCTGTCCGCCGGCGGTCCACGGCGCGTGCGCTTCGAGAACCCCGAGCACGACTGGCCCACGTCGATCGAGTACACGCTGGGGGCCGACGGCCGGCTCACGGCTCTCGTGTCGGGCCCCGAGCGCACCGAGACGTACGTCTGGCATCGGCATGGCGGGTGACGCGCCGCTGCATGGAGGAACGGTGACGCACGGGCGCATCCGGGACCTGTTGGAGGCAGATCACGCGCGCCTCTCGGACCTGCTCGAGACGGCCGGATCGGGCGCAGCCGTCGACCTCGGCGTCTACCAGCGCTTCCGAGGCGGCTTGCTGCGTCACATCGGGATGGAAGAGAAGCTGCTGCTGCCTGCCGTGCGCAAAGTGCGCCCGGGAGTGGAGGATCCGCGCGTCGCGCGCCAACTGAAGCTGGATCACGCCGCTTTCGCCGCGCTCCTCGTGCCGACGCCGACGCCGCAGCTCATCGGCAAGATCCGGCGGCTGCTGGCCTTGCACAATGCCATCGAGGAAGGACCCGACGGGTATTACGCGGAGTGCGAGAGCATCGTGGGCCAGGACGCCGACGAGCTCTACGCGCGCTTGAAGATGGCTCCGCCCGTCGCCTTGGCTGCGTACCGCGACGGAGCGAAACAGGTCGAAGCGATCGAGCGGTGCCTTCTGGCCGCGGGACGGGAGTAGGAGCTCCGTCGGTCATGAGCGCCGCCGAACTCCTGGGCGCGCTGCGAGCCCTGCCGCATTTCAAGTCGCTACCGCCCGATCTGCTGGCCCAAGTCACCGCGCTGACGACGCGTAGCCGACGTGGAACCGGCGACCTGATCTTCAGCGAAGGCGAGAGCTGTCGCGCCTTCTTCGCGATCGAGAGCGGAGGCGTGAAGCTCTACCGTGCGTCGCCCGACGGCCACGAACAGGTCGTGCACACGCTGCACGCCGGCGCGACGTTCGCCGAGGCAGCGGTTCTCTCGTTCGGGCGGTATCCCGTCAACGCAGTCGTCACCGAGCCTTCGACCGTGCTGCTCGAGATCGGCGCCGAAGGATTCCTGCGCCTGTTCCGCGAGGACGCGCGTCTGGCGCCCGCGATGGTGGCGTCGCTCTCCATGCGGCTCGTGACCCTCGTCGAGCGCGTCGAGGAGCTCTCGCTCGTCCAGGCCGGCTCGCGCCTGGCGCGCTGGCTCCTGCGGCAGCCGGCCAGCCGCGATCAACAGCCTGCGATCGACCTCGGTCTCGCGAAGAAGGACCTCGCCGCGCACCTGGCCATGACGCCGGAGACCCTCTCGCGGCTCCTGCACCGCTGGCAGGCCGACGGCTGGATCGAGAGTCAGCGCACGCGCATCGTCCTGAAGGATCCGGAGCGCCTGCTCGAGCTGGCAGACGGCGTTTCGGGTCCGACTTGACATGCGTCAAGGAGCCGGGGCCGGCGATCTCCGATGCTCACCCTGCCGCGGGCAAGACACCCGACGGCGAGGAGACATCCATGAAAGCAACCGACATCCTGCGCAGCGAGCACACGATCATCCTCAACGTCCTGGGCGCGCTGGAGAGGATCGCGAAAAACCAACGCGACAGCGGCGATCTCGAGGTCACCTCGGCCGGAGAAGCGCTCGAGTTCCTGCAGAACTTCGCCGACCGTTGCCACCACGCCAAGGAGGAAGGTCAGTTCTTCCCGGCGCTGGCCGCGCACGGCTTGCCGGTCAAGGTCGGCCCGCTGGCCGTGATGGTGGCCGACCACGATCGGGGCCGCGCGCTCCTGGCGTGCATGGCGAAGGCGCTGGCTGGAGCGTCGACCCAGGATCCCAGCACCGCAGCTGACTTCGGGATCGCGGCACAGTCGTACGTGGACCTGATGCGCGATCACATCGACAAGGAGAACGACGTGCTCTTCCCCATGGGCGACGAGATGCTGTCGGATGCGGACCAGACGGCGCTCGTGGAAGGGTTCGAGCGCATGGAGCACGAGGACATGGGAGCGGGCGCGCACGAACGCTTCCTGGATCTCGCCGAGAAGCTCTGCAGCCGGTACGGAATCGATCTCGCGCCTGCCGCCGTCGCGGCCGCGTGCTGCGGGCATCATTCGCCCTGCAAGCCATGACCTGAGCCGCCCTCGCGGAGGAGTGCAGCGAACCACGTCTCGCGCTCGGCTCTTGCACGGGACTATACTCCCGCCTCGGTCACGACGCGAAAGCGTCGACGAGGCAACATCGAGTTGAAACATGAGGTCACCGTCAGCGTAGCGTGCGGCGCGCTCGTTGCGGGCGGCCTCGTGATCCTGATCGTGATCGGATCCCGCAACCTGGCGCACTTCGACGCCGCGCTCGTCGGGTACACGTTCGCGACCCTGTTCGCCGCGTTCGGCATCACGTACCGCTACGCGATGTGGTTGCAGCGGCCGCCGACGGCCCTGTACTGGCGGCGCGGCTGGCAGGTGTTCTTCCGGCGCGGACGAAGGCTCGCGAACGTGTTGAACTGGCTGCGTTGGGCCGGCGCCGACTTCGGATTGAATCATTTCATCTTCCGCCGCGGCACGACGCGCTGGCTGGCCCACTTCCTGATCATGTGGGGTTGCCTCATCGCCGCGGCGATCACGTTCCCGCTCGTGTTCGGCTGGCTGCATTTCGAGAGCGTCCCGGGGCGGATGGAAGCGTACCGCGTGGTGGTCTTCGGGTTCCCGACGATCGAGCTCGCGGTCGGGTCGCTGCTGGCGTTCCTCGTGTTCCATGGCCTCGTCTGGTCCGCGCTGCTCGTCATCGCGGGTGTGATGATCGCGATGCGGCGGCGCATGCGGGACGAAGGGGCCGCGGCCCTCCAGCACTTCGCCGAGGACTTCATGCCGCTCATCCTGCTGTTCGCGGTGAGCCTCTCCGGCCTGCTGCTGATGGCGAGCTACACGTGGATGAAGGGCTACGCGTACGACTTCCTGGCGATCCTGCACGCGGCTACCGTGATCTTCACGCTCCTGTGGCTGCCGTTCGGGAAGTTCTTCCACGTCTTCCAGAGGCCGGCGCAGCTCGGAGTGGCCTTCTACAAGGACGCCAGCGTGCGGGAATCGCCCGCGCACTGCCGGCGGTGCGGCCACGCGTTCACGTCGCGCATGCACGTGGAGGACTTGATTGCCGTCGAGCGCGCGCTGGGCTACCGCTACGAAGCGGAGGGCCCGCTCGAGCACTATCAGTGGATCTGCCCGCCCTGCCGGCGCACCCTCCTCGCGATCGCGCAAGGGCGGACCTGGGGGCGTGAGAGCACGACCTCGGCGCCCGGCCGTCTCGTGGCGTCACCGCAGTACGCGAACCCCGGGCACGGCAGCGGTCCCCTCGGCGCGGAAGACGCCACGAACTTCCATCCCTGAACCCATCATGGCCGAACTCCCCACTGAGACGCCCGCGATCATCGGCACGTTCGGTCCGCACCGATCGGCGGCCACGGGAATGCGTCTCGACGCCGGGATCGTGCCCGACCGGGCGGTCAAGACCCACTGCTGCTTCTGCGGGCAGCAGTGCGGCGTCCAGCTCCTGGTGAAGGACGAGCAGGTCGTCGGCATCGAGCCGTGGATGGAGTTCCCGTTCAACCAGGGCAAGCTCTGCCCGAAAGGCGTCAAGCGATACCTGCAGGGCGCGCACCCGGACCGGCTGCTGCATGCCTACGAACGCGATCCGTCGTCGCCTGACGGGTTTCGCGTCCTGGAGTACGAGGCAGCGATCCGGCGCGTAGCGGAGGCCATCGAGAAGATCCAGGCGGAGCACGGCCGGGATGCGTTCGCCGTGCTGACCGGCGCGAGCCTGTCGACCGAGAAGACCTACCTCATGGGCAAGTTCGCGCGGATGTGCCTGCGCACGGCGAACCTCGACTACAACGGGCGACTGTGCATGGTCAGCGCGGCGGCCGGCAACAAGAAGGCCTTCGGCATCGATCGCGCCGCGAACCCCTGGAGCGACATCCTCACGGCCGACGTCGTGTGGATCAGCGGTGCGAACGTGGCCGAATGCGCGCCGATCACGACAGACTACGTGTGGCAGGCGCGCGAGCACGGCGCGAAGGTCATCGTCGTCGACCCGCGGATCACGCCGATCGCGCGCACGTGTGACCTGTTCCTGCCGGTGAAGCCCGGGCGCGACATCGCGCTGTTCAACGGCATCCTGCACCTGATGATCGAGCATGGCTGGATCGACCACGCGTTCGTGGCCCAGCACACGACCGGCTTCGACGATCTGGCCGCGCACGTGGCCGAGTGGACGCCGCGCCGGACCGCCGAGGTGACCGGCATCGCCGAGCGCGGGATCCGGCAGGCCGCGGAGTGGTGGGGGACGGCCAAGACGAGCTTCTTGATGCACGCGCGCGGGATCGAGCACTCGAGCCACGGAGTGCAGAACGTCCTGGGTGCGATCAACATGGTCCTCGCGTCGGGCCGCATCGGCCGTCCGGGCTGCGGCTACTCCACGATCACGGGGCAGGGCAACGGCCAAGGCGGACGCGAGCACGGGCAGAAATGCGACCAGCTTCCGGGCGCGCGCGACATCTCGAACCCCGAGCACCGAGCCTTCGTCGCCAAGGTTTGGGACATGCCGGTGGCGGACATGCCCGGGCCGGGTGTCGATTGCTACGAGATCTTCCGCAAGATCGACCGCGGTGAAGTGAAAGGCTTGCTGACGATCTCCTTCAACCCGCTCGTTTCGCTGCCGGACAGCGGCTTCATCCGCAGGATGCTGGAGAAGGTCGACTTCTACGTGGCGATCGACTTCTTCCTGAACGAGACCGCGCGTCACGCCGACGTCGTGCTCCCGGGTTCGCTCCACGAGGAGGACGATGGCGTCGTCACGACGACCGAGGGTCGCGTCATCCGGATCCGAAAAGCGATCGCCTGCCCGGGCGAGGCGCGCGAGGACTGGAGGATCATCCAGGACATCGCGCGCGCGCTCGACCGACCGCGCGGTTTCGAGTTCGCCGGCCCGCGCGAGATCTTCGAGGAGCTGCGCGCCGCGTCGAAGGGCGGCATCGCCGACTACTCCGGGATCACCTGGGAGAAGATCGACCTGAACATGGGCGTCTTCTGGCCCTGCCCGGACGAATCGCACCCCGGCACGCCGCGCCTGTTCGAACCGGGATCGTGGAACCCGATCGCCAAAGGCGCGGGCCCGTTCTATTTTCCCGACGGAAAGGCGCGCTTCGTCGTGGCGAAGTACGCGCCGCCGGTCGAGGACGTCGACGCCGACTACCCGCTGATGCTCACCACCGGACGGGTGGTCAGCCACTTCCTCTCGGGCACGCAGACGCGGCGCATCGCCCCGCTCATCGACCACTGCCCGGAGCCCAGGATCGAGCTGCACCCGGAGCTCGCCGCCAGGCTCGGCATCGCCGACGGCGACTGGGCCACGGCCGAGACGCGCCGCGGCGACTGCACGCTGCAGGCGCAGGTCGTGCGCACGATCCGGCCCGACACGATCTTCATCCCGTACCACTGGCCGGGGCGGAAGAGCGCGAACCAGCTCACGATCTCGGCCCAGGATCCGATCTCGAAGATCCCCGAGTACAAGGCCTGCGCCGCGCGCTTGAGGAAAGCGACCGGCCCGCCCGCGTACGAGGGCGTCCTCGAGCCGCAGCAATGACCCAGGAGATCGAAGATGCCCGTACCTGAGCACATGGAGTTCTTCGTCGACCAGAGCCGCTGCATCGGCTGTCAAGCCTGCGTGCAGGCCTGCAGCGAGTGCGACACGCACCGCGGGCATTCGATGATCCAGCTCGACTACGTGGATCGCGCAGCGTCGCCGCAGACCGTCCCCGTCGTGTGCTTGCACTGTGATTCACCGACGTGCGCCGAAGTCTGCCCGGCCGACGCGATCAAGCGCACGGCGGACGGAGTGGTCCAGACGGCACGCAAGCCTCGTTGCATCGCCTGCAACAACTGCGTGCTGGCCTGTCCGTTCGGAGTGCCCAAGATGAACACGGGCATGAACCTGATGATGAAGTGCGACATGTGCTACGACCGGACCTCGGTCGGCAAGAAGCCCATGTGCGCGTCGGTGTGCCCGAGCCAGGCCCTCTTCTACGGATCGCGCGAGGAGATCGAGCGCACGCGGCCGCGCTCGCGGCCGATGAACACGTTCCAGTTCGGCCGTCAGACGATCACGACCAAGGTGAACGTGATGATCCCGCGCGAAGCGCAGGTGCAACACCTGGACGTCGTCGCCGCGCTCGGAGCGCCTGCCGCCCGGGAGGCTCCGGATCCCATGCTGTCGATGCTCGACGTCGAGGTGCGCGCGTGAAGACCAGCCAGGACGAGATGGCCCGGTCGTCTCCCGACGGTCGGCCCTGGTCCGAGCAGCCGCGCTGGCGCCAGGACTTCCCCGTCGACTTCGAGCAGGACGAGTACGTCTCGCGCCGCGACTTCACCGCGTTCATGGTGCTCGTCAGCGGCGCGTTCGCGGTCGGCCAGGCTTGGATCGTCGCGCAGAACTACGTGCGCCGCCGGCGTGGGAAGCCCGAGATCCGCGAGATCGCGAGCCTTGGGGCCCTGGCCGTCGGCAGCTCGCTGACGTTCCACTACCCGACCGAACGCGAGCAGTGCGTGCTCGTGCGGCTGGGGCCGGATCAGCTCGTGGCGTTCGATCAGGCCTGTACCCACTTGTCGTGTCCGGTCATCCCGCGCGTGGCCGAGCGGCGCTTCGAGTGCCCGTGTCACCACGGCAGCTTCGATCTCGAGAGCGGCCAGCCCACGGCCGGTCCGCCGAGGCGGCCGCTGACGCGCATCCAGCTCGCCGTCACCGGCGACAAGGTCTTCGCCACGGGATACGCCTGAGGACGCAGCATGAGCCGCACACGATTCGCCTCGAGCCAGCGCACGACGATCGTGACGGCGATCCTATGCATCGTGATCACGATCGTCGTCCTGCAACTGTGGCTGCTGACCGCGACGATGGATGCGTTCCTGCGCGGCGACGAAGCCGTGGTCGTGCCGGCGGCGCTCGCGAGCCTCTTCTGCCTGGCGCTGAACGTGGGATTGCTGCTGAACCTGCGGAGGCTCGATGGTTGAGGGACCTCGCCGAGCGGGCTCGTCTCCCGTGTCGCGAGCCGTCGAGAGTCTCTTCCCGGGATAGTTCGCGCTCGTGATGGCGACGGGCATCGTCTCCCTGGCGGCACATTTCCTCGAGCTGGAACCCGTCGCCGTCGGACTGTTCTGGCTCAATGTGGCGGCGTACGCCGTGCTGTGCTGCCTGACCCTCGCGCGGCTCGTGCGGCATCCGCGCAAGATCACCGCCGATCTCGTCGACCACGCCCGGGGACCCGGGTTCTTCAGTTCGTCGCCGGCAGGTGCGTGCTCGGGGTCCAGTTCGCCATCCTGCGTCGCGAGCCGGGCGCGGCCACCTGGCTGTGGTACGTCGGGATCGGCGCGTGGACGTTCGTCACGTACGCCTTCTTCGCCGCGGTCACGACCAAGGAGAACAAGCCGGCGCTGCGCGACGGCCTGAACGGCGCCTGGCTCGTCGCCGTCGTCGCCACGCAGTCGATCGCCGTGCTGGGATGCCTCGTCGCGCCGTCGTTCTCTGCGCCAGAGGGCCCGCTGTTCGTCGCGGCGGCGATGCACCTGGCAGGCTTGATGCTCTACATGCCGCTGATCGGACTGCTGCTCTACCGCTGGCTGTTCCTCGACCTCACGCCGCAGCAGCTCACGCCGCCTTATTGGATCAACATGGGGGCGCTCGCGATCTCGACGCTGGCGGGCGCGCGCCTGCTCCAGTCGACGGACAGCTCGCGCCTGTTGAACGACCTCGCGCCCTTCCTGCGCGGATCGACGTTCTTCTGCTGGGCCGCGGCGACTTGGTGGATCCCGCTGCTCCTGGTGCTCGGTTTCTGGCGCCACGTCATCCGGCGGTTTCCGCTCACCTACGACCCGCAGTACTGGGGCATGGTCTTCCCGTTGGGGATGTACACGGTGTGCACGGTCCAGCTCGCGCAGGCGCTCGAGTTGCCCGGCCTCGTGTCCGTCGCGCGCGTCTTCGTGTGGTTCGCGCTCGCGGCCTGGCTTGCGGCGTTCACGAGCATGGTCGTCGTGCTGTCCGGAGCCTTGTCGCGCCGCCGCCGCGCGATGCCGTGAAGTCGTCTAAGCCAGCTTCGCGCAGCACTGCTTGAACTTGCGCCCGCTGCCGCACGGGCACGGATCGTTGCGCCCGGTCTTGTCGGCCCGGTGCACGAACGGCTTCTGCGGCGCCGCGGGAGCGTGGTGCGCGTGCTCGCCCGTCGCGACGGCGTGCTCGAACTCGGGCAGCGTGTGGTCGAGCGCACGCCGGAGCTCGAACATCTGCGACACGACCGCGACCTCGCCCAGGAACTCGAGGTACGCGCGCAGGACCGGCCCGACCTCCTTCGCGAGCGGATCCTTGCGCCCGAAGTGCCCCGGCAGCATGTGCCCGACGATCGCGTGCAGATCGTCGCCGTCGAGGTGGCGCGGCGCCTTGCCCAGCTCGTCGTAGCAGCAGGCCAGGAAGCGGTCCGTGATCTCATGCACCGCCTCGCGCTTGACGCCGGCGAGCATCTGCGCGTGCGTCGAGTCGAGGAAGGCGGCGGTATCGAGCGTGATCTCGCGTTGGGGCATGACGAGTCAAGATTCTCTGGCAGCCACCAGACATCCTATGACCGAGCTAACTCCGGCGACAGGCTGACGTTCCATCCCCATCACCACGGAGCCCCGGTGGAGGAAGCACGGCAAACGCGAAGAATCCTCAAGGAAAGCAGCCCATCAGCCCTACGATCCTCTTGAAGTATCACACTCAAGCCCCCGTGGAGATCGCATGCACGCTTCGTCCACATCCCGCATCGTCCTGCGTAGCCTGTTGGCGTGTGCCGCGATCCTATTCGCCGTCTTTCCCGCGACGGGCCTGCAGGACCCGGCGCCGATCATTACGCCCGAACACTGCTGCGTCATGGCGATCGAAGCGACCCCCGAAACGCTCCCGTGCAACAGTGTGTCGTGCTACTTGCCTGGCCAAGGGGGTTGTACGGCACAGGGCCGAACCGCCAGCAGCACAATTGTGGGTAGCATCTGCAAGTACGATTCGAAACTGATCTGCAAGAGGTCTTGGGTTCAAACACAGCTTGATGTCTACCGCTGCAACACCGATTTCACTTCGTGCACGACGCCCGAGCGCAAGTGCAACTGGGAGTACAACAACGCAGGAGACGTGAAGGGCCACTATCAATGCGACGCTAGCAGCGACGTCTGTGGCATATGAGTGTCATGCTGTGCCTCGGACTTGTCGCCTGCTTGGAAGCCGAGTCAGCTCAAGCGCTGACTACGGATCTTCGAGCTCGCCTATCCCGCGAGTTGGTCGCTCTGGACGAGCCTTGCTCGTTCGTGATGGAGCAGCGTCGCGTATCCCGGCTCTTCGAATCCCAAGAGGAGCTCACATCCGACCCCCTCGCCGCGGTGTACTCAGGGTCGTCGAACCGGGAGTCCGTGCTAGCGCCAGGACACTTGGCGGTTTGGGCGAAGCTGGCAGATGCAGTGTTGGCGGATTCCGCGTTGGCGACGGGGTGGGAACGCAAGGTCGAGTCGTACACGCTGGTTCATAGCCCTGGCGCTAGCCTGCAGTCCTCCTTGCGTGGTGGAAAGCCTCATCATGACCTGCTCACCGATACGCTCTCTATTTCGTCATCCTGGCAAAGTGGTCAAGTCGATGTTTACGAAGGACAGCCGAAGATCATTCGATACGGTCCTTCGTACTTGCTAGCGCCTTTGAACGTTGGGGCTGCTCCTGCGAAATGGTTCGTAGCCCAGGAGTGGAACCAGCGTCTTGAAGAAGGGGACCATTGGCTACAAGTCGAGTTCCCAACCGCTGGGTCGGCGTTTGAACTGATCCGTTTCGGCAAGAGTTCCGAGCGCGTCTTGCAAGTCGTCGTGTTCTACGCGCCTGGTGATGTTGTCGCGACCTTCCTGGAGTACCCGGAAGTGCATGATCGTGCAACGCGACTGCCTTCACGATCTCTACGTATCTCGTGTTCGGGCCTGTACGTGGAGATGCTCGAGTTGACCATCACTGGTTGGAGCGAAGCTCCATCTGATGAGTCATTCAAGATTCCCATTCCAAGGCATGGTACCCTGGTCGACCATCGTCACGGAAAAAGCGCTGTGGCGTCCTACGATTTGGACCGGGCTTCGTGGCCGGCAGAATTGCTGCCGTACGTGGTATCCAGTCCGGCCAAGCCGTCCTCTCCGATTCCCGCCGGGAGGTGAGGAATGCGCGGCCCGCAGCGGGCTGCATGGTGGGCCCTGCTCGGGGGCGCGGTCCTGGTGTGTCTGCTAGGGCAACTCTTGAGGGGCCCCATCGGTCGCAAGACTCGCGTTGAGCCTCCCACTGTCTCTCACGATTCCTCCGAGGGAGCGTTGGAGGGCTTGACCTCGCCCGGCGAAACGTTGTTGCGCGCACAGGTGGCGAGTTTGGACACGCAGGGCCCCCTCGCACTCCCGGCAAGGATGCATGTCGAAGTACGGTGGTCCGACGACAACCAGCCTGCGAGTGGAATCCCACTAAGGTTGCTGCGACCGCCTTTTCCAAGCGATGCGCCACCGGAGCACTCAGGCCACACCGACAGCCTCGGCGTGTGGACGCTCGACACGCTTGCACCCGGTCAGGCTGCAGTTGCCGGAGTTCAAGAGACTCGATCCCTGAAACTGATCTCTGGGGAGACCAGCAAGGTCTTGATGCGACAGGCGCGCGGTGTCTCCGTCCGCGGCACCGTGGTCGACGGACATGACAACCCCATTCAGGGGGCGGAAGTCTGGATTTCGCCACCTGTGACTAGAGGCGAATGGCTCGTGGCCTTCACGGACGCCAACGGAGCCTTTGACTTGCGTGGGGTCCCTATCAACTCGAGCGTATGGGCGCGTAGCTCTGGTTGGGCTGGAGTCCACGCGGTAGAGATCACTCCCGCGTTCGTGTCCGAGGGTCTCGCCCGCGTCGACCTTCGACTCTCCGTGCGTGCTGCAATCATCCAGGGGCACGTTTTGGACGCCGACGCACTGCCGGCCAAGCAGGCACGAGTCCTCGCGGGTCATTCACAGTTCCGTAGCACCTACGATGCGACGAGCGGAACAGATCAACTCGAGATCCCAGGAGCGGAGGGGAGCACGCTCGACGACGGCTCGTTCGTGATTGCCGGTGTCCGCCCCGGGCTGACCAGGGTCGTTGTTCACGAAGAGCGGCATTCAGTTTGGATCGGCAGCGCCGTCGCCGGCGATCCGGACGCTGGCCCAATGACGATCCGCCTCTCGCGCGGTGCGACTGTGGAAGGCGTGGTTCGTGATTCCCAGGGCGCTTCATTCCCGCAAGCTCTCATCGGCATTGGCCGGTTCGGGACGGATACTTACAAGGCCGTGCGCTCTGCAGCCGATGGCAGCTATCGCCTGGCTAACATCCCCGCTGGAGAAGTCGAGATCCGAGCTTCGTGCAAGACCGCGCCTCCGCTCACGACTCTGCTGAGCTTGCGCGACGGCGAGTCCTTCCGATGGGATCCGAGCTTCAAGACCGGCAACGTTGTCGTAGGTCGTTTGGAGATCGGATCCGCTGCTCCGGACTCGCAGTTCGTCGTGAATCTGACTGCAGGCATGTGGCGGACCGCAGCCAAGGTAGATGGTCTTCGTTTCGAAGCGCGGGGTGTGCCCGCGGGTTCCGTTCAGATCACCGTCAAGGAGGTCGGCGGGAGCGATCTCTACCCGGCGGCACAGATCGACGTCGATGTGCCTGTGGTCGGCGAGCTAGTCATCCCCGTCCAATGCTATCGCAACGACTGCAACCTGCGATTGCGAGCCACCGACTCAGCGGGCCAGCCGCTCTCGGGCGCTCGGGTAGCCGTGGTTCACGAAGCGATGAACGTGGGACAGGTCTCTTGGACTGACGCTACCGGGGTTGCGCGAGTGGAAAGCCTCGTTCCAGGCTCCTACTCCGTCGAAGTTCTCGCGCGTGGATGTCGATCCGTATCTCAGAGAGCGATCGAAGTGCGGAGCGCAGAACTGTGCGATCTGGGAGACGTGATCTGCCCTGCGGCCCTGACTGTTCTCCTGCGCCGCGTGGCCATGCCCACTCTCGAACTCCTGGCGTTCGAGTTCGTGGATCGGGATGCCAGCGTTCTCGCCTCGGGAGAAGTGCGCGTCGACCGACCGCTCGAGGTTGCGGTGCCAGCCGGTGCCGACTTGCTTCAAGTCAGCGGTGGTCAGGCTGCTTGCTTTGGCTATCCGGTCCACCGACTCGGGAGCGAGGTCCTGCTGCATGGTTCAGTCGGCGTACCCGTGCACTTCGAGACGAGTCTTGGCGGGGTATCGCCTCTCTCGTTTCAGCTGGATTCGGAGGCCGGGATCGTCCGCAGGTGGCGTGAGGATGCGTCCGCGGTGTCCGCGCGGGTCACGGAGCTCCACCTCTCGCCTGGCACCTACCGCCTCGTGGTCACGGCCTCCGGCCGTGCGCCGTGGCGCACGGAGTTCTCCGTTTCCGACCTCGGCGCGGAGCCTTTGCGCGTCGCGATCCCCTGAACGTCCGAGCGACGCACGCTACCAGATCACTTCAGCGTGCAGCGAGCACGCGCCCATCTGGTCCTCGACCGTGCCGGTGACGCAGATGACGCCGAACTCCGCCAGGTGCGCGCCGTCGCGCTCGTACACGTCGGGGAAGATCACGACCTCGGCGAGCGCGGTGTCGTCCTCGAGCGTCAGGAACCGCATCGTGCGCCCGTCGGCCGTGCGCACGTGGCGCGTCGCCGCCGGCCAGCCCCTCAGGGTGATGCGCGCCCCCGCCCTGTGCGGCACCTCACGCGCCGGCGTCGGGTTCGGCGGCCGCGCGCGGTCGGATCCAGCCAGCTCGCGCGCCGCGATCCGCGCGTCGGCCGGACACGGAAACAGCGCGGTCGGATGCGCCACGATCGTCAGCCCGAGCCCCTCGTGCTCGAGCCGCCCGCGCGTCTTCGCGTCGTAGTCGGCGAGCCGCGGCAGCGCCGCCGCGCCGGTCTCGGGCGCCGCGAAGAGCAGTGCCGACTCACCCGGCTGCAGTTCCACGTTGCCCGCGCCGATGCCCGCGCCATTCCAGCCCGCCGTCTTCGCGCGCGCCGCGCGCAAGGCCTCGCGCGAGCTGGGCGTCGCCCGCAACGCCGCCATCTCGCGCGCATCGAGCCCCGCGTCGCGCGGCACGCGCCGAGCCGGCGCACGCAGCATGTGCAGCCGCCACAGGAGCTCCGGGATCGTGCGGTCCATCCCGTCGAACGCGCCGCAGCGGATCAGCGCCTCGGCCTCGTCACCCTGCGCTCCCGTGCGCTCGAGAAAATCCGGCAGCGAGACGAACGGCCCGGCCGCGTCGCGCGCCGCGACGACTGCGTCCAAGGTGCGCTGCGACATCCCTTTCACCTGTCGCAGCCCGATGCGGATCGCCGTCGCGACGCGGATCGGCGCCACCCCGCGCGTCTGACCCGGCGACGGCACGACAGCCGGCACCCGCGCTCCGCCCGGCGACGGCACGGGAACCGGCACGCCCGCTCCGCCCGGCGACGGCACGACAGCCGGCACCCGCGCCCCGCCCGGCAACGGCA
>Ga0163153_10003970_pt1 | contig 19090 bp, 15 predicted proteins | sample OliLakLV19MP6IB1_FD_148629 | JGI IMG/M metagenome (GOLD analysis project Ga0163153, IMG submission 148629) | Freshwater microbial mat bacterial communities from Lake Vanda, McMurdo Dry Valleys, Antarctica - Oligotrophic Lake LV.19.MP6.IB-1 | ecosystem: Environmental > Aquatic > Freshwater >... | reverse complement strand
GGTATGCAATACGGCCAACCGTGGTAACATCCCACAAACGCACGCCCCTGGCGTGCGTTTGTGGGATGTTACCACGGTTGGCCGTATTGCATACCTATCTGCTTCGATCTGTGCGCCTGACCAGCAGGATTTCACTCAGCGACGAGCTTCAACGCCGCTTCGCCCTTGTAGGCGGGCGATTTCAATTCCGCTTCGCCGCCGCTGTGGGAAATCGATTGCTCGCCCAGCATACTTCCGTCGCGTGTTTCGAACCAGGTTGCCGTGTAGCGGCCAGCAGGGAGTTCGAGTGAGAGCGTGAGTTGATCGCCGCCTTGAAGGTAGGCGGCGTATTCCTTGCCAGCATTGGCAAGCAGGCGGACCGTGACGCCTTCCGGCAGTTCGCTGCGAATCAGCGCATTCTCCGGCCGCATCCGCACGAAGTCGCATCCGTGGATGAAATCGCTGAGCACCTTGAGTTGCTTGCGCAACGTTGGGCTGCCGCCGCCGGGCGACTTGGTGTACTGCTTCGTGCCGTCCGGGTGCGTCACGCTGAAGGAGTAGTCGAGATTGCTGAATACCGCGCCGCCGGCCAGGATGAAGTCCCAGGCTTCGCGACGATAGAAATCGTCGCCCGTGCCGTCAAAGCCGGTCTCGTCGTCGCCGATCACGCGATTCAAACCGAAGTTCTGCGCCACGGCATCGGGCGGGTGCGCGTAGTGGAAGTTGAGGATCGAGACGAGGGGATTCGGTTCCTTCACCTCTTGCGTGCCATTGGCGATGTTTTGCGCGATCAAGTGCTTGGCCGACAGGTCCGCCTCGGTCGCGGCGATCTTCTTTGAGACGGCTTCGCTCCATTCCTTGGTGACGTTTGTGAAATACGGCTCGTTGCAGATCTCGAAATAGACGTTCTCGAAATCGCGCAATTCACCGACGACCTTTTGCACGAATTTCATCTGCACGTCGTGCAGCGCCGGCTCCTGCATGGCGAGGAATTCCTCGCGCTTGATCTTGCCGATGCCCTGGATGTTGTTGGCCGCGTTCATGGGGCTGTGCTGGTGCAGCCCGTCGTCGTACAGCACGCAAAACAGCACGTACTCCACGACGATGCCGCGTTCGCCCGCCTGGGTGACGAAGTCTTTGAGGCGCGCGAAATACGCGTCGTTCCAACGGTGCAGGTCGAACTTGTTGCCGCCATCGGCGCAGCCCGGCTGATCGGAGCGGGCCCAAGGGCAAACAAAATCGACCGGCTCGGGTCCGAGCGTGTTTTCTTCGATGTTGAACGAGCCGGGGATTTCGCGATACGTGCCGGAGAACGTGCGTGTCAAATTTAAGCCGTGCTCGCGGAGCGTGTTCAGATAGCGCGAATAGTCGAACTTACCGTTAAGGACCGCGCCGTAATGTTCGCCGGAGGTGATCAGCACCGTCGGGCGACCACGAAACTCGAAATAATGCGGGTTCGCCGGATGCAGCTTGATGGGCTCGGCGGCCGTGAGGGCCGTCGTGGCCATGGCGGCGATCAACAGGGTCAGGCAGCGCGACATACGTTCGCTCCGGATGCTGGCGGCGCGGATGGCATTGCTCGCGTCGCGTCATGGTGCGGTTTCTAGGTCGCGACTATGATAACAGGCTTTCGCCCCCGAAAACCCCCGCGCCGCCCCGATTTTTCGCCATGACCGCTGAACTCCCGCGCCCCCTTCGCGGCATTGTGCCGCCGCTTGTTACGCCGCTGGTCGACCGAGACGCCCTCGACGTGGCCGGGCTGGAGCGTTTGATTGAACACATCCTGGCCGGCGGCGTGCACGGACTGTTCATCCTCGGCACGACCGGCGAAGCGCCCAGCCTGAGCTACCGCCTGCGCAATGAAGTCATCCGTCGCGCGTGCCGACAGGTCGCCGGGCGCGTGCCGGTGTTGGTGGGCATCACCGATACGTCATTCATCGAGACGATTCATCTGGCGCAGGCGGCGGCCGCGGCCGGAGCGCAGGGCGTCGTGCTGGCGCCGCCGTATTACTTCACCGCGGGGCAGAGCGAGCTGCTGGCCTATCTCGAGGCGCTCGCGCCGGAGATGCCGCTGCCGTTGTATCTCTACAACATGCCGAGCCACACGAAACTGGTGTTTCAACCGGCGCTGGTGCGGCAAGCGGCCGACTTACCGAACGTCGTAGGGCTGAAAGATAGTTCGGCGAACATGATCTACTTCCACGAATTGCTGCACCTGTTCGAGGGGCGACGCGACTTTTCGCTTCTCGTCGGTCCTGAAGAATTGCTGGCCGAGACCCTGATGCTCGGCGGGCATGGCGGCATCAACGGCGGCGCCAACTTCTTTCCGCGCCTGTACGTGGACCTCTACGAAGCCGCCCGGGCGAAAGATCTCGATCGCGTCGGCGTACTTCACCGCCAAGTGATTCGCATCAGCACGACGATTTACAGCGTCACGCGCGATAGCTCCAGCTACCTGCGCGGCCTCAAATGCGCGCTCTCCTGCCTGGGCCTGTGCGACGATTTCCTAGCCGAGCCATTCCGCCGTTTCGGCGAGGAAGAACGCGAAAAGATCCGCGGCTATCTGGCGGATTTGAAGCTGCTTTAGGCGTTGAAAAGCGTGCGAAGCGCTTACGGCCGTGGCGCCATGGCCATCATGTAAGCCATGAGCTCTTCCTCCGGGCGCGGGCCGAGTTGCTTGAGTTGCTCGGCTAACGGACGGTCGCTGCCGTCGGCGCGGATCGCGCGGAGGTGCGCCTGTAAGAGATTGACGCGCGCTTCGTTGGTGTTGAGCAAGAAATGGACCCAGGCCCAGCTTTCGGCATAGTCGATCTGCTCCATGTCGCCGACGGCGGTGAGGCTCTCTAGCCGCGCCAAGTTCGGACGCCAACCGCCTTGCATCAGCCGCGAGGTGAGCTGCTCGATGTGCGGCGCATTGCGGTGATCGGCGGTCTCGAAGTATTCGGCCAGTCCTTCATCGAGCCAGAGCGGAATCTTGGGCGCGATCGAATGCAGGTAGCCGTGCGTGACTTCGTGGCGCAGATCTTCGACCACGTATTCGCCTGAGTAGGCGAAGACCTTGAGCCCGTCCTCTTCCGCCACGAAAAAAGCCCGGCGTTCCGGCATGTCCGGATATTTGGCAGTCGTGTACTTGCTGTACCGGGCTTCATCGCCGAAGAGATAAACGTGTACCGGATCGCTCGACGCCGGGAGCGCCAACGTACCGAGGATTTCCGGCCGCATGCCCGTCAGTTGATCGAATAGTCGCCGTTGTTCGGCGTTATCGAAATCACTGTGCACGACGAGTTGTTCGCGCGATATTTCATTGTCCATCGTCAACGTGCGCGAAAACATCCACGGATAGTTTGCGCAACCGCCGGCCGTCGTCGCGACCAAGATGGCCATAGCAGCAAGATACGTCTTGCGCAAGTTTGCATCACATCGTTTCATGCCGCCGCCTCCACATAGCTGACTGGCGTTCGGTTCTGACTGGACGTGAAATGCGTTCCCTCAAGGCGTTCTGAGCCGTGTCCCAGAATGAGTGAGGCGAACTCTTCGGACCAACGAGCTACGCTGTATCGCGCATTAACCAGCGCTCGGGCCGCGGCCCCCATGCGGCGACGCAAGGCCGCGCAATAGGCAAGCTGCCGCACCGCTTCGCTCCACTCTTCCGGCGTGCTGGCCAGAAAGCCGGTCTCGCCCGGCACGATCATTTCCCGGTTCATCCCGACTGGGTTTCCCACGACGGGCAAACCGGCCGACATATACTGCAACACCTTCAGGCCGCATTTGCCTTGGCTCCAGGGATCGTCCGGAAGCCAATTAATGCCGATATCGGCCGCGGCGATGTTCGTCGCTTCCGAACCGCGCGACCACTGCACCGCGCGAATTGGCAAGCCAGCCAACTTGGGAAAGCGATCGCAGATCACACGCAAACCTAATCCCGGGATCGCATCCGCCGCGGCCGCGAGGCACGCCTCAGCTTGCGACAGCGATGGCAGCGTGCTGTGCTGGCCGATCCAGACCAGCTCGATTCCTTCGCCCTGGCGTTCATGCCGGGCGACTGGATAGTGATTTGGCGTCACGCAGGTCGGCAAGACCGCGACGCGGCAGGGTTCGATGTAGGTTCGCGCGCGGTTCGCGAGGTATTCATTGCCAGCGACGACGAGGTCGGCGGCATAGACGGTCGCCCAGAAGCGCGACAGCCGGGTCCAGCTTTCGGCCGGTTTGCGGCTATAGCTATCGCGATGGAACAAGGCGTCGTCGAAATCGTAAATCAGTCGTTGAGCGCAGCGCCGCAGCAATTGCAACTGCCAAATCGGCAACAACTTGCGTTGCAGGATGACCATATCGGCGCGGCCGGCCTGGCGGAATTGTTGCAGGCGTCCCCAGGTCGTGGTGGCGAGCGGCAACGTGGTTAGCAGCGCCCCACGCTCAGCCAAGGCGCCGGCAAAGGCCTCAATGCGATACCGGCAGCAGACGTGGTCGGCTCCTTCGGTCAGCGCCAGAACCTTCATTCCACACTCCATTGCGGGGCGGGCATCCACAGCCGGACTTACCACCTAGGGGGGCGGATCGTAGCAAACCAGCCCGGGCGATAGAAGTCCAGTCCCGACCACCCCGTGGCAGCTACATGCGGGCTTTGGGGAGAACCTTTGTCTTCGGCGCCTCGGTCGAGACATCGTCCAGAGTGAGCAAGTCGTCGACCGCAATGTCGCCTCGGGCGTGGTGACCAACCACCGCGTGACGTTCGGTCCAGTGAATCCCGTCGCCGGGGCATTTGAGCGTCAGCATCTCTGCTTCGATGCGCGTGCCGGCCGGAATCGCGACACGGGCGACCAGGCTGCGCCCCAGCCGCGCCCGAATGGGAGTCACCGCCTGCGGCACCGGCTTGGAAGCATCGCCGAGCGCCGTTTCCGAGGCGCGAAGGTTGCCAATCAGTTCGCGCAACTCATCGGGTTCCAACGAACAGGCGTGGTCGGAACCTTGCGCGGCGCGGTCGAGCGTGAGGTGTTTTTCGATGACCAGGGCGCCGAAAGCAACCGCCAAGGGCGCGATGAGAATCCCAGGCGAGTGATCCGAAAAACCGACCGGGACTTGGTAACGATCGGCCAAGGTTTGAATGCTGCGGAGATGCACGTCTTCGAGCGGCGTGGGGTAGAGCGACGTGCAATGCAACACGGCCCAGCGGGCGCGACGCGCATTCAGCACTTCGGCCGCGGCGTCGATTTCCTCCAGCGGCGACATTCCCGTCGACATGAAGACGGGCAGGCCGCGCGCGGCGATGTGATCGACGAGCGGCAAGTTGTCCACGTCCCGCGAGGCGATCTTCAAGCCATCGACACCGATGCGGCAATAAGCGTCGACGCTCGCCAGGTCGCAGCCCGTGCCGATGCACAACAGTCCGTGACGACGCGCGCGTTCGGCCAGCGCCGCGTGATCGTCGATGGTCAACTCCAACGCGGCGCGGTGTTCGCCATAGGTGCGGCCGTAGGCGTGACGCGATTGATAGGGGCGCTCGCGGGCGTCGCGAGATAACTCGCTATCCAGGTCGCGCTTGACCAGTTTGACAGCGTCGGCGCCAGCCCAAACGGCCGCGTCGACGAGCTGTTCGGCCAACCGGCGGCTGCCGTTATGATTCTGGCCGATTTCCGCGACTACCAGCGCGCCGTTGCGTGGACGATTTGACGGCGTGGGAAACCAATTCCAGAGCGGATTGATCACAGAGAGAATCCCTTCTCCTAGCGACTGCGGTTCGTCATGGTGCGCCAACCCTGGCGCACGAAGCGCGACGAGTGTATCAATCGGGCCCAGCTAGCGTCAAGCTTGCCAGCGATCACTTGCTAGCAGCTGATTAGCGCTTGCGAGTTGCACTGCGCGTGATCGAAAGAATCTCTTCGAGCACCTTGCCGTTAGTGCCGATGCCTTCCTGGCTGTGGATGGTCGGCTGGCCGGACCAGTCCGTGAAGGTGCCGCCGGCTTCTTCGAGAATCGGCTGAATGGCGCCGGCGTCCCAGACGTTCATCACGGGATCGATCATCGCCTCGGCACGCCCAGTGGCCACGAGCAGGTAGCCGTAGCAATCGCCCCAAGTGCGCGTCAGCCAGGAGGCGGCTTCCAACTGGCGAAACGCTTCGCCGCGCCCGCAATTCGTGAAGGTGCGCAGCTCGCAGTAAGTGAGTAGTCCGTCGGATAGCTTGACCTTCTCACTGACGCGCGCCGGTTGCGGCGAACCGCCTCGAACGACGTGCCAGGCGCCCTGTCCTTTAGCGGCGTAAACCATTTCGTCGAGCCCCGGCATGTGAATGACGCCGATCACGCTGGCTCGCTCATGTTCGACGCCGACTAAGGTGCCATAAAGCGGTACGCCGGAGATAAACGACTTGGTACCGTCGATGGGATCGAGAATCCAGCGATAGCCGGAAGTACCCGGCGTGTCGGGAAACTCCTCGCCCAGGATGGCGTCGTCCGGAAAGGCCTTGCTGATGCGTTCGCGGAGGTGCAACTCCGAGCCGCGGTCGGCTTCGGTGACCGGCGTGGCGTCTTGCTTACGTTCAATGTGATATCCGTCCGTGCAAAAATAACGGAGCGTGATATCCCCCGCCTCGCGCGCGGCCGCGACGGCGACTTCCAACCGGTCTTTGAGCGCCTTCTCGTTCATGTCGCAAAGCTAACTGGCGGCGGACCCGCGAACAAGGGGAAGGGGGCGGAATGGGAATGACGAAGGTCCAAATCCGAATGACGAATCAAATCCGAATGTCGAATGGAGGAAACCGCGGGAAAAAGTCTCCCTTGCCGGGAGACGCCATGGACCAAGGTCTAGTTCATTCGACATTCGTCATTCTAGCTTGATTCGACATTTCGGATTTCGACCTTCGTCATTCCCCCGCCTCGCCTGGCCAATTTCTTAGCCGGCTGGCCCACCGGTCCTTGCAATCCGAGGGCTGACCCGGCAAGCTATGCACGAGGCGCGCGGGTTGGCGCGCCCGCAACTAGCTCGCTGGCCTGAAGGATGCAGCATGGCGAAACAGAAGCCCGCGCCGCCGAGCGCGCCGGAGCCGGAATTCCAGCCGTTCGTGCCGGCCTCCGCCGAGATGCCGGAGTTCACCTGGTCGGCGGTGATCCTGGGCGCGGTGCTGGGCATTATCTTCGGCGCCTCATCGCTCTACCTGGTTCTTAAGGTGGGGATGACGGTCTCCGCGTCGATTCCCGTAGCCGTACTGGCCATCACGCTGTTCCGCCTGTTCTCGCGCGTGACCGGCATGCGTCGCGCAACGATCCTGGAAAACAATATCGTCCAAACGACCGGGTCAGCCGGCGAGTCGATCGCGTTCGGCGTCGGCGTGACGATCCCGGCGCTGATGCTGCTCGGGTTCGACATGGAAGTCACCCGCGTGATGACGGTCGGCGTCCTCGGAGGATTGCTGGGCATCCTGATGATGATCCCGCTGCGCCGAGCGTTCATCGTGCGCCAGCATGGCAAGTTGCCGTACCCGGAAGGCACGGCCTGCGCAGATGTGTTGATCGTCGGCGAAAAAGGCGGCGCGACCGCGGCGACGGTGTTCGCGGGGTTTGGTATCGCATTCGTTCACAAATGCATGGAGCAGATCCTGCATCTTTGGCGCGAAGGACCGATCACGCGGCTGTACACCGCCGATGGACGCGGATTGCGCGGCGGCGCCATTGGCGGTGAATTAAGTCCCGAGTTGCTGGGCGTTGGCTACATTATTGGGCCTCGCATTGCTTCCATCATGCTTGCCGGTGGCGTCTTGGCTTACCTGGTGCTCGCGCCCATCTTCTTCGTCTACGCCGGCCCAGTCGACCAGCCGCTCCCGCTCGACGCCCGAGGCATTGGCGGCATGGTCAAACAATTGAGGGACGACTACATCCTATATATCGGCGCCGGCGCGGTGGCGACGGGCGGATTGATTAGCATGATGCAGGCGTTGCCCCTGATCTTTGGCGGTATCGCGAGCGGTCTGCGCGATCTTCGTCGCACCAAGGAGGGCGGTGACAATCCGGTGGAAAAGCCGCGCACGGAACGCGATCTGCCAATGGGAGTAGTTCTGATCGGCAGTTTGGTATTGGTACTACTCATCGCTGCGGTTCCCCAGATGGGATTAGGCTTTAACCCGCGCGGCCTGGTCGGTGCGGGAATGATTGTCTTGTTCGGCTTCCTCTTTGTCACGGTCTCGTCGCGATTGACCGGAGAAATCGGCTCGTCGTCGAACCCGATTTCGGGAATGACGGTCGCGACGTTGTTGCTCACTTGCCTGGTATTTTTGCTCATGGGTGAAACAGGCAAAATGGCGACGATTACCGCGCTCACCGTTGCGGCGATCGTCTGTATCGCCTCCTCCAACGGCGGCACGACGGCCCAAGATTTAAAAACCGGCTTTCTGGTTGGTGCCACGCCTAAGTACCAGCAGTGGGCGATCATGATTGGCGCACTAACGTCCGCGCTCGTCATGGGAGTGACGCTCTTGCTCTTGAACAGCGCTGGTACCGTTTATTCGACGAAGGATTTGCCGGCCTATGTGCATCCCGAAATCAGTTCGTTGACGCACTTGGAAAAATCTGGCGGACAATACTCATCCGATACCGCGACGTATCACGTTTGGCATGCGCTCGAAGGCGACGCCGAAGGTGTCCGGCCTGGAAAATACTTGCTCGATGACAACGGCAATATCAAGTATCTCGTCGATCCGGCAATCAATGGACGGCTGGCCGAGACGGACGACGGCCGCCGAGTCACCAAGTTCGAGGCGCCGAAGACGCGACTAATGGCGATCATCATTGACGGGATCTTGAATCAGAAGCTGCCGTGGGAGTTGGTGCTGATCGGCGCTTTGATCGCCGTCACGCTGGAATTGGCCGGTGTACCATCGCTGCCATTCGCCGTGGGCGTCTATTTGCCGATTCAAACTTCATTGCCGATTTTCCTGGGCGGCATGTTGAGGTGGATCGTTGACCGTTTCACGAAATCCGCCGCCGCGGAGTCCGAATCGAGCCCTGCAGTGCTGCTATCCAGCGGCTTCATCGCTGGCGGATCTTTGGCGGGCGTCTTGCTGGCATTCATCGAATTTGCACGGAGCAATAGGGAATCGTCGACTGCTATGCGCTGGATCAGCGACGCGGCGGACAGAATGAGTGTATCCAGTGCGCCAGGCTCAGTTCTATTTGATGGAAACTGGCCGCCGATCATCGCATTCGGCGCACTCGCGGGAACGCTCGTGGCCGTAGGCTTTTTCTGGTCGCAGCGCAATGCAAAAACTAAAGTTTGACACGGCCTGACCCAGCGGTCACTGAATCAAATATCTCTTTCCACGGAAAGGACGCAGTATGCGAAGCATTCTCTCTTCCGCCCTGGCGGCGATCCTGTTGGCGGTGATTGCCATGAATACGAAGCTTCCGGCCGATGAAGGCATGTGGTTGTTCAGCAACCCGCCGCTCAAGCAGCTCAAGGCCAAGTATCAGTTTGAACCGGGCCAAGCTTGGCTCGAGCATCTGCAGCGCTCGGCCGTGCGGTTCAACAGCGGCGGTTCAGGGTCGTTCGTCTCGCCAGACGGTCTGGTGATGACGAACCATCACGTCGGCGCCGATGCCCTGCAAAAAATGTCGGACGCCGATCACGATTACATCGCCACCGGCTTCTATGCCCGCAACGGGGCCGACGAAGTGCCGTGCGTCGACCTGGAATTGAACGTCCTGCAGAGCATCGAGGACGTGACCGAAAAGGTGAACGCCGCGGTGAAGCCGGGCCTGCCTCCGGCGGAATCGCAGCTCGCGCGGCGGGCGATCATGAACACGATCGAGCAGGAGTCGACGGAGAAAACCGGCTTTCGCAGCGACGTGATCACGCTCTATCAGGGCGGGCAGTATCACCTCTACCGCTTCAAGAAGTACACCGACGTGCGGCTGGTCTTCGCTCCGGAAAAGGACATCGCCTTCTTTGGCGGCGACCCGGATAACTTCGAGTTTCCGCGCTACGACTTGGACGTCTGTTTCTTCCGTGTCTATGAAGACAACAAGCCAGCCAAGGTCGAGCACTACCTCAAGTGGAGCGAAAAAGGCGCGGCGGATCAGGAGTTAGTCTTCGTCGCCGGGCATCCGGGACGGACGAGCCGACTGAATACCGTGAAGCATTTGGAATTCATGCGCGACCGCGTCGTCCCCACGTCGCTCAATTTGATTCGCCGCCGCGAGGTGTCATTGAAAAACTATGCCGATAAGTCGCTGGAGAATTCCCGGCAGGCTCAGGACGAGTTGTTCGGCTATCAGAACAGCCGCAAGGCGCGGCTCGGCGGTTTGGCGGGACTGCAGGACCCGACGCTGATGGACGCCAAGCGCGCCGCGGAATCGGAATTGAAAGCCGCCGTGGCGGCCGATCCGAAGCTCAAGGCGTCTGCCAACGTCTGGAGCGACATCGAGCAAACGCTGCTGATCTGGGACGGGCTGTACAACGAAAACTATCTGATCGAAACCGGGCAGGCCTTCAACAGCGACTTGTTCCACAAGGCCCGCACCTTGGTGCGCATGGCCGACGAATCCGCCAAGCCGAACGATCAGCGGCTGCGCGAGTTTCGCGAGTCGAACCTCGATTCGATTAAGCAGGAGCTGTTCTCTGAAGCGCCGATCTATCCGGCTCTGGAAACCGCGAAGCTGGCCGATTCGCTCGGCATGATGATGGAAATGCTCGGCGCAGATCATCCCGTCGTGACCGCGACGTTGAATGGCAAGTCCCCGCGCGACCGCGCCGCTGAGTTGGTGAACAACTCGAAGCTGGGCGACGTGGCGGTGCGAAAACAATTGTCCAAAGGGGGACAGCCGGCGATCGCCGCATCAACCGACCCGATGATTCTGCTCGCTAAGCAAGTCGACGCCGCGGCCCGTGAAGTTCGCAAGAGCTACGAAGACCAGGTCGAAGAGCCGCTGCGTCAGGCCTACGCGAAAATCGCCGACGCCCGCTTCGCCACGCTCGGCACCGACACGTATCCCGACGCCACGTTCACGTTGCGGCTGGCGTTCGGCATCGTGACGGGCTTTCAGGAGAACGGCCAGCAGATCCCGCCCTGGACCGTGATGGGCGACACGTTCGCGCATGCCGAGGCCCATGGCAACATTGATCCCTTCAAGCTGCCCGAAAGCTGGCTCACGCAGCGCGGGAAGATCAAGGCCGATACGCCGTTCAACTTCGTGAGCACGGCCGACATCATCGGCGGCAACTCCGGCAGCCCGGTCGTGAATCGCGCCGGCGAAGTCGTCGGCATCATCTTCGACGGCAACATCCAGTCGCTGGTGCTCGATTACGCTTACAGCGACGTGCAAGCCCGAGCGGTGTCGGTCCACAGCGCGTCGATTATCGAATCGCTGCGCAAGCTCTACGACGCTGGCGCCTTGGCGGACGAGATTCAAGGGAAATAGCGCGGCGAATTCCAATAGAGATGCGTAGGGCGGGCCGGCGTAAATCGATCGGCTTGGTTGGCCCAACGGTCGTTGAAAGCCCGTACGCTTCGCGATGTCAACAACGAGGCCCGCCGTCCAACACGGCGGGCCTTACTTTTTGGATGGGAACAAGTTTTTCGCTGCAGCGGGACTGGAACGGCTGGAGGCATTTCTCCCGCGCGCGGCCCGCGCTACGCCTGTTTGCAATCAACGGCTATTCCCCAGGCAATGGCACTTGCTGAATAAATGCCTCGTATTGCCGGTCGAGGTCGGCGTATTCGGTTTCGGTGAGTTCGCTGAGCGTGGTGGCGCGGTCGCGGCCGGTGTAGACGGCGAGGATATATTGCATCGCCGCTTCGCGGTACTTGCCGTCGAGGCCGTGCAGCAGGAAGTGCGTCATCGCCGTCGACTGGCTGTAGATGCTGCGAATTTTCGGGTTCTGCTGCAATTCGCTCATGCCCAGAGCGGTTAAGTCGGCGAGCGGCAAGTAGAACTGGTCGTCGGTGTAGCGTTGTCGCGCGGCCAACAAGCGGACCGTGTCGAGCCCGCCGGTGATCCACCGCCCATCGCGCTCGCGCAGCGATTCCATGTAGCAGGCGATGCCTTCGATGATCCAGAAGTTGCCATCCGCGCCGACGCCGCGGGCAATCGGCCGGCTTTCGCCGAACAGTTGGTGCGTCGCCTCGTGGTATTGCGTGGCGACGTCTTCTTCCTCGGCCGCGAAGAAATAGGCCGTCTCCTTTTCGCCCAGATAGAAGCCGGTCGTGATCTCAATCTGCGCCGCGTGTGCGCGCAGCTCTGACAGGTATTCAGCGCGATCGCGATAATAGACGACCTGCAGTCGCCGGGCGGGCGCCGCAAGGGGCTTGCGCACGAAGGCCTCGGCGATTTGTCTTGGCGAGGCGTAATAGGTCACGAACAATTGTCGCCAGACGGCGTGCAACCGTTCCAAGCGGGTCGCCAGCTTGACGCCCGCTTCGAGGCTGTGGTTCGTGCGGATCGAGTAGTGTTCGGTTTGCACCAGCCAACCGCGCGCCAACTCGGAACGTAGCTCCGCCTCCTTTTCCGCGGAGATCCAGCCCTTCAGGTAATAGCGCTCGCCGGCCTCGTAGCGCGCAACGTGCTCCTGCGGCAGCCATCCGAACTCCGCATGCCAGATCTGGCCGGCGCGGTGCTTTTCGGCTTCAAATCGCGTCCGCCACGCCCCTTCGATCAACGTGTAACCCAATGACTTGCGGGCCAGCGCGTGATCCGGGTTTTCGCGCAGCGTGTTCCAAAGTGTTTGGTAGGCTTCGCCAGAACGCCCGGCGCCGACGGCTTGCTTGGCCTGCTCGTAAAGTTCGTCCGCGCGCTCGCTCCGCAATTTGGCGAACCGCACAGGCCAGGAGTTTTCATCGCCCGCGCTCGCATTCAGCGGCACGAGCGCTTCCGGCAGGACGGGGTAGAAGCACTGCGAATCGCGCGGCGCGGCCCAAGCGCGAATCGCCGCCGCTTCGTCCGTCAGTCCTTCGTTCGCGCAATCCGTGGCGAGCGTTTCCAGGCGTTCACGATAGCTCGTCCGGGAAGGTTCTGCGGCTTGGCCATTCGTCACGGTGACGAGGACGATCGCCCACACTAGCCCGACGCGCCAGCGAGGGAGAATTGACGTAATCGTTCGACGACGGGTGCCTGGGGCAGGGGCAGTGAGCTTTCCGGTCGAATCATCCAAATCGCTGGGGCTTCGTTGATCCTGGGCGCGACGATTTGCGATGCCCCAGTGGTAGCGACCTCGGCATACAGCAACCGCGGCCCCAGCCCCAGGCGCCCGCGTCTTCGGATTTAGACCAGTTACTCGGGTCGCTGAATGCCGCATCGCTCGTTCCGGGTGTGCCAACTGCCGTCTTGCGATTATACCACTTGGCCGGAACGGGCCAGCGATCGAGATGGCTCAGGCTATTGCCCGGAGAAGGGCCAGAAGGACCAGCGGGCGCGGGTGGGCTCGGGATTCGAGGAGACAAATTCTCGCGGCCGCGCGCCGTCCATCGACGCCGTGCTGTCGGTCTCCGGATAAATATCCCAGCGATTCGCGCGGCGCTGCTGGTAGGCCGCGGGGCCGGGATCGGCAAAGTCCGGCATGTCGAGCGGCGGCGGCGTGCTGCAACCAGCTGCCCAACCGAGCGGAATCAGCAGGTAGACAAGCCGTCGCGGTTGACGAAGCGGCATGGTTCGGACCTCGGTTCGGGAATGTTCTGCAGGCAGCCGTCCGGCGCGGCGAGGATTCTAGAGAGTGCGGGCCCGACAACCCAGAGGAATCCGCGCGGCCGAATTCGCCCAGCTTCGTCCAATCCCTTATTTTGACAACGAATCCTGTGTGGCTTACAACCATCTGCCATGAACTACACAACAAGGCGCTTCGGAATGGTTCTCGCCGTCACCCTTAGCTGGGCGATTCACGGCTCTCCATGCCCCGCGCAGCCGCTGCCGGCGGCGCTCAACGAGCAAGCGGATCCGCGCCCGCCATTGGACGATGCGGAGTTGCGCTACTGGCTATCGAACATGCTCGGCGATCACCGGTTTACCGCCGAGGAAGCGGCCGCCGCGACGGGAATGTCTCCGGCGGAAGTGGACACTGCCGCGGAACGGTTGGGCGTTACACGCGAGCCAGCGCCCAAGACCGCTGGCGGCAACGTGAAGGTGCTGCCGTATCCGGGCGGGCGACATCCGCGGATTGGGTTTTTGGACGGGGCCTTGCGTCCGCAGCGCGAGACGAAGGTGAGCGTGTTCGCCCCGTGGGATGATCGCAGTTACGTGGTAATCGACGTACCCGAGGCGATCTGGTGCCAGCATGGACTGCTATACTTGGCGCATTCGCACATCGACACGATGTGGACGAAGCAAAAGATCGAGCTTGAAAAACTGGAATGGCGCCGGCTCAAGGATGGAAAACTCGAAATCGAGCGCCGGCTCCCGAACGGCGTGACGTTCGGCGCGCGCGTCACGCCGCAACCGGATGGCGTGGCGATGGAATGCCAGCTTCAGAACGGCTCCGACGAAACGCTAAGCGACCTGCGCGTGCAGATGTGCGCGATGCTCAAGGGTCTGGACGGATTCGCCGCACAAACGAACGACAACAAGCTCTTCCGCGGCGACTACGCCTGCTGTCGTTCGCCAGACGGCAAACGCTGGGTGATCATGGCCTGGACGCCCAATCAACGCACCTGGGGCAACGCCCCGTGCCCTTGCTTGCACAGCGACCCGCAGTTCCCGGATTGCCCGCCGGGCGAAACCGTCACAGCCCGCGGGCGACTTTGGTTCTACGAAGGGGAAGCGATCGAAATGAAGTTACGGGAATTGGAAGCTTCGCAGTGGCGCGAGTAGTTGACGAACGCGACTTCGCTGCGATTGATTCGGAATAGGCGATTGCTCGCGCGCAGGTGTAGAATCGCGGGCATGAAACCACGCTTCTCCATCCTCACGCTGCTGGGCGTCACCGCTTATGTAGCGATCAACGCGGCCGCGTTCCAAAGCCTCGCGGTTTGCGCTGTGGCTCGCTGGTTGTGGTGGGGCCTGATGTTTCTGGTGCTGATCGTGGCCACCGGACGAACCTCGGGGCGGACGGTCTTCGCACGAGGGCTGTTGTTGTCCGTCTTATTCGCCTTCACCGCCATCACGTATCACAACGCCCATCTCTGGCCATTGCTCAACTGGTTGGAGAACCTCACCAACACGCTCGCCGGCACGTCCGCCGACGAAGACGTTTACTTTCTGGTGATTACCAACGCCACGCTGGCCTTCGGGCTAGTTGGCGGGGCGTTGTCGCTCTGGAGATACCGCGTGCTGGAACGGCGCGAGAAGGAGGGGGCGGAATGAAACCACGGTTTACTTTACTTACATTGCTGGGAGTGATAGCGTGGGTGGCGGTGAATGCCGCTGCATTGAGGATCAACGGCGATGCGTGGTCGAACGTCGCGTTTTTTATCTGGCTGGCAATTCTGGTAGTCGCCGCTATCTATGCAGCGCAAGATTCGTCGGGAATCACGGTATTTGCAAGGGGCATGGTACTGGTGACATTGGTGTATGGCGCCGCGACATTCGTTTATCGAATGGTCCATTTCGATCAACCGCCGTTACCACATGTCTATGTTGCCGGCGCAATTCAAAGTCTGACTTCTGAGTGGCCCTATCCGAACGATCGATTTTGGTTCGATCCGTTTGCTGCGGGCACCGGTAACTTGCGAATCTACCTCGTCGCATTTCAAAATGTCTCGCTAGCGTTCGGCCTACTCGGCGGCTCGCTCGCACTTTGGCGATATCGCCTGCTGGAACGACGGGCGAAGGAGAAGGCGGAATGAAACCCCGGTTTTCCATTCTTGCGTTGCTCGGCGTCACGGCTTATCTGGCGGTGGCCGCTGCGGGACTGATCTACCCTCTTTCGATTTGGAACACACTGAGTTTCTGTCTTTGGATTGCCGTCTTGGCAGCGTTGGCAATTGAAGGGGCAAACAGCAACTCGGGCGGGTCTACTTTCGCTCGGGGAATGCTCGCCACGTGCCTCATCTATGTGGCCGTTGCCACCCTGTACGAAGGCCGCGACTACGTTGACGAGCGGTTCCTCGACAGCGAAAAACGTGCGATGCCGCACTACGCGATCCTTCTCATGTCTCCTGAACCGAGATGGGAATACGAGGACTACGGAGAATTGAATCTCAAGCTGTATCGCTGCGGTGTAGCGAACGCTTCATTCAACTTTGGCTTACTCGGCGGCTCCCTGGCACTCTGGCGATACCGCGTGCTACAACGACGGCCAAAGGAGCAAGCGGACGGCGTGGCGATGGAATGCCGCCTGCAAAACAGGTCCGACGAAACGCTCTCCGATTTGCGCGTGCAGATGTGCGCGATGCTCAAGGGGCTGGAAGGATTCGCCGAACAGACGAACGACAACAAACTGTTCCGCGGCGACTACGCCTGCTGCCGCTCGCCGGACGGCCAACGCTGGGTGATCATGGCCTGGACGCCCAACCAACGCACGTGGGGCAACGCACCCTGCCCGTGCTTGCACAGCGACCCGCAATTCCCGGATTGCCCGCCGGGAGAAACCGTCACGGCCCGCGGGCGGCTTTGGTTTTACGAAGGGGACGCGATCGAAGAAAAGCTGCGCAAGTTGGAAGAATTGAAGTGGCGCGAGTAGTTCGCAGAGGCGATTACCAACCCCTTGATTCGGAATAGGCGTTTGCTCCGGTGCAAGGGTACAATCGCCAACATGAAACCACGTTTCTCCATCCTCTCCTTGCTGGGCGTCACCGCTTACGTGGCGATCAACGCGGCCGCGTTCCAAAGCCTGGCGGTTTGCGCTGTGGCGCGATGGCTGTGGTGGGGCCTGATGTTCCTGGTGCTGATCGTGGCCACCGGACGAACCTCGGGGCGGACGGTCTTCGCGCGAGGGCTGTTGTTGTCCGTCTTATTCGCCTTCACCGCCATCACATATCACAATGCCCACATCTGGCCACTGCTCAACTGGTTGGAGAATCTCACCAACACGCTCGCCGGCACGTCCGCCGACGAAGACGTTTACTTCCTGGTGATTAACAACACCGCGCTGGCCTTCGGGCTAGTTGGCGGGGCGTTGTCGCTTTGGCGCTACTGCGTGCTGGAACGGAGAGCCAAGGAGTCGACGGAATGAAACCGCGCTTCTCCATCCTCACTTTGCTGGGCGTCATCGTTTACATCGCGTTCATGCTGGCGTTCGCGACGAGCTTACCGGTCGTGGAACGGGAACGCGTGGTCGGCCGCTTTGGCTATGACTCGCGGGTGGAGTTTTTCACCAAGCGGCGACCGCCGACGAGCGGGGAAGCGATCCGTCGGCTGGCGTACCTGACCGTCGGAGTCGTGCCGGTGGTCGGTTTGTTTCTCTTCGCCTTCCGGCCCAGTCCAGACTATCCGCTCATTTCGCTGCGAAGTCGCAGCGGCGAGAAAGAGCGGGCGCTGTTGCCGCGGTCAAATCAAGAGTAGTGCGCGGTCGACGCCGTGGTCCCGCCAAGGCGAATCAGACGTTTGGCATCGGCAGCCTGAACAACTGTGGGAGGCGTCTCCGACGCCGATGGATTTAGCACTCTTTGCGAGAAAAGCAGGATACGCAATTCTCGCATCATTCGAATCGGCGTCAGGAGACGCCTCCCACAGTCAAATGCGAATCCGCCTTGTTGGACGAATCCTGAGCGGGGCTTTCTCCTGCGCTGGAGGGTAGAACCAACTGAAATGGGACTCACCTGGCTTGAAATCGTCGTCCTGCTCACGATGGCCGTGGTTATTTTCCGGATCAAGCCGTTCCGCTGGCAGCAGTAACCGCAACTATTTCAACCGGTCTCCCCACCCCCAAATCCCAGCCAACTTGTGTCCCGCTCTCCGCTTCGGTAGACTCGCGTAAATCTACCGCCGGAGCAGCTTGGACGGGCGTGCGGCGGCGTCCGCCACGCGACTGGGGAGTGAACGATGTATGGGACTGATTCGCTTTTTGGTCCCGCCTCCCAGCAGTCTGTCCGTACAGGCCCATGAGCGGGCTTTTGCGACCGGAATCGACCTGGTGCCCTGGCGTTGCGAAACCCGGCGCACGGCGAACGAAATCCAGCTGACCCGCTCGGTCAACGACTCCGGCAACTTCCATATCCCCTGGATTGTGCCGGGACGCGGCGAAATCATGCTGCAGACCTGCACGCTCGTGGAGCGGGCCGAGCCCTACCTGTTCGCCGTTGAGCTGGCCCGGGGCAAAGTCAACCAGCTCCGCAACCAGGCCGCCGACTGGCAGGCCATTGGCCTCGTGGTCGACGACGATGTCTGGAACAAGCTGCGGGAAGCGACCGAGCATTTCGCCCGGGCGGCCGTGGGCCAGCACAAGGTCGCCGAAGCGATCGAGGCCGCGCAGCAGGCGCTGGCGCTGGCTTTGGACGGCAGCGACGCGCTCGCCCGCTGCTACGTCGACCAGGCCCTGGCGGTCCGCCGGCGGCAGACGCCACAGTTGCCGACTGTATTGGCCGCGGAACTAGCGGCTCCGCCCACGGGCAAAGGGACCGAGGCCTTCCTGGAAGGCTTCAACGCCGCCTCGATTCCAATCGTGTGGCGGGAGATCGAGGCGGTCGAGGGGGCGTATCAATGGACGCGCCCGGACAAGTTGATCGACTGGTGCGTGGCGAATCGCCGGCCGGTCATCGGCGGGCCGCTGTTGCAGCTCGACGCGCATACCCTGCCCGACTGGCTCTGCCTGTGGGAAGGGGATTTCGACAACATCGTCTCCGTGGTGCGTGACTTCATCGAGACGGTCATCAGCCGGTATCGCGGCAAAGTGGCCGCCTGGCAATGCGCCGCCCGGGTGAATACCGGCCGCGCCCTCGCGCTCTCGGAAGAGGAACGCCTCCGCCTGGCGGTGAGCACAATTGAAGCGGTCCGCCACGCCGATCCGAACACGCCGGTGATCTTACGATTCGATCAACCGTGGGCCGAGTACATGGCCCGCACGGACGTCGATCTTTCGCCGTTGCACTTCGCCGACGCGCTGGTGCGGGCAGGGCTGGGACTGTCCGCCATTGGGCTCGATCTGAGCATGGGTTTCACCGGCGCGGGGAGCGCTCTGCGGGATCGGCTGGATTTTGCGCGATTGATCGACCTCTGGAGTTGCCTCGGCTTGCCGCTGTTCGTGTGTCTCACGGCCCCCAGC
>Ga0163153_10003969_pt1 | contig 19093 bp, 17 predicted proteins | sample OliLakLV19MP6IB1_FD_148629 | JGI IMG/M metagenome (GOLD analysis project Ga0163153, IMG submission 148629) | Freshwater microbial mat bacterial communities from Lake Vanda, McMurdo Dry Valleys, Antarctica - Oligotrophic Lake LV.19.MP6.IB-1 | ecosystem: Environmental > Aquatic > Freshwater >... | reverse complement strand
TCTGATCAGCCAGTTGCTCTTTCTGATGATGGCGAGCGGCGAGGTGCCCGGCCAATTCAGCCTGAACCGAAGCGGATTTGAATTGCGAAGCTGTGTTGATTGGTGTTTGCAACATGGCGTGTTCCTCACTTCAGACAAACAAAATACTACTGGTATAATATATAGTATTATTCCTTATAAATCTACTTAATATCTAGTAAATACAGATATTTAAGTAATATTGTCACAACGTGATTCAAACCAGATCAATGGGCTTTTTGAAAGGCCGACATTTTCATCAATCTCATGGGCGAGCTGTCTCCGTTCCAGGTCAACCATATTGTCTATGCGCATGGTTTAACGTTTGATACGCCAACTTTTGCGCCGCCAGGTTGGCAACACTGAGCGGAGTTGGCATGTGGATGCCGGATCCAGTCCGGCATGACGTTATTAGTTCGTCATCCCGGCCTTTTATTCGTCACCCTGGCATTTTATTCGTCATCCCGGCCTTTTATTCGTCACCCCGGCATTTTATTCGTCACCCTGGCACTTTATTCGTCACCCTGGCATTTTATTCGTCACCCTGGCATTTTATTCGTCACCCTGGCCTCCGAGCCGGGGCCCATCGCACGATGATTATTGATTCCGGATCAAGCCCGGAATGACGGTGGGAATGATCAAGCCCGGAATGACGGTGGGAATGATCAAGTCCGGAATGCCGGTATTAACCAGCTGCTACTCCCTGAACAATAAGCCCTCAACCGCCAACTGATCATCCATCTTTTCGCCCATCCCGTGGCTTTGCGACGATTTCGGGGTGATTCGAATGCCGTGAATGTGATTCAGTTTGAACAACTCCTCGGCGTTCCCGCGGGAATTTCTTGCCGACAATGTGGCTATCAACTTGCCTACAGGTCTACTGAATTGAATGATTGGTTTTGCCCCTGTACCATATCTGGGTATATATTGGTATAAAGCGAATGGGGAAGGGAAGTAAATGGCCAGAAATACAAGTATTTCATTAGGTGATCACTTTGATGACTTTATTGCACGGCAGCTGGACGATGGGCGTTTTGGATCAGCCAGCGAAGTAGTGAGAGCAGGCCTGAGGTTATTGGAAGAAAACGAAACAAAACTTCAGCTGCTCAGGGAGGCGTTGCACGTTGGAGAACAAAGTGGTTTTGTCGATTATTCATATGATTCAATCGTTACCGAGATGAATGAAACCAGCCACAGTGAGTAACAATTTCAGGTTTTCCGCAAAAGCCAAAAAAGACCTTCTTCAAATCGCTCGTCACACAGAATTAAAGCGGGGCAGGAGCCAAAGAGATCATTACATTAAGCAGCTGGATCAAGCTTTCAGCTTAATAGCTGAAAACCCAAAACTCGGCACCAACCTCTCACACGTTCTCACTGGTTATCGGAGTTTCCAACAAGCATCACAGGTAATTTATTACCGTGAACTTGCGATGATTGAAATAATACGTATCCTCCACAAACAAATGGACGTGGGCCTTCATTTCAAAAAGGCATAACGTAATATTTTGATGAATAATTAGCTGAGGCCAAAGATTGAACCAGCCGCCTGAACAATCAACAACCCAAGCGCTAATAAATTTCACCCGCCTGGCCGCACTGCTGTTCCCGGTTCTGCTGGGCATTTACCTGCTTATAACCTCCACCACGCATCTCAGCGACACGCTGTGGCAATACGACGCCAAGCGCATGTTGCAACTGGTCCTGTTGCCTTTGATGTTCTTGTGGGTGTTGCTCATTCCTTCCCTGCGTGCAGCATTTAGTGAACAAATGGCCCGAATACCACGCTGGCTGGGCGTGGCTCTGCTGCTTATGTTCACTCTGGGATTGATATCGGCCTGGTACAACTCTGAAACGCCGATGGGCCTGGCCTATTCATTGGCCGATGTTGCCTTGTTGTTCCTGCTGATCACCGCTGCCCTGGCCATAGCCGCCTGCCGCAGCATTGCTGGCGAGTTATTCGACCGTATCGTGATCGTGCTGATCGCCATGGTCGGCGTGGCCGTGGGTTTACAGGAATTGATTGGGGTTTTGGCGGCATGGAATTCAGGCGTTGAATTTCATCCTCGTGTTGCTCTACTGCACTTCTCGTGGCCGCGCTTTTACAACCAGGTACAAAGCTGGACGATTCCTGTGATTGCTGCTCTGCCATTTGTCTTTCCAAAGAAGCAATCGATTTGGCTGTTGTGTTTGTTGTCACTGGCATTGAACTGGTACGTAGTGGTGGCCACCGGTGGCAGAGGCACAGCCGTGGCTGTTGGAATTGCCGTATTGTTTTCTGCCATCGTTTGGCCCGCGGCACGCAAACAGTTGTTGCTGACCAACATTGCGGGATTGATGTTGGGTGCTCTGATCTATTCGCTGGTAGTGATTGGGCATACCCAATTGAAAACGGTTAATCCGGCTGCGGAGAATGCCCAAAAGGGAAGCCCCCACACAACCCAATCTGCGGAACCAGCAAAAGATAATGGGGCCAAATCTTTGATCGGCAGCACGGCTGCCTCCTACAAATCAGAATCATTTACTGCACCACTAACGGGCGAGCGCATGGCCACCTCATCGGGCCGAACGGCAATGTGGCGCGGTTCACTGGCTGATACAAAAGCACACCCCTGGCTGGGCATAGGCCCTATGAACTATGCCTGCAAAGGGCCGATTTATCGAGCTGCGCATCCGCATAGTTTTCCCATGCAGTTCCTCAGCGAGTGGGGAATGCCGGCATTTGTTCTGCTTTTGGTTGTTGGCGTTTTTATCGCCTTCAAGCTGATTTTGACTCTACGCTCTGGCGATGAAACAGGAAAAAGCATTCGTTTCGTCCAGGTCGCACTGGCAACCGGCCTTATTGCAGCGGCGATTCATGCTTGCCTCAGTGGCGTATTGATTATGCCCGCCAGCCAGGTAGCGGGAATACTGATTGCTGGTTGGTTGTTGGGGGCTCTGCCAGTTACGCCAAAACAAGGCTTACAGCGATTGCCGGTTAATGCCGTATTGATTCTTTCGCTATTGGTGTCGTTTACCTTTTTGTGGTTCGCCAAGAGCGAAATCAGCCTGCACGAACAGCGTCTGGAGCAAACACCAGCCATGGACCGGTTGATTCCACGACTATGGCAAAACGGCAAGGTGTGTGGCCTGTACCAACGGTCCGAAGCTGATTAGAACAACATTTGCTACTGATCTGCAGTTTGTGGGTAACTTACTGACGTATTTTGTCACTTAGTGACATTTATTTGCTTTGAATTTGCTGGGCTGCTTTCTTCCAAAAATTCCAAGCTGCTGTAATTTCGATTGAATTTAATCGTGGCACCATACTTGCATTATCAAACCGCATCCCGAATACAAAGGGACTAACCGTCGGGAACTAGTAGATCCCGTCTTTTCATACCAGGAGGGTAATTTTGTGAAAAATACTAAAGGTTTTACATTGATCGAACTGATGATCGTTATCGCGATCATCGCCATTCTGCTTGCTTTGGCTTTGCCGGCGTATCAGGATTACACCATTCGTTCTAAAGTTGGTGAGGCATTAAGTGTTGCTGCTTCAGCCAAACTGGCAGCTGCAGAAACCTGTCAAACGAACCCAGCCAACGCACTTGTCGATGCTGCTGACGCTGGGTACGTTTTTGCAGCATCAAAATATGTTACAGGGTTGACCATTACTGGTGGGTGCGGTCTTGCTTCGACAATTGTTGTAACGGCCGCAGTAGGCCCAGATGCTGGCGCGGGTACTGGCAATGTCGTTCTTACCGGCACCGTAAATGCCAGCAATATTGATTGGGTTTGTACTTCAACCCTGGCATCTCAACACGTTCCAGCAACCTGTCGTTCATAAGTTTGTAATTTGTTCAGGCTTGTTTTCGACAGAAAAAACCCCCGCAACAACCATGCGGGGGTTTTTTTAAGAGCACCCACAGCACACGGTGTTGATTTGGCAACCAGTACCAAAAATGCGATAGTACTTTTCTAGTTAATTTAAGGGGAAGATCATACTGCCTCAAACAGGGAAGTAATCAGCTAGGTTTTTCTCGCTATTATCAATCTAGTTGGAGTTTCGAATTCTTAACAAAAGCAATTCGAAGGAAGGCAGGTCAGGAAGAAATCAAATGACCTACAGATGCAAAAAAGTTAGACGCACAAGCTCAAGACACTTAAAAAAAAGGAACAAACCAAACCACAAGTTTAGTGGATTCACCTTGATTGAATTGATGATTGTGATTGCAATCATTGCAATCATCCTCTCGCTCGCTTTGCCGGTTTATACCAATTACTCTATTCGAGCCAAGATCGGTGAGTCGCTGTCAGTAGCAGCGGCTACTAAAACAGCGGTGGCATCTGCTTGCATGGAAGACACAACCCTGACAGGTCTGACCAATAATAAGGTAGGATATTTGTTCACTGGATCCAAGTGGGTTGACGAAATCACCGTTTCCAATATCTGCCTGCAGCCCATCATAACCATCGTCACTAAAGATACCGGTGCACCCACTCCCGCGCCAGAAATCATATTGACAGGTAGTTTGACCGCATCTTTTGGTTCCATGACCTGGGTATGCGGTTCATCAAATGCAGAAAATTACCTGTTACCCAAAACATGTCGCAGTTAAGCTCTTGAAGCACACTTTGATAGATATCGTTGACTTCTAATTACGATACGCAACAACCACTTGCAGACATGAGGTGATAAATAGGTATAATGCCAGTGGGGGAAATGGAGTGACCCGTTGAATGAATACTGAACTCAAGGCCGGCAGCAAATTGAATGGCCTGGCCAGGCGAATCGTTGACGAAAACATTCTCGACGAAGCCTCGGTCGAAGCTGCGTGCGCGCAAGCCATCAAGAAAAATCGGTCCCTGCTGTCCTATCTGATTTCCAACACTGATGCTGCTCCTGTTCGACTGGCTGCAGCTGCATCCGAAGAATATGGCATTCCACTGGTTGATGTCCGCGCCTTTGATCTCAGCCAGGCACCTCTCAGCCTGGTTTCCGAAGCACTGATCGAAAAGCACCAGGCTCTGCCCTTACACCTTCGTGGCAACCAATTATTTATTGCCCTGCGCGATCCAACCGATCATCAGGTACTCGACGAAATCGCCTTCAGCTCCGGTTTTCATGTAGAGCCCATTCTGGTCTCGGCCGACCATATAGCCAAGGCTATAGAGCGGGCCATGGAATCTGCCAACACTGTTTTTGACGATCTGGAAGAAGAGGAAGGCCTGGAGAATGTGGCCTTCGGAGCCGAAAAAGAAGCCGCCGATGACAGCGACCCTTCGGTAGATGAGACTCCCGTTGTACGCTTTATCAATAAGGTGCTGTTGGATGCTATCCGCAAAGGCGCATCCGATATCCACTTCGAGCCCTATGAAAGCCGCTACCGTATTCGCTACAGGCTGGATGGTGTATTGAAAGCGGTTGCCGCGCCGCCGGTACAAATGTCACGACGATTGTCGTCCCGTTTGAAGGTAATGGCCGGACTCGATATCGCTGAGAAGCGGGTGCCGCAGGACGGTCGCATCATGCTGAATATCAGCCGTATCAAGAGCATCGACTTTCGTGCCAGCACTTGCCCCACTTTGTTTGGTGAAAAGGTCGTACTGCGTATTCTGGATTCTTCGGCCACCAAGCTGGGCATCGAGCAACTGGGTTTTGAAAGCGAGCAGCGGCTGCTTTACGAATCTGCTATTAAAAAGCCCTATGGCATGATTCTGGTAACCGGCCCAACGGGTAGTGGTAAAACGGTAACCTTGTATACCGCGCTGCAGATGCTGAACGATGAAGGGCGCAATATCTCCACCGTTGAAGACCCGGTGGAAATCCGCGTACCGGGTATTAACCAGGTGCAGCAGAATGTAAAACAGGGAATGACTTTTGCCCGTGCCTTGCGCGCCTTCCTGCGGCAGGATCCGGATGTGATCATGGTCGGTGAGATTCGTGACCTCGAGACGGCGGAAATCGCCATCAAAGCGGCGCAAACCGGTCACTTGGTTTTGTCGACACTGCATACCAATGACGCTCCTCAATCCATCACCCGTTTGATGAACATGGGCGTGCCTACATATAACATCACTTCAGCGGTTAACCTGGTGATTGCCCAGCGCCTGGTGCGCACTTTGCATGTGTGCAAACAACGCGATGACTTGCCACGCGAAGCGTTGCTGCAGGCGGGTTTCGACAAAGCCGTGCTGGATGAACTGAAATTGTTCAGGCCCGTTGGTTGTTCGGAATGCAATGAGGGCTATCGCGGCCGCTCAGGTGTTTTCGAAGTTATGCCCATTACCGATGAAATTTCGCGTATCATTTTGGAGGAAGGCAATGCCATGCGCATTGCCCAGCAGGCACGCAAAGAAGGAATTAACGATTTGCGCACCTCAGCATTAAGAAAAGTCGCGGCAGGAGCCACAGACATCATTGAAATGAACCGGGTAACCAAGGACTAGGTTATGGCGACAGCACAAGCAGAACCGCAGGTATTCCTTTGGCAAGGGCGCGATAAGCGCGGTGTCAAACTCAAGGGGCAACAAATTGCTTCCAGCCCGAATTTGGTGCGGGCAGAATTGCGCCGCCAGGGCATTAACCCTATTTCGGTCAAAAAGAAGAGTAAACCCCTGTTTGGCGGTGCGGGTTCGCGCATCACTTCCAAGGACATTACTTATTTCAGCCGACAGTTGGCTACCATGCTCAAATCGGGCGTACCGCTGGTAACCGCTTTCCAGATTATTTCTGGTGGTTTGAAAAACCCGCGTATGCGCACCGTGGCCGACAAGATTCGCGCCGAAGTGGAATCCGGTGGCGCTTTGCACGAAGCGCTCGCCCAATACCCGGTGCAGTTTGATGAGCTTTATGTCAACCTGGTGGCGGCCGGCGAAAGCGCCGGTGTGCTCGATACTATTCTCGATAACATCGCCTCGCATAAGGAACGTATTGAAAGCATCAAGGGCAAAATCAAGAAGGCTTTGTATTACCCGGCCGCAGTAATAGCGGTGGCGATCATTGTTACCAGCATTCTCTTGATCTTTGTAATTCCGCAATTTGAAGCGATCTTTATATCCTTTGGCGCCGATCTGCCAGCCTTTACCAAGATGGTCGTGAATGCATCCAAGTTTATGCAAAGTAAGGGTGTTTTTGTGCTCGTGCTCCTCGTTGCCGGCATTGTTGGCCTGATCATGGCCAAGAATCGTTCGAAAAAGTTTTCCCGTTTTATTGACCGCATATCCCTGAAAATCCCGATTGTTGGCCAGATTCTTGAGCAAGCGGCTATAGCGCGCTTCTGCCGCACTCTGGCCATTACTTTTGCCGCGGGCGTGCCGTTAGTGGACGCCTTGAAAATCGTTGCTGGTGCTACGGGTAATGCGGTTTACGATGAGGCTGCTTTACAAATCCGCAGTGACGTATCAGTGGGACATCAGTTGCAATTAGCCATGCAACAAACCGAAGTATTCCCCAATATGGTGATCCAGATGGCAGCCATCGGTGAAGAAGCCGGCTCGTTGGATGCCATGCTGGTTAAAGTAGCCGAAGCCTATGAAGAAGAAGTGAACAATTCTGTGGACGCCTTGAGTAGTCTGCTGGAACCCGCCATCATCGTGTTCGTTGGTGTGCTGGTTGGCGCCATGGTAATTGCCATGTACCTGCCCATCTTCAAGATGGCTGCGGTTATCTGATCGGCGCTATAAAAAAGCCCGATTAATTACGCAGACAAAGAACAACAAGAACGGACCTGATGCTGGAAACTTTGCTTGAAACACCACCCCTGCTCTATGCGGGGGTGTTCCTCTTAGGTGCCTTGATTGGCAGCTTTCTGAACGTGGTCATACTGCGCTTGCCGCCGCTGCTGGAACACGACTGGCGCTGTCAGTGTCACGACCTGCTGGATGTTCCGGGTGAAGCTCCGGTCGCGCCCCCTGGTCTGGCCTTTGATCGCTCACGTTGCCCGCATTGCGGCCACACGATTCGCGCCCATGAGAATATCCCGATACTGAGTTTTATTCTGCTGGCTGGAAAATGCTCTGCCTGCAAGGCACCTATTTCCTGGCGTTATCCACTGGTTGAATTGGCCACCGCTTGCCTGTTTCTGGCCACAATATGGCATTTCGGGCCTACCGCTCAGGGCTTATTGGGTTTGCTTTTAACTGCTGTATTAGTGGCCTTGACGGGCATTGATGCAGATACCCAGTTATTGCCCGACAACATCACCCTACCCTTGCTGTGGGCTGGGTTGCTGGCCAACTACTTCGGTGTCTTTACCAGCCTGGAATCCAGCGTGCTGGGTGCCATCATCGGCTACCTGATCCTGTGGAGCATCTACCACCTGTTCAAGTTGATGACGGGCAAGGAAGGTATGGGTTACGGCGATTTCAAGCTTCTGGCCGCGCTGGGAGCCTGGATGGGCTGGCAATTCCTGCCTTTGATCGTATTGATGTCATCCGTTGTCGGTGCTGCGGTTGGTATAGTGTTGATGGGTACCGGCAAATTGCAACGCGACAAACCCATGCCCTTCGGCCCCTTCATTGCCGCTGCCGGCTGGATCACATTGATCTGGGGCGAAAAACTGCTGGACTACTACACGCAGTCCAGCCAGTTTGGTTAATTTTCCTACAATGTGTGGGTTGTTTATCCAATAGTACCTACATCGGCTATATGCTAAATTCTTTCCCACAAGAGCAGAGTTACTTTGAGGTTCTTGGTCATCCTGCACCATAGAAATGCGATTGAGAAAAATTGCCGGTCTTCAATTGAGTTCTGAAATTAAGTTGTAGAGGATAATCAGAGAATTATGAAATCATCTGTAAATATGATTATGAATCAAGCGCTTGAATTGAGTGCTTCGGAAAGATCCGATCTGGTAGAAAAACTTCTCACGAGCCTGGATGAGCCAGATTCAGCAATTGATGCGATTTGGGCACAAGAGGCCAATGCCAGAGTCGAAGCATTTGAAAAAGGTGAACTCGAGAGCAAATCAGCAGAAGAAGTTTTCAGTAAGTATCGCAATCGTTGAAAATCACATTCCTTAAACCAGCCGAAAAGGAGCTTGACGACGCAATCGAATATTATGATACGGAAAAGGCTGGACTGGGCATCAGGTTTCAAATTGAAATTGCTCGAACGCTTTCTCGTATAGTCAGGCAGCCATTGGCATATCAACAGATTGGCGAGTATTCGCGAAGATGTTTAGTTTATAAATTTCCATATGGCGTGATATACCAATACCGGGAAGAGCCCGCAGAAATTTTGGTAGTATGCATGGCGCACCTGCATAGGAAGCCAGACTATTGGATGTCGCGAGAACTTAAAACACATTAATTCTTTCGTTGAAATTCGACTCTGAGCTTTTTACATGTCCATTGGACGAAGGTTTTAATTCTCGAGATGATGCTGCCCTCAACCCATTGAATATAAGAAAACACTCAACTTTAATTGTTGCGCTGACCGGCGGAATAGCCTCGGGAAAAACGGCAGTTTCTGATCGGTTTGCCGCACTGGGTGTTCCGATTATCGATACGGATGTGATCGCTCATCAGGTGGTCGCGATCGGCCAGCCGGCCTTGCAGGAAATTCGAAAAGCTTTTGGTGATGAGGTGCTGTTGGCCGACGGCAGTCTTGATCGCAAAGCGTTGCGTCAAATCGTATTTTCCGACCCGGTTGCCAGGAAGAAACTGGAAGCCATTACGCACCCGGCAATCCGCACACAGGTTTTGGCTAGCATTGCTGCTGTGAGTGCTCCCTATTGCCTGGTTGTCATTCCCCTGTTTACCGAAACCAGCGCATACGATTGGGTCGATCGCGTTCTGGTAGTTGATACCACTGAGGAAACGCAGATTGAGCGGGTCATGCAACGTGATGGCGTCAGTCGTAAACAAGCCGAAGCGGCGTTGGCCGCCCAGACTTCAAGGCAGGCGCGCCTGGCATTGGCAGATGACGTGATCGAAAACAATGGTTCGCTGGCGGAGGTGGATGCGGTTGTTCAACGTTTGCACGGTTTGTATTCTGAAATGGCTCGCGAGGCGTTACTCCGGGCTTGATCATTCTCACCGGGATGACGGGGGGGTGTTGGTGGATCCCGGGTCAAGCCCGGGATGACGGAGGGGGTGTTGGTGGATCCCGGGCCAAGCCCGAAATAAGGCTCGCGCGCTATGTCGCTAGTAGTGAAAGCGTAGCTGGGCAATCAGCAGAGAGTCATCTGACACTTTGTACACAATTCGGTGTTCATCATTAATTCGCCGCGACCAATAACCTGACAGTGCGTTCTTTAGTGGTTCTGGCTTACCGAGACCTGCGAATGGTGATCTTGAAATAGCCTTAATCAGCGTGTTAATTCGTTCTAACAGTTTTTTATCTGCTTTTTGCCAGTACAAATAATCGTCCCAAGCCTGCTCGGAAAATATGAGTTTCATTCAGCCAATTTTCGCTCTTTACCCTTGCCAGCTTCCAGACTCGCAATTGATTCAAGCAATCGGCGAGCATTTTTTGGGCTTCGCAGTAAATAAGAGGTTTCTTCCAAAGCCTTGAAATCATCGAGCGACATCATAACGACCGCCCGCTGTCCGCTTCGGGTAATGATAATGGCTTCATGGTCATCGCATACTCTGTCCATGGTATCGGCAAGTTTAGCTCGCGCAGCAGAATAGGTAATTGCGTCCATAACGTCGCTCCTTATTTGTACGTGATATTGTACATATAAATGTGATCACTTCAAGCCCCTCACTGGGAAAGACGATGGCTTATCGGCAGCACGGTTGGGATGCCGTTTGTGTAGAGGCTGAATTAAGCGAAGTGGACAAAAAGCTGTTATGAGGGCGACAGTTTCTGAACCCCTATTCAACTCAGCAATAGGCGTGCCTGATTGGGTCGCGAGGCGTCATGCCGGGCTTGACCATTCCCTCCGTCATTCCGGACTTTCCCTCCGTCATTCCGGACTTTCCCTCCGTCATTCCGGACTTTCCCTCCGTCATTCCGGACTTGATCCGGAATCCAGGGTTTTATCGGTGATGGATCCCGGATCACGCGCTGCGCGCTTTCCGGGATGACGGAAGTTAGTTCAGCTTACCGTGGCACTGCTTGTACTTTTGCCCTGAACCACAGGGGCAAAGTTCGTTACGACCTACTTTGCGGCCTTCCCGCACATAGGTATCCGGCACCTCAACTCCTGGCCGGGCGGGCGGTGCCGCAGCCGCATTGGCTTCATCGTGCCGGAACTGAAGGTTCTGTTCACTGCGCTTCTGCCGCTCTACAGCAGCCACGTCTTCCTCAGCCTTGACCTGCACACGGGCCAGGATGCGCACCACCTCGTGTTTCATGTTGTTCAGTAATTCTGTGAACATCTCGAACGATTCGCGCTTGTATTCCTGCATAGGCTGCTTCTGGGCGTAACCGCGCAGTCCAATGCCCTGGCGCAAATAGTCCATGCGTGCCAAATGATCTTTCCATTGCTGGTCCAAAACATTCAGCATCAGTGCTTTTTCGAAATGACGCATCACTTCAGGGCCAGTCTGCTTTTCCTTGGCGCGGAAATGCGCTGCGACCTGATCCAGAATGCGCTCACGCAAAACCGCTTCGTGCATCTCTGCGTCTTCTTCCAGCCACTGCCCGACCGGCAGGTCGATGCCGAACTCGCCTTCTACAACTTTTTCCAGCCCGGGCAAATCCCATTGCTCGTCAATACTGCCAGGTGGCACATATTGATCGATAATTTCAGCGAATACCTCAGTCATCATTTCGGCTACTTCGTCGCCAATTTCGCTGGCTTCCATCAGTTCATTGCGCTGGCCATAGATCACCCGACGCTGATCGTTGGCCACATCATCGTAATCCAGCAGATGTTTACGCACATCGAAGTTATGCGCTTCAACCTTGCGCTGGGCATTTTCAATCGCTCGATTCAGCATGCCAGCTTCGATGGCTTCATCTTCCTTCATGCCGAAACGCTGCATCATGCTGGACATGCGATCCGAAGCAAAAATGCGCATCAGGCTGTCTTCCAGGGACAGGTAGAAACGCGATGAGCCTGGGTCACCCTGGCGGCCGGAACGACCACGCAACTGATTATCGATACGCCGCGACTCATGTCGTTCGGTGCCAATGATATGCAAACCACCCGACTGCAAGACTTCCTCATGACGCTTGCGCCACTCCGCCTTGATGTTCTCTGCTTTTGATGGATAAGGCGATTCGCCCAGCTCAGCCAATTCAACCTGCAAACTGCCACCCAACACGATGTCCGTTCCCCGGCCAGCCATATTGGTGGCGATGGTCACCGCGTTCGGTCGCCCCGCCTGAGCCACGATATGAGCTTCGCGTTCATGTTGCTTGGCATTCAGCACTTCATGTTTGACGTTTTGCTTGTGTAATTTCTTCGAGATCAGTTCGGAGGTCTCGATTGATGTGGTGCCTACCAATACCGGTTGACCGCGTTCCACGCAATCACGGATATCGTCAATGATAGCGCCCCACTTGGCCTCCACTTTGAGGAAAACCAGGTCGTCCTTGTCTTCCCGAATCATCGGCATATGGGTGGGAATCACCACCACTTCCAGGCCATAGATAGACTGGAACTCATAGGCTTCGGTATCCGCGGTACCGGTCATACCAGCAAGCTTTTCATACAAGCGGAAATAGTTCTGGAAAGTAATAGACGCGAGTGTCTGGTTGTCGCGTTGTATCGGCACCCCTTCTTTCGCTTCTATGGCCTGGTGCAAGCCTTCCGACCAGCGCCGCCCGGCCAGGGTACGACCGGTGAATTCATCAACAATAACGACTTCACCGTCCTTGATTATGTAATCCACATCCTTGTTGAACAGATGATGTGCCCGCAAGGCCGCATTCAAATGATGCACCAGGTTCAGGTTTTGCGCGTTGTACAGGCTGTCTTCTTCCTGCAGCAAACCCGATTTCACCATCAACTTCTCAACATGGCCCATGCCATCTTCGGTGAGGTAGACCTGTTTCTGCTTCTCATCGATGGTGAAGTCACCGGGGCCGGGCTCGCTGTTGTCGTCAACTGCTGGCTCAGCCTTGGAAAGATTGGCTATCAATTGATTGATGCGCACGTAAAGCTGCGGCGATTCTTCGGCCGGCCCGGAAATGATCAGCGGCGTACGGGCTTCATCAATCAGAATGGAATCCACTTCATCGACGATGGCAAAGTAACGATCACGCTGAACCTTCTGCTCAGCGGAGAAGGCCATATTGTCACGCAGGTAATCAAAACCCAGCTCATTGTTGGTCGCATAGACCACATCAAGGGCATACGCCTCGCGTTTATCGGGTGGAGCCATTCCGGGCACCACCACACCTACAGTCATACCCAGAGCTTCGTATACCGGCCGCATCCAGTCAGCATCGCGCCGTGCCAGATAATCGTTCACGGTAACAACGTGAACGCCCCGGCCGGTAAGCGAATTGAGATAAACCGCCAGGGTGGCCATCAGGGTTTTACCCTCACCGGTCTTCATTTCTGAAATCATGCCGCGGTGCAGCACCATGCCGCCGATCAGTTGGACATCGAAATGCCTCAAACCGAGACTGCGCTGCGATGCTTCGCGCACTGCAGCAAAAGCTTCAGGTAACAATTTCTCCAGGCCTTCGCCATCGCTATGCCGCTGACGCAACTGCGTTGTCAAGGCCTTGAGTTCTGCGTCGGACAAGGCCTGCATAGCGGGCTCCAGATCATTGATCTGTTGCACCGATTTTTGCATCTTTTTGACCAGTCGATCATTGCGACTGCCAAGGAATTTTGTAAACAGGGTATTGAGCATGAGGGTTCAGTTCTGGAATGGGCCAGGAATTGGATTGAGCTTACGCGTCATGTGGGGGCACAAACGGGCTCTTGCAAGCGGAAAATCAAACCAGGGCCTGTTAACGGGAGTGATTCAGACCAGCAAGGCTCAGCGTAAATTACTGACATAGCGCGAAGGATTGACCGTGTTGCCGTTCTGCAGAACCTCAAAATGAACATGGGGTGCCTGGGCCCGGCCCGAACTGCCCAATTTGGCAATCACCTGGCCCGCCTTGATGGAATCTCCTGGCTGTACGACCAGGCTGTCGTTGTGCGCATAAAGTGTTTGATAGCCGTTGCCGTGATCGATTTCTACGGTTTTGCCGTAGCCATTCCGATTGCCGGCCCAAACCACCACACCATTGGCAACGCTCAGTACATCGCTGCCTCTCTTGCCCACAAAATCCAGACCATCGTGATGGGTACGTTCACCCGAATAAGGATCAGTGCGTTCACCGTAACCGGAGGAGATCCAGCCGTTCTTGACCGGCCAACCGGTCGGCGTTATATCGCTTTCAAACTGCCGGTTCATCATCAGATACTGCAGGGCGTCCATTTGCGAAGCCTGATGGCGCAATTTCTCACCCAAGGTACTCGCCGCCAGCAACAATTCATTCTCAGAGTTTTGCAACGCTTTGCTCGCGTCAGCTTCGGGTCCGCCAATGGGCGGAGGCTGGTTGAAGTCGAATTCATCCAGTGACAACTGGCCCATCTGGGCCAGCCGTTCGCCGAGTGCATCTATTCTCGTTGATGCCGCCTGCAACTCCGCCAAGCGTGCAGAAAGTGCATTGGTATTGCTGCGATTGTCGCGCAACATGCGATCAATGGCGCCCTGTTGCTGAAGGATGGTAATGTTTAATTCCGCCTGCGCCTGAGCAAATTCGGCTGGAACTGTGATCGATTTTCGCCCGGCCACAAAGCTGATGGACATCGCGATTAAAAGATTAATGCTGAGCAGGCAAACAATAAACTTGCGGTTGCTGCGGAAGAGGTTAAACGCCTGATGCCTGGCGTTAGGGGCTGGGACTGCAGTAACCTTCATATATGTCTCAATCTCCGCATTCGCGAGGAAGCCCTTCCAGAGCAGGAGAACTGATCTCCGATTCCGGGAATAATTCCAACAAGAACCTTGGGGCTTTCTATGCCCATGCCAGAGTTCTGGCACAGTTGGATTCCCTGTTATCCGGCTTTAAAAGCCCGGATCTGGCTTCCCGGTTCCAGGTTGCCAATTTGCGTCAGGATCACTTGATCCTGATTACTCCAAGCGCTTCTCTGGCTACCCGATTGAAACTGCAAGTGCCTGAAATGCTGGAATTTCTTCATTCTTCAGGTGTACACCAAGTACACGACATTGAAATTCGTGTTGCTCCGCTGCAAAAATTGCCAGCGAAACCTAAAACCCGCCGCGAACCATCGTCTGCAGCACGTGAAGCTGCGGATTTGATCAACCAGCTTACCAAGAGCACAAAGCGCTGATGGGCGGCTGCTCTCCGTCATTCCGGGCTTGATCCGGAATCCCGCGCTTCGCGCTGTCCGGGATGACGGTGTAGTTACAGTTACGTCAGGTCGCCTCCACCGGGTGCGCATAAGACACCGGTAAACTTTCCTGCTCATCAAAAGTCACTTCTTCCCATGAGGCTGGCCGTGCCAACATCTCACACAGCAGCATATTATTCAGTTCATGACCAGACTTATAGCCGGCAAATGAGCCGATCAAACCATGCCCCAGCAGATACAAATCTCCGATGGCATCCAGCACCTTGTGCTTGACGAATTCATCTTCATACCGCAACCCATCTTCATTCAGAACACGGTAGTCATCCAGCACCACCGCATTATCCATGCTACCGCCCAACACCAGGTTGCGTTCGCGCAGCATTTCGATATCGCGCATAAAGCCAAAGGTGCGGGCCCGGGCAATTTCCTTGAGATAGGAAGTGGTGGAAAAATCGACTGCGGCAAACGACTGGTGGGATTTGAAAACCGGATGATTGAATTCAATCTTGAACGACACCCTGAAACCATCATGCGGATCAAAGCGAGCCCATTTGTCGTCCTTGCGAACCTCGACCGACTGCAGGATACGAATAAAACGCTTGGCGGCAGATTGTTCTTCAATGCCAGCAGATTGGATCAGGAAAACAAAAGGTCCCGCGCTACCGTCCATGATGGGGACTTCGGCATTACTCAGATCCACATAGGCGTTATCAATACCCAGCCCGGCAAAAGCCGACATCAAGTGTTCTACCGTTGAGACCCGAACGCCATTACTTTCCAGCGTGGTATTCATGCTGGTATCGCCCACATAGGTAGCGAAAGCTGGCACTTCAACAACAGGATCCAGATCGATACGGCGGAAAACAATGCCGGTGTTCACTGCGGCAGGCCGCAACGTCATGAATACTTTTTGGCCCGTGTGGATACCCACACCGGTTGCTCGAATAACGTTCTTGAGGGTTCGTTGTTTTATCATTATCTGGACTCCTCGTGCCCGGAATTGCAGCGCATACTAGCACAGCACTTGGGCGTCACAAAGCGAAAAAGCGGCATTTGCACCACATTTTGTTGTTTTTTAACAACAAATTAACACCCTTGTAACAAAGCGCGAGTTTTAGGTGATTCTGTAACAGTAGCCAAATCAGGATTGTCTCCAGAAACCCCTGAAAATTTCAGAGGTACCTGCGACACAGGGAAGTGTCGCTCTGAGCAACCCAGGATGGGTTTATGCAGAGCATTTATTAATTTCTCAGTGCGGTAACCAGTCGCACAGGTGGCGAGCGAGGAACGACTGGTTACCGCAACATTATAATTATCTCTTTCTTATTCTTATCTCCTACACGGGCACTACAACACCTTGCACTTCAAGACTTACGGCCTTGAATCTGCTTGCCAATGATCTGCCTGCTTCTAATCAGCCTGGTTGCGCAGGAATGAAGGGATATCCAGAAAGTCGATATCCTTCTGTCGCGCGAACAGATCCTTATTTTCTGCCTGGGCCAGACGGCGATCACGATCGCAACGTATGCTTTCAAGCGAAGCGAAGTCGGACAGCTCCACCTCAGCCCGGCCAGTAGTGCCATTGGCAACCAGACGCATCGGTTTCTCCTGGACGGCTTTGGCCCGCAAAGATGCACCCAAGCCCGTCGCAACTACCGTGACCCGCAACTCATCGCCCATATCCGGATCGATAACCGTACCGATAACCACAGTGGCGTCATCCGAAGCCAGGTCGGCAACCGTACTGCCAACATCTTCAAATTCACGCATGGTCAGGCTGGGGCCAGCCGTGATATTCACCAGGATGCCGCAGGCGCCCGACAGGTTGATGTCTTCCAGCAATGGACTGCCAATAGCCGCCTGAGCAGCCATTATGGCCCGGTCGTCACCTGAAGCCTGGCCAGAACCCATCATGGCCATACCCATTTCGGACATCACTGTGCGCACATCGGCAAAATCGACGTTGATCAGTCCAGGACGGGTAATCAGTTCCGCAATACCCTGCACTGCACCCTGCAGCACATCATTGGCTGATTTGAAAGCGTTCAGCAACAGGGTTTCGCCGCCCAGTACAGAGGCCAGTTTGGAGTTGGGTATGGTGATCAGAGAATCCACGTGTTGCGACAACTCTTCTATGCCTTTTTCAGCGATGGCCATACGCCGCTTGGCTTCGAAGTGGAAAGGCTTGGTCACCACGGCGACCGTCAATATGCCCATTTCCTTGGCTGCTTGCGCGATGACAGGTGCAGCACCAGTACCCGTCCCGCCACCCATACCACAGGTGATAAACACCATATCGGCACCGGCCAGCATTTCCATGATGTGTTCACGGTCTTCCAGCGCGGCCTGTCGCCCGACCTCGGGATTGGCACCTGCACCCAGGCCTTTGGTGACGCTGCTGCCGATCTGCAGAATGGTTTTGCCCTTGAACTGGCGCAAAGCCTGCGCATCGGTATTTGCCGCAATGAATTCAACGCCCTCTATATTGGCACCGATCATCTGTGCCACGGCGTTGCCGCCGCCACCGCCTACTCCAATCACCTTGATCATGGCATTGGGTGTGTAGTTTTCTACCATTTCAAACATTTTTACTTCTCCTCTCGCTCGCCGTTATTGTTGCCGCTGACCAAGGGTTAGCATTTCTGCGTTTTGCCGGTTAGTACCCGCCGCTTTTCTGCGATTTGTGTGGGTAATCTCCGCCCTTGGGGCAGCGGATCCTCTGCTTTTAAAACTCGCCCCGGAACCAACTCCGAATACGATCCACTAGCGTGTCTCCTGCGCTGTTACTGAGCAGCGTGCGGCTGTAATCCGCCCGGCTGCCATACAACAACAACCCCACACCAGTAGCGTGTATGGCGTTGGAGACTACATCCGACAAACCATTCACACCCTGCGGCGTGGCCAGCCTGACCGGCATATGAAAAATTTCTTCGGCCAGTTCTCCAGCCCCTTCGATGCGCGAAGCACCACCGGTCAGTACCAGCCCGGACGCCACCATGTTTTCCAGGCCACTGCGACGCAGTTCCGCCAGCACCAGTGAAAACAGCTCGCGATAGCGGGCTTCCACCACTTGGGCCAGAGTCTGCCGCGCCAGACGCCGTGAAGTCCGATCACCCACACTGGGCACCTGTATGGTCTCGTCGTTGCGCGCCAGTTGCTCCAGAGCACAGGCGTATTTGATTTTGATGTCTTCAGCATGTTGCGTCGGTGTGCGCAGAGCCACGGCAATATCATTGGTCACCTGGTCGCCGGCAATAGGGATGCAGGCGGTATGGCGAATGGCGCCATCGGTAAACACGGCAATATCTGTAGTGCCAGCGCCGATATCCACCAGGCAAACACCCAGGTCTTTCTCATCATCGGTCAGCACGGCGTAGCTGGCGGCCAGCGGTTGCATGATCAGCTCATCCACCACCAGGCCGCAGCGTGCCACGCACTTGGTGATATTCTGCGTGGCGCTCAGCGCGGCGGTAACCACATGTACGTGAACTTCCAGGCGAACTCCGGCCATGCCGATGGGCTGGCGAATACCGTCCTGATTGTCGATAACGTATTCCTGTGGCAGCACATGCAGTATTTTCTGGTCTGCAGCGACCGGCACTGCACGAGCGGCATCGAGCACGCGTTCTACATCGCCTTCAGATACTTCTTTGTCCTTGATCGCCACTGTGCCATCGGAATTCAGGCTGCGGATGTGGTTGCCAGAAATCCCGGCGAATACCGAATGAATTTCACAACCCGCCATCAATTCAGCTTCTTCAACCGCTCGCTGGATGGCCTGCTCGGTGGAGGTCATGTCGACGATGACACCGCGC
>Ga0163153_10003968_pt1 | contig 19104 bp, 21 predicted proteins | sample OliLakLV19MP6IB1_FD_148629 | JGI IMG/M metagenome (GOLD analysis project Ga0163153, IMG submission 148629) | Freshwater microbial mat bacterial communities from Lake Vanda, McMurdo Dry Valleys, Antarctica - Oligotrophic Lake LV.19.MP6.IB-1 | ecosystem: Environmental > Aquatic > Freshwater >... | reverse complement strand
ACCCGGTGGATAATTCTTATTTTATTTTTTTAACCACCCGATGGATAATTCTTATTTTATTTTTTTAACCACCTATCTAAAAAATCGAGATAAGTTTGCCATAACCTGACCTGGCTGGTGGCACTATAAGCCACCCCATGGTGACCCGGTGGATAGATTCTCAATTCAACATCTTTGCCGGCATCGGTAGCGGCCCGAATAAACTGGAAAGTATTGATCACATGCACATTATCATCTTCCAGGGCATGGGCAATCAACAATGGATCCTTCAGATTTTGAACGAAATTCATAGGAGCATGGTCCTGGTATTTTTGTTCATTTTCGGGAAGTATACCCATATAGCGCTCCGCATAAATATTGTCGTAAAGTTTTTGTTGGGTGACCGGAGCACCGGCTATTCCCAATTTAAAAGTGCCGGGATGTTTGGTCAAGGTATAACACGTTGTAAACCCTCCATAACTGTGTCCCTGAATGGCCATGCGAGACCTGTCCAACCAGTTATGCTTTTTGGCCAGGGCGTCGGCAGTGGCCACAAAATCTTCCGTCTCCAGTTTTCCCAGTTGTTCGTAAACTCCTTCCATAAAATCGCGGCCATATCCACTACTGCCCCGGTTATTGACAGCTGCTATGGCGTATCCATTTTGTGCCAGGTATTGTTCATAGGGATTGGCGCCCCAACTGTTATATACGCTCTGTGAACTGGGGCCACCGTACACCGAAAGTACCAGCGGATATTTTTGAGTAGAATCAATACCAATTGGTTTGATCAGGTATACATCGAGTTTCCTTCCATCAGCGGTAGTTATTATTTCGAGGGTCTTTGGGGCATACACCTGGGTTTTTATAAATTCTTTTACGGATTCATTGGCTTGCCAAAGCTTGTTCAACTGTCCATTGACATTCCTTATTTCAACTTGTTTTGGAGTGGTCGTGTTGGACCAGGTATCTATAAAATATTGTCCACCCGGTGCAAACTGGATAATATGCCTTCCCGCTGTTTCCGTTATTTTCCGTTTTGAGCTACCATTCAATCCAATAACATAAAGATGCCGTTCCAGCCCGGATGCTTCCGTGCTGGTATAATACAATAATCCATTTTTAATATCCAGCGATTCAACCGTCATGACATCCCACAATCCCTCGGTCACCTGGCCCAACAATTTCCCGGTGTAATCATACCTGTAAACATGCTGGTAACCGTTCCGATCGGAGATCCAATAAAATTCATTGACCTGTGGCGGAAAGAAAAAATGATGCAGGATGCCGGAAAAAAAATTATAGACATCCATCCATCCTTTGGAGTCTTCCGTCATGATATTCGTGGCTGTTCCTGTTTTGGCATCCACCATAAACAGGTCGAGCACCCTTTGTTTTCGATCCAATCGCACGATCGCCAGGGTATTGGGTTTTGAAGTCCAGTAAATCCTGGGGATAAATCCTCCATTCATTGGTACGGAAGCCCACGTAGTTTTTGCTTTTCTGATTTCTACGATTCCAATTTTGACCAAAGGTACCGGATCACCCACCCTGGGATAAGGGATTTTTTTATATTCCGGGTGCATACCGCTCAGATCGGAGTAGGAATAAAATGGAATTGCCGTTTCATCTACATGCCAAAAGGCAATTGATTTACTGTCGGGGTTCCATTCCCACGCCCTGACAAGCCCAAACTCCTCCTCGTAAACCCAGCCAAACCGGCCATTATAAATTGCGGTGGTCCCATCCTTGGTCAGTTGTTTTTCTTTTTTAGTTGCCAGATCCAAGACAAACAAATTGCCATTTCTTTCATAAGCCACTGATTTGCCGTCGGGCGAAACCTGAGCAGTGTAAGCATCCCGGGCGACCAGTCGCAATGATTTGTCCTTTAATGAATATAAATAATAATCGGCATTGCCACTGTTGCGCCATACTTGCCTGAAATTGGTAGTAAACAGCAAATAATTAAAATCAGCGGTCCATTCAAATGCATTGTAGTTGAATGCATCTTCTTTACCGGGAAACTTTAATGCACTGCCATCAAAGACTTCTTCGTCCAATGCTGTGGATGGGTTATAGGTGTTTATTTTCCCGGCAGAACGGATATAGGAGAATTGATTTCCGTCTCTGATCCAATTGACACTCTGCGGACCACCCTGGCCATTTAGCCTTCCTGCCTTCGCTAAAACATCCATAAACGAAGAATACCGGCTCTGAGCGAATGTCAGGGGTATTACAAAAATCACCCAAAATCCAATCCAAACCGCCATTCCGGTCTTCTTTTTATTCATTCTTGTCATAGTTCAAAAGTACAAACAATCGTATGCCTTTCAATCTAAAATAAGTATCATTGCGAGGCAGAATTGGCCGATAATCAACTACATATTATTGCTTTAGAAATCCCTTATCCGCCGTTAAGAGGAAATGTGATTGGCATTTATCATAGAATAAAATCCTTGTATGAAGCAGGCGTTTCCATCACCCTGCATACCTATTATAAAAAACTTAATTTTCCGGAAGAGCTGACAAAATATTGCAAATCCGTCTATTTATATCCCCGCAAACCGATATGGCGTCCGGTCAACCTGAGATTACCTTTGTTTGTGCAAAGCCGGAGAGACGGGGCCTTGTTGGAAAGATTATTAGCGGATTCCGCTCCCATATGGTTTGAGGGTTTGCATACGTTATTTCATTTTGAGGATCTGCTCCTGAGTGGCAGAAAAAAGTACATCCGGATGCATAATGTGGAATCCACTTATTATAATCATCTTGCCCGCTCTTCACCTTCCCAGGTGAAAAAAATATATTATCAGTGGGAATCAATCCGGTGCAAATGGCTCGAGAATAAAATATTGAGTCAGGCCGACGGGCTTTTCACCATTTCCCGGGAAGAAACAGATTTATTGAATAATTCAGGGATCAATGCCAAGTGGTTGCCTCCCTTTCATCCCCATACCGAGGTCCTGAATTTAACCGGAACAGGAGATTATGCTATTTATCACGGCGACCTCCGTATTAAGGAAAATGAAGATGCCGCAATTTTTTTAATCAACCAGGTTTTCGATACCATGGGTTTTTCCCTTGTTATTGCCGGGCATTCTCCTTCAAGACGGCTGATCAAACGAATTCATAGCGCCCCAAATGTTGCACTGATCCACTCTCCTTCATTTGAAAAAATGAACCAGCTTATCCAGGCGGCTCACATCGTACTGCTGCCCTTCACCCAAACTACCGGTTATAAAATGAAGATGATTGATTCCCTGGCACTAGGCAGACATATTATTACCAGCCAGATTATGCAGGTCCACCGGGAATGGAATGGATTGGTCCACTTTGCGGATGGGGTAAACCAATGGAGGCAATTGGTAAAGGATTTAAAAAGGGCTCCCTTTACTGAATCCGATGGCCAAGCCCGTAAAAATTTGTTTGACACCCTTTTAAATAACCGGATAAATACTCAACAAATTATTGACATGGTCTTTCCTACCCAGACCTAGTTTCAATTAAAGCTTGTTACAGCGGACAAATTAAACTTAACATAGCACTAGTGTAAAGTTAAGCTTATTGTGACGGACAAATATCCCGTCGAGTAGCTAAGCTTCGTAGTAACGTTGTGTTGTTACAACCCCAATCCGATTTTTTCGTCGCTCGCTTTGCTCGTTGTGGTCTTCGTGTCGTTTTGTGAAATACGACAAATTAGAATTAACGAATATCCCGGGATCGGATATCACAGGAGGTAGTGAAAGAGTATATGGAGAAAAGGATCGACCCATCGCTTCGCTCTCTGTGGGAAATTGGACAAATTAAACTTAACATAGCACTAGGTTGTTTTTTCCTTACCAGCCAGATAGAGGGCATTGACACGCTGGTCAAATGTCTGAGCGATGACATCCGACCATTTTACCCTGCTGTAAAACTCCATAATATCTTCAGAGTGGATGGCGCGTTTCCCTTCCAGGATATTGACAAAGGCAAACGTTGCCCAAAGCAGGGCTTTAGGTTTCACTTTTTGCTCGTCCCACATGATCATTTCTACCGTCACATTCTGGTGATCGTAGTTGATCACATGAGTCTGGATAGTTACAACTTCATTGACCATGACCTGGCGGAGATAAGCAATCTGATTGCGGGTCACCATCCAACCGGCCCCATTTTCCATCGCAAACTTATAGATATCCAAACCATAATGCTCCCGCAACTGATCTTCCCGGGCGTTTACAAAATAATCGAGGTAACGCGATTGGTTGAGGTGCTGGAATGGATCACAATCCTGGAAACGAACGATCAATTTACTTTCCGGATGAACCTGATATTTGGGTAAGTTGGCTAATGTTTTTGTATCCATAGCATAAAAATAAAACTTTGTGTGCAATGACTTTGTAGATTTGTTTTCATGGACCCTGTTTCAAATCCCTGGACTACCTTGTCGAAAGCTACGGTTTACGAAAATGCCTGGATTTTAGTGGAAGAACACCAGGTGATCAATCCGGGTGGGGTGCCCGGCATTTATGGAAAAATCCATTTTAAAAATATTGCTGTAGCCATCCTTCCAATAGACGAGAAAGGATATACTTGGATCGTAGGTCAATACCGGTATCCCCTGGACAGCTATGAATGGGAATTGCCGGAAGGGGGTTGCCATAAAGGGGAACAGCCTCTGCAGGCTGCTGAAAGGGAGTTGACCGAAGAAACCGGATTAAAAGCCGCATTGTTTACGCCGGTACTGGAAATGCAGTTATCCAATTCGGCGACGGATGAGATATCCATATCTTATGTTGCAACCGGACTTTCACATGGGCCCTCCTCTCCGGAGGTCGATGAAAAACTGGAAGTAAAAAAAATCCATTTCGATGAACTGGTGGATATGGTTGAACGAGGGGAGATAAAGGATGCCTTGTCTGTAGCCACCATACTCCGGGTCCATCTCCTAAAGGCCAAAGGACAGCTGGACCGTTTTTAGTACTTATCTAATTAGGGATTGTGCGTTGGGAACAATTTTATTTTTCCCCTTTCAGATCTTTATAAATAGTAGTGACCATGGCTTCACTTTTAATAAAGCCGCTTCCGAAATTGGAGTCGTATTCTTTGCTGAGATTTAAGGCTTTGATCTGATCCAGGTCCAAGCCTTCATTGACCTTTTTTTTGACCATATCTCTCAGTGCCATCACGGCGTCCCGTGCATCGCTGTAATCTTTTTTATTGGCCAGGTCCCCGTGACCTGGTATGATGATGGTCTCCTCGTCGATGATCGTAAGTGTCCGGGATGCTCCAGCAATCCAGCCGTCCACGGAGCCCCCTGAATTTCGGTCAATGAATGGAAAACGCCCTTTCATAAAACAATCTCCTGTATGTAGGACATTGCTTTTAGGCAGATAATAAAGTGCATCACCGTCGGTATGGGCATGATCCACGTGAAATATCATTACATCTTCTCCGTTGAGGTGAACCTCCAGGTCGTCTCCAAACGTGATCACCGGCCAGGCGGCTTCCGGTGCAGCTTTTTGGGGTTGTGAAAAATTAATGATGCGCTGGTCGGCGGCCAGGCGGGCTCGTACATTCTTGTGCGCCAAAATGGTGGCGCCCATTTTCGCAAAATTTTCATTACCCCCGGAATGGTCACCGTGGTAGTGGGTATTAAATAAAAATTTGACCTCTCCAGGATAGATAGCCTGAATTGCAGCGTTGATTTTCACTACTAACGGAGCAAACTGGTCATCGATCAATACATTCCCATCCTTACCGGACAATACCATCATGTTGCCGGCACCCTGCCACTGCAACATATGGATATGGTCTTTGATTTTAATGGTGGAGATGACGGCATCATCCATATTGGCCTGGGCGGATGTAATAATTCCGAATCCTAAAAACAATAAAAGCAAAGTATATTTCATAAACAATAAATCGATTTAAGTCAATAAAATTAGATCATCCGGATCAGATTCCAGAGAAATATTTCTTCATTCATCACATGATATGACGATTGCAAAGATTAGTTCATTTTCGTCACACAGGTAACCCGTACATCTGATGGCTTTGACAAATTAATTTGCTGCCAGATCAACCTGCTTCCTTTTAGAGTGTCTATTAAAAAAGTAAATAAGAACAATCAATAGGATCATCCCGGAAACGATCCACTTTACAGGCAATGTAAACGTATTTAACTTCATGGCTTCGTTATCCCCAAATAATACCAATCCAGCCCAGAAGTAAGGCTGCTTTGCAAAAGCCTGGCCTGATAAAACGTAGTCCAGTTTTGATTTACGAAGGGCATCCGCCTTACCCATGCCTGCCTTGATATTGTTCAAAAATCCAACCACTATTTCTTTGGTGGAAGCATCATTTGCTGGTCATAGACTCATTAATACATTTTTACATCCGGCTGATTTGAATGCCCTGGCCAAAGATTGAACTCCGTCACCGCGCCGGTATCGTCCAACTCCAGTATTGCATGCGCTTAAAATGGCTAATTCCGTATTCATACTGTATTCGTTTAACTCATAGGCAAAAAGCGGTTCATTTCCTTGTGTGGAGCGAAAAAAAAGCTGGGAATAATCGGGATTTTGATTATCAGCAACGGCATGCATAGCCAGGTGTACAATACGAGAATCGTTGGCATTATTCTTGAACGTTTGTTTGTCGACATCCTTTCCTACAAAGCTCAGGCCATTCATGATTTTCGCCCCTTCAAGAACTTCAGGGATATTAAAATTCAAAGGACCTAGCGTAGCCCGGCTTTCAGAATAAAATCCTTCCAACGTTTTAGCTTGCGTTTCAGTAACCTGTATGTTTTCTTTCCCTGAATACTCCGGTGCAAAACCGGAATAAAAATACCTGGCATTGGTATTTGATTTTTGAAGTAACAACTTGCTTGAAAATTCATAGTGAATGGAATGTTTTTTTATCATAGGCTCCCCGGCTGAATCCACAAGCATTTCAAATGGAATTTTAAACAATAATCCGTCCGGGATGACGATAAGGTGTTCGGAGGTCAGGTTCTTTTCAAAAGGGGCTAATAACAGATTATACATCTCTTTCGTCACAGCTTCAAGTTCAAGTTGTACAGCCCGTTGACTGGAATATTGAATAAAGACATCCATATTATTTTTATCCCTGAGACTTAGTTTTTTAGAATAATTATATTTTCCATCTGAAGAAATCAAGGTTGCAACCAGGTATTCATCGCCGACAAAATAATCGATTAATTGCGCCTGGTTTTCTTTCAGGTAGTTCAAAATTTCAGCCATGGGATATTCCATCCGCTCCGTGGGGTTGTAAATCTTTTGCAGCAATTCCTTATTATTTCCTTGCAGGATGTCCAAATCCGCTTCCAATTCAAATAATGTTGATTTAAGCAGACCAAGTTGAAGTGAATCCTCCTTTTTATTTTCCTTTTGAGTGGATAAAATTTTTACTTTGGTCCGTTCAATTTCATTCTGTTGTTCGAGCACTGCAGCTAGAGGACTTTGAAGATGGGCTTCCCGTATCTCATATTTTTGAATGATGCAATTCCGTAATGTAATGGACTTATGCGCTTCAGACCAATTGATGAGGTTTTGTATGGATTGATCATTTTTATTTATCTGGTATTCTTCTGATGCCAGTCGGATAGCTGTTTCATATAAGGGATAGAATTCAATTTCCTGGGCAATTTTGCCTTCTTCAGAAAAATTTCTTTCCTGAAGATATACCAAGCCTTCATTGAAAAGATTGAACAATCTCAGGCAATCTTGCCGCTGATCCCGAATCATGTCTTGCCCTCCCATTTTAACCAGGGATTTAAACTCATAGCACAAAAAATACAATACGTTTTTGATATAGTCCGGTGTCAGGTTTGACCAAATTATACGATTTTCCTTCAATGCTCCATAATTACCATCATTCAGGTAAGTATGATAAGCCGAGTCACAGATTGATAAAACATCTTTAAATTGTCCGGATTCAAAATAGAGTTGAACCAGTCGGGTTTGCCTGAGGTATTTGGCAATAAAATCATTAGGAGCAGAAACCATTTTTGATTTTACCAGCTCTATGGCATCCTGAATTCTACCCTCCTGGGATAACACGTAACTCTTCTGATTATAAACAGGGATCAAACCAGTCCAATTATTCCTGGCTTGCAGTTGCTGAATCACAGAATCCAAAAACAAACCCGCTTTAATAAATTCTTCGCTTTTGCATAGCAATTCGGCATTAACACTATAGTATAGGTACTTAACGTTATTTTTTTCCCTCGGATATTTAATTAATAACTTGTCGACGTCATTGATTAAGGATTCGGCCAGACTGAATTCTTTTCTTGTGGATGCCATATAAGACTCCACTAATTTCGAGTTAATATAACGTAAGGGAATACTCTTCAATAATCGATTAAGCGTTTTGGGTAATTCAAACATAAAATTATGTACTTCTATTAATCTCTTATTTTCTACCAGTTTTTCACTTTGTTCATATAGTTTAAAATGGTAGTTGAGGATCTCCGTACTTTTATCATAATACAATTTCGCTTTCGTATAATCTCCGATTTAATCGTAAAATCCACCCATATTTCCATAGGCCAAGGAAAGAAAAATATCGTTGCTATCCAGGATTTCACGGCGCAAATCAAAAGAATGAAATAAATTTTCCCTGTATCTTTTTAAATCTCCAAAATGACTATAACAGAAGGCTAATTTATTAAGAAACATGGTGGTAAGGATGTGCTTTTCACCAAAGTGTTCCATACAATGATCATATCCCTGTTGAAGGTATATAAATGCACTGTCATACAATCCAAGGAGTTGAAAACTAAAACCGATTTCAAAGAGTACATGACCATTAATCAAGCACAACCTATTGCCCATGGATTGATGGCAAAGACCGGAATACCAATCCAATAAAGGTTTTAATGTATCAATTGATTTCTTTTTATCATCCTGGTCTCCTGCCCAGACAATTAATTGCTCTGCTTTTAATGAATCGAGATGAAAATCCGGGGGTCTTTGATTCAAATTACCAGATTCTAATTCTACATTTTTGCAGGCAACGGCAAACAGAAGGTATCCTGATGCGAGCAGCGTTGCAACAAATAATTTACCAATCATAGACTTACGTTTATCGATAAACAAACAAATAATTACCAGTATACTTGAATCGGATGATCGATTTTGCCCACCCTATCATAGTGTTATAAAGTGAAAATAAACAAATAATTAATAAATCACAAGATCATAGTGACCGGGGTATCTGCTTAAATTGCACGAGTTATATACTTGGAATCAGGATTAAATCTAAAACGAAACAGGATCGCTTTAAATGCTAATTTTAAGCGGCTTCGTAGGTGTTTCTAATTATATACATTCTTTTAATTCCTTCTCCGTATACGCCATCCCATGTACTTTTAATACGTCCTCCGAAACACCTGCCCATTTATTCGGGGTGTTTCCTTTGTAGCCGATGTCTTTAACCCCCATGGCCGATGAATAAAATCCGCTGGCCGTGAGGTTACGCATCAGGTTAAAAAAGCTCACACCCTGGGAATGTTCAGGTTTGGCTTTTTTAGGATAAGCAATCAGATCCACTAATTCAATCTGCTGGGCTGATGAGACGTCCTTAAACGGTTTTTGGAATTTAGTCAGGCTTTGCAAGTCCAACCACCTCAATCCACCCCGCATAGGCACCTGGTGATTCGGTTGATCCTTGACTATAAATTCAATAAAATCCGGGACCCCGGCATCGGTAGCACTGCCGCTTACTGCATCTTTTGGGATGATAATATTGGCCAATATGGCGATGGTTGCCATTTCGTCGGCTGTAAAAAATGTTTTGGATACAATCTCCTGATACCTGGCGATTTCTTCAGGTTGACGCGAAGGGCCTTCCGGGGGTGTTTTGCCCGGATCGATTTTGGCTTCAGCGGGTTTGTTGTCTTCTGTTTTACAAGACTGCAATAAACCCATAGCGGTGACCGAACCGAGGGCTATTGTTTTGAGAGATTCGCGACGTTTCATTTTGTTGATTTTTGACAAGAATAACTTTAGTTCGAGGATCAGGTTAAGATTAGTGTTTCACTCATTGCGTTTGGTAAGGGAATATCGAAGCCTTCTTCTTTTAAGCCTTCCAGATGAAATTTTATGGCTTCAATGGTATTTTCAAGTGCAGATTCATAATCTTCTCCCATCCCTATGCATCCTGGCAAATCCGGAACATAAGCCCCGTATCCTCCATCCTGCACTTTTTCAATAATAATCACATATTTGAGCATGTATATTATTTTAATAACTGTGCTTGTTTTAATATTGATTTTTCCATCTCTTTTGTAAGGTCATTGGAGAGCCTATGAACAGGAACGGTAACCAACCCCTTTTTAATTGAATGTTTAAATTGTTGGTGACTACCTTTTTGCCTAACCAAAAACCAACCATCTTGTTCGATTATTTTTATTATTTCTTTTGTTTTCAAAATTACCCTTTTCTGAAAATTAGATTTCTTTCTTTTTAAATTGGTCAATAAGGTATTCGGAAGTACGCATAGACAGGGCCATGATGGTCCAGGTAGGGTTTTTGTCTGCCTGGGATACAAATGAACCGGCATCGGCTACGAAGAGATTTTTACATTCGTGTGCCTGTGCATATTTATTTAAAGGCCCTTTTTTAGGGTCATTCATCATTCGAACTGTCCCTACTTCGTGTATGATGCGTCCCGGGGCAGCCAAGCCATAGTTATTCTCTGCTGTTCCGATTCCGTAGGTAATGGTAGCTCCCATCTGGGTGAGGATTTCCTGAAAGGTCTCCTGCATATGTTTAGCTTGTTTGATTTCATAATCCGACCATTTGTAATTAAACCGCAATACCGGGATTCCGTATTTGTCCACCACATTGGGATCGATCTCACAATAATTGTCTTCACGGGCAATGGCTTCACCCCGGCCGGCCATCCCCACGAATGCCCCATAAAAATTGCGGTAATCCTGTTTCAGGGATGCACCATAACCTCCTGCTTCTTTGGTCTGTCCTTTGACTGGGAATTTGCCATTGAGGTTTTCCATTCCCGACATAAATCCATAACCCGGCATACGCATGCCACCACCGTATTCAATATGATACCCCCGCGGAAAATCCAGTTTTTTATTGTCCAGCCACCAGGGTGAATAGATGTGTGCACCTCCCACTCCGTCTTCATTATACCGCTCATGACCTATAAGTTCAGGCAAAACACCACCCATATCTTTTCCGGTGGAATCATGCAGGTATTTACCGACTATATTACTTGAATTGGACAAACCATTTGGATGCCTGGATGATTTGGAATTGAGCATCAACCGAGCCGATTCGCATGCACTGGCAGCCAGGACCACCGCTCTTCCCCGGATACGGCTTTCCTGCATGGTCAGGCGATCCACATAGGAGACTCCGGTCGCTTTTCCTTCCGCATCTGTAGTCACTTCGCGGGCCATGGCGTTACAAATCAATTCCACATTTTTATTTTTCAACGCAGGGATGACCAGGCAGGATGAAGAGGCAAAATCAGCGTAATACTGACATCCCCTTCCACATTGGGCACAGTATACGCACACTCCACGTTCATCGTTTATTTTTTCAGTGAGCATGGAGAGCCGTGAAGGGATCACATTGACCCCTGCTTTTAATGCCCCTTTCTTGATATATAATTCGTGTAAACGTGGTTTCGGGGGCCTTAAAAAATACCCATCCGGATCATTGGGCAGGCCTTCATTGGTACCAAAAACCCCCAATAGTTTATCCACCCGGTCATAATAAGGTTTAACTTCATCATAACCAATGGGCCAATCTTCCCCCAACCCATCATGACTCCTATGCTTAAAATCACGTGGACCAAAACGCAATGATATCCTTCCCCAGTGATTGGTCCTTCCCCCCATCATCCTTGCACGCCACCAATCAAACGTGGATCCGTTCTTTTGAGTATAAGGCTCTCCGTCGATCTCCCAGCCTCCATAACAAGCATCCATATCACCAAAAGGGCGAAATTTGGTGCTGGCGCCCCGACGCGGAGATTCCCAATTCCATTTAAATTGGGTGATGTCTTTCTTAGGATCGTACATCGGTCCGGCTTCCAGTAAACAAACTTTCAGGCCGGCCTGACCCAGGATATAGGTGGCCATTCCCCCACCTGCACCGGAGCCGACAATAACGACATCATAAACAGTCGGATTTTCTTTTATCTGAAGACTTTGCATTACAAATAAGTTTAAAGGTCTAATGTAACTAAATTCTATTGACGAAAAATGCCGGCAGGATATAAATTTATTTTACACGCTCTCCCCCGGACCCGTCCTGGTCATCATATTAACATCGTTTATCGGAAATTAAATTAGTAGGTGGAACAACATATAGTATCAGCTAATGCAACCACGGTTTTCTTAATCGTCTTCCCTAAAAAGTATCACTGGCCTGAGAGGTTTTTAACCATTAACGCCGCTGAATCGGGGCACAATGATTTAAATTCCGCACTTCCTTTCAGTGCTTCAGGTGCTGCAAGGCGATCCAATCTTTGATAACCTCTTTTTGAAAAAAATGTTTCGGCAGTTTCAGTTAATAAATATAAATTCTGAAGGTTAAGTCCGGTGGCGTAAACTTCCAGCGTATTCACCAGATTTTGTGCCAAGCCTTGATTTCGAAATGCAGGAGCAACCCATAAACTCCGCAACAAACCATGGCTACCATAAATCTCCAGCCCGATACAACCGGATAAAGTTTGATTTGAAGTGGCTTTAAAAAAGTGTGGCAACCGGGAATCGAGATCAGAATAAATCAATTTATTCTGCTGTAGTGCTGAACGGATCACATGAAAATCATCATGCTCCGCTGGCAGGATTTTAATGGCAGAAAAGACGGTTTCCAAATAAGGCAATTTTGAACCTTAAAATTAATTATTTCAGATTAAAAAAGGTGGACCCGGTGCTTAAAGACTAACTTTGCTATCGATATATGCAATCATCCAAGCGGAACAGAATCAACACGCTCCTGATGTTGGTTTTATCAGTTTCCTGTTTAACCCTCCGCGCTCAGACCCAGGTCACCGGGTTTATCCAAGACGCCTATACCCACCAGAGTCTCACCGGGGTAATAATCAGGTTAATTGATCTTAATGGTGATACGGCAACTGCAGTGACCGATCTCAACGGTAAATTTAATTTCGAAAATGTCAATTCTGGCAGATATATGATCCATGCTGCTTTCGCCAATTACCAGGAAGCGAGGATATTCAATTATCTGATAGGCCGCATCAACGTGCCCATTTATATTGAGATGGAGCCGGAGATTGAAGATTTACCTGAGGTCATTATTACTGACCGGACCACCGGAGATTATTTGCATCCCCTGTCCAATCGTCTGCTGGTTTCCAGGGAACAAACAGAGCGATTGCCGGCTGGTTTTTTTGATCCGGCAAGATTATTTACTCAGCAGGCTGGTGTGTCCCCCCTCAATGATGCTGCAAACCATTTGATCATAAGAGGTAATAACCCGGCTTTTGTAAAATGGATGATCAATGGCACAGAAATCGTCAACCCCAACCACCTAAGTAATGCGGGCACTTTTACAGATCAGGCCAGCGCTAGTGGAGGTGGGGTCAACATGATCAGTGCTTCAGTATTGGAAAATACCTATTTGATAAAATCACCTTATTCGGCTGGAGTTGGAAATGCATTAGCTGGTATTGTAGACCTAAATCTAAGACCCGGAAGGATAGATAAACTTTCAGCAGAGGCTCAAATCAGTTTATTGGGGATGGAGGTCGGCCTGGAAGGCCCTTTGTCCGGTTCGAGGGGGAGCTCATTTATTATGCGTTACCGGTACTCCACGGTGGGTTTATTGTCAGTACTTGGTGCCCAGTTTGGGGATGAAAGCATCAATTACCAGGACCTTATGGGCCATCTGCATTTCCCAACAGCAAAAAATGATTGGAGTATTTATTTTTTCACTGGCAACAATCACAATCGCTATGCCGGGAAAAAGGATTCCACTCAACTCACTATAGATAAAGAAAGACAAAACATTGAATTTTCCGGTGGACAGACTATTGCCGGACTCAGCCATGAATTGAGAATAAACAGCAAAAACAGATGGGTGAATGATTATATTTATTCAAGATTAAAAACATCCCGTTCATTTGGATTGGTAAGTACGGAAACCTTAGCGAATCAAAATCATTTGAATCAGGAAAAATGGAGTTTACATTCTCGATTTGTAACTGCTATTCGTAATAATGGAGTATTGACCAGCGGAATGCAAGTACATGCCAATAAAGATGAGGCCAGATACCAGGGAGGATCAGTTGCTCCAAATGCAAATTGTTGCCCCGATCCATATTACAGTATTCAACCTTATGTCAATTATTCCATACAGATCAAAAAATTAACCTGGCAAACCGGAATTCATTCGCTGATTTCAATCGGAGCATCATTGGAACCGAGGATACAATTGATGTATCGATTAAAACCGGATCAATCTATTCAATTACATGCGGGTAAATACTCTCAATTGCCCAGTCCTATTTCATATTATCCCAAAGCATTCCGGAACCCAATTCCTTCTTACCAATTTCAATTGGGTTATCAAAAATCAAAAGAGATGTTTGAATGGAGTAGTTCTATATACTATCAATATCATTTGAAAGTGCCTGCCGGCGGTGAACATTATTCATTGATCAATGAAAATCCATTTCAGATTGGAGAAATCGGTCAGTCTGATTCTAAAGGCAAAGTCTATGGATTGGAAACTACATTGGGTACACATTTTGGTGAATGGAGTTGGACGGGCAATCTGTCTTTATTTAATTCCAAACTAGTCGCTCCATCCGGGAAAATATTTTCAAGTCGGTTTGATCAAAAATACTTGTTGCACTCCGGGATAGGCAGGGAATGGGTCAAAGAAAAATCGAAAGCGAAAAGATTAATTGGATTCCACACTCAATTTTCCTATGGCGGAGCATTAAGAGATACTCCTATCGATGAAGCCAAATCGATTCTCCTCAAGTTCCAGGCATATGAATGGGGTAAATTAAATACCATTAAAAGACCTGATTTATACCGGTTGGATTTCCGGATTTATAAAAGAAAGTTTTACAAACACATGAACACATTGTTAGCTTTGGATATTCAAAACTTGACAAATAAACAAAATTTCGCCTTCTCTTATTTTGATTATGTTCAAAAACAAACTGTGGTCAACTATCAATTAGGAATTTTACCCAATCTTTCTTTTACCATCGAATACTAATTTGCATGAAAATATTTTTTTTAGTCCTGGGTTTTATCTTTATTTCTTTTGCCGTATTACAATACAATGATCCGGACCCCTATATCTGGGCACCTTATTATTTATTGATCGCAGCGATTTGTTTTTTGGAATACAAAGGCAGGTATTATAATTTGTTCGTTGGGTTGACCTTCCTTGGTTCCTGGATTTGGGCAGCATTTTATGTTCCTGACTTATTGGCCTGGCTGACTCATGGTATGCCTAATATTGCGGATCAAATGAAAGCAGAAACACCATACGTCGAAAATATGCGGGAGTTTCTTGGGCTTTTACTTTGCTCCATCACGATTGGAAGTATCATGTATAGAAATATAAAAAGTTAAACGAAATAGAATTGATTTACGATTTACGATTGATCCGAATCGGATCGATTGATTAGATTTTGGACTGGCTAAGGATTGATTGAAACTGAGTGTTCTCTCATGAAATACGTTGACACAAAAAATGTTGATAACTTTTCTTAAATTATTAAGAAATGACATTACAAGAGAGACTAAGGAGGCGATTCAGTGAAAATTTCAAAAAGGAAATCGTAATTGATCTTGAATTAGGCAAATTGACTTTGCAGCAAGTGAGCCTGGCCTATGAAGTCAGGCAATCAAACGTTAAAAGGTGGGTGGAGAAATATGGTAAAGAGCCTATGCCGAAAGGAATATTGATACAGAGTCGGGATGAAATTAATAAACTGAAAGATTTAGAAAGGGAAGCAAAAAAGTTGAAACAAATCATTGGAGAACAACAGATAAAAATAATTTATCTGGAACAATGCATGAGATTGGCAACAGATAAGTTGGGGAATGATTTTGAAAAAAAAACCAAATGATTATTCTGGAGGGTATAAAAGCCAATAAAAGTGGAATGAATGGGATTACCATGGAGCAGCTGTATAGCTATACCGGGGTAAGCCGACAAGCGTATTGTCAATCTATGATCAGAAGGAAAAAAGAAGAAACGGTGATGGATGAAATTTCTATAGAAGTTAATAAATACCGAATGGGGAAGGATGCCTATGCGGGTTCAAGATCCTTGTATTACAATTTAGGGATAAAAAGGAAATATAACCTGGGGGTGAATAAGTTTGAGTCGCTGATGTCGGAATATGGACTAACCTTAAGCCGGGTAAGTACAAAAATGATAACCACGATATCAAGTCCGAGAAGCTGGCAATACGACAATCTGGTTAATGGATTGATCATCGAAGATATAAATCAAGTTATAGTTGGAGATTTGACTTATGTGCTAAAGGATAGTCAGCGGTATTTTGTATTTAGTTTATTTGATTTATATAGTGCAATGATGGTTGGTATTTATGGTGGCCCAAGGATGAGGTCAATAGAAGCAATCAAACCATTAGAGCAGGGTGAGGAGTTAAGAGGAGAAGAAATCAGAGGATGCATCCATCATACGGATGGCGGTTCACAATATTTTCCAGACTTGTATATGAAAAAACGGAATCGCTGAAAATGATAATAAGCGTCGCAAATAATTGCCTTCAAAATGGATATGCCGAACAGAGAAATGGGATGATTAAAGAACATTTTCTTCCCCTCATACGAGGAAGGAATGAGAAAGAATTTAACAAAGGACTACAAGAAATAAAAATGGAATACAATTACAATAGAAAACAAGAAAAGCTGGGCTAGAAGTCTCCGGTTGAATTTGAACTATCCCTCCACGGACAGAATGCTCTGGAAAGAAAGCAGTTGTCGACCTATACCTTTAAAATCTAACAAAAATGAATGTTGGGTTTTTTTTAGGCATATCAGACCGAAATGTTACTTTTGAATTTAGTCAAAAGAAAACCTCCCCAAAAGATTTGGGAAGGTCTAAAAGAACTTTTCGTTCTACCAGAATTAATCCTGTCGAGTTGCTCCCCAGCATAGCTCGATTCCGATTCATTCTGGCAGAACAAACTTAAAAACTACCATATTATTAAACTGAAAAAGTTATCCACATCTTTAGGCTTTGGGTAGAAAGCTTGTCAACCTATTTAATGGGGCAGCAATTTGACTGACCACTGAGTAACTGTCTACTGTTTACTAATAACAATACACCTTAACTGCTTTTAAATTTCGATTACCTACCAAACTCACTATATAAACATTATTATTAGGGGGTATCCAGGGTATACTGATTTCACTACCACGAATAGATGGCATTCGGACAGAGTTTAGTAATTTTCCATCCAACGAGTATATATTCATTGTATGAAACTGCTCTACGTTATTTAATGCAAACCTTCCATTATTATGTCTAACAATTGGACCGATTTGTTTTTGGGTCTCAGTGGTAGATGCACCTTGGGCTCGGAATGCAAAATTCATATAACGGATAGTATCTACGCTATTATCCCCCGCATGAGTTCGAATATTAATGCTTTTAGCCATTTCATTGGTAATTATTAATGAATCAAAGTTTCTTAATAAAATAATATCTGAATAATTACCGGTAAGCGGTCCCATCACAGAGGGTTCAAAATAACTTCGAGCTACGCATATGCCGTTAAAATCTGTTCTATTCCACTTTAATGTCAATGGAAACATATAGGTATTTACCTTTAATACGAGTTGTAAAGGACCTTATTCGTATTCACCACATTTTGGAGATTGAACTATGGACCTATCATAGGAATAAACATTAAATGGATGCAGCTGTATATCAAAACTATCTCTAAATAATAAGTCTTGGTTCGAGGGTTTTATATGATACTCTCCAAATAAAGTATCCTCATATGGATCATAAGCATTTTTATCAAATCCTATCGTAAATTTTATAGACTTGCGTTGAGCATTAGTCATTGTGAAATCAGACTCAAATTCTGCTTTCTTTTGGGATGATACCAGTATTGGAAATATCAATCCAAGAGTGTACAATAAATATGAAATATTCATCAACTCATATTAATAACAGTACAACTTAAAGGACTTCAAATTTCGGTGACCTACCAAACTCACTATATAAACATTATTATTAGGGGGGATCCAGGGTATACTGATTTCACCACTATGAATAGATGGCATTCGGACAGAGTTTAGTAATCTTCCATCCAACGAATATATATTCATAGTATGAAACTCCACCACATTATTTAACACGAATCTTCCATTATTATGTCTTACGTCAGGATTGATTTGTTTCTGTGTCTCAGTAGTAGAGGCACCTTGGGGTCGGAATGCAAAATTCATAAATCGCACCGTATCTATATTGTTATTTCCAAAATAAGGATATTCGGCTATGCTCTTTGCCATATCATTTGTGATTATTAAAGAATCCAAGTTTCTTAATAGAATGATATCGGAGTAATTACCCATAAGTGGTCCCGTAATGCTTGGTTCAAAATAGCTCCTGGCTACACAAATACCACTAAACTCCTTCCTATCCCATTTTAATATCAAAGGAAACATATAGGTATTAACTTTTATTATTAATTGCAAAGGTCCGTATTCATATTCCCCACATTTTAAAGACTGGACAATCGATCTGTCATATGAAAAAACATTAAATGGATGTAGCAGAACATCAAAACTGTCCCGGAAAAATATATCATGATTCGGGCGATAAAGATTATATTCACCAAAGATTGTATCCTCATATTCTGCGTAAGCATTTTTATCAAACCCTATAGTGAATCTTGCAATTCTGCCTTGAGCATTCGTCATAATAAAATCAGACTCAAATTCTGCTTTCTTTTGGGATGATAGCCGTGTAGGAAATAATATTGTAATAACCCAAAATAGGAATGAAATTTTCATAAACACATTTATTTAATTATGCTCAGATTTTGACTGTAGATGTTATTATCTGCATTAATTTCAACAGTATAAATTCCTGTTGGTAGATTATATAAATC
>Ga0163153_10003966_pt1 | contig 19113 bp, 20 predicted proteins | sample OliLakLV19MP6IB1_FD_148629 | JGI IMG/M metagenome (GOLD analysis project Ga0163153, IMG submission 148629) | Freshwater microbial mat bacterial communities from Lake Vanda, McMurdo Dry Valleys, Antarctica - Oligotrophic Lake LV.19.MP6.IB-1 | ecosystem: Environmental > Aquatic > Freshwater >... | reverse complement strand
TGAGAAGACCAAGGAACTTGAAATGAAATGGAAGCACGAAAAATCGACCCTTCAAGATATTGGTAAAATCAAGAAAGATCTCGAAACCTTGCGTCTCGAAGCAGAGGGTGCTGAAATGCGGGCAGATCTCGGACGGGCCGCAGAGATTCGGTATGGACATATCCCCATGCTCCAAAAAGACTTGGAAGCAAAAAGTTTAAAACTTAAGAAACTTCAAAAAACGCGCCGAGTTCTCAAAGAAGAAATAAATGCAGAGGACATTGCGGAAGTGGTAGCACGATGGACCGGAGTACCACTTACTAAAATGCTGGAGGAAGAACGAGAGAAACTCGTAGAGATGGAAGCAGAGCTCAACAAGCGTGTAGTAGGGCAAAGTGAGGCGATAGAAAAAATTTCTCATGTCATCCGTCGTAATCGTGCAGGTATCGGCGACCCCAATCGACCGATTGGTTCATTTCTCTTTTTGGGCCCGACAGGTGTCGGAAAGACTGAACTCACCAAAACACTTGCAGAGTTTATGTTCAACGACGACAAGGCGCTTATCCGAGTAGATATGAGTGAGTATATGGAACGCCATAGTGTATCAAAACTCATTGGGAGCCCGCCTGGCTATATTGGACACGATGAAAGTGGGCATTTGACTGAAGCCGTACGACATCGACCATACGCAGTAGTACTCTTTGATGAAGTAGAAAAGGCACATCCAGAAGTATTTAATGTCCTCCTCCAGGTGCTTGATGAAGGACACCTTCGCGATGCTAAAGGGCGTCTAGTGAACTTCAAGAACACAGTCATCATCATGACGAGTAATATCGGAAGTCAGTTTATAGAAAAAATGGAAACGATCGGCTTCCATACACATACTCAAGAGCGTGAATATACGCAGATGAAGGATAAAGTAGAAGGGGCGCTAAAGGATTACTTCCGTCCAGAATTCCTCAATCGTATTGACGAAATCGTGGTGTTTGATATCCTGTCGGAGGCTGCGATCAAAGATATCGTCACCTTGCGCACGGATACCGTACTAAAGCGTTTGCTTGAAAAGGGTATCACCGTAGGGCTTGGAGACGACGTGCTTTCATATCTGGCTCGTGTCGGATATAATCCACACTACGGGGCTCGACCCCTCAATCGGCTTATTCAGACCAAAATTCTGAATCCGATTGCGACACGAATCATCAACCGATCTATCGGAGAAGGTGATAGTGTCAGCGTTTCTATGGATGAGGACAACGTCGTTGTTTCAGCATCAAAACATACGAAACGTGTTAGTTCTTTTGTTGATCGAAAGAAAGAAGTTTCGACTTCTCGCTAATCGATCTCCGTCGCCCGCGTTATTATGTGCGGCGACACATGCGTCGATGGTAGAGCGGTCAATTACATCAGACTGTAAATCTGACGCCTTCGGGCTACGCAGGTTCAAATCCTGCTCGGCGCACAAAAACAAAACACCTCTTATAGGGTGTTTTGTTTTTGTGACCAGAGCAAACAAACTACTTTGCTTGGGTCAGGATTTGAACAGCGGAGCTATCCGCAAAAAGTGGAAGTGAGCTGGTGCCCAGACCTTTTGCGAGAGCAAAAGAGTCGAGGGAAAATCCTGCACAAGATTTATATTTTACTAAACTCTTATTCTCTTGTACTATCCCCTTTATGAAACCCAAGGAAGATAAAATCTATCTCTATGGTAAGCACGCACTCCGTGAGGCGCTTTTGGCACGTCCAACTTCAGTGTCTAAGGTATTTCTTGATCCAAATGCGGAAAACGATCCTGAAATCAAAACCTTGCTTAAGGAGGCATCTATCGTACCAAGCTTGATGAAAAATGGGGATGCATCACAAAAAGTCGGATCAGATGCAGTACACCAAGGAGTGATTGCGGTGATCAACCCAGAGAAGCTCTATATATCAATCGAGGACGTGGTCACACTTCTGAAGAAGCAATCGAATCCGTCGGTCGTACTTCTCGACGAGCTCCAAGATCCGCACAATGTTGGCGCAATCATTCGTAGTGCCGCTGCTTTTGGCGCAACTGCAATATTTATGCCCGAACACAATCAGTCTCCAATCACCGGTACGGTCATCAAGACATCTGCTGGTATGGCATTTCGCATCCCTATTGTGAAAATTGGTAACGTGAATCAAATGATTCGCAGACTCAAAGATGAGTATGGTTTTTGGTCCTATGGCCTCGTCATGAAAGGTGATACAGAGCTCCCTAAGGCGCAGTTTGATACACCTACACTCTTTGTTGTGGGAAACGAATCAACGGGCATCCGCGAAAAGACACTTGAGCTCTGTGATGTAAAGCTGTCGATCCCGATGCATCCAGGTTGTGAATCGCTCAACGCATCGGTTGCGGCTTCAGTGGTGTTGTACGAGTGGAGTCGATCAAAATAAAAAGTCTGATTGATACTCAATCAGACTTTTTGCCTTGCGTGACCATGCTTGCCAGTATACATATTGCAAAGATTCCGAGTTCACCTGACACAAAGCTTTGTGAAAGATTTCCTAAAAGTATTACTATTTGCGACAACGCAAATACTGTGAGGATCCAATAAAACTTAGCTTTGATACTTTTTACGTCAAACGGGTGATGTTGTTTCTTTCCCAAGGTATCTCCAACTTCTATACAGAGCACGATGCCGATCACTGCAAGCACTAGTAGTACAAATAGCGATGCTGTCATATCTAATGTTTCCTCTATCCTATAACAGTACCTTTCTTTGTCAATACGCGATAATTTTGGTAGTATCACCATATGGAAGCATCTCAAAAAGTCGTCACTCGCTTTGCCCCAAGTCCGACCGGTAAGGCACATGCAGGTGGATATCGTACTGCAATGTACGCATGGCTTTTTACTCGTCAGCAAGGAGGAGAGTTTGTGTTGCGCATCGAAGATACCGACAGAGCACGCAATGTACCAGAAGCCAAAGATGATATTTTTGAAGCACTCAAATGGCTTGGACTCGATCACAATCGAATGTATATTCAATCAGAGAATTTGGATCGACATAGAGAAGTACTACATCAGTTTATACAACAAGATAAGGCGTATGTATCTAGAGAAGAAGCAAAAGATGGATCAGGTGTAATGAAAGACGTGATACGTTTTCGTAATCCAAACAAAGTGATCACGTTCACTGACCTCATTCGTGGAGAGATATCTATTGATACCAGTGATCTCGGAGACTTTGTGATTGCTAGAAATATCGATGACCCACTCTATCATCTTGTAGTAGTTATTGATGATCATGATGAAGGCATCACGCATGTGATTCGTGCAGAAGAGCATATTTCAAATACTCCACGTCACATACTTCTTCATGAAGCACTTGGATGGGAAATCCCACAATACGCACATTTACCTCTCGTACTTACAGAAGATAAGAAAAAGCTATCAAAGCGTAAGGGTGCACTCGCAATGACAGATTATGCAAATCTTGGATATCTACCGGAAGCAGTTTTCAACTGTATTACAATGCTTGGGTGGAATCCCGCTGATCCGGGCAGTGAGCAGGAGATTTTCTCAATACCTGAACTTATTGAACGTTTTGATTTCAATAGAATACAAAAGTCAGGTGCAGTGTTTAAGCAAGAAAAACTCGATTGGTTTAACCGTGAATACATCAAAAAACTTGATCAACGTGCATTTTGGACACACGGTGAGAAATGGGTACCGCAATGGGTGTATGACATCGACACTAACTACGAAATGCTTGCCAAAATTGAGTATCTCATCCGTGATCGTATTGCAAAGTTTTCCGATATCAAAACATTGTTTGAGGAAGGTGAGTTTGATTGTTTCTTCAAAGCTCCACTTGTGAAAAGCGATATGCTCGTATGGAAAACAGATACACTAGAGAATGCAAAACTGCATCTTGCTGTGGCAAAGCAGCTTCTTGAAGGCGTGACAGATTGGTCCATTGAGGGGATCAAGGCAGTACTCATGCCATATGCAGAACAAATCGGAAGGGGAAATGTGCTCTGGCCGCTCCGTGTGACACTCTCAGGTCGTGAGAAGTCACCAGACCCATTTGAGATCGCAAGTATCATCGGTAAGTCTGAAACACTTGCTCGTATCAATACTGTCCTCAAATAAAAATTCCCTCACTTGTGAGGGAATTTTTATCGTTAGGTCTTGTCGTACAATATTTACATTTCTACAGAATCGTGGGATGTCATATCTTCTGGTGCAGCCATTGTGTGTCCGCCTTCAGTATTAGTACATGTCATGACACCATCTTTTATTTCCATGGTTGTCCCACATTTCTCGCATTTCATTTCTTCCATACGATTAACTCATTATTATTCTGGTAGACTTACAGTATACCAGAATAATAATGCAATAGGTAAAGGGGAAAACGTTTGGTACAATCGCGCATAATGAATCCGTCTGTTAGATCAGAACAAATACACTACGACGTAATCGTGATTGGAGGAGGTGCAAGTGGCATGATGGCGGCAGGTGTTGCCGCAGCAAACGGCAAACACGTCCTCTTGCTTGAGAAAAACACCATACTTGGTGCAAAGCTTGCAATCACGGGCGGTGGCAGATGCAACATCACCAACGCTGAAGAAGACGTACGCTCCCTTCTGTCACATTTTGGAGCGGCACAAGAGTTTTTGTATTCGTCATTTGCTCAGTTTGGGATGAAAGATACATGTAGCTTTTTTGAGATGCTCGGATTGCCAATCGTTGTAGAAGACCGTAAGCGTGCATTTCCACACACACAAAAAGCTACCGACGTAGTACGAGTTATGAAAGACTATCTGACTATGCACAAAGTGATTGTGAGAACTTCGGCTACAGTTACTAAGATCGATATCAAAGACGGCGAGATCAATGGTGTGCATGTAGGAACAGAAATCTATACTGCAACCTCGTACATCCTTGCGACTGGTGGTATGTCGCATCCTGAGACTGGATCGACAGGGGACGGGTTTGAGTGGCTTCAGAATCTCGGACACAAAGTGAAGCGTGCTACACCTACTATTGTGCCACTTGCGACCCTAGAAGCATGGTCGAAGGTAATCTCTGGTACGACGTTACAGTCCATGAAGATCACCTTTTTTGCAGACGGCACAAGGGTATTCACGAAGAGCGGAAACATATTGTTCACTCACTTTGGTATCTCGGGTCCGTTCGTGCTCAATCTTGCAGGAAAGGTCAACGATCTCTTGGTTTCAGGAAGTACGGTTACTGCGACTATCGATGCATATCCAGGGGTAGATCTCGGAGTGCTCGAAGACCAGATTATCCTTACACTTGAGACATACAAAAACAAGATGCTCAAAAACGTCCTCTCTGATATTATGCCGTCTGGTATGGCGCCAGGGATTATGAAGCTTCTTGAGGGAGAAATTAATTTTGAAACTAAAGTACACAGCCTATCCAAAGAAAATCGAAAAACGTTGGTGCGAGCATTGAAGGCTCTCCCACTTACGATCACCAACCTGATGGGATTTGATCGCGCAGTGGTTGCAGATGGAGGGGTACCTCTTACGGAAATTGATACGAAAACCATGCGAAGTAAAAAAGTCTCCAACCTTCTGGTGACTGGAGACCTCCTCGACATCGCGCGCCCCTCCGGTGGCTACTCTCTGCAGCTCTGCTGGACGACTGGATATGTAGCAGGGATAAATACTTAAGGTTTCGATAAAATTGCTTCCGTCAAAAACCCGATACCGATTTTCTTTTCTGTCGAAAAAGGGATCAGTGTGTGGGGGCCAAATATTTTGGTGATGTTGGTAAGACTTTTTTTGACTTCACTTGATTTAAGTTTGTCTATTTTGTTAGCAACGATTACAATGTCTCGCCTTGTTTCCATAAGGTACGTAAGCATTTCCTCGTCGTCTTTGGTGGGTCCTACTTTGGCATCGATGATGAGGATCACTTTTGTAAGCGGGATGTCGGTGTTTGCAAAGTACCAACGGATGCGATCACCGATCATATCGCGGTGTGCGTGCGAACCAGTCGCATAGCCATAACCAGGCAAGTCGACGAAGTAAGTTGATTTGTTTATCAAAAAGAAGTTTGCCTCCTGGGTACGTCCTGGAGTGTTGCTTGATCGCGCGAGATCTTTGATCCCAGTGAGGGTGTTGATGAGGCTTGATTTGCCGACATTTGATCGCCCGATGAAGGCAATCTGCGGCAACGTGTCAGCAGGCAGGCTTTTGTCATCGACGACGGATTTTAGAAATGTAGCACTTTTGATATTCATATCGAGAGCATAGCAGCAAGCGATAAATTTAGCTATGATGTAGCTTTATGAAAGGATTTCTGAGAATTATATTTGGTCGAGCACCTGTGGTACACAGAAGGCGTAAGGCAAAAAAGGTGAGCTCTGCAGATCGCGCGCAAGCGCGCGTGCTCGTACATGCGAGACTTCAGCACTTCAATCAGTTTTATCAATTTTCATACAACAAAGTCTTTATCAAAAGCCAAAAGACTCGATGGGGAAGTTGCTCGAGCAATCGTAACCTCAATTTCAATTATCGTATTACCAGTCTTGCTCCCGAGCTTCAGGATTATTTAGTAGTCCATGAGCTCTGTCATCTCAAGGAATTTAATCATGGCCAAGCATTTTGGGATCTTGTCGCTCTGCAGATTCCAGACTATCGAATATTGCGCACCAAACTGCGAGCAATCGACTAGTGATATACTCTATATATGAAAAAGCTGTCACTCATAATTCTCTTGCTCGTACTTGTAGCATTTGTACTCATTTTGAAATATGAGAGCACGCCTCGCGTTTCGATCCCCATGATCCCAGAGATCGTAGTAGAACCCAAGGAAGAAGTCGTGGTAGAGGCATACCTGCGCACACGAGACATCAGCGAATTGACCGCCGCTACTCCTGTGCTTGGTGGCACGTGGTACCTGACAAGTGTGGTTGTAGATTCAACTTCTAATACAGCAAGGATCGTGTATGAAGACGGGCATATCGCGGGATCAGGTACGGTTTCGTATGTGTATGACCAAACGACAGGAGTTGTTTCTGTCAATGGTTTTACTAAGGAAGAATAAGGTATACTAGTGGCATTATTGGGTAACTACATACTATGATTATGCAGGTATTATTTGTGATTGGACGGATTCTTTTGGGAGGGTACTTTGTGTACAATGGCTACAGTCATTTTGTAAATCTTGCAGAGATGACTGGCTACACCACCATGAAAAAGGTACCCATGGCACGTGCAGCAGTGATCATTGGAGGCGTCATGCTTACTTTGGGAGGGCTTGCGATTGTACTTAATCGCTTCGCGATCCTTGGAATGTGTCTTGTGGTACTCTTCTTGATCCCAACGACGATTATTATGCATGCGTTTTGGAAGGAAACAGATCAAAATGCTCGCATGATGGAACGTATTCAGTTTGCAAAAAATCTAGGACTTATCGGTTCACTGATTCTTCTTATTTCTATCGCACAATAAAACTCTCTCCGGAAACGGATGATTTTCTAGTACAATAGTGTCCATGATCCAAGGAAAAGCGCTCGAGATATTGAAAACCGGAGCAAACGTATTTCTCACCGGAGAACCAGGATCCGGAAAGACACATACTATCAATGAGTATGTAGCATATCTGCGAGCACATGGGGTCGAGCCTGCGATCACTGCTTCGACTGGGATTGCTGCAACACATATCCAAGGACAAACGATTCACTCGTGGAGTGGTATCGGCATCCGGCAAACACTGTCGATCTACGACCTTGATCAAATCGCGTCGACTGAGTACATCGTACGTCGCATCCAAAAAATACAGGTACTCATCATTGATGAAATCTCGATGATTGATGCAAATACGCTCGATGTAGTCGATCAAGTCTGTCGAGAAATCAGACATAGTGAAGAGGCATTTGGAGGTATACAAGTGATAGTGGTTGGAGATTTTTTTCAACTGCCACCGGTGTCACGTAATGCGCGTTTTGCCTTTGAGTCAGATGTATGGAAGCGTCTGCAACCGATAGTGTGTTATATCACCGAACAACACCGTCAAAGCGATGAGCAGTATCTTTCCGTTCTTGCCGCTATTCGCAAACAGACCTACAAAGATGAACATCATCAGTATCTTAGGGCACGGCTCGTTGATGAGGAATATGCACATCATGAGACTACAAAGATCACCAAACTCTTTTCGCATAATGCAAACGTCGATCATATTAATCTTCTTGAGCTCTCCAAGCTCCCGACGGTACCGAATGTATTTACCATGTATTCGAAGGGAAGAGAGTCTCTCGTAGCAAGTCTCCAAAAAGGATGTCTCTCACCAGAGCGGTTGGAGCTTAAAGTAGGAGCGGTCGTCATGTGTACCAAAAATAATGCACAGAAGGGGTATGTTAACGGCACGCTCGGTACAGTTGTCTCATTTGAACCGGGTAGCAAATACCCGATCATCCAAACAAAAAGTGGAGAGCAGATCACGATTGAGCCTGTGGATTGGAGTATCGAAGAAGATGGCAAACAAAAGGCACTGATCACGCAGATACCACTGCGGCTTGCATGGGCGATCACGATTCACAAAAGTCAGGGCATGAGTTTGGATGCAGCCGTCATGGATTTGCGAGAAGTATTTGAGTATGGACAGGGATATGTCGCACTTTCTCGCGTGCGCTCGCTCTCTGGGCTCTATATCTTAGGGTGGAACCCACGAGTCTTTGAGGTACATCCGCAGATACGAGTGCAGGACGCGGTGTTTATGCAAAGCTCCGAAGCAGCTGAAGCGCTCTTTGGAGATATTCCCAAAAAAGAGCTTGGGGAAATGCATGAGCGGTTTATCCTTGCAGCAGGAGGTACTGTCTCTGTATCGAAATCTAAGAAAGGTGCAAAACAAAAGATTGATACGCTTGAACTCACGCTCATGCAAGTATTGCAAGGCAAGCCTATTGCAAAGATTGCAAAGGAGCGCAAACTTTCTCCCGTAACTATTTTGGGACACCTCGAGAAGCTTGTCGCAACCAAGAAGCTTAGCTATGAGGATATCGAGTATTTGATTGACGAGAAGGTGAGAAACGGCTGGCCCGAAATCAAGCGGACTTTTGTGGTGCTCGACACTTCAAAGCTTGCGCCCGTGCACCAGCACTACCGAGGCAAGTATACGTATGATCACATACGGATGGCGCGCATGCTCATAGCACTTGATGAAGATCAATAATCTTTCTATACTGTATACATATAAGCGTAATCAATTCACCAATATGGCAAAAGGAAACAATAGTCAACAAAAAGACAAAAAGAAACCAAAGAAAGGAGTAAAATAAGTTTCGTATCGACCGCAGGTATGCGGTCTTTCTTTTTCGATAAATTATGGTATGGTGAAATAGAAAAAACAACATTCACAAATCAATAAAACAAAAGGAGGAAACAATGCCACAAAAAGTATTGCCAACAAAAAAAGCGTTTTTTGCATTCTTTGAATACTTAGAAAAATTAGGTTTTAGAAGAATGACCAACGAAGAAATTAAAGAAGAGCTAAATGAAAAAACAACAATTTCTACAATTGTTCACAACGAGGTCGGGTATGGTATTCGACGTCAATATCTTTTTCAAATAGATACGATTCGTTGTGAAGTTAACACCAATTATAGTGATGCATTAGGTGGTGCGTATCCAGAAGGGTATGGAAAAGTTACTGTAAAAGACAATAGAAGTAAGTCAAAACTTATGTCGTTCGATGTGCGACTCGGAGAAAAGTTTTTGCGAACATTATATAAATACGCACGTGCGTATACTGATTTCATCAAAAACTGGCCATATACAACCAACGGGGAAAGACGACTTTTTCTTATGCCCATTGAGGGGGTAATGTACGAAAAGTTTTTTGTATTCAATTACAAAAGACAAGAAGGCATCTATTTCCTTGATATTCCAATGGAGGACATCAACAAAAAATTTCTTCAAGAAATGCTTGATCGTCGTAAAAACTTAACGAATTGGGAAGAGAAGAATAACATTAATCGAAAACCACTCCCAGTACTTCGTAAAGAAAAACAAATAAAAAAAGCAGGTGAGATATCCGGCCAAGCTGGTTCGGTAAAAAATTAAAAGTACATTCCTTAAAACCAAAGCCGCTCTGTATGCGGCTTTTTTCTTTGCCTGGCTGCGTAGGCAGGCTATACTATAGGTATCTATGGTTCCATACGACCCCGAGCATATTACGTACTTTGCAGAAACTGATTCTAGAAATCAGCGTATCAAATTTGGTATCAAAAGCCGCGACCGTACGCGTCACATGTATGTGATTGGTAAGAGTGGTGTGGGGAAGTCTACACTTCTAGAAAACATGGCGATCCAAGACATCGCGCATGGTGAGGGAGTCGCAGTCTTAGATCCCCACGGAAGCTTTGCTGAGAAAATGCTCGAGTACATCCCAGAGCATCGTATCAAAGATGTCGTATATTTTGCGCCGTTTGATACGGAGAACCCCATATCGTTTAATGTCCTCGAAGACGTCGGTCCCGATCGTCGCCATCTCGTCGTCTCGGGGCTCATGTCGACGTTTAAGAAAATATGGGTTGATGCTTGGAGTGCTCGTATGGAGTACATACTCACTAACACACTTCTCGCGCTTTTGGAGTATCCGGGAGCAACCCTCCTTGGTGTAAACCGTATGCTCTCTGAAAAAGGATTTCGCAAGAAAGTAGTCGACAACATCACTGACTCAGCGGTCAAGGCATTTTGGACGGAAGAATTTGCAAACTATACGGAACGTATGGCTGCAGAAGCGGTCCCAGCGATTCAAAACAAGATTGGGCAATTTACGGCAAACCCGCTCGTACGCAACATTATTGGACAATCCAAATCAACTTTTGATATTCGAAAAGTGATGGATGAACAAAAGATTCTTATCATCAACCTATCCAAGGGACGTATCGGAGACACGAACACGAGTCTCCTCGGCTCAATGATCATCACCAAGATCTATCTTGCTGCAATGAGTCGTGCAGAACTCTCTGCAAGTCGCATGGGAGGATTGCCAAACTTTTATTTCTACGTGGATGAATTTCAGTCATTCGCCAATGAAACATTTGCGGACATTTTGGCTGAGGCGCGTAAGTATAAACTCGCCCTTATCATCGCGCATCAATATGTAGCACAAATGGAAGAAAAGGTTCGCGATGCGGTGTTTGGCAACGTGGGAACGACGGTGTCGTTTCGAGTTGGACCCCTTGATGGAGAACTCCTCGAAAAAGTGTTTACGCCACAGTTTACACAAAGTGACCTGATCAACCTTGGTATGGCAGAGATCTATCTCACGCTTATGATAAACGATATTGGCTCACAACCATTTTCTGCACGCACCCTCCCACCGCTTCCAAGACCTGCGATTACATTTAGAAATGATGCAATCGAAACCTCCCGTGCGACATATGCTAGCCCCAAAGAAACGGTTGAGCAAAATATAACGGATTGGTTCGGACCCACCGAAGCGCCCGAAGAAAAGCCTCGCAAAAAAGTATCGTTTGGCGACGGTACTGCACCTGAGCGCTATGTCCCTCCCGGACAATACGCACCTCGTCCCAATTTTTCATCCTCCCAATCCCAAACGACTGGATTTATAAAGAAGTCATTTCCTCCTAAGGAGTCCGTGCCCGCGCACAAGCCATTTGCAAAGGCACTTATTAAACCTCTTATACCTACATCGCCACCTGTTGCAGAACGAATCGATACAACAGCGCACGAGGTACAACCAACCGCATCTGCAGAGCTCAAGAACTTACTCGATGCGATTGATGGTACAGAAACTAGTGTGATCGTAGAGCCAAAAAAAGTACCAGAGGCTCCCTTTGTGGGAGAAAGGCCACTGCGCGAGACAACCCTGCCCGTCAAACATGCTCAACGAGGACCAAGCGAAAAGAATCGAGATCTTCTAAAGGCTGCTTTACAAGGAGCTCTCCAAGCTCCGGCAGTGCCTGTGGTAGAAAAACTCGCCCAGCAAGAAGCTGCAAAGCCGACTCTTCCTATTGAGACGACTCCGGACATATCGCATTCTGCAAGCGACGAAATTTCCCCCGAAGCGCTCAAAAAAGTATTGGAATAACCATGAAATACATTACCCTTGCACTTCTATGGATATTGATTCCGACAACAGCACATGCTGCGGTATATATCACTGAGGTTGCGTGGATGGGGACTACAGAAAGTCAGTATTCAGAATGGCTTGAGCTGTACAACAATGGCGAGAGTTCGGTAAATCTTTCGGGATGGAAACTCTATGAAGGAGATGGTACAACTCTTGTCTTTACTTTCACCAAGAGTATTGTTGCAGGTGGGTATATCTTGCTTGAACGTACAACGGCGAGCGCACCGGATGCAGTTGCGGGTATCAATGATGAGTCAGGAAGTTTTGGTGGTGGAGGATTTGCAAATACGGGAGAACACCTAGTGTTGAAAGATACTACAGGAGAGATGGTAGATGAACTCAATTTTCTTGATGGATGGCCGGCAGGCGATGTAACAACGAAACAGACCATGCAGCTCAAGGGAGACAAATGGATAACTGCAGAGCCGACCCCGCGTACTCCAACAGGGAACTCGAGCGACACAGAGGACACTTATGTAGACGATACTTCTCCTACGAAGGATAAACAAACCGATCCTTCTCCCATCCCCAAAGTTTCTCCCAACAAGCCCCAAATAATGTTTACCATACCGACAACGCTCTATCGTGGAGTATCCTATACGTTTGTAGCAGAACCGGTGCTTGAATATAGCTTTCGTGTACACACCGGATATATTTACTGGAATTTTGGCGACGGCACTATCGTACGACAGCAAGAAGTTGCACCACTTGTGCATACCTATATGTATCCTGGTACCTATACACTGTACTATTCGTATACCGACAACAAAACCAAGAGCATACCTTTAGTAGGTACCAAAAAAATCAAAATTGTAGACCCAACGCTTACCTTAACGATGATAGACAATCGTGCGGTAGAACTTTCAAATACGACTGCAACAGCTGTAGATCTTTCTGGATGGAAACTTATCGCAAACGGAAAGACTGTAGACATACCAGAGAGCACCATTATTTCTGAAAAATCAAAGATAACCATCCCCTTTATATCACTTGGAATAATCAGTGCACGCGCGGTTGTACTTATAAATCCTTCGGGTACTATCGTTGCACAAACTGATACATCTCCAAGCATTCCACGCATGACCAAGGCACCCCGTCTCCAAGAGGTAATAAGAGAGATTTCTTCCGATTCTCTTGTTGCAGATGCTTCGGTAGTAAGAGATATAGAGGCACCTGCAGAGACCCCAATACGCAAACGCACCAAAACAATTATCTTTGGTGCGGTTGCGCTGTTCGTTATCGGATTGTCGATACTCCTCGAGCGTGTTATGGCACGACGGGAGTACTAGTAGAAGGTGTAGAAGTTGTGGAAATATCTTCTTCTAAAGTAGTGGCGTTCACTTGAGTTGCAATTGAGTCTATTTCTTTTGAGAGAATCTTTACTTCTTGGTTTGAAACTTCCTTCAATGTATCGTCGACAGTGATGAGTGCTGTAGCTTTGTCAGAGATTGTGTCAGTGTTTTCGATCACTTCTTTGTTTGCCTTCAGGCTTTCTTCGAGATTTGCAGTAACGGTGAGTGCTGCCGCTGGTGCAGTATTACTCAGTGTAGTGAGATCAGTCGAAAGATCTTTGATATGGGCATCGAGCGCTTTTTGTACCGTCGCTTGCTTTGCTTTGGTCAAGGTCTTGGACGCTGCAAGGGTTTTGATTTCGTTCACACGGTTTTCGACACGCTGTGCATTGTAGGCAACTTTTTCTTCAGCAGTTTTTTGGAAGAACCCTTTAACTTCTTCGTTTACGTTGAGTTTAAATGCATAGAGAGGATCTCCAGGAAGTGCATTGTCTGCAACTGCAGAAACAGTACCTGCAATAAATATAAAAAATACAAAACTTGAAAGCGCAATCCGAAGTCCCATGTAAATGCCACGATGAAAATATGAATCAATGACAACTGGCTTCATCTCTTGTATGAGATGCGCTGCATGTGATCGAATAAGCCCTTTTTCTGTTTCTGAAAGTGAGAGTGATTTGAGGACTTTGAGTTGTTGGATGTCAGTTTGGTTCTTCATAATACGTTACCCGTAATTTTTTGATTATCCGATGAATCGCGACCGTCATCGCGTTTACACTCTTGCCGTAGAGAGCAGCAATTTCTTCAATTGGCTTTTCTTCGGTGTATCGCAAAAAGATAATCTGTTTACTCTCTTCGTCGAGTGTTTCCACAAGTGTGCGCACGCTTGCAATGTCATCTTGTCGCATAATCTCGTCAGTATCCTTGTGACTTTCGGGGTCGTATCCGCTATCCATCATATAATCGAGCGAACTACTTTTTTGCTTCTTGTAGTAGTCCACAAGAGCGTTTTTGGCAGCGCGATAGAGAAATGCTTCTGGGTAGTCGATAGTCTTCCCGGAGAGGATATAGGTCCAGACCTTGGTAAAGGTGTCTTGGGTGATATCTACGGCCACAGCACGGTTCCCCACACGAAAGTAGAGAAACCTGAAAATGGCATCTTGGAAGTCGTTGATCATTCCGAGAAATACTGATTCGAGATCTTGTTGTAGTGGATCAATCTTCTCTTGTGACGATTCAGTCCGTTCCATCTTACAAGTATAGCAGAGGGAATCAATTTAAGCTTTTATATTCTCGCGTGCACATGTGTGACTCTCAGGCTATACTTTGGGAATGTCATCTCATACCACCCCTGCACGGATCGTCATTGTCGGAAGCGGATTTGCCGGAATCGAAGTTCTCAAATCGCTCACGGGAGTTCGAATGGAAGTAACTCTAGTCACCAAAACGCCTACATTTGAATACTATCCCGCACTCTATAAACTTGTCACGGGAGCACTTCCGATCGAAGTCTCAGTGCCCGTGAAAAAAATTTTTGCGGGGGCATTTCCGACGATTGTCGAGGCAACCTATACCGGACTCGATAAGGCACGCCAAGTGATCTCGGTCGCACATCCGGATGGTACTACAGGAGAGATTGCGTACGATTACTTAGTACTCGCCATGGGAAGTGAGACCAACTTTTTCAATATTAAGGGCCTCCCGGAACTCTCACATAGTTTCAAGTCCGTACAAGCAGCTCTCCGACTCAAGCGTCACTTTTGTGAACTTTTCTCGAAAGCTAAGGATTTGCCCAAAGAAGAACTTGTTTCGATGCTCCATGTGCTTATCGTGGGAGCCGGGCCGTCAGGGGTAGAACTTGCAGGGGATTTGCGTAGCTATCTTTCGCGACTTGCGAATGAATTTAGTGTGGACCCAAGTCTCGTCACCATCGATCTCATCGAGTCCAATAACCGAGTCCTTCCCACCATGTCAGAAAAAGTCTCACGGATTGCAGAGGCGCGACTACGCAAAATGGGAGTCAATATTTTTGTAAACAGAAGCTTAGCTCAACAAGAAGTCGAAGAAGTCATGCTCAAAGATATGACTGTCGATTCTCATACGGTTATCTGGACCGCAGGTACGCGTATCAATACTGCATTTCTCACCATCCCGGGAGTGCTTTTTGATGAACGCAAGAGAGTCGTTGTCTCTTCTACGCTCTCACTTCCCGATGACAACCATATCTTTGTAATAGGTGATGGTGCAGCAACTCCCTATAGTGGCCTTGCACAAACAGCAATTGAGCACGGTAAGTTTGTTGCCGAAACCATAGAACGACTCATCAACGACAAGACACCGCGCACCTACACACCCAAGAAGCCCTCATTTGTGGTCCCGATCGGTATTAATTGGGCGATACTTGTACATAACAATCTAGTGTTCACAGGGCTGATTCCCTGGTTTTTGCGTAGTGCAGTGGACTTCAGATACTTTTTGCACATCGTCCCACTTGGACATGTCTTAGCAGTCTTCAAGAAAGGGAAAAAGTACCGACATGTACGAGGTGGGTGTAGTTTAGGGTAATCTATTGACTATTGTACATATATAGGTATAATATAAAAAAATCACTAAACCCAATTAACAATGAAAAATAATAATAAAATCAAAACAACAGGCAAATTTGTTGTTCCTGAAGGGTGGGACCCAAAAGCAAAAAAATTACCCTTTGAAAGCCTTCCTCTTGTTGACATAAGTGATCTCGATCATTTAAACTTTAAAGATTACCTAGAAAAGCTCAAAGAAGAAGGTCAGAACGTTGATGGGTGCAAATCAGTGGCAGTATCCTTGTTTGAAGTTGCAAAAGATTTCGAAGATAAGCAGCCATTAGGTTTGAGTATTAAAAAATTACAGAATGATTTACTTATCCAAAAAAAAGCACAAGCACAGCAACTTGAAGCTAATCGCCGGACAGGTCTTGGTAGAGCAATTACTCCTGAGTTAATAGTACTTGCTTCAAAACCAAAGGTAGGAAAACAGCAAAAGATTATGTTTCTGCCGGGCACATTTAAGAATGCTCCATGGAACAAAGCGTATCATGCAGTTAGGCAATTTTTGAATGAAAAAAAATACATCACGTATTTTCGATTATGTATTGCCTGGTACTACCAGAAATCAAAACCGGGCAGCTTCATTTCTCGAAATCGTCGATATGGACTCGGCGACGTAGATATTACGAAAAAATTTCTACAAAGAGTACATGATTGAACATGAGGGAGTTACACACTGTAACTCCCTTTTTTATTTCTCAATTTTTGAAAACACGAGGGGGATCTTTTTGAAATCCTCAAACAGTTTTGCACGGAGGGCGCCGTTGTAGAGTGCTGCAGCTGGATGGTAGAGCGGCAAGAAGTGAGTAGTAGTGATACCTGCAAATTTTTTCACCAACAGCTTGCCATGCGCCTCAGATATCTTTTCATGAGGAAAAAAGTCGTTCATCGAATGTCGTCCCAAAAAGACGATAAGGTCTGGATGTATATAGGAGATTTCTGCGTGCAGCCAGTCGCGACACGCATCTTTTTCTTCGGGCTCTGGATCTCGATTGTTGGGCGGTCTGTATTTGACGATGTTGGTGATATAGATGTCACCTCGCTCCATGTCGATGCTCGCAAGCATTTCATCCAAAAACTTTCCTGCTGCTCCCACGAAGGGAACTCCAGTCTCGTCTTCCTTTTTGCCCGGAGCTTCTCCGATAAAGACAATACGTGCACGCGGATTGCCCACCCCAAAGACTGCCCGAGTGGCAGTTGCCTTCAAGGTACAGGTAGTACAATGTTCCCATTGTTCATGAAGCTCTAGTAGTGTCTCAGACGGGTTCATAGGTGCAGTATAGAGCATAATTTGCTATAGTGAGTGCCTATGGGAATCAAATCATTTTTCATCAAAAAGACTCTTCAAATGAAGGGCGTCCCGAAAGATCAGGCAGAAGCTATTGCACAACAGCTTTCTGATAATCCGGAACTTGCAGCATCTCTCAAAACACTCGAGTCAAACCCTGAAGTAAAGGCCCTCTTTGAAAAAATCCAAAAAGATATCGAAGAAAAGAAAAAGAGCGGTATGAACGAAATGTATGCTGCCGTCTCAGTCATGGAAAAATATAAGAGCGAAATTGCCAAGCACCGCGAATCCCTTGCCCCATTGATGAAGCTGATGGGTAAATAATATGACTATACGAACAGTGATGCGCGCCATCGGTATTGTTGTTCTTGTTATTTTGGGTCTGATGATTGTTTGGCAAGGAATGAAAAAAGTCTCCCTTGAAGGTGATTGGCAAGAACAACTGGCGGTTATTTCTACTGCTACGTTTGACGGAGACACTGTTACGGTCAAAAACGTGCGCAACTTCCGTTATGACCCGACCGAAGCAGATATGTACCCTGCATTCTATGACAAGACGTACGATCTTTCACAGATAGAGAAGGTATGGTTTGTCAGTGAACCGTTCAATGAAAACAAGGTTGCTGCACACACGTTTGTATCCTTTGAATTTACCAATGGAGATTTCTTATCTATCAGTATCGAAGCACGCAAGACCAAAGATCAACACTACAGTATTTGGCAAGGCATGTTGCGTATGTACCCGCTTGTGTATATCGCAGCGGACGAACGTGATGTCATATTGCTGCGCGCAAATGTCCGTAAAGACAACGTGTATGTTTATCCAATCAAACTTGAAAGTCCTGATAATGCGCGTGTGCTTCTCACTAATATGCTCACCCGTATGAACGAACTCACATCGACTGATCCTGCCTGGTACAACACACTCTTCGCCAACTGTACCTCAGTGATTGCATGGCACGTCAACCAGATCACTCCTGGGCGCATCTCGCCACTCTCATGGCAACTGTGGCTTACCGCATCAGCCGATGAACTCGCTCTCAAACACGGACTCCTCGATACCAATCTCTCAATTGAAGATGCCCGGACAAAATATCGCGTCGACCAAATCTCACAGCAAATCGGAGATATAGCAAATTACTCACAAGAAATACGGAAATAAAGTATTAATTTATTTTTAATTTAAAATGGTAAAATGTATTAATCCTATGACTAAAAATACAATTATAAAAATAAATAATTTGAAAAAAGAATTTACTGATACTGCCATACCTTTAGTTATTTTTGAAAATACAAATTTAGAAATATTAAAAGGTGAAAAAGTCGCAATAGTCGGATCTTCGGGGAGTGGCAAATCCACCTTGCTTTCTTTGCTTGCGGGACTCGATAGACCTACTGAAGGTGAGATATATGTAAAAGACCGTTTACTCAATACACTTTCTCTCGACGATCTTTCAGATTACCGCAACAAAGATATATCTATCATATTCCAATCGTTTGAATTAATCAGTCCTTTTACCGCGTTTGAAAATATTTCGGCACCCTTAGATATTCGTGGAAATAGTAGTGATCGTGATACTAAGAATACTACTACCGCGTTATTGTCAGAGGTAGGACTAAAAGATAGAGCATCATCTTTTCCCTCTACACTCTCCGGTGGTGAACGTCAACGAGTCGCTATTGCTCGAGCTCTCGCATCGGATACTGATATTATCCTTGCTGATGAACCCACTGGAAGCTTAGACGGAAAGACTGGAGGAATGGTGCTAGATTTACTTTTGAAAGAAGTAGACAAGAGAGGTAAAACGTTGATTATCATTACTCATGATATGAAAATTGCAGAGAAGATGGATCGAATACTAG